>Ga0078972_1000509_pt1 | contig 161517 bp, 189 predicted proteins | sample YelNatPaOPGAMG01_FD_67568 | JGI IMG/M metagenome (GOLD analysis project Ga0078972, IMG submission 67568) | Hot spring thermophilic microbial communities from Obsidian Pool, Yellowstone National Park, USA - OP-RAMG-01 (SPADES assembly) (version 2) | ecosystem: Environmental > Aquatic > Thermal...
TCAAAGAGGAAGATAAACCCAAGATATTCTCTCCCTTCTTTACTACAAAGTCATCTGCGGTCTCAGGAACAGGGATTGGTCTTTATGTAGTAGAAAGGATTGTGAGAGAAGAACTTAAAGGAGAGATCTGGTTTGAATCAGAATATATGAAAGGAACAACCTTTTATATTAAATTACCCAAGAAAGAAAATGTCCAGAGTTAGGGATTTAGGTGTTAAGGTATTTAGGTTTTTAGGTGTTAAGGTTTTAAGGTGTTTAGGTATTAAGGGATAAAAGTGTAATGTCAAAAAAGAAGCAATGCTTGTTTAGTGACAAACGAAATTAACGAAAATAACCAAATTAAAAGGAGGAAAGGGATGATCGATAAGGAACTTTTGGATATTTTGGCTTGCCCTGCTTGTAAATCTGATGTAGAATTAAAAGAAAATAAAATTGTCTGTAAAGGTTGTGGTAGAAAATATCCCATAAAGGATGGGATACCCATAATGCTTATCGATGAAGCAGAACAATAAAATAAAGATATTAGTTATTCACGGACCAAATCTTAACCTTTTGGGTAAAAGAGAACCGCATATCTACGGGAAAGTTACGCTTAAAAAAATAAATGATGCTTTAAGGAAACTGGCAAAGAGAAAAAAGATATCTCTTAAGATTGTTCAGTCAAATTATGAAGGAGAAATTGTAGAGATAATTCAAAAAGCCCAGAATAGATTTTCGGGTATTTTAATTAATCCTGCGGGCTACACCCATACCAGCGTGGCTATCCGTGATGCATTAGCAGGAGTGAATTTACCTGCCATAGAAGTCCATCTTTCTAATATCTATTCTCGGGAGACATTCAGACGCCATTCTCTAATCAGTCCAGTATGTAAAGGTCAAATCTGCGGTTTTGGGTTAAATAGTTATCTTTTAGGCTTAGAAGCACTTATTGAGCTTCTCAAGAAAAGATGATTAAACAAAATCTTGGGCGCTTAGAAAATGTTTATAATCAGTTAGATAAACTAAATTTGGATGGTTTTTTTGTTTCACATCAACCCAATATCACTTATTTAACCGGATTTAACAGCCGAGATGCTTATCTATTGATCACTAAAAATAAAAATTTCTTTATTACTGATTTTCGTTATTGGTACGAAGCAAAAAAATATTTAAAGGGTTTTTATCTTAAAAAGATAAATGGCTCAATATTTAGTCTAATCGTTAATTTATCTAAGTCATTGAAAATAAAAAGATTAGGTTTTGAAACTAAATATCTTTCCCATGCGGAATATGAAAAGATAAAAGAAGGTCTTTTGAATTTAGGTATAGAATTTATAGGAGTTTGGGATTTAGTAGAGCATTTAAGAGAGATAAAATCTCAAGAAGAACTTAAAAATATAAAAAAAGCAATTCAAATTAATATAGAAACTTTTAAATATGCCCGCAGGATTATTAAACCCGGACTTTCGGAGAGACAAATCGCTTATAAATTGGAAGGATTTATAAAAAATCAAGGCGCAAAGCCTGCTTTTGAGATTATTGTTGCAGGAGGCAAAAATTCAAGTTTCTGTCATTATATAAGCGGTGATTATAAAATAAAAAATAATGATATAGTACTCATTGATATGGGAGTTGAATATAATGGCTATAAATCTGACTTGACAAGGGTCTTCTTTTTAGGTAAAATACCGTTTATCTTTAAAAAAATTTATCAAATAGTAAAGGAAGCGCAATCGATGGCAATAAAGAATATAAAGAAAGATATTACTATTGATAAGATAGATAAAATTGCGCGTAACTACATTAAAAATAAAGGATGGGGTAAATTTTTTGGGCATGCTTTAGGTCATGGAGTGGGATTAGAAATTCACGAAGAGCCTTATGTTTCTTCAAAGAATAAAGATACGATAAAGAAGGATATGGTATTTACTCTTGAACCAGCGATATACCTTCCCGATAGATTTGGTATAAGAATAGAAGATATGATAAGATTCGATGGAGAAAAAGCGGAGGTGTTAAGTGCCGCTCTCGATAAATGATTTAAAAGTAGGATTAACCATACTTTTAGATGGTCAGGTATATCAGGTGATAGAAGTTGAACATGTAAAACCTGGCAAAGGTTCTGCCTTTGCGCGAACAAAATTAAAGAATATTAAAACTTCAAGTCTCATCGAGCGTACTTTTAAAGGGGATGAAGAAATAGAGGAAGCCTTTGTAGAGGAGAAAAAATTTCAATACCTCTATAAAACAGGAGATACTTACCATTTTATGAATTTGGAGACCTTTGAAGAGATCAGTTTGACCGAGGATATACTTAAAGATAGGGTGCTTTTTTTAAAGGAGAACTTAGAGGTAGTGGCTTTAATGTATAAATCAGAGATACTCAATATCAATCTTCCCAATTTTATGGAGTTAGAGGTAGTTTATACTGAGGAGGCAGTAAAAGGCGATACTGTAAAACAAGGAACAAAACCCGCTACTTTAGAAACTGGAGCGGTAATTCGGGTTCCTCTATTCATTAAAAAAGGAGATATAATTAAAGTAGATACACGCACAAAGGAGTATATAGAAAGGCTAAATTTATAAAAAAGGAAAAAGTGATGAATATAAAAGAGATAAAAGAGATGATTAATCTGATGAATGAGAATAATCTTTTAGAGCTGGAGATAGAAAGGGAGGGCTTACGTATTAAAATTAAAAAAGCAATTCCTCAACCAGTAGAGGAAACCCATCCTTCAGTAATTATAGAAAAAATTCCTCAAAAAATACCTGTGGAAACCCCTAAAGAGGAAGCTTTACCTAAAGCGCCTACCAAAACCATAGAGATCCGTTCGCCTATGGTAGGTACATTTTATCGCGCTCCTTCTCCAGAATCGCCTCCTTATGTAGAAGTAGGTAGTATCATTGAGCCAGGACAGGTGATCTGCATCATTGAGGCAATGAAATTGATGAATGAGATAAAGTCAGAGATAAGAGGAAAGATTTTAGAGATCCTTGTAGAGAATGCTGAGCCAGTAGAGTTTGATCAGCCACTTTTTTTGGTTGAGCAGTTATAAAAAGATATGTTTTCTAAGATACTCATTGCCAACCGAGGAGAAATTGCGGTAAGAATAATCCGGGCTTGTAAAGAATTGGGGATTCGTAGCATCGTAGTTTATTCTGATGTGGATAGGGAATCATTGCCTGTGCGGATGGCAGATGAAGCGATATGTATCGGAAGAGGACCTGCCCAGGAAAGTTATCTTAATATCCCCGCAATTATTAGTGCTGCCGAGATTGCGGATGTAGAAGCGATCCATCCAGGTTATGGTTTCTTAGCAGAAAATGCCCATTTTGCAGAGATCTGTGAGTCCTGTAAAATTACCTTTATCGGTCCAACCGCAGATAATATAAAATCTATGGGTGATAAGATGAATGCCCGTCAGATTATGCAAAAAATAGGTTTACCGATAATTCCGGGCAGTACCTCTATAGTGAAAGATAAAGAGGAGGCATTAAAGATAGCCAAGAGGATTGGTTATCCAGTAATTATTAAAGCCTCCAGTGGTGGCGGAGGCAAAGGTATGCGTATCTGCCATAACGATATAAGTCTTGCTTCTAATTTTGTTATTGCCCAACAGGAGGCAGAAAAAAATTTTGGAAAACCCGATGTTTATATAGAAAAATATATAAAAAATCCCCGACATATTGAAGTTCAGATTTTGGCTGACCATTATGGCCATGTAGTTTATTTAGGAGAAAGGGAATGTAGTATCCAACGCCGGCATCAAAAACTTTTAGAGGAATCCCCTTCATCTGTAGTGGATAGTAAAACACGCAGACGTTTAGGAGAATTAGCGGTAAAGGCAGTCAAATTTATCAACTATGTAAGCGCAGGGACATTAGAGTTTCTTATGGATGAGGAGAAAAATTTTTATTTTATGGAGATGAATACACGTATTCAGGTAGAGCATCCGGTAACGGAAATGGTTACTGGTTTAGATTTAATAAAAGAACAGATCGCTATCGCTGCGGGAGAAAGGTTATCAGTAAAACAGGAGGATATCCAGATAAATGGTTGGGCTATTGAATGTCGGATAAATGCAGAAGATTATAAAAATGATTTTTTACCTTCGGTAGGCACAATTGAGCGTTTAAATCTTCCCGGCGGTCCTAATGTAAGAGTAGATACCCATATTTATCAAGGTTATCGGATTCCGCCTTACTATGATTCTTTATTGGCTAAATTGATTGTACATGGTAGAGATAGACAGGAAGCTTTAAGGATTATGGATAGGGCGCTTTCTGAATTTATTATTGAACCAATTAAGACCACTATAGATTTCCACCGTGTCTTATTAAAAAATCCTTTATTTTTGAGAGGGCAAATTTCTACTCATTTTATAGAAGATATGCTTAAAAAAGAAGAAAAAAATGAATGAGCGTCAATCCGATACAACTTTAGGTATAATAAAGATACATAAAGAGGCGATAGCCTCCATTGCCTCTTTAGCCGCTTTGGAGACAGAAGGGGTGAGCAGATTAATTAAGAAATTCGATTTTGATATATTTAAATTCTTAAGTAAAAAACCGGAATCCGCAATAAAAGTGTATATCTATAAAAATCAAGAAATAGTTTTAGATGTTCCCCTTTTGGTTAAATACGGTTATAATATTCCGGAAGTAGCTTACCGGGTGCAGGATAATATTCAGTTGGCTTTAGAAAAAATGACGAATATGCAAGTTAAACAGATTAATATAATTGTAAAAGGAGTAGAAAGGAGCCAGGTATGAGATTATTTACAGTATTAGGAATAATTTTTTATACCGTAGTTTTATCTTTAGTAGGGGGCGTACTTATCATCATTTCTTTAAATTGGATTCCGCCAGGGTTAATAAATAATTATCTCCTTTATTTAAGTACCTCTTTTCAGGCAAGATTCATTTTGGGCTCAATTGGACTTTTACTTATCCTTATAAGTATCTCTTTTGCTCAACTTATTTTGGGTAAGATCCAAAGAGAAAGGACAATCGCTTTTCATAATCCTTCGGGAGAAATAACCATCTCTTTATCTGCGGTAGAAGATTTAATTGCGCGTATTGCGCGTTCACTGGTCGAAATTAAAGATATCCGTCCGGATGTAATCGCTACAAAAAAAGGGATTGAGATAGATTTAAGGATCTCCTTGAAAAGTGAAGTAAATATCCCGGAGTTTACCGCTCAACTTCAGGAGATGTTAAGAAGCAGGGTTCAAGAAGTATTGGGTATAGAGGAGCCTATAATTATAAGGATCCATATTTCAAAAATAGTATCTTTTCAGGAGAATTTAGAGAAAAAGAAAACTGAGGAGCCACCCACTATTCCTTTTGGATATAGAAAATAGGATTAGTTTAGGAAGTTAGGTAAGTTAGGGAGTTAGGTGTTTAGGTGTTAAGGTTTTAAGGAAGTAAAAAAACGAAATTAACAAAATAACGAACTAAACGAAATTAACCAATTAAACAGGAGGTAGGTATGGAGAAGATCGGAATACTTACTGGTGGGGGAGATTGTCCGGGATTAAATCCGGTAATAAGGGCGGTAGTACGTAAATCGTATAATGAGGGTTATCAGGTAGTTGGTATCAAAAACGGTTGGAAAGGCCTGATCGAAGCAGATTATTTACCTTTGGATCTCAATAGTGTTTCCGGAATCTTACCTAAAGGAGGAACTATTTTAGGAACCAGCCGTACTAATCCCTATAAAAATCCTTCTGATGTAGAGAAACTTAAACGGAATTATTATAATATGGGTTTAAGTGCACTTATCGCAGTAGGAGGAGAGGATACTTTGGGAGTGGCAGCAAAACTTATCGATGATGGTATCCGCAATATTGTGGGAGTGCCTAAAACTATCGATAATGACCTTTCCTGTACTGATTATACTTTTGGTTTTGATACCGCGGTGAATATTGCTATGGAATGTATTGATCGCCTGCATACTACTGCGGAAAGTCATCATCGTATTATTGTAGTAGAAGTGATGGGAAGACATGCGGGTTGGATTGCTACCGAAGCAGGGATTGCCGGTGGAGCAGATGTAATTTTAGTTCCGGAAATCCCTATTGATATTGATGAGGTTTGTAATCTTATCCGGAAAAGACACGGCCGTGGAAAGACTTTTAGTATCGTAGTGGTGGCAGAAGGTGCAAGGTTTAAAGAGGGAACTATTGTTACACAGGAGAAAAAAGTTGATGAATTTGGTCATGTTAGGTTGGGTGGGATAGGTGAAGTTTTAGGAGAAGAAATAGAGAAGCGCACTGGTTATGAAACACGCATAAGTGTTTTAGGACACATTCAAAGAGGAGGCTCTCCTACTGCTTTTGACCGCATCTTGGGTACAAGGTTTGGAATAAAGGCGGTAGAATTAATTAAAGAAAAAAAGTTTGGAAGGATGGTTGCTTTGGTAGGAAATAAGATTATCGATGTAGATATAAAAGAGGCAACTAAAGAATTAAAAACTTTAGATATGGAGCTTTATAGAATTGCTAAGGAGTTTTTTGGATGATCGATAAGATAAAGGAGTTAATTAAAGAAAGTATTAAAGTAAAAGAAGAGTTTTTAAAAGAGCAAGTTAATGCTATTGAAAAAGCAGCCAAATTGATAATTTCTTCTTTGAGAAGAGGTGGTAAATTAATAATTTTTGGTAATGGTGGTTCTGCCAGTGATAGTCAACATATCGTGGCAGAATTAGTGGGTAGATTTAAAAAAGAAAGAAGACCTTTACCCGCAGTTGCTTTAACTACTAATACCTCAATATTAACTGCTTTAGCAAATGATTATAGTTTTGATATAGTCTTTTCCAAACAGATAGAGGCAATAGGTAGAAAGCAAGATGTGGTAATTGGGATATCTACCAGCGGAAAGGCAAAAAATGTTTTAAACGGGATACTTACCGCCAAAAAAATGGGGCTTAAAACGATTTCCTTTACCGGTAAAAAAGGAAAAAAGTTGTCTAAATTAACGGATATTTCTATTGTGGTTCCTTCGGAAGTTACCGCGCGTATTCAAGAAGCACATATTATGATAGGGCATATTCTCTGCGAGCTAATTGAAGAGGAGATATTTAAAGAATGAAAGATGAGTTCTAAGATCGTAAATTTAAAAAAACTAAAAAAAATCCTTACCATTAAAAGAAAAGAAAAAAAGAAAGTTGCTTTTACTAATGGGTGTTTTGATATTTTGCATTATGGACATGTAAAGTATCTTACGCAGGCAAAGAAGATGGCGGATATCTTAGTAGTAGGTGTAAATACGGATAGTTCCGTGAAGAAAATAAAAGGGAAAAAAAGACCTATAAATCCTTTAAAACATAGGATGGAGGTTTTAGCAGGGCTTGAGGCTATAGATTATCTGATAAGTTTTAAAGAGACTACCCCTTATCGTTTAATAAAAGAGATAAAACCCGATGTGTTGATAAAAGGGGGAGATTGGAAGCCCAATGAGATTGTAGGGAAAGATATCGTAGAAGCCTATAGAGGAAAAGTGATAACTTTACCCTATATAAAAGGAGTTTCTACTACCAATTTAATTAGAAAAATTGTCCAAAGGTTCGGTTGATAATTTTTTATATAGAATTTTAGATGCGAATATAAATCGCACGCAGGAAGGCTTGCGGGTCTGCGAGGAGATTGCGCGATTTATTTTAAATAATTCCTCTTTTACTTTACAGTTTAAAAAATTAAGACACCGTTTAAATAGCATTATTGCTTCTCTGCGGATAGAGAGAAAAGAGTTGATAAAGTATAGAGATACAGAAAAGGATGTAGGTAAGAAGAGTATTATTCAGGAGATGAAACGTAAGGATTTTAAAGATATCCTTTTTGTTAATCTCCAGCGCATAAAAGAAAGTTTAAGAGTTTTAGAGGAATTTTCTAAGCTTATCGATAAAAAAATGGCAGAGAGATTTAAGCGTATGCGTTATGAAGTCTATAACCTTGAGAAAAAAATTACTTTGTTCTGCTAAATTATATTTTGTTTTAGATATAGATACTGTTCTAAAACCACCTCTTTATATCGTTAAAAAATTATTAAAGGACAGATGTGTGGATATAATTCAGTTGCGTGATAAAACTGATCCTAAAAAAAAGATCTATAAATTAGCGGTTGCGATTAAAAAGATTTTAGATAAGAGCGATATTTTATTTATTATTAACGATTATATAGATATTGCGGAGTCTATAGGCGCAGATGGTTTACATATAGGTCAGAATGATTTACCTTTACCTTTAGTAAAAAGGTTATTGGGTAAAGATAAGATCGTAGGGGTATCCTGTCATTCTTTAGAAGAAGCAAAGGAGGCGGAAAAAGAAGAGGCAGATTATATAAGCATCGGTCCTGTATTTTTTAGCCCCCTTAAACCAGATTATAAAGCAATAGGTATAAATACGTTAAAGTTATTAAAAGATAGAGTTTCTATACCCTATTTTGCTATCGGTGGTATAGACTTATCAAATATGGATAAATTAATCTCTATGAAAATAGATAGATTTGCTTTCTCAAGACTTATTGGAAGAAGAAAAAATATTTCTCAAGCTATGATGCAATTAAAAGAAAGGTTTTATAAAAATGACCCAGAGAGAATTTGCGCATAAAAATATAGTTACCGATTTAATGCGAGAGATCTCTAAAAGGGAAGGTCTTTCTGCAAAGGTTATCTGTCAAAGGATAAAAGAAGGAAAAATCGCTATCCTTAATAACAATCAACATAAAATTAAAAAACCCTGCGCGGTAGGATTAGGTTTAAGAACGAAAGTAAATGCAAATATCGGTACTTCTTCTGATTGTTCTGATATAAATGATGAGTTGGAAAAATTGAAAGTGGCTATAGATTACGGCGCAGATACAGTAATGGATTTAAGTGTAGGAGGGGATATTAGAAGGATTCGAAAAGAAATTATTAAAAGATCCTCTGTTCCTGTAGGCACAGTTCCTATTTATGAATCCGCAGTATTAGCAGAAAGACTACACGGTTCATTTTTGAAGATGAAAAAAGAGGATATATTTGATGTGTTAAAAAAACAAGCAGAAGACAAGGTAGATTTTTTTACTATACATGCGGGGATAAACCTTGATTCTCTTAAACTCTTAAAGAAGAAAAGAAGGTTATTGGATATAGTAAGTAGGGGAGGAGCGATTTTAGCCAGTTGGATGAATTATCATAAAAAAGAAAATCCCTATTTTGAATATTTTGATGAAGTTTTAGATATCGCTTATAAGTACGATATCACTATAAGTTTGGGAGACGCCTTAAGACCGGGTTGTTTGATGGATGCTACTGATGAAGTCCAGTTATACGAATTAAAAGTTTTGGGGAAATTAGCTCAGAGAGCTCAAAAAAGAAATGTAAGTGTGATAATTGAAGGTCCAGGGCATATCCCCTTAAATCAGATTAAAAAGAATGTAATTTTAGAAAAGAAAATCTGTAAAGGCGCTCCCTTTTATGTCTTAGGTCCTTTAGTTACAGATGTCTCTATGCCTTATGACCATATCAGCGCAGCTATTGGAGGAGCCTTGGCAGCAAGTTACGGTGCAGATTTTCTATGTTATGTTACTGGTTCTGAACATCTAAGGCATCCTTCGGTAGAAGATGTAAAAGAAGGAGTGATTTCTGCACGTATCGCTGCCCATTCGGCGGATATAGCCAAAGGGATCAAATCAGCTATCCAATGGGATAGAGCCATTTCTTTTTATAGAAAAAAGCGCAATTGGAAACAACAGATCAAGCTCTGTATGGACCCCTTTAAAGCAAAACTTTACCGCGAGTCATTAAATTTATCGGATAGAAGTGTTTGCAGTATGTGTGGGAAGTACTGTTCTTTAAGACTTACTGAAGATTATTTATAGAATTTGCGAGGGTAATTCAACGGCAGAATGCAAGCTTCCCAAGCTTGACGTTGCGGGTTCGACTCCCGTCCCTCGCTTTTGATTATAATTGAGGGAGGCGAACAAAAGGGGAGATAGCTTCCCTGTTAATACTGCGGGGTGACAGGAAGGAGCGAAGCGACTGACGTCATTAGGGGCAAGGAGCCCCTATGAGGAGTTCGACTCCCGTCCCTCGCTTTTGATTATATTAAATTAATTACTATGAAAAAAGAGATATTTTTTGACCGCAATTTCTATTTAGAGTTACTGAAGAAGCATGTTAAAGATTTTTCTGAAGGTTATCGCCAGAATCTTGCCTTTATCGGCGATGAGTTGACCGGCAAAACCTTTCTGATCCTTTATTTTTTAAATAAATTCATCGATAATCAAATCCTACCCATCTATATATCTATAAAGAGAGAGGATTTTAAGAATTTTAGAGAGAAATTCATCGGTTCTTTACTTTATAGTTTCTTAAATAACAGTGGTATAGAATTAAAGGAAGACATTGATTATTTAATAAATAAAGCAGAAGCCTTTATCCCCCATACAGTCAAAAAAATAAAAGAACTACGTTCTATAAATAGAAAAAAAGAATCTATATTTTTAGAGTTATTATCCCTTTGCGATATTCTAAATAAAGAGACAAAGAAATTTTGTTTGGTTATATTTGATGAATTTCAGAATTTGGAGGTTTTAGGATTAAAGAATTTATATAAAGATTGGGCAAAGATTTTAGTATTACAGAAGAATACGATGTTTATTATTATAAGTTCTACCCCTTTTAAAGCAAAAAGGATACTCAGTAGCAACCTCAATTTACTTTTTGGGAAATTTGAGTTAATAGAGATAGAACATTTTGATTATAAAACCGCAAAGGAGTTTTTGGTGGATAGATTAAATGGTTTAAGGTTAGAAAATAAATTGATGGATTTTCTTATTGCTATTTCGGATGGGGTCCCTTTTTATCTTAAAATAATCGCGGAGAGTATTTATCGGATGAAGGACCATTTTGGTTCTAAAGATTATATCAATAATGATTCTGTTTTTGATATATTGGTAGATTTGCTTTTTGAAGAAACAGGAGTTTTAAATCAGAGATTCTTTGGTTATCTAAATAATTTGGCCGAGAATAGTCTTAATCAGGATGCTATAAAGATTCTGTGTTGTATATCTTGTGGTTATAATCGCCTAAAGGATATAGAAAATATCCTACATTTACAGAAGAAAAATATATTAAAGATAACCCAACAGTTATTACAGATTGATATGATTACAAAAAATGGCGATTTCTTCAAGATAAACGATCGCTTATTTAATCTGTGGCTTAGGATTATTTATCCTAAAAAAAGTTCTGGTTTTGATTTTCATATTAAGAATCAAATCGGATTTTGTAGAAAAGAACTGGAGAAAGTCTATAATGAATTTGTTAAAGATTTAGAAAAACCTATATTAGAAAGACTTATAGAGATAATGCATCTTTTTGAAGATGCTTATGTAAATATCGACAACAAAAGGGTTAATTTAGTTAGTTTTAGAGAGATAAAGCCTTTAACTTTTGAAGGGGCAAATATAAAAGAGGGTTTAATTGCTCGCTCTACGGATTGTCTTTGGATAGTGGCAATAAATCCAAATCCTTTGAAAGAAAAGGATGTAGAAGAATTTTCTTTGCTCTGTAGTAGATATAAAGAGAAAAAACAGAGAAGGATTATCGTTACAGCTTCTCAGATAGACACAAATGTGCGTCTTAAAGCGATGGAAGAAAAGATCTGGCTTTGGGAAACAAAAAATTTAAATTTACTTTGTGAATTATTTAACCGGGTAATAATTTTGGGCTAATTTTTATGATAATCGGAGTAATTTCTGATACGCATATTCCTGAAAGATCAGAGCATATACCTAAAGAGATCATCTCTGGTCTTAAAGATGTTGATTTAATTATACACGCAGGAGATTTAGTGGAGTTAAAAGTTTTAGATATTTTAAAAAAGATAAATCCCCAGGTAATTGCGGTCTATGGCAATATGGATTATTTAGAGGTAAAAAAGAATTTGCCTTCTCAGCAGATAGTAGAATTGGAAGGTTTATCCGTCGGCATCTGTCATGGTTGGGGTGCACCGAATAAGCTTAAAGAAGTAGTAAGGGATGTTTTTAAAGGCAAAAAGGTTGATATGATCATTTTTGGTCATTCCCATTTTCCCATAAATGAAAGCACAGAAGGCATATATTACTTTAATCCCGGTTCTGCCTGTGATAAAATATTTTCTCCTTTCAATTCTTATGGTATATTAGAGATCGAAGATAAAAAGATAAAAAAAGCAGAAATTATAAAGATATAAAGATATGGATTTACTTTGGGCGCCCTGGAGGATAGGTTATATAAAAAGTGTTAAGAAAGATAAAAAATGTATCTTCTGCCAAGCAAAAATAAAACCCAAGGAAAGTTATGTCTATGTAAAGGGATTATATTCTATGGCGATGTTAAATATCTATCCATACAATAACGGACATACTTTGGTTTTTCCTTTAAGGCATACGGATAAAATTTTAAGTTTAGAGAAAAGAGAGATTTTAGATATTTATGAAACGATAAGTAAAAGTATTAAATTGTTAGATGAGGTTTTAAAACCAGAGGGGTACAATTTGGGTATTAATCTTTCAGATGTTGCGGGAGCAGGTGTAAAAAATCATTTACATATACATATTGTTCCGCGCTGGAAGTCAGATACTAACTTTATGCCAGTGGTGTCTAATACTAAAGTTATTTCGCAGTCCCTGTTAGATTTATACCGGAAGTTAAAATCAAAATCTTAGACTATGTTAAATATATCTATAAAAGAGTATGAGGATAAAATTCTTGCCCCTTATGCGCTGCGCAGTTCTTTAAGCAGAGGAAGAAAGTACAGAGAAAAGGAACATCCTTATCGCTCCTGCTATCAACGTGACCGCGACCGTATAATTCATTCCGCTGCATTTAGAAGATTAGAATACAAAACGCAGGTTTTTGTTATCCATGAGGGTGATTATTATCGTACCCGTCTTACGCATACCTTAGAGGTCTCTCAGATCGCACGTACGATTGCCAGTGCCTTAAGATTAAATATCGATTTAGTTGAAGCGATCGCCTTAGCGCATGATTTAGGGCACACTCCCTTTGGGCATAGCGGGGAAGAGGTTCTAAATGAACTTATGCACCGTTATGGAGGATTTAATCATAATTTACAGGGATTGCGTGTAGTAGATATTTTAGAGGAAAGATATCCAGATTTTCCTGGTTTAAATTTAACCTGGGAAGTTAGAGAAGGTATCCTTAAACATTCTTCCATATTCGATAAAGCAGGATATTTAGAAGAATTATCTCCTAATGAATCTCCTACCTTAGAGGCTCAGATTGTTGATCTGGCTGATGAGATTGCCTATGATAATCATGATTTAGACGATGGACTTACCGCCGGGCTTATAAAAGAAGAGGATTTAAGAAAAATTAAAATTTGGCGGATGGTTGATAAAAAGATAAAATCTCAGTATAATAGACTTACTCCTGAGGAGAGGAAGTATCTTATTATAAGACAACTTATAGATATGCAAGTTACCGATCTTATTAAGAATACCTTAAAAAATATAAAGGTTATGGGAATAACTAATTATCACGATGTTAAAAAAAATAAAAAAAGAATTGCCGATTTTAGCAAAGAGATTCTCGAATTAAGGTCCCCTTTAAGAAAGTTCCTTATGGACAATCTTTATCATAATTATCGGGTGATAAGAATGTCTAATAAAGCAAAATATTTTATCAGGGAACTGTTTAAATGCTATACAGGCAATCCTGGAGTTTTACCTATTCATATTCAAAAAAATATAAAAAAATACGGTCTCTACAGGGTAGTCTGTGATTATATAGCAGGAATGACTGACAGATTTGCGCAGGATGAGTACAAAAAATTATTCGATCCTTACGAAAAGGTATAAATTTTTAGTTTCTTCTTTGCATAGTCTTTATCGTTTAATAAATTCGAGTTTCGATATGTCTAATTTTATTGTAAGACTTGCAAAGTTAATAGTTACGCTTTTGAACGCTCGGTCCTGTTTGGTTGTTTTATTAGATAATTCCAAAACTCATTCTACGATAAGATGTAAAGTATCTACAAAAAAAGTTGAATTTTTGAATAAAAGGATAAAGATATTTAATAGGTTAGAGAAGCGTATAATTAAAAATACCGCTTCTATATTTAATGCTCATATTTTAGGTGTACCTATTATTGCAGAAGATATAATCGGTTTTATTTTGGTTCGTAGAAATTCTTCTGATTTAGAGTTTGATGCGTTAGATAGAGAATTCATTACCATACTTTCCGAACAGATAGTAGCGGGTATAAGAAATATTCAACTGTACGAAGAACAGGAAAAGATCATTTTAGGTTCGATAAAATCATTGGCTACTATTCTGGATAATCGTTTGCCTGAAGGTTATTTACATTCACCCTATTTTAGCCAATTGGTTAAAGAGATTGGCTGTCAGATGAATTTAAATGAAAATCAAATTAAGACTCTTCAGTATGCCAGTATGTTACACGATGCAGGGAAATTGAATATCCCTTTAGAAATTTTAACCAAACCCTCTAAACTTAACAGAAATGAATTTAGGATTATTAAAGGACATCCTGTAAAAGGTGTGGAGATTATAAAACATCTTGAGATATTAAAGCCTATAATCCCTATTATTTTACATCATCATGAAAGATACGACGGTAAAGGTTATCCTTCGGGTTTAAAGGGAGAAAAGATTCCTTTGGGTGCTCGAATTATGGCTTTGGCAGATGCTTTTGAGGCAATGGTTTATGGCAGACCTTACCGTAAGAAGATGGATGTGAATATGGCAATTGAGGAGATAAAGAAAAAAAGTGGGACGCAGTTTGATCCAAAAGTAGTGGAAGCATTCTTAAAGGCAATAAAACGTATCCGGATAAAAAAATACTTGAAATTGATTAAGTGATTAATATATAATAAATAAAGATGGCAAAGAATAAATTTTTTCAATTAGAATTTTTCCCTGCGGGCGAAGATAAAACAACCTCTAATTTAGAGCATTTTAACTCTATAAAGGATTCACAAAAATTAGTTTTATTTATTTTATCTTTCCTTTTTGTAGGTATTATCTCTTACTGTTGGGGATATAAGCAGGGAAAGAGGATCGCCTTATTAAGTAACAAAGAGTATACTATTTCTGATAAGATAATAGAAAATAATAAAGAAGTTATTTCCAATAAAATAGAGAGGAAAGAGGAGCCTCTATATAAAATAGAGAAAAAAGAGGAACCTCTTTTGCTATCTAAAGAAAAAATTGATGAAGAGAAGAATAAGGTAAGTTATACAATTCAGGTAGCCACTTACAAAAATATTGAATATGCTCAACGTGAAGCAGAGAAGTTAAAGAAAAGAGGTTTTCAAACAATGATTATAAATAAGGGTAACTACATAATTCTGTGCGTAGGTTCTTTTTTAGATAAAAAAGAAGCAAATGTGGTTTTGGTAAAACTTAAAAAGAATTACGAAGACTGTTTTATAAGGAGGCTATAAGATTATGTCTATACATCCTTCATTAAAATTACATAAAGGACAGGCAGAAACGCGTTCCGTATTAAAGCGTACAGAAAGAATTAGGATGCTTATGGCAGAAGGTAAATGGGACAAAAATAATAGTTCCATCTATGGCCTGCCTAAGGTAAAAATAGTAAAAATAAAAATAAAGAAAGAGAAAGCCCAAGAGAAACCTGCGGAAGGCTCTACTACCGAAACAAAAACTGAAAACAAAAGCTGAAAAGAAATACCCTCTCCGTTTAGATAAACAAGAAAATAAATATGATAGAATTGATGGGATTTATTTTTTCTTTTGGACTTTTATTAATAGCTATGAGTATACATGAGTTTGCGCATGCACTGGTTGCTTATTTCTGCGGAGATGATACTGCAAAATCATTGGGGAGGCTTTCCATAAATCCTTTCACCCATATAGACCTTATCGGTACAGTGATAATGCCTTTATTCTTATTTATTGCTACACAGGGTAGATTTATTTTTGGATCCGCTAAACCTGTCCCCATAAATTACTTATTATTGAGAAATCCAAAACGGGATATAATTTGGATAGGTATCGCTGGTCCTTTTGTAAATATATTAACCGCTTATCTTTTAGGCTTGATTCTACATTTTATTTCCTTAAATAGTATATTAGGCATTATTGTTAGAAATTTAGCAGTAATAAATTTAGTGTTAGGGATATTTAATCTTATACCTATCCCTCCTTTAGATGGTTCAAGGATAGTTATGGGGATCTTACCTTCAAGTTTATCTAAAATATATGTATCTTTTGAACCTTACGGTATTATAATTATTATATTTCTTCTATTTTTAGGTCTATTCGATAAGGTAGTTTTTCCTTTAGTGAAGATAGCTATGACTCTATTTGGATTATTTTAATATGAAAAGGATAACTGTAAAAATTAAAGATAACCCTTACGATATAGTTATTGGTTGTAATCTACTTAAAAAAGCAGGTTTATTTATCAATAGATTAAAGGTTGGTAATCAGGCATACATAGTTACTCATCAGATAATTAATAATAATTTTGGTAAGATATTAAAAGATTCTTTAGAAAAAGAGGGCATAAGGTCCGTTTTTAAAATAGTAAAAGATACTGAAAAAACAAAGTCCATATATATATCTATCAGACTTATAAAAGATATATTGAAAATTGAGAGAAGTAATAATACTTTTATTATTGCCTTAGGTGGGGGAGTAATCGGTGATTTGGTAGGATTTACCGCCTCTATTTATAAAAGAGGTATACCCTATATCCAAATACCCACGACATTGTTAGGGCAGATAGATTCTGGAATTGGTGGTAAAACTGCGGTAGACTTAAAAGAAGCAAAAAATATCATCGGCACTTTTTATCAACCTTCTTTAGTATTAAATGATATATCTTTACTTAAGACTTTAAATACAAAAAATTTGCGTTCGGGATTGGCAGAGGCAATAAAATACGGAATAATTAAAGATGGTTTTATTTTGGATTATATCCAAAGTTACTTAAAAAACATATTTATGTTTGATGAAAAAATCTTAGAAGAAATTGTATGGCGTTGCGCTAAAATAAAAAAAGAGATAGTAGAAATTGATGAGAAGGAAAAGAAAATGATCCGTACAATTTTAAATTTTGGACATACTATTGGGCATGCTTTAGAGACCGCCTCAGGATATAGAGGTTATACCCACGGTGAAGCGATTAGCATAGGAATGCTAGTTGCTTTAGAGATAGGTGTGATTTTGGGTATCACCAAAGAAGATTTATTAAAGAGAATTGAAGATTTATTAAAAAACGTAGGTCTTCCTACAAGGATAGATAAAAAAATTTCTTTAGAAAAGATCATCCAGGCATATTATCATGATAAGAAATTTAAAGGTGTAAAAAATAGATTTGTTTTGATAAAAGATATCGGTAAGCCTATTATTGAAGAAAATATCCCTTTGAATTTAATTAAGAAAGTTATAATAAAAAGATTTTCTTAATCCTTTATCTTTAATTCTATAACCTCTCCTTCTTTTTCTAATCTTACCTTATCAGAGAAAATTTCCTTTACACAGTATTCTTTTATACATTCACCCTTTTTTAATATCCGGTTATTAATGAGCACATAAGGATTATCAGCATCATAAAATATACCGTTTAGATGGGGAAGGGTAGAAGATTTTTTTGTTTCCGGTAGAATTTTGGGTTCTTCTTTTATATTGGTTTCTTTTTCCTCAATTTGAATAGCTTTTTCATCAGTGGTTTTGTAGATATTTTTCTTTTGTACTAACAGATTGTTAAATAAATTAAAAAGAAAATTAGCCAGAAAGAAACCAACCATTATGAATAATATAAAGATAAAGAATGATTTAGTATTAATTTTTTTATTATGGGTATTAAACTTAGAGCCTTTTTTATTTTCTATTTTTTTTAAGGCATCATAAATTATACTCATCTCGGTAGCTTTTGGTTTAATTCGTTTATACAGATATCAATCATACCTTTATCTATAAAATTTTTTTCTTCAGTAAAACCAAGCAGTAATGCTCGGTCGCAGATAAGATTGATAAGCCGGGGGATACCTGATGAGAAGAAATAAATTTTTTTTATGGCAGAATCACTAAATTTTATTCGACCATCACAGCCAGCTACGTTTAGGCGATGGTAGATGTATTTAGATACCTCATCCTCATCCAGAGGTAAGATATGATAGTTGACCATTACCCTTTGTTTTAATTGTCTAAGGCTATATAACTGTAGTTTTTGATTTAATTCCGGCTGGCCTACTAAGATTATCTGAAGGAGTTTTTGTTTTTCCGTTTCCAGATTAGATAATAAACGGATCTGTTCTAACTCAGGGATTTTAAGATTCTGCGCTTCATCGATAACCAAAACTACATTATTTCCTTCTTCCGCCTGTTTTAAGAGAAATCTATTTAAATCAAAAACAAAAGAGAGTCTACTTTTCCCTGAAGGTTGGATGCCAAAATCTTCTAAGATTGCTTTCAGTAATTGAAGTCCAGAAAAATAAGGATTAATAATAAAGGCGGTTTTTACTGTTTTAGACATCTGATTAAGAAATGCTCTACAGAGAGTAGTCTTTCCGGTACCAATCTCTCCGGTAAGCACAATGATACCTTTTCTTTCCTGAACCCCGTATTTAAGATGAGAGAGGGCTTCCTGATGTTTTCGGCTAAGAAAAAGAAAATTGGGATCCGCGGTTACATTAAAAGGGTATTCTTTTAATCCATAAAATTGGCAATACATCCTATTTTTATTATAACAGGGATTATTTTTTTTGTAAAGTAAAAAGGGAAATTGACATAAGGCTAATTATGTGTTATAGTTAGATAATCAAAAAAGGAGGCTAGTTATATGTCAGCTGGAGAAACTAAAGCTACAGAGGTTGAGGCACAGAAGAACTGTGCTGCTTGCGGAAAACCGGTAAAAAAACTTAAACGTTATTATAACCGGGGTAAATATTACTGTTCGCGTAAATGTTATCTTAAGTTTAAAAAACAGCAAAAACAGAAGCAGTCGCAATGAAAAAATTTATAGAAAGAAGAAGATACCCCCGGATTAAAAAAAGATTGCCTTTAAAAGTTTCCACTGATGAATACGATATCTCTACAGAAACCCATAATTTAAGTTGTATCGGTGCTTACTGTACGGTAGATAGATATATCCCGCCAATGACAAAACTTTCTATCCTGCTTTTTCTTCCCAAAGATAAAAAAGATTATACAAAGATATCCTGTAAAGGGGTAGTTGTACGTACAGAAAAACAATCTTTAAAAAAATATAATATCGCTATTTTTTTTAACGAGATAAGTGAATCTCAAAAGAATAAAATTTTAAAGTATACAGAGAAGTATCTACCTAAAGATTAATCGGATGGGAATAATAAAAAGATATCCTCCCGTTAAATTATTTATGGGTTTCATTTTTGCCCAGCAAAATTACTTTGAGCGGGTAATTAAAATACTTATTAGAAAATTCGGTCCTTTAGATTTTGAAAGTCAAACTATCGATTTTACATATACTGATTATTACGAAAAAGAGATGGGAAAACCTCTTAAGAGAAAGTTTGTAAGTTTTAAAGAACTTATCGATGCGGATCGTTTAGCCAAAATAAAGGTATTTACTAATAAGATAGAAAAGAAATTTTCCATCCATTCAAAGCGTAATATTAATATCGATCCCGGTTATTTAGATATGGCTAAAGTAGTTTTGGCTTCTACGAAAGATTATACCCATAGGATATACTTAGAAAAAGGGATATTCGCAGAGGTAACCTTATTTTATCAAAATAAACAGTTCACTCCTTGGCCCTGGACATACCCTGATTATAAAACCAAAGAATATAGTGATATTTTTGAAAGGATCAGGCAAATCTATATCCAACAGATAAGAGGTGTTTAAAAGAGTAAAAACATTTTTATTAAAAATTATTAAAATCAATGATACCGCCCATAAGATCTCTTTAGGTTTTGCAGTTGGTGTTACTTTGGGTGTAATTCCTACTACTGGACCTCTGGCAAGTTTTTTTGTTGCCCTTCTTTTACGCGCCAATCCCTTATCTGCAGTATTAGGGAGTTTGCTGGTAAATACCTGGTTGAGTTTTATTATTTTGATTCCTGCTGCCAAAATTGGAGGATTACTGCTTAATTTAAATTGGCAAAGTATATACAAAGAAGGTTTAGGATTTTTTCGTTCTTTTAATTGGCAAAATTTATTAAAGATATCTATATATAAAATACTCTTGCCAATATTAATAGGATATGCTATAATTGGGATAGGATTGGGGATTATAGGATATATAGTATGTAGATTAATTTTAAATATAAAAAATGGAGATAAAAACAGAGATAGTATTTCCGGGTGAATTAAAAGATAAGCCTTTAATCTGCAATCTCTGTAAAAATTTTGATGTAGTAGTGAATATAATTGAAGCCTCTTTTTCCACAGAGATAGGCTGGGCAATCTTGGTAATAAAGGGTGGGGAGGAGGAGACAAAAAAAGCCTTAGAATTTTTAGAGAATAATGGAGTAAAGATAGAAAATACACAATTGCTTTAAGATATGGAAAGAAGAAAATTTATAAGAGTTTCTGTGCCTTTATGTGTGAATTTTAAGATAGGGGATGAAAAAGAGGAGTTTCGAGGGGTAACTCGCGATATTAGTTATGGAGGAGTACGTTTAGTAATGGATGATTTTAAAGAAAATCTTTCCCCAAAACCCCCTATTTATTCATTAGAAATTCTTTTTCCTAAACAGACCTTTAGATTTCAAGCTCAGTTGGTTTGGGTAAAGCAAAATACAGATAAATATGAGGCAGGATTTTATTTTTTAGACTTACCTCAAGGTTTTAAAGAAGTAATCTGCAATTATTTGCCTTTTTAGGCTTCTAAAAAAGAACAAATCCCCTCTAAAATCCTAAAATTAAACCCATTCTATTCAACCCATCCGAGTAAAAAGATTATTTTAATTTATTCATAATTTTGTCCATAAATGTCAAGATTTAAAAATAAAAGGAAATGTAGGTAAAATTGGAAGGAGTTATCCACAGAAAAATAACATTTTTTCTTAAGTTATTTATTTACAATAAATTAAGTTGATTTTTACTAAAATATTGAAGTTAACATAAGATATATTATAGGAAGTTAGATGGGCTTTCAATTTTAATTATTTTGCCATTTACCACCGCATCCGCTAGGCTTTTTCTGGCTTTATTTAAGAGCCTGCTAAATGTCTGTTGAGATATATTCATAATTTTGGCAGATTCTTTCTGGTTTATCTTTTCTAAATCCGCTAATCTTAGAGCTTCTAATTCATCAAGGCTTAAAATTACTTCTTCCGGTCTTCCTGGACGACCGCGCGGGCTAAAATAATAAATTTTAGGTGTATATTGGATAACCCTTTGTTTCTTAGGTCTTCCTTTAGGGGTCATATTTACCTATTTTTACTTATTTTTAACCTATCTATTTATTTTGAGTATATACTCAAAAATTAGAAAAAAATACATTTTTATGATTCATAAGATGGTGAGATTTCAAAAAATTATATTAAAATTACTTAGCAGGCTGAGGAATCTGTGAGCCAGGTGGCATTGCTCGGTAATATGGTTTCATCATTCGATAAGGAAACCTTGGACGTGGAGATGCAGAAAAAATTATTAAATTTAATAATATGCAAATAATACTATAAATTATCATTAAACTTCCTAAGATATAACCTAAAATCTGAAGATTTTTCTCCTCCCTTTTGGCAAAATACAGGACTAAATAACCTATTCCTATACTAATCATAAAAAGTATATTTTTCCCTATCCCCCATTCAATCATTTTTCAACCTCCTTGTTTAGATAACCCTAAACAATCCTCTCTCCAAAGGCACTGGAGCTGATCGCAGTAATTAACCGCTTTACCAAAACAATCAAAATTGCCCTCTTTGCGTTGTATTGCCCGGATCAATTCTTTTTTAGAGTAATTCCAAGCATCTTTTATCCCTAAACTTCTTGCTTTCTTTTCTATTTCAGAAAAACGCATAAATTTTCCTTTCTTTTTTAGATTTTATAAACCAAATCGTTCTTACGCACTCGCGAATTCACTAAAAGTCCAATTTCTTGACCCTTTTTTGCTTTTTTTATAGGCAGATGGTTAATCTGTATAGAAGTTACTGTCTGGGTAAAGTCAGTGGTGTGTCCTTTAATTCTGATATTGTCTCCTAAGGCTAAAGAAGCTTTTAGTTTTACTACTCCCGCACTTACTTTAGGGAAATAATGGGTTACAATACCAATAAGTTTTTCTTTTGGTTTTATAGATTTGGTGGTGAGAGTCTTTTTCTTTGTTTTTTTAGGAGAAGTTTTTTTAGATTTCGCTATCTTTTTGCTTGTAGTTTTTCTTTTAACCATATAAGTTGACTCCTTTAAAATTTTTCCCAATGGATTAGTTCCTTAAGTTCTCTTTTTACCCTTTTAGGCTTATCTTCTGCAGGATATCCTAAGGCAATCAGGGATACTAACCTGAAATTATCTGGTACTGAAAGGAGTTTTCTTATCTCTTCAACGTACGGTTTCTTATCCCCAGCTACCCAGCAACTCCCTAATCCTAAGTCATAAGCAGTCAGTAAGATATTCTCTGTAGCAGCACAGCCATCTTCAAGATAATACTTTGTATCCTGACAAAATACCGCAATACAACAAGCACAATCCTTTATAAAAGAACCATTAGGAGAAGTAATGGTTCCTATTTTTTTTAAATTCTCTTTATCAGTAATTACTATAAATTCCCAAGGTTGAATATTTCTGGCAGTAGGTGCAAACCTACCTGCATCGATAAGTTTTTCGATTAATTCTTTAGGTATAGGACGGTCTAAAAATTTACGACAACTGTATCTATTTTTAATTACTTCAATAAGTTGCATATTTACTTTATCTCAATAAGTGAATCCATCTCTCCAAAAGGATTAGGGATTTTTTGTGTATTAAGTGGATCCTCCATCCATTTACCATCAACTACAAAGCGGTAGCGATAAATACCCGCAGTTAATTTTATGGTTTTTGACCAGTTACCATCTTTGTCCATTTGCATTTGACTATTTGGTTCTATTTTCCAATCATTAAAATCTCCTACTAAATATACCTCTTTAGCGGAAGGCATAAATAAGGAAAAATTTACCTCTTGAAATTTTTCTATTTTTTGTTTTACTATCTGCTTCATCTGTGTTTCTAACTCTTCCATCCTAACACCTTCTAACTGGCGAATAATTTCTAAGGATAAAGTAAAGTAATCCTTTGCACCTCTTGAGTATTTATCGTATTTGAGAATGTGACAACCTGTATTTTGAGCTTCTTTTAATTTTACATTGGTATGAATAATAGTTTCAAAAATTTTTCCCTTAAATCTTTCCTTTATTATTTCAAGCATCTCAAAGGAATGCTTCAGGCGTGAATCAAACATAGTGAGCAGAACTTTCCAAGATATATAACAGTTCAATCTTTCTTGGATGAGATCAATTATATTGATAAGTTGACTTAAACCTTCTAAGGAAAACCGCGAAGCCTCTACCGGAATAATAATATTATCCGAAGAGCGTATAGCATTAATTGTAAGAATACCCAAGTTAGGAGGGCAATCGATAATTATAAAGTCATACTCATCCCTAATCGGTTGGATAACTTCCCAGAGTCGAGATTCTCTGCTAATCTCGTTCGCTAACTCTTGCTCTAAAGTACTTAAGATGATATTAGAAGGCACTATATCAAAGTAGGGTTCTATATTCAGGCGGACATCTTTTAAATTCAATCTCTTGTTAGAGAAATTTGATAAAACATCGTATATGGTATATTCACCGCATACATTTAATCCTAAACTCGCATGTGCTTGGGGATCAAAATCTATTAAAAGGGTCCTTCTTTGATTTTTTGCTAAGCAGGCACTTAAATTTACTGCGGTTGTAGTTTTGCCACATCCTCCTTTCTGATTGGTTATGGAAATGATCGCCATTTTACCTCCTTGTTATTTTAATATCTTTATATCATCAAAATAAATCTTACCAACTTTGTTATTCGTATTCCATTCTTCCAATATAAAATTGAGTTTTTTCACATTTGACCAGTCACTTATATTTTTAAAATCTGAAAGGCTAATTTTAAATTCATTCCATCTGTTGGAAATGTTACTAAGATAGAATGAACCTATTTCTCCAAAGTTATTCAAGAACTCTATTCTTAGATGGATATTATCTAAAAAGTTAGATTTTCTCACCCGAAAACTTAAAAATTTAAAATTTTTTAAATTCATATTATTAAGATCGAATGTAAGGATTTCTTTTTTTATGGAGCCAAAATTAAAATTGATCTTGACAGGTTCATAGGTTAATACAAAAGAGGTATTTTTGATAGGAAGCTTGATTTTAGTTAATAAATAAGGAGAAAAAGAAAAAACAAGAACCGCTATTGTAACTAAACCTAAGGATAAAATCCAAAGGTTATTTTTTTTCTTTTTTTTATATTTTAAAGAAGCATCTAAATATATGCGTGCTAAATGTTCGTAAATCTGACTTTTTTCCATTATTTTTTTATAACACAAAACTTATTATCTGTCAAGCAGTTTCAAAGAATAAGGGTTACTCTATCTTCTCCTAAAATAGATTCAATATCTTCGATTAACTTAAGGTCCGGCTCAACAAATAACTCCTCCCCTACCATCAATTGAATTTTAGTTTTAGAAGGAGAATAAACCTGTAAATAAATGGGTACTTTACCCGGAGAACTTTTTAATCTATCTTTAAGAGAAATGAATATGCTTTCTTTAATTCCTGAGATATCGAGTTTAATTGCATTTATTAATTTATAGACTTTCTCAATAGAAATAACATCTTGAGCAATAATCTTAGGATTTTCCTCTTTCAAGCTAAGTCTTCCTTTTAATAAAACTACACTGTTTGGTTGTAGTTCCTTATAGACTTGCTTGAATGTATTAGGGAAAACTAACACCTCTATTAAACCGGTTAAGTCTTCAAGGTTTAAGATTGCCATCTTCTCTTCTTTACTGCGGGTGAAGGTATGTTTTATTTTAGTAATTAGACCTACCAAGTTGATATTATCGTTATCTTTATAGTTATTTAAATCTTGAATATTTACCTGTGAAAAACGTTTGATCTGTTTAGAGAATCTGGCTAAAGGATGTCCACTGATATAAAAACCTAACATCTCTTTTTCAAAGGCAAGCAGTTGTGGCTGGGGCCATTCTTTTACTGAAGGTATATTTTTTAATTTTATTTTATCAAAACCGTTAGAACTTAAATCAAAGAAGGAAAGTTGACCTTTCTGTTTTTCCTGTTGTTTTCTTAAACCACTTGAGAGAATTTCATCTAACATCACCATCATCTGAGCACGGAATAAACCAAAACAGTCAAGGGCCCCTGCTTTTATGAGACTCTCTATCACTTTACGGTTAACTACCCTGGGGTCTACGCTTAAACAGAAATCTTCAAAGGAACTAAATTTATTTTTACTTTTACGCGCACTAATGATCGATTCGATAGCGGTGATTCCCACATTTTTGATTGCCAGAAGCCCAAATCGGATAGTTTTGTCATCAACGATAGTGAAATCATGAGAACTTTCATTTATATCTGGTGGTAAAACTTCAATCCCCATGCGGTTTGCTTCATTAACATACTCTACGATCTTATCAGGATTGTCCTTTTCTGAATTTAAAAGAGCGGTCATAAATTCTACCGGATAATTCGCCTTAAGATAAGCGGTGCGATAAGAGATGAGCGCATAGGCAGCACTATGACTTTTATTAAAACCGTAACCTGCAAAGTACTCTATTAAATCAAAAATTTTATTAGCGGTGGATTCGCTTATGTTGTTCTTTTTACATCCGATAACGAAATTTTTTCTCTGCTCTTCAATTACTTCGGGTATTTTTTTACTTATCGCTCTGCGTAAAATATCCGCTTGACTTAAAGAAAATCCTGCCAATTCTGAGACTATCTGCATCACCTGTTCTTGATAAACGATGATCCCATAAGTTTCTTTTAAAATCGGTTCTAACTTTTTATGTTCATATTTTATAGGTGTTTGAATGTGACGTCTTTGGATAAAATCAGAAAGCATACCTGAACCCATAGGTCCAGGTCTATAAAGTGCTAAAAGTGCAATTAGATCCTCTAATTTTTCGGGCATAAGTTTCTTTAATAAATCACGCATACCCGAACTTTCTAATTGGAAGACTCCAAGAGTTTGCGCAGAACTTAGTAGTTTATAGGTTAAAGGATCATCTAAGGGGATCTCCTCTATTTTTAAAGAGATACCCTTTCTTTCTCTAATCATCTCTAAGGTTTTTTCTATTACAGTTAAAGTTTTTAAACCCAAAAAATCTACTTTTAAAAGTCCAATTTTTTCTAACGATTGCATACTATAACCGGTAGAGATTCTTCCATCACTGGTTTTAAATAAAGGTGTGTATTCGGTAAGTTTATTATCTGCAATCACTACTCCCGCAGCATGTATAGAGGCATGGCGTGATAGTCCCTCTAAATCTAAAGCAATATTAATTAACTTGGTGATCTGAGGATCCTCTTTATATATCCTCTTTAATTCTGGTTCTATCTCCAAAGCTTCTTTTAGGGTTATATCTGGGTCAGGAGGGATTAATTTGGCAATGCGATCTACCTCTCCGTAGGGCATCCCCATAGCCCTTCCTACATCCCGGATAACCGCCCTTGCTTGCATAGTACCAAAAGTAATGATTTGGGCAACATTTTCCTGACCGTATTTATTGCGTACATAATCGATTACCTCTTGCCTTCTTTCGTAACAGAAATCTATATCTATATCGGGAAGCCCCTTTCTTTCCGGATTAAGGAACCTTTCAAAAAGAAGTCCATATTTTAAAGGATCAATATCGGTGATTTCTAAAAGATAACTTACTAAACTACCAGCAGCAGAACCTCTTCCGGGACCTACCGGTATCCCTTTACTTTTGGCATAATGAATGAAATCTCTTACAATTAAAAAATAACTGCAGAAACCCATTTTCTCTATAATTTTTAACTCGTACTCTAAGCGCTCCTTTATTTCATTGGTTATCTCTTTATACCTTTTATTTAATCCTTGAAGACAAAGTTCTCTTAAATACTCTATCTTTGTTTTGTTTTCTGGGACCTCATAGATAGGTAGATGCACTTTTGAGAAATCGAGTTCTAAATTACAACGTGAAGCTATCTCTAAAGTATTGGAGATTGCCTGAGGGATATCTTTAAATAACTCTTTCATCTGTTGAGGGCTTTTAAAATAAAATTCATCTGTCTGAAAACGTAAGCGTTTTGGATCATTTATATTAGTTTGAGTTTGGATGCATAAAAGAATCTCATGGGCAAAAGCCTTATCTTTAGTTAAATAATGAACATCATTCGTGGCTACTAAGGGTATATTTAATTCTTTGGATATCTTTATTAATCCCTCATTAACTACTTTTTGTTCCGGCAATCCATTTTCCTGTAATTCTAAGAAGAAATTGTCCTTACCTAAGATGCAACGAAAATCATCAGCGGTTTTTAATGCTTCTTGAAAGAGGTTTTGTTGAAGAAGGACAGGTATTTCTCCTTTGATACAACCGGATAATCCTATTAGACCTTTAGCGTATTTATTAAGCACTTCTTTATCTATCCTTGGGCGATAATAAAATCCTTCTAAATAGCCTATAGATACAAGGTGCATAAGGTTGCGATAGCCTTCCTCATCGCGTGCTAAAAGTGTAAAATGATTGGAAGCCTCCTCTATGCCATTACCTATTTTTTCGAATCTACTGTTGGGAGCGATATACACTTCACAGCCAATGATCGGTTTTATACCCGCATTTTGCGCCTCTACATAAAATTCAATTGCACCAAACATATTCCCATGGTCAGTGATTGCTAAAGAATCCATATTATATTGGTGGGCTAACTTGATTATTTCTGAAATAGGACAGGCTCCATCTAAGAGACTATATTGGGTATGTAAATGTAAATGTGCGAACTCTGCTTTAGGCATGTTTTTTGCTGATGCCGGAGTATTTAGAGGTTTAATGTGATTTTATTCCCACTCAATAGTAGCGGGTGGTTTTGTGCTAATATCGTAGACTACGCGATTTACTCCTTTAACTTCGCTGATGATCCGGTTAGATATTTTTTGAAGTAAATCGTAAGGAAGTTTTGCCCAATCCGCAGTCATACCGTCTTTACTTTCTACACAGCGAATAGCCACTACATATTCATAGGTGCGCTTATCTCCCATTACGCCAACAGTTTTTATTGGTAGAAGAATAGCAAAGGATTGCCACATCTGTTCATAAAGATTAGCATTTTTAATTTCTTCAATAAGGCATCTATCTGCTTCCCTTAAGATTTTTAATCTTTCTTCAGTTACCTCTCCAATAATCCTTATTGCCAGCCCCGGTCCGGGAAATGGCTGGCGCCAGATTATTTCTTTGGGAAAATTTAGTTGTTGAGCGATCTCTCTTACTTCATCCTTAAATAGTTCTCTTAGTGGCTCAATCAGTTTTAATTTCATATGTAAAGGAAGCCCACCTACATTATGATGGCTCTTTATACAACTGGAAGGAGCCCCTGTTGGCGATTTAGATTCGATAACATCTGGATAAAGAGTCCCTTGGGCAAGGAATTCTACCCCTTTAAATTTTTTTGCTTCCTCCTCAAATGCCTTAATGAATTCTTCTCCAATAATTTTGCGTTTTTCTTCAGGGTCAGTTATACCTTTTAATTTTTTAAGAAATACTTTACTTTTATCCACATACCTTAAATCTATCTTAAAATTTTTAGTAAAGATATTTCTTACCTGTTTTGCTTCATCTTTTCTTAAAAGACCGTTATCTATAAAAATACATCTTAAATTTTTTTTCACCGCTTTATGCACTAAGACTGCGCATACGGAAGAATCTATTCCCCCGCTTAAACCTAAGATTACCCTTTTATTACCCACGGTCTTTTTTATATATTCAATACTTTCTTTAATGAATGATTGCATCGTCCAGGAGGGATAACACCCGCATATCCTAAAAAGAAAGTTAGCGATGATCTGATTTCCTCTTGTAGTATGCGATACTTCTGGATGAAATTGAACTGCATAGATTTTTTTAGAAGGCAAGGAAATCCCTGCAATTATATTGTTCAATGTATGGGCGGTTACTTTAAAGTTTTGAGGGACCTTACTGATATAGTCTCCATGACTCATCCAGCAAGTAAAATTCCCAGGAAATTGATAAAAGATATCTTGAATATCATCTACAAAAACTTCTGTTTTCCCGTATTCACGCTGTTTTGCCTGTTTTACTTTTCCATTAAAAAATTTAACAATTACCTGCATTCCGTAACAGATCCCCAATATAGGAATACCTAATTTAAATATCGCAGGATCAGGAAAGGGGCTATTTTTCTCATATACGGATTGTGGTCCTCCGGAGAGGATTATCCCTTTAGGAGAAATTGATTTTATTTGGGAAGCGGTTATGTTATAAGGAACTATTCTGCTAAAAACATGATTCTCCCTTATCCTGCGCGCAATGAGTTGAGTATATTGTGAACCAAAATCTAAAATAAGAATAATATCTTTTTGTTTCATTTATTTACCCATTCCTACGCGCTGGATAACCTGAAAAATTTTTCCTTCTGTCTGAATAGAGGGAGCAATGATAATTTCTACCTCGTGCATCTCCTTTATATTTTTTGCTCCTAAACAACCCATAGAAGTAGCCAGAGCACCAATTAAGTTTTGCGAACCATCATCAACTTTGGCAGGTCCAAAAAGTATCTCTTCTAATGTTCCGGTTGTTCCTACATATATCCTTGTTCCGCGAGGGAGGTTTTCATGAGAGGTAGCCATACCCCAGTGATAACCTTTTCCGGGAGCTTCTTTTGCTCTTGCCAGAATTGAACCTACCATTACCGCATCCGCACCACAGGCAAAAGCCTTACAGATATCCCCTGCAGTACGCATCCCCCCATCAGTAATTATAGGGATGTACTGTTGGGTGCGTTTGAAATGGTCATCCCGAGCTTTTGCTACATCAATAGTAGCGGTTACTTGAGGTACCCCTATTCCTAAAACTCCCCGTGTCGTACAGGCAGCACCCGGACCTATCCCTACAAGAATCCCCTTTGCTCCGGTTTTCATTAATTCTAAAGCCATTTCATAAGTAACACAATTGCCTACTATTACCGGAATCTTTAAGGACTTACAGAATTTATAAAGGTCTAAACTTTTATATTCAGAAGATATATGTTTTACCGACACCACTGTCGCTTGGACTACAAAGATATCTAATCCTGCCTCTTGCGCAATTTTACTGAATCTTTCTGCATTTTGGGGGATACAACTGGCAACCGCAATTACTCCTTTTGATTTTATCTCTTGAATTCTTTTAGCAATTAATTTTTCTTTTACCGGTTTTGCATACACAGATTGAATAACTTCTGTGACTTTATCATTATCTGCCTTAATTATTCTCTGGATAGGTTCCTGCGGATCTTCATAACGCGTAGAAATACCATCGAGATTTAAAACCGCAATTCCTCCTAACCTACCCATCTCAATAGCAAATTTTACATCCACCACCCCATCCATCGCAGAAGCAAGAATCGGAACAGAGAATTTTTTATTATCTAAGGTAAACGATGTATCTACATCTTTAGGATTGATCGTTAAAGTTCCTGGAACTAAGGCTATTTCATCAAAACCATAACATCTACGTGCCCGTCTTTCTTTACCGATCCACTCTCCCATTTTACACTCCTATCTTATTGATTATTAATTACTTATGAATATTAATTTTTTTAAAAAATTTTATGCTTTAAAAGATTAAAAAATTTTAACGCAACAAATAGTTTTTGTCAATATTTTTTGTAAAAGAAAGTAGTGGGAAGAGAGAAATTAAGAGGAAAGTAAATAGTGATTTTTTAAGAATTCATTTATTTTAGGAATATCTGTAGAATCTATTTCTACTCCTATGCGGTAAATAAAAAAATTAATCTCTTTAGAATAAACTGTTCTTGCATTAACATGTAAAGGTTCTTTTTCGTTTAAAGGATCTTCAATCCAAATTTCAACTGGACTGTTAGGGGGTAAATAATTTCTCGTAAATAGTCCTATTCCTATTTTACTTATATCAGAAGTGAATCCTTTTCCTTCTATGTCTTTAGATAAAAATCTTAAATCAAAATCCGCTCTTACCCTTAAAAATCTGCGCCTTTCTCTAAAATTATCTAAATCCATTTTAAATACTCGTATCTAAGGGTTGAGTATTTAATATACTCATCTCGATCTTTAAAGAATGTAAAAAAGTAATTAAGAATAGATTATTCCCGACGATAGTATAAATACTTCCTTTAAGTTTAAGGATGAATTTTTTTGTCTGCTTTTGCGTATTGGTTTCTTTAAGGACATATAGATGAGGAAGGGGTTGAGTGATTTCTTTTTCTGAATAAATTTTTCTTACCGAACAGATAAGATGTCTTTGGATATGGGTGTGGATACCGGATTTATCAAAACTTTCATCACTTACAATTATTTTCTTTCTTCTATCAGAGGAGGTTAAGTTTTTGAAAATTATATTGCGCATTTTTAAATTTTTAAATAAGCCGGATTGCATTTAATTTTTCCTTTTTTCCCGTTTTCTGGTCTTTTTCTCCTTTGTTTTTGCAATCCGGCTTTCCCCTCCTTGACTGGCGGGGAATTTTAAACTTTTATAAATTCTTTAATAAATAACTATAAAAAAATAAATTTTTCTTTTCAATTAAAGTATAACATCCTATAGTATTATTTTTCAAGGGGTTTTAAGAAAAAAAAGAAAACGTTTTCTTTTTGATTATATACGCAATTCTTTTCCTTGTAAAAGCCTTTGAATATTTGGCAGGTGTCTTATGAGGATGAGGGAAGAAAAAATAATACTTATAAAAATTAAATATATATTTTGTTTAAATATGAGCATAAAAATGGGCAAAGTTATTGCGCTCACTATAGAAGCAACCGAAACAATTTTGCTTATAGAAAAAACAGTTGCCCAAATTCCTAAAGATGACAAAACTACCCATATAAAGCCATTAATTTTTAATGTTAAAGCAAGCATTACTCCAAAAGTTGTGGCTACACCTTTTCCACCTTTAAAATTGAGAAATACTGGCCAATTATGACCAATTACCGCCGAAAAGCCCATAAGTAATCTGAGGAGTTCTGCGGAAGGGTATTTAAATTTAAATAAAATATAATCAGCAATAAAAATTGTAGGGATAAATCCTTTAAGCATATCTATGGCTAAGATGAGTATCCCCCATTTTTTCCCTAAAACCCGCATCGCATTGGTTGCACCCACATTCCCAGAGCCGAGTTTACGGATATCCTGTTTTTTAATTATCCTTACAAATATATAGGCAGAAGGGATTGAACCTAAAAGATAACTTAAAAATAAAGATACCCAAAATAGAATTATTGGATTAGACATTTTATTGACTGTAAAGTTCGGTTAAGCCTTTGCGGATATAATCAAATCCAGAAACAATAGTAAAGATAATGGCTATTGTCCAACTGATATAAGAAAATTTAAGCTGAACTAAGACACTTACTACCGCAAGCGTCTGAAAAAAAGTGGTTAATTTTCCCCATCTTGTAGGTCTTAGATTTAAATGTCCCTTTAAAAGATAAATCAACATCGCACCCAAAAGGATAATTAAATCTCTGGAGATGACAATAAAAGTTACCCACAAGGGAAATCTTATTTTTAAATCGATCATCCTTAAACCTATGAATGCGCTCATCAAAAGTAATTTATCCGCTAAAGGATCAATTATAAAACCTATTGAGGATTTATCTTTTATTTTACGCGCTAAATATCCATCTACCGCATCAGAAAGAATAGCCAATGAGAATATAAAAAGAGCTAAGTATCTTAGAAAAAAGCGCTCTTCGTTGTAATAGATAAGGCAGGCAACAAAAAAAGGAACACTTAGTATCCTGAATATAGAGACTTTGTTAGCAATATTCATCTTATCAACCTTATGCGATGAAGTGGCCAATATATTAAAAAGGCTTTACCTAAAATATTTTTATCGGGAACAAAACCCCAATATCGGCTATCAAGGGAAGAGTAAGAATTATCTCCCAAAACATAATAACAATTTTCCGGAACAGTTATTTCCTTTTCATTACCGTATTCACCACGATTATAATAATAAAATTGGGAAAATATCCCTTCCTCTAAAGGTTTTCCATTTATATAAATTTTACCATCTTCTATTTTTACTTTTTCTCCTGGTAAAGCAACCAACCGCTTAATAAAATCTTTTTTAGGTTGTTGTGGAGAGATAAAGACCACTATATCACCTCTCTGCGGTTTTCTTGTTCCAGGTAGACTTATCCGTTTACCGGAAAAAGGGATCCTTAAACCATAGATAAATCTATTTACTAAAATATGATCCCCTATCAAAAGTGTGGGTTGCATAGAGCCGGTAGGGATTTTAAAGGCTTGGATAAAAAAAGTACGGATAAACATCGCTAAAACAAAAGCCACCAGTATAGATTCAACCCAATCCCGAATTGCCGATTTCTTTCTTATAACTTGTGACTTCTTATCTTTTAGCTGGGTCATAACTTCAATACCTCCAAAAATGCCTCTTGAGGAATTTGGACTTTTCCAAACTGTTTAAGTTTCTTTTTCCCCTCTTTTTGAATCTCCCAAAGTTTACGTTTACGGGTGATATCTCCTCCATAACATTTTCCCGTTACATGTTTTGCCAGAGGTCTTATTTTTTCCGAGGCAATAATCCGATTGTCTGCGGTTGCCTGAATAGTTACTTCAAATAACTGACGGGGAATAATTTCCTTTAACCTTTCTACCAATGCCTTTGCTTTATTGTAGGCTTTATCTTTATGCACTAAAAATGAAAAAGCATCGCAGACTATCCCATTAAACATTATATCAATTTTAGTTATTTGGGTAGGAAAATAACCGTAGAATTCATAATCAATTGAACCGTATCCTTTTGTCAATGACTTAATACGGTCATAAAAATCAACGATTATCTCAGAAAGGGGAACAGTAAAATTAAGGCAGAGCCTTGATTCGCCTAAATATTCACTTGATTGATAGATACCTCTGCGGGACTTAACCAGATCGCAGACACTCTCTACTGAATCCTGAGGGACAATTAAAAGCATACTTACATAGGGTTCTTGCACTTCTGCGATTTCCGAAAGCGGTGGAAATTTACGGGCATTCTCTATTTCTAAAATTTCATTATTTTTTTTCTTTACACGATAGACAACATTAGGAGTAGTTAAAATAAGATTAAGGTTATATTCCCTCTCTAATCTTTCCTGAACGATCTCCATATGCAAAAGTCCCAAGAAACCGCAACGGAATCCTGCACCAAAAGAAGGCGATTCCTCTGGTTCATATACAAAAGAGGCATCAGAAAGCCTAAGTTTATCCATCGCTTGGCGCAAAGAGATAAAATCTGCCGGATTTACCGGATAGATTCCACAGAAAACCAAAGGTTTTAATTTTTTAAATCCTGCTAAAGGGTAAAGTGCAGGTTTTTTTACCAAAGTTACAGTATCACCGATCAGTACCTCGCGCGGTGAGCGGATATTAGCGGTGAAATATCCGATATCACCCGGTCCTAATGAATCTACAGTTTTATATTTTAGATTTTCAAATACTCCTATCTCTTCAATAGTTGCAGTTTTTTGAGTCTGCATAAATTTTATTTCATCACCTAAAACTATTTTTCCTTCCATAATTCTTACAAAGACTACCACGCCTTTAAATGTATCAAAATAGGAATCAAAAACTAAGGCTTTCAATGGTTGTTGTATATCTCCTTTGGGTGGCGGTATAGTTTTTACTACCCTTTCTAAAACTTCATCAATTCCAACCCCCTGTTTTGCAGAAATTAAAATTATCTCCTCTTCTTTAAAACCCAAAACCGTTATCAGTTGTCTCTTTACCCTTTCAGGATCAGCATTGGAAAGATCAATTTTGTTTATTACTGGAATAATCACCAATTTATTTTCTTTGGCTAAATGAAAATTTGCTACTGTTTGCGCCTCTATTCCTTGGGCAGCATCTACTAAAAGTATCGCCCCTTCGCATGCGGTTAAGGATTTAGAAACTTCATAGGTAAAATCCACATGTCCAGGTGTATCTACTAAATTTAAGATATAATTTTTACCATCAGAAGCATGATAATTAAGTCTTACTGTTGAGGCTTTAATGGTTATCCCTCTTTCTCTTTCTAACTCCATATCATCGAGTATCTGATCCTTTCGGTGTCGGGGATCAACCGCTTTAGTTTTCTCTAATATCCTATCTGCCAGAGTAGATTTTCCATGGTCAATATGAGCAATAATACAAAAATTACGGATTAATGCTTGCTCCATATTTCAAGTTATTCAGTATCTCTTAATCGATTAATCTCTCTTAAAATCCTATTAACCACTTCCTCAATACTCATATCCGTTGTATCAATATAAATCGCATCCTCTGCTTTTTTTAAAGGAGCATAACTGCGTGTAGAATCTATGCGATCACGTTTTAAGATATTCTGTTCTACTTCTTTAAGGGATACTCTTTTTTTATTTTCTTTTAGTTCTTTGAAACGTCTCTTTACCCTTTCTTTAAAATCCGCATCTAAATAGAATTTATAATCCGCATCAGGAAAAACTACCGTACCGATATCCCTTCCTTCTAAAACTGCTCCTTTTTTGTGAGTTTTAGCAATTTTACGCTGTAGTTTTACCATTATTTTTCTTAAAGGCTTAATCTGCGATACTTCTGATACCCATTTATTTACTTGGGGCTGTCTAATTTCTTCGGTTACATCTTTATTATCTAAATAAACTTTTAATTTCCCATCCCTTTCTTTTAATTCAATACGTGTGCCTTTTGCGATATCTAAAATTTTTTCCTCATCATTTATATCCATATTATTTTGAATTACCTTTAAGGTAACCGCTCGATACATTGCTCCTGTATCTACATAGAGAAGCTTCAGTCTTCTAGCTATTTCTTTAGCAACCGTGCTTTTGCCTGCTCCCGCAGGTCCATCGATAGCGATAATCATAGTAGTTTTTTTCTTTTTCTTTGCGATTTTTTTAAAAAGATAAGGATTTCTTTATCTTTATTTTGAGAAAGGAGATTTTCTAAATAAAGGATCCTTTCTTTAAATTTATCAAGGCAACTTAGGATTTCTTTGCGGTTGCTTATAAATATATCATGCCAAAGTTGGGGTGAAGATAAAGCCACGCGCGTCATATCTTTAAAACTTGAAGCGCAGTATTTAAGATATTTAGAAGGTAAAAGCTCGCAAAAGATAAAAGCAACTAAATGGGGTAGATGACTCGTATAAGCAAGTATATGGTCATGTAAAGAAGGAGAAAGAAAGTCCACTTTTGCTCCGATCGCTTGCCAGAATTTTTTTGTTTTTAATAAAACCCAAGACGGTGTATTTTTAGTAGGGGTAAGTATACATAAAGAATTTTTGAATATCTCTGCATCCGCAAAATTTACTCCCCTATTTTGAGAACCTGCTAAAGGATGTGAGCCTATATAATTATTAAATAAACTTTCTAACTTTAAAACGATTTCTCTTTTTGTGCTACCCACATCAGTTAAAATAGAGTCTTTTTTGATTATTTTACATACTAAGGGGGAAAGCTTTTTAATGGTCTCTACAGGGGTAGCTAAAATTACCATATCTACATCTTTAAGGATATTTAGATCTTTCGTCGCAATATCTACAACTTTTCTTCTTAAAGCCTCTTTTAAAGTATTTTGACTGCGTGAAACTCCAATAACCTCTTTGGCAACAGAATATCTCTTTATAGCCAAACCTAATGAGCCTCCGATTAACCCTATCCCTACAATTCCTATTTTTTTAAATAAACTCAATTAGATCTGCCTCCCTACCGCTTCTGCTATTTTTTTTAGCTCTTGCATTAAATCAAAGAATTTCTCAGGGATTAAAGATTGTGCGCCATCGGAGAATGCTTCTTCAGGATTAGGATGAACTTCAATGATTAAACCATCTACTCCCGAAGCCACTGCCGCTTTAGAAAGCGAAGGAACCAGCCCCCATTTTCCTGCTGCATGACTGGGATCAACGATTATAGGAAGATGCGAGAGTTGTTTTACAATTGGTACCGCGCTGATATCTAAGGTGTTGCGCGTAAAATCTTCAAATGTACGGATTCCCCTTTCACAGAGAATCACATTGAAATTACCACCCGCCAAAATATACTCTGCAGACATAAGCCACTCTTTGATTGTTGAGGACATTCCCCTTTTTAATAAAACGGGTTTATTAATCTTTCCTATTTCTTTTAAGAGATTAAAGTTCTGCATATTGCGACAGCCTACTTGAAGAATATCCGCATAACGACTCACCAATTCCACATCCCTTGGATCCATTACTTCGGTTATTGTGGGTAAATTTAATTCTTCTCCCACTTCTTTTAAATACTTAAGCCCCTCTTCACCTAAGCCCTGGAATGAATAGGGTGAAGTACGAGGTTTAAATGCACCTCCCCTTAAGACCACCGCTCCCGCTTTTTTTATCTCTTTAGCGATCTGACGCAATAATTCTAAACTTTCAATCGCACAAGGACCTGCCATTACCACGATTTTTTGACCACCAATTTTTATACCTTTTCCTAAATCAATTATGGAATCCTCTTTTTTAAATTCTCGTGAGACAAGTTTATAAGGTGCCAAGACGGGCATTACCTTTTCTACCCCGGGAAATACTTCTAAGGGTGTCACCCTTAAGATATCTTCTGGACCAATTACTCCAATAATCGTACGCTCTACCCCTTTAGAGAGATGAGGAGTAAGCCCTAATTTTTTTATCTTTTCAATAATGTGGTTTATCTGCTCTTCAGTTACATCCGGTTTTAGAACAATAATCATTTACACCTCCTTATGACTCTTTTAAGAATTTTAATAAAATATCTATTCTCCTCTTTCTTTCCTATGGTTACCCGAATAAAATTATTTAAGCCATACTGTTTAAGGTCTCTTACGATTAGCCCAAATTTAAGCATCTCTTTAAAGACATCAAAAGAGTCCTTTTTTACATCGATCGTAATGAAATTTGCTACTGAAGGGATATAATTTAACCCCATTTTATTTAACTGTCGATAAAGGTAATACTTTCCCTCTAAAACTACTTTTCTAGTTAACTCTAAAAATTTTTTATCCTCTAAAGCGACCATACCTGCCACCTGCGCCAAACTGTTAACATTAAAAGGCTGGCGAACTTTCTCCATATAAAAACAGAAATCCCTATTAGAAACTGCATATCCTAATCTTAAGCCAGCTAAACCATAACTTTTAGAGAATGTTTTTAAAACAATTACATTTTTGTTTTTAATATAATCTAAACTCTTAGGAAAATCATCCACATCCACAAATAAATCATACGCTTCATCCAGTACTACAATCACTCTTTTAGGTAGAGCATTTATAAAATCATCCAACTCCTTTTTATTAATATAAGTACCCGTGGGATTGTTAGGATTGGCGATAAAGATAATTTTCGTTTTTGGATTTATCTTCTTTCTGATCTTAAGTAAATCGTATTTAAAATTATTTAAATCTACAGTGATAATCTTTCTATTATTTACTTTAGCAATGATTTCGTATTCTAAAAAAGTTGCTTTGGAAGTGATGATATTCTCGTCTTCATTTACAAAAGTTTTGATAATGATATCGATAAGTTCATCGGAACCATTTCCTAAAACTATATTGTAAGGTTTTACTTTTAAAAAATCCGCTAATTTTTTCTTCAAATAAAAGTAACTAGAGTCAGGATAGCGATGAATCTGATTGAGATGGTTCTTTATCGCTTCATAAACCTTAGAAGATGAACCTAAAGGATTTTCATTAGAAGCCAGTTTAATTACCCTTTTTATTTTTAACTGGCGTTTTACTTCCTCAATGGGTTTACCAGCAACATAAGGTTTAATTTTTAAAATAGGACGGTTGATTAAGTTTTTAACATTCATCTATTCTCCCACCGGATAAGAACCCAGCACTTTTAAAAAATTACATCTATCGCTTAATTCCTCTAATGCCTTCTTTACATGTTTATCTTTATAGTGCCCCACTAAATCTACAAAGAAGTAATAATCCCATACTTTCTTCTTAGAAGGTCGAGATTCGATCATCGTAAGGTTGATCCCGTACTTTTTGAAAGGAGTAAGCATATCGTGTAGCGCCCCTACCCTATCCTTTATAGAAAATAAGATAGAGGTGCGGTCATTTCCTGTGGGTTCGGTTTGGGTTTTGCCAATAACCAAAAAACGTGTAAGGTTATGGGGTGAGTCTTCTATGTTTTTAGCCACTACTTTCAGATTATATTCTTTGGCTGCTAAAAGGGAAGCAATACAACCGCTGTATTTTTCTCTTTCCGCAATCTGGGCAGCGCGGGTAGTACTGGTTACTTCTATTTTCTCTGCATAGGGAAGGTTTTCCTCTAACCAGATTCTACACTGTCCAAAAACTTGTGGATTGGAATATAACTTCTTTATCATTTTTAAAGGATACTTACTTAAAAGATTATGGTGTACATTCATTACTATTTGATTGCAGATTTTAAGTTCAGAGTCCACAAACATATCTAAAGTATGGGTTACCGCTCCTTCAATAGAATTTTCTATTGGTACTACCCCATAGTCTACCTCATCTTTTTCTACTACCAAAAATATATCAGGGATAGTCTGACAAGGGATATAATCTATCTGAGAACCAAATTTTTTTAATGCCGCTAAATGGGTAAATGTGGCAGGTGGTCCTAAATAAGCAACCTTTATCTTTTTTTGTAAAGAAAGACTATAGGACATTATTTCTCGATAGATCGCTTCTATCGCTTCCTTAGAAAGTGGTCCTTTGTTTTGGGAGATAAGGCGATTTAGTAATAATCTTTCTCTTTCCGGAGAATAGACGCTTTTTTTCTTTTCTTTTTTAATCTTTGAAATCTTAAGGATCAAACTGGCGCGTTTATTTAAAAGTTTAACGATTAGACTATCGATTTCATCTATCTTATGACGAATTTTGTTGAGTTCCATCCTTCTCCTTTCCATTAGTTTGGTTATTTTTATTATAGTAATTTCCTAAAGAAAAACTTACCGATGAGTTTTCTACTTTGGGTAGTTCCTCCAGTGATTTTAAACCAAAAAATTCTAAAAACTCGCGTGTAGTTCCATATAGATAAGGTCTTCCCGGAGATTTTTTTCTCCCTACAGTTTTGATAAGCCCCATCTCTTTTAAATTATTTATTAAACCATCCACTTTTACTTTACGCAGAGATTCGATTTCCATTTTGGTTATGGGTTGCTTATAGGCAATTATCGCTAATGTTTCTAAAGTAGCACGACTGAGGGATTGCTTTTTCTTTTTAAAAAATTTTCTTAAAAAAGGATACATTTCTTCTGAGGTGACCATCTGGAATCCTCCTGCCACCTCGACAATCCTTATCCCGCGTTGATTCTGTAAATACTCTTGGTTAAGTTCCATTAAAACCTGGCGTATCTGTTGGTAAGATGCATCCTCAATTACTTCTTTTATCTGTTCAATTAAAACCGGTTTCTCTGAAGAAAAAAGTATCGCTTCAATTATAGACTTTATATTACTATTTGACATTTTTAGCCCTCTGTCGATATATCTCATTTAAGAGTTCTTCGGTTGTCTGAATTTCTGGATTCCTTGCTAAGGCTTCTTTTACCATTTTTTGTGCTTCTTGTTTTTTATACTGCAGTTGAATCAGTACATCTATTGCTTCCTCTACGATATCCTTTTTTGCCTCCTCTAACTTTATTTCCTCATCACGGACAAGACCAAATTTACCTACCTTATTTTGAAGTTTAGCAATAATTTCTTTTGCCCTCTGTTCCCCTATTCCCGGTAAAGACTTTAGGAATTCTATATCCGCCTCATAGATAGCGTTAGCGATAGAAGAGATAGGTTTATTTAAAGCCTTTAAAGCAGCACGTGGACCTATTCCTGATACAGTAATAAATATTTCAAAGAACTCCTTTTCTACTTCATTCAAAAATCCGATCAATACTGGAATATTGCGTGAAGGTTCTACCTGTAAATAATGATAAGTCACCAGTTCCAAGGTTCCATCAGGTTTTATGTGTTCAGGTATTCTTTGCATAGTAGAACTCGATACATATACGCGGTAAACAATCCCTTTTATATCAATAAGCAAGGAATTATTATTTTTCTCTAACAATTTTCCACAGATACGGGCAATCATACTTTCGCTTTAGAGATGACTAATTCACTTTTATATATATAACTATGCGCTACCGCTACCGCTAAAGCATCAGTTATATCTGGATATTTAGGGATTTCTTTAAGATTTAAAATTTCCATAATCATTCTTTGGATTTGATATTTAGAGGCTTGACCTCTTCCCAATATTGATTTTTTTATGCGTGTGGAGGCGTATTCAAAGAGGGGGATATTTTTTTGCGCAGAAAGCAAAGAGATCACTCCTTTTACTTGACCTAAGATATAAGCGGTAGTGGGATGACGCAGATGAACATAAAGTTTTTCTAATACCATCACTTGCGGATGAAAAGTATCAATTATTTTTGATAATTGAGTATAAATTTCTTTTAATCTTATACTGTAACTTTTTTTAGTATCGGTAGTGATTATACCTGATTTTAATAAAGATAATTTAACTTCATCTTCAATTAAACCGTAGCCGGTTATAGAAAGCGCAGGATCGATTCCTAAGATTTTCATCTTTAATCAACTACCTATCTGTTCCATTATTTCGTCAGGGATATCAAAGTTGGCATAAACATTTTGTACATCATCGTGGTCTTCTAAGGCTTCTACTAATTCTAATACTCTTTTAGCTGTATCTCCGGTGACTCTTACTGTAGAAGAGGGGATAAAAGTGATTTCCGCTGATTGGTATTTTATGCCCTTTTCTTCTAAAGAAGATTTTACCTTCTCTAAATCTTGGGGCGCACAGATTATTTCAAAATTTTTTTCATCCTGTTTTAAATCTTCTATCCCTAAATCTAAAATAAGAGAAAGTAGTTCATCCTCACTTAAATTTACATTCGCTTTATCTAATAAAATATAACCCTTTTTAGAGAACATCCAGCTAACCGAACCTCCTCCTGCGAGGTTTCCTCCTTTTTTGGAGAAGATATTGCGTATTTCCGCGGTAGTGCGATTCTTGTTATCGGTTAAAGCCTCTACCATTATCGCTACTCCTCCTTCTGCATAGCCTTCATAGATTACCGATTCATAAGTTACTCCCGGCAGTTCTCCAGTTCCACGTTTTATTGCTTTTTCAATATTTTCCCAGGGCATATTCATTTCTTTAGCCTTATTTACCACCGTGCGTAGTTTAGCATTCGTTTCAATATTTCCTCCACCTTCTCTGGCTGCGACAGTAATTTCTTTTATTAATTTAGTAAAGAGTTGTCCTCTTTTAGCATCCATCGCTGCTTTTTTATGTTTTATACTTGCCCATTTTGAATGTCCTGACATCTTAATTACCTCCTCTTGATTATTTTTGACAGAACAGATAGGTAAGCCGGGTTCTGTATTTTAAGGTGGCATTTGTCTTGTCTATCAGATTGCTCTGATACCGAAAAATCGGTATGCCGAGTTATTCGGCATAGCTCAAGCGGTCTACCCAACCTGAAAGATTCCGGATTAATTCGGAATCGTTGGACCGGGACCAGCCCAGATTCAGGTTTTGCTTGACCTTGCTCCGCGTAGAGATTGCCGCGTTTCACCCCTACCAAAGATTTCTTTGGTAGGACTCGTCTCTGTGGCTCTGCCGAATGTTACTTCTCTGCGAAGCAACGCTTCGGCATCCCGAAGCATAACTATTATGAGTTACTGCTTTCGGGATAATCCTTCCACCAAAGGTGGAGGTGGGTGTTACCCACTACGCTCGCCCTCTGGAGCCCGGACTTTCCTCCCCTAAAAATTAGGGGTAGCCACCACCTTCTGTTCTGTCAAAGAACTTTTAAGTTGTTTTATTAGCGCTAAATTTGCTAATTTATCTGCGCCTTTATTTTTTTCTCTGGGAATAAAGTTAATCTCTATCTCTTTAAATCCAGTAAATAAATGTTGAACTATCTGATAAAAGAGAAAGATCTTTTCATCTTTAATTCGATAATCTTTTTTAATCTGTTTATATAAAAGTTGACTATCAGTATTTATTTTTATCGATTCTGCCTTAAGGATTAAGGCTTCTTGTAGTGCGTATATTAAAGCCAAATATTCTGCTACATTATTGGTAGTTTTTCCAATATAATAAGAAAGATTCTTAATTACTGTTTCGTTCTCGCAGATTACCACTCCTATTCCTGCAGGTCCAGGATTTCCTTTTGATGCACCATCAATATAAATCTGAAGTTTCTTCACTCTTCAATAAAATCTTTAATCTCTTCCTCTAAGTAAAGCATCCGTTGGCATATTTCACAGCAGATAATTCGTTCATACATTTTTATGAGATTGATCATCTGAGGTGGCAAAGTCATATTACATCCTGCACAGGCATGATTATTAACTTTAACAATCGCCAACCCATCACGGTTTTTAAGGATCCTTTCGTATTGAGTTAAGATTTCCGGCTTAATATCTTTGCTAACTTCTTTTCTCTGTATTTCTAAGGTAGCCAACCTTTCTTCTATCTCTTTTATCCTTAATTCAATTTTATTTTTTTGAGTGTTAAATTCCTGCTCCTCTTTGGCAAAGTTCTGTTTCGCCTGTGTAAATTCATTTTGTTTTTTTTCAATTTTGTCCATAAGTTCTAAAATTTTATCTTCCTGCAATGATATATCCGCTTTAATACCTTCAATCTCTTTTAACATCGCTGAGTATTCTTTATTCGTCTTCAGTTGATAAAGTTGAATCTGTTGTTTCTTTAGTTGTTCTTCTTTGGAGGCAAGTTCTAATTCTTTCTCTTTTCTTTCTTTCATAAGGTCTTGAATTTCTTTCTCCATATTCTGTAATAATTTTTTCTTTTCTTCAAAAGCATTTTTTAAATTTTCTATTTCAATAGGTTTGGCTTCCTTTTCTTCTTTTAAAGCATAGATTTCACTATCTACTTTTTGGAGTTTTATTAATTTAGCGATCTGTTGCTTAAGATCTTGACCATCCATTTTTTTTAAATTTTATATATGGGCATTAGAGGATTTGAACCTCTGACCTCCTGCATGTGAGGCAGGCGCTCTAACCTCTGAGCTAAATGCCCCTAACATCAGTTTCTTTATATAATTGGTTAATTTCGTTTAGTTCGTTATTTTCGTTAATTTCGTTATTTTACTTACCTAACTTTACCTAACTTACCTAACTCCCTAACTTACCTAACTCCCTAACTCACCTAACTTCCTAACTCCTGACTACTCAATACTCGATACTCACTACTCACTACTTATTAATAGCGTATAGTTTTTATCTCCTTAACACCTTAATACCTAAAAACCTTAATACCTAAATACCTACTATATACTACCTACTATTCTATCATTGGGCCCTGAGGGATTCGAACCCCCGACCAAGTGATTATGAGTCACCTGCTCTGCCACTGAGCTAAGGGCCCAAGTTTATAGTAGTCAGTAGTTAGTATTTAGATATTAGGGATAAACCTTAGATTATATATATTACTATTTTAAAGGAATTTTGGCAAGAGAAAATTAAGGAAATTAATTTGATTTTTTTCTCTTTTCGTAAGCACAAAGTAAGATTGCTAAAATTGTAGGGATGGGTAGAATCAGGGTTAGGTCAAATTCATTTTTAATTTTTAATATGTAAGCACTTATGATAAGAAAAGTAATAAACCAGACAAGTTTTCTTAAGATGTGCAATTTAAATCCGTCGCAGAAACAAAAGCCAACAAAGAAGGTATATAAACTTAAGGCTAAAAATTGTAATCCCAATATCTTAAACATCATTACCTCCTAATTTAAAGATAATTCACTTCTTCTTAATTACCTTTAATTTATCCCGATAAACTTTCCTTTTTTCTCTTAATAATCTTGAAATATCTTTTTGTCTTAAGGTAATTTTTTCTTTTGCCATATTGTTTTTATTTATTTTAAATGAGTAAATAAATTAGGGTCAATAAAGATATAAATACCAAAAATATCCCCATTATCTTGGTATTACGGATCTCTTTTTTTAAAGAAATAGGTTCAATGCGCCAGTTAATCTTTTCGTAGAATTTTTTCTGAATCTCAATAGATAAAACAGGTTTAAAAAACAGGAATAAACCAACTATAATTCCCACTATAGAAAATAAAATTAATATGATATTTATCATTCTATCTCAAAAGAGATTATCACATTAAAAGTAAGTTGTTCGTAATCTAATTCCTTAGGAAAAGTTGGGAATGGAGAAGCATCTCTTATACTGCGTAAGGCAATTTCTTTTAAATATGAATTGGCTTTAGTTTTTTCTTCAATTATATGTACATCCGCTAAAACTCCATTGGCTAAAACTACAAAAGTTAAGTATACTTGACCGGTGTCGGAGCGATTATAATTTTGATAAGCACAGCGTTTAATCTTCTCGCGGATAGTTTGGTAGTAATGCATATAAACCGGATTTTTTATCTTTGTAATTTCTATAGGTGTTAACTGAATAATCTTTTTTACTGAGATTATGTCGGGTTTGGATAAATTAGGTTTTGGTAATGTATTTTTTAAATTCTGCTTAAAAACTTCATCTTTTTTTATAAAAGGAGGAGGTAGAGTTTTTATAATTTTATCTACCGGATTTTCTTTAAAAACAACTTCTTTAAAGTTCTGTTGTGATTTAGAGTACTGTAAGGCTTTCATCTGAACATAGTTAATCTCTATCTTTTTTTCTTGAGATTTAAGTTGAGGAAGTTTTAATACTTGAGGATTTAAGAATGCCGCGGTATGGATAATTGTGGATATAAGTAAAGCAAACCTAAAAACCCTATCCTCTGGCATATTAAAATATTAACATAATTTAATGAAGTTCGCAATAGGTTTTAAGATAAAGTAAATAGCAAAAAGAGAATTTTTTCGCTTTAATTAAAATGCAGTTTTTTTATTATTTCTATCTAGAATTGATATTCTAATTTTATCAAGAGATTCCTCTTTGGAGAAGGATAATAACCTTTTTGAGCGGAGAAACTACTATATACTCCATATTCAGAATACTCTTTGTTAAAAAGATTATTTATTCCAAAAGTTAATTTAAGATCTTTATGACTATAAATTAAATTTAAATCTGTTACTACATACCCATTCAAAGGGGAAAATATATTTGCTTGATCATTGATAAAGTATCTTTTTCCTACATAATTAGATTGAATATTAAGTTGCATTTCTTTAGTTATTAAAAAACCTAATCCCCATCCTGCTCTATGGCGTGCAACCATAGGAATGTATTTTTTATCATACATATCTCCATCAAAAATTGCTTTAGTATAGGTATAATTAGAAAAAATATTAAACCTTTCTAAAAATCTATATTCAAATCCTGTTTCTATTCCTTCATGAATAGTTCTGGGATAATTTTCATTAGCATAGGTAAGCGGATTATAATAAAGTTCATTTTTTATTTGCATTCTAAATAGATTTAGATTAAATTTGAGATCCGGAGTAAACTGATGCTCAATTCCTAATTCGTAATTCTTTGATCGTTGTGGTTTTAAAGAGGTATTTACTGGCGGAGTTCCCCAGACACTAAAATACTCATCTACCGCAGGAAATCGAAAACTGCGATTGAAATTAAAGAACATACGAGAATTATCCTGATATTTATAGACTAGTCCACTATTATAAGCTTTTATATTCGGTTTTAAATTCTCATCTATATGAATTCCAAATGCGTTATCATGATAATCAAATTCGTATTTAGCAGATTCATAGCGAAAACCCGTACTAAAAATAAAATTTTCTAAAATATTAATTTCATCTTGAAAATAATAACCTAACGAAGTTTTATTTATATCGGTAAAATTCTGCAGTATATCTGAAAGGTCATAATTATCATTACTGTAATCAGAAATATAGAAATCAAGCCCAAAAATTAATTGATTATAGAGATTAAATATCTCTTTTTTTATAAGATATTTGGGGCAGATACCAATAGTGTCAATTTTACTTTTATAAATAGGATTCCATCCACCATTAGCATCAATAAAATTAGTAAATGTTTCTTTTCTTCTAAAAGATGTATCTAAAGATATCTCGGCATCTTTAGAAAATTCTTTCTCTATCACTATATTAAAATAATAATCCTTACTGTCAGCATGGTCACGGCCATATTTTGTATCTCTTCGGCTAAGTAGTTTAAGGTCATTTTCTAATAGTGCGCCCGGTAGTCCGTAGCTGGATTTATGAAAGCCTTGGTTAAAATGTAAAGATAAATCGTCGGTTAATTGAAAATTAAATTTTGTGCCTAAATCAAATGTCTTATAAAAGCTATTTTTACGATAACCGTGAGTACTTTCATAACTTGAACTTAGACGATAGTCAAAATTATCCTTTGCTCCGGAAAATATAAATCCCTCCTTATACATGTCATAACTTCCAGTTTGAGTTTGCAAATACAGTTTTGGTTTACCTTTCCCTTTTTTGGTAATTATGTTTATTACCGCTGCACAGGCATTATCTCCGTAAAGTACACTTCCCATTCCGCTTTTTAATACTTCAATCCTTTCTATCTGCTCTATAGGAATCTGCATCCAATCTACGCCGCTTAAATCAATTTCATTTACTCTTCTGCCATCCACTAAAACTAAAGTATTCATTGCACTTTGCTCACCAAAACCCCTTATATCTACACTTGCCTTAACCGCATTTCCAAACCAATCTCTTACAGTTACTCCCGGAACAGTTCTTATGATATCTAATACCTTTTGGGCATTAGAATTCTTTATATCCTCTTCACTAATTACTACTAAAGATGCAGGAGCATTAGAAAATTCTTCGCTGTAACGGTAAGGAGTAACCACAATTTTCTCAAGTTCTATTTCTTCTGCAAAAACAAAAGAAAAGCATAAACAATTTAAAAATACACCTACGAATAAATTACTCTTTTTCATCTTTTTTTCCTCCTTTCTTTAACAAAAAACCCGACCTTCTTGGTCGGGTAAATTTTTAATTTTTCCCTTCCCCAGAAGGTACTTACCTTGATAGGTGATCGACCGGACTCATAAAGCAGTAGTCAGTAATTAGTAGTTAGGTGTTAGGGTAGAATTTAGAAAATGTAAAAATCCTCTTCCCTACTACCTACTCTCTACTAACTACTGCTTCATATTACCGTTGCTGGGCAGTCCCGAATGAAACAAAATCGTAGAAGCCTTACATCGGGATGCCGAAATTTCGGCATGCCGGGAATCTCACCCGGACTTCCTTCACCTATCCGGCTTAATTTTAAAAAATTTTATTTAATCTAACAATTTCTGTCAATAGACAGAATTAGACATCTTATTTATTTAGAACCAGTTATTCGAGAGATCTGCCGTATACTTAAATTAAATTTTTTACTTATCTTTTTTAAAGGAACACCCCTTTTTCTTAAATTTATAATTTTTCTGTTGCGTTCTTTTAAAAATTTTTGAAATAAAGAAATTTTATTTTTGTTCATCCCATTCTTTTGGTGGAAATAAAATCACAAATGGTCTTTTATTTAAAGGATTCTCCTTTATTAAAACCGTAGTTTTATAGACCATCTCTATATCACGATAATTTAATACTTCATTTACCGAACCTTGTCTTATAAGTTTTCCCTCATTAAGTAAAACCAACTCTTCGCAGTATTGACTGGCTAAATTTAGATCATGTAATACGACTAATACGGTAAGATTTTCAGTTTCATTTAGTTTCTTTATCAACTGCATTATTTTTATCTGATGACCAATATCTAAATGGGCAGTGGGTTCATCTAAGAGGAGTAATTTCGGTTCTTGCGCCAATGCTTTGGCAATAAGCACCAGTTGTCTTTCCCCACTACTTATCTCTAAAATAGAACGGTCTTTCAACTTAAGGGTATCAGTTAACTCTAAGGCTTTTTTAGCAATCTCTTGGTCTTTTTTTGTCTCCAAAAATTGAAACCTCTTATAATGGGGGATTCTTCCTAAAAGCACAAATTCTTCTACAGTTATAGAATTTACAATTATACTTTGAGGAACTACCGCAATTTTTTTTGCCAACTCTTTAAGCCCTATCTGATAGATATCCTTATCTTCAAAAAAAATATTACCTTGTTTTGGTCTAATTATACCGGTGATTGCTCTAAGAAGTGTAGTTTTTCCTGCTCCATTTGGTCCAATAATTCCCAAAAGTTTTCCTCTCTCTACAGTTAAATTAATATCCGAAAGGATAATCTGCGAATCATAGCCACAGGATAAATTTTTTATTTTAAGGATTATTTCTTTCATAATTTAATTTGTTTTTTAGAGATGATATAGATAAATATGCTTCCTCCTAAGATGCCCGTAATTACACCTACAGGTAACTCCAAAGGTAAAATAATTGTTCTGGCTAAGGTATCACATAAAATTAAAAACCCTGCTCCGGAAAGAAAAGAACTGATTAAAAGGATCCGATAGTCATTACCTATTAAATTACGCATAAAATGAGGGACCGCTAAACCTACAAAACCGATTATTCCTGCTATAGATACGCTAAAACCGGTAAGTAGAGATGCTAAAATAAAAAGCAGGCGTTTTGTTATTTCTACATTTATCCCTAAATGTAATGCCTCCTCTTCACCTAAAGATAAAGCATTTAAAGCATGACAAAAAAGATAGGAAAATAACAAACCCAAAATAGATACAAAAAACATCAATTTTATTAAAAACCAATTTGGCTCCGCAAGTGAACCCATTATCCAAAAGATTACCCCCTGTAAATCTTGAATATGAGAAACTGCCATAATCAGCATATTCAACGATGATAAGATAAAGCTAAGCATCACCCCGATAAGTAAAAGTTCATTAATTTTTAGTATCCCCCTCTTTATACTTAAAGAATATACAAGTAAAATAATTAAAATTGCTCCTAAAAATCCTGAAAATGGCAAACTTATAATTCCTAAATTTTTATCTAATTGAAAAACGATATTTAAACATACTCCTAAAACTGCTCCACCTGAGATGCCCAAAGTATATGGCTCAACCAAGGGATTGCGGAATAATCCTTGTAGGATTACTCCTGCCAAACTCAATGCTCCACCAATAGCAAAACCTAAAAGGATACGCGGAATACGGATATCAAAAAGCACGCTATATTCAACACTACCTTTTCCTTTAAAAATTAAAGAGATAAATTTTTTAAAGGGGATATCAGTTGGACCAACAGATAAAGAAAAGATAATTATAATTAAAAGGAAGATGACTAAAATCCCTATCCAGATTGCCCAATTAACTAATTTATCTTTCATAATTAAAATGTAAGATATTTACTAATTCTTCTAAAGTTTCGACAAAACTTACTGGAGTAGGACTGCATAGTTTATAAGCATCTATAATATAGATCCTATTATTTTTTACTGCATTTAAATTTTCATATTTTTTCCAAATTTCTTTTTCTTTATCCGCCAAAATCCCCATAGTTGCGATAATAATAACATCGGGATTTTCTTTTAAGACCGCCTCTCTTGAATAAATACCTGTTTTGGCATCTTTGGCAATATTTATTCCTCCAGAAAATTCAATAAAATCATTTACAAAAGAGTCACCAGTTATAGTAAATAAAGGATTGCTCCCCACTTCCACAAAGACTTTAACTTTAGCTAAATTTTTGGTTTTTCTTTTTATCTCTAAAACTTTAGCTTTTGCCTTTTGAACAATATTTTCTGCTAAATCATATCTATCTAAAATTTTTCCTAATTCTAAGAATTGATTACAAATTTCATTAAAATTTTTTGGCGAAGGAAACTCTATTACTTTTATTCCTATTTTTTTTAATTTCTCAATATCTTTTTTTTGGGTTAAAGCAGTGGCAATAACTAAATCAGGTTTAAGGGTCAAAATTTTTTCTGTATTTATCTGGATAACCGTTCCTACTTTTTCTTTTTTTTCTGCATCCGGTGGTCTCCTGCAGTATACAGTACAACCTACCAATTTATCTTGAGCGTCTAAAAGATAAATCTCTTCAGTAATATAAGGACCTAAAGAGATAATTCTTTGGGGTGAGGATAAACTAAAAACAAAACTAGCAAAAATAGTTGTTAATAAAATTGTTGTTAAAATTACACACCTTTTCATCTTAAAAATAAAAAACCCCGAATTGCTTCGGGGTTGCACCCTAGTTTTATTCTTTGGCCCGTCCGCGCAAGCACTTTTAAGATACAGGCAGGTCTTCTGGCTTGGAGTTCATCCTACTTGCCTTCGCCTTCCCGCTCTAAACTTTTAGAGCAGTGGCTTTTTTAAGGCTTTCGTCCCTCCCTACAGCAGCGGGACTGCGGTCGCTTTTACGACACTTCCCTTTTAACCTTAATAGGACCTGTATCTTTTAAAATTATAATCTATTGCGTAATCTTGTCAAGTTAAAACTCAATCCCTTTTCTTGCAATTATTCCTTTTTTAAAATAATGTTTTATCTCTTTTATCTCAGAGACTAAATCCGCTATCTTTATAATCTCTTTGGGAGCATATCTACCGGTAAGAATTATTTCTATATTTTTAGGAAGAGATTTAATTATCTCAATTAATTCTTTTACTTTTAAAAGTTTAAAGTAAAAACATATATTTATCTCATCCATAATTACCACATCGTATTTTTTCTCTTGGATGATTTTTTTTACTTTCTCTAATCCCTTTTTTGCTAATCTTTTATCTTCTTCTGAAGGTCTTCCTTTTATAAAACACCTTCTACCAAACTGCTCAACTTTTATCCCTTTAATTTTTCTTAATACTTTTAGTTCACTGTACTGTCTTTTTTTGCAGAATTGAGCAATATAAACCTTTAAACCCGCCCCTACTGCCCTTATGGCCAATCCTAAAGAAGCGGTAGTTTTTCCTTTTCCTTCTCCAGTATAAACCTGAATCATAAGAATGCCTGCCAGCTTAATTTACCTAATATACATAATAAAGTTACCAAAATCCCTGCGATTAAAACTCCAGCTGTGATTGCCAATAATGCATATCTAAATCTTATTTTGAATAAAGAAGCAGCCACTGCTCCTGTCCAAGCACCGGTCATCGGAAGAGGTATGGCGACAAAGATTGCTAAACCTAGCGCTTCGTATTTTTCTATAACTTTTGATTTTTTGCGGGTATATTCAAAAAACCAATCAAAGAATTTTTTAAAAAGAAAAAATTTTTGCAGTGCTTCCGAGAGTGGTCTTAATAAAAAAAGTATAGGGATTACCGGTATAAGATTACCTATCATAGCCAGAATAAATGTCTTTAAAATAGGTAAATTTAAATAAAATCCTAAAGGGATTGCTCCCCTTAATTCAAATATCGGAAGCATCCCTACCAGTATTACCGCATATTCTTTAGGCAATTTTAAAATCCATTCCATTAGAAGCCATATTTACCAATTAAAGGGACAAACACACAACCACAGACCTCTTGGCGAATAATTTGATTACCCCTTTTTTCTATTTTAGTTAATACCTGGCTAAATCTATCTCCTAAAGGTATAACCATAATTCCGTTTTGGTTTAGTTGCTCTAATAAAGGAGGAGGTACATCTTGATTAGCGGCAGTAACCATAATGCGGTCAAAGGGTGCTTCTTCAGGCCAACCTAATGTACCATCTCCCAATCTTATTTTAATATTAGTATAACCTAATTCATTTAATATTTTTTCTGCATTTATCTTAAGACTTTCAATCCTTTCTATGGAATAAACTTCTTTAGCCAGTTCTGCTAAAATAGCGGTTTGATAACCTGAACCAGTGCCGATCTCTAATACTTTCTCTTTACCTTTTAAAGAGAGGCATTCTGTCATTAGGGCTACCATATAAGGTTGAGAGATGGTTTGGCCTTCTCCTATAGGAACAGGAAAATCTCCATAAGCAGAATCTCTAAATTTTTCCGGAATAAAACGATGACGTTCTATTTTATACATAGCTTCGATTAGTTTTTTATCCTTTATTCCTCGGGCAATAATCTGTTCCTCCACCATTTTTTTTCTTAGAGTTTTATAATCCATTATAATCTTATCTTAATTTTTATTAGAAACCAGATAAATCTAAAGGTATCAACGATAGGATTTATTTGGCTTTTTTTACTCTCGTATACACATCTTATAGGTATAGATTCAATAGCATATCCAAGTAAAGCGGATTTAATTATAATTTCACTTTCCGTATCATAGTGTTTAGTATTGAGTTTGAGTTTTTCTAAGAGTTCTCTTTTAATAAGTCTAAAACCACATTGGGTATCGGGAACCTTTTGCTTTATGATTAAGGATATTAAAAAGGACATTACTCTATTAGTAAGTTTTCTTATTAATGGCATTTTTAAAGGATTAAGCATACGATTTCCTATAAATATAGAGTTGTTAGACTGCTTTGCTTTTTGGATAAATTTGGGTAGATCTTCAGGAAGGTGTTGCCCGTCAGCATCCATAGTAATTACTGCATCAAAGTTGTTTTTCAGTGCATAATCAAAACCCCTTATCAAAGATGCTCCCTTACCAAGGTTTCTTTTATTTTTTATAACCTCTACATCTGAATTTAAAGCAATCTCTGCTGTGTTATCAACTGAACCATCATCGATCACCAAAACTTTTAGATTATAACTTTTGATCCTCTTTATTATATTTGCAATATTTTTTGCTTCGTTAAAAGCAGGGATAATTACACAGATATTCATTTCTCAATCCAGAATCTTCTAAACATATACCACTGCTCAGGGTATTTAAGTATATAATCCTTAAGGATAGATTTATATTGAATAATTATATCTTCTATGGATTTCTTTAAATTGTTTTTGTATGCCGGATAGATCGGTTTTTCAAATCTTAAAGTAAAATAATCGTCGTATCTTCTGATCATAAATCCCACCACAATGGGACTATCTGTACGCAAACTTAAGACCGCTGGTCCTATAGGGAAAAGGGTTGGTTTATTAAAAAAATCTAAAATTATACCATTATTTGTAAAATCACGGTCACCTAAAAGGGCAATGATTTTTCTTTCTTTTAAAAGCAAAAGACATTTACTTACTGCCTCTTCTATAGGAATTACCTTTAGTCCCTTTTTTTCTCTCTGAAGATTAAAAAAATCATCCACTTTCTTATCCTGGTGTGGTAAAGCAACTGCCCATATAGGATAGCCCAACATCGCTGCCAAAACCCCTCCTAATTCCCAATTCCCTAAATGCGCAGTTAAAGCGATTATGCCTTTTTTTAAAGAAAGTATTTCATTTAAATACTCAATATTTTCTATTTTAACTTTTCTTTTAATATATTCTTCATTCAATTTAGAAAAACGAAAAAAATCTACTAAGTATTTTGCAAAATTACGAAAAACTTTTAATCTTATCTTAGCAATTTCTTTTTTATTTTTTTTAGGAAATATAGCCTTTAGATTTTCGGTGACTTCTCTTCTATCTTGATGGGCAAATAGATAATGTATATCGGAAATAATTACTGCCAGAAAATAACTTAATTTTATGGGCAATCTTTCTGCTAAGAACTTTCCTAACTTATAGAAAAAAATATGATTAAAGATCATTTCAGGAACATAGTTCTAAAATTAATTTGGCAATCTCAAGGGAGGAGTTGGGTTTACTTATCTGTTTAATTACCTGGCGCATACTATCCAGTTTTTCTTTATTTAATAATAAATCTTTTAATATATCTTTTACCATATGGGGCTTTTCGGCTAAAACCGCTGCTTTCTTTTTAATGAGATAATCCGCATTATTTGCCTCCTGTCCGGGAATGGGTTCTACAATAATCATTGGAAGATTTTTAGAAAGCGCTTCTGCGGTAGTAATCCCTCCCGGTTTGGTAATAATTAAATCAGATATAGACATAAGTTCTGAGATGTTATTCACAAATCCCAATAAGATTATCTTATGTTTAGAATTATTTATTTTGTTTTTTAATTTATAATAAAGTTTTTTATTTATTCCGGTTACCACGATAATTTCTAATTTCATCTCTAAATTTTCTAAAGATTCAATAATTGTTTCTATGGGACCTAATCCATGCCCCCCACCCATTATTAAGATTTTAGGTAAATTGTAATCTAAACCCATTTTTTTAATAACCTCTTCTTTAGAAACGATTTTCGAAAATTCAGGATCAATAGGAATTCCTAAAGCTTTTATTTTTTCTTCAGTTACACCTTTATGTATAAGTCTTTCTTTTATCTCTAAAGAAGGAGCGATATAGTAATCGACAGTATCGTATATCCAGTAAGAATGCGGTACATAATCGGTAAGGACCGCAATTAATTTTATATCGGAATTATAGAATTTTTTATAGTCTGCAACCATTCCACAAGGATATGCTTGGGAACAAACGATCACCTGCGGTTTAAATTCATCAAATAAAACTTTTAATTTGGGTAGATTTAGCCTATGAACGATAATCTTTAGTTTATCAATTATCCTTTTTATTTTTAAATTGTCATATAAATAATCCCATATCCAAGGAAAATTTTTTATTCCACTCATATAAAGCCAATTCACCCATTTTTCCGAATAAGGATTAGTATAATGAAAGATGTTTATATTAAGAAGTTCTATTTTATTATCCAACAACTTAATGGCTTTTTCGATGGCTAAAGTAGCGCTGTGGTGTCCAGAGACTTCGGATATGTACATTAAGATTACTCTTTTTTCTGCCATTTTATCTTAAATAAATCTCTAAAAAAATCTTATTTCACAGATGATCGCAGATTTTATAACACAGATTAACACAGATATCTGTGATCATCTTGCGTATTTTTATCTGTGGTCATCTGTGTTATATAAAAAATCTTATTTCACAGATGATCGCAGATTTTATAACACAGATTAACACAGATATCTGTGATCATCTTGCGTATTTTTATCTGTGGTCATCTGTGTTATATAAAAAATCTTATTTCACAGATGATCGCAGATTTTATAACACAGATTAACACAGATATCTGTGATCATCTTGCGTATTTTTATCTGTGATTATTTGTGTAAAAAAATTTTCATAAACCTCTTAAAGATTAAAAAGATTCTTATTCTTTTTAATTAAATAGGAGTTTATCTTCTGTTTTATCCAGCGGTCAATAAGTTTACGGTGAAACATCCATTTGCCTGCTATTTTAAAAGCAGGGATCTTTCCTTCACGGGCATATCTATGGACTGTAAGAATATGAACCCTTAAATATTTTGCTAACTCTTTGGCAGTCATAATTTCTTTATTTTTCATCTTAATTTAAGGTTGTCAAGGATTATAACTTAAAAAATCTTTATCTCCTCAAGATGAAAAGCAGGGTTAGAAATAAGTTCTATATGTAGGCGAAACCTACGTTCCAATACCCTTAAAGTTTCTATATTTTTTTGAATTATCTCTGCCACCTTAGGATTGACTGCTATTTTTATTTCTTTTAAAAAAGGATGACTTTTAATATAGCGTTTTAATTCCTTTATAGCATATACAGTGGTGGTAAGGGGAGATTTTAATTTCCCTTTTCCTTGGCAGTATGGACAAGGCTCGTAAAGTATGGATTCGGGAGTCTTATGTATCCTTTCCCTGGTCATCTCTACTAATCCAAAGCGGGATATCCCTAAAATATCGTAATGGGCACGGTCTGAACGCAAGGTCTCTTTTAAGGCATTAAATACTTTATAACGATGATTTTCATCCTGCATATCGATAAAGTCAATTACAATTATTCCACCTAAATCCCTTAAACGCAGTTGCCTTACAATCTCATCAATTGCTTCTAAATTTATCCGAAAAGCAGACTCTTCTAAAGAAAGTTGTTTTTTAAAACTTCCACTATTTACATCAATAACAACCAATCCTTCCGTAGGTTCAATCACAATATAAGCGCCTGATTTAAGATAGACTTTACTTTCAAATATCTTTTCTATTTGACCTTCTATGCCTTTTTCTTGAAATAAATCATCCCCCCTATAAAATTCTATACGTTTAATCAGATGCCTTAAGAATGTTTTTACAAATCTATAGATTTGAAGATAATGTTTTTTGGAATTCACAATTACTTTATCTATATCCTCAGTAAAGGAATCGCGAATAACCCTTAAAGTAATATCATAATCTTCGTAGATTAAACTGGGCGCAGGTTTATATTGGATACTTCTTTTTATCTTCGACCATAATTTAAGCAAAAAATAGGCATCTAAACGCAATTGCTGATGGGTCTTACCGTAAGAGGCGGTTCTTACAATAAATCCTACATCTTTAGGTAATTTTAAATCATCCAAAATTTCCTTCAGGCGTCTTTTTTCTCTCTCATCTTCAATTCTGCGCGATACTCCAATATGAGGATCGCAAGGCATAAGCACAAGGTATCTTCCCGGAAGGGTTATATGTGTAGAAACACGCGGTCCTTTTGTGCCGTATGGTTCTTTGGTAACCTGAACGATGATCTCCTGGCCTCTTTTTAAAGAAGGGTATTGTTTTCTGCCTAATTCAAAATCGATATCTATCACTTCATCCAGATATAAAAATCCTTTTTTCTCTAATCCGATATCTACAAAAGCAGCATTTAAAGAAGGCACAATTTCCGCTACTTTCCCTTTATAAATATTGCCTACGATGCTTTTCTGATTAGCCAGTTCCACATAAAACTCTTCCAGTTTTCCATCATTTACAATTGCAACTGCAGTCTGGAATGCTTCTACTTCGATGAGGATCTCTTTAGCCATACTTATTTAATCTCTTTGATAAGGATACCTTCTGGAAGTTCTTTTTGTAATTTATCTTTAAAAATTTGAGGTTCTAAGAAATTAACGAGGATTATCTCTGCGTCAAGATTTTCACTTTCCTCTCCTAATTTAAGAGCAGGTTTAATACTAAATTTAGGATGGGGATGAAAACCCTGGGTATATTTTAAAGGAAGATCTGCCCTACGCATTGCCCTTATAAAAAGACGCATTAAATCAAGATGTGAGATATATTTCATTAGACCTTTTTTGCTAAAAGTAAAATTTATTTTATACATAAAATTTATTTTTTAGATTAAGAAGATTTTGAGTTAATTCTTAATAGATTTTTTCCTATCCAATCTTTTCTCTAATTTTTGTATCTCTTCAGGGCTAAATTCACCTTCTTTGACAATATGGGCAGTGATAAAGATGAGGAGGTCCACTTTTTCTGTTTCATCAGAACGTTTTTGAAAGAGAAGACCTAAAATAGGGATATCTTTCAGTATAGGTATACCACTAACTGTTTTACTTTTTTTATCAGTAAGCAAACCCCCGATTACTACTGTCTCTCCATCTTTAATAAGAATTTGGGTATCTGCTTCTCGGGTAAGAATTATAGGATATTCTGCCATTGTTATACCAGTAGAAGAGACAGCTTTAACAGTAGTAGAATAGGTACTTACTGCAGGATGAATAATAAGATTAATTTTATCATTTCCTACAATCTGAGGAACAACGTTTAATTGAATACCGATATTTTGGTATCTATCCAGAGTAGTTCCAGTTATTGCTCCAGTTTCTGTACTTACTGAGGTTTTCAAAAGAGGATATTTTGTGCCAATTAAAATAGAGGCTTCTTGATTGTTAAGAGTAAGTATGTGAGGAGAAGATAAAGTATTAGCGTATTTTTTCTCTTCTAATGCTTTAAAAACTGCTTCAAATTCTGTGCCAGTAAGTTTTTGAAAGATAAGTTCTCCTACTCCCGAAGCAGGTATAGATTGAGCACCTAAGATTTTTGTACCTTTAGTATTTAATGGAACAGTCGGTAAAGTAACTACCTCTTTATAGCTACCTGCAGTAACATTACCACTGGAATCTACATTATGCCAATAAGTATCTACTACTTGTCTATTTGTACTTAAAGAGGTTGGCCCTTCCGTGCCTGTTCCCCAGTTAAAACCGATTTCCATTAATTTGTCATGGTTTACTTCAATCAATTTTGCTTCAATAAGGATCTGTTGAGGCAAAACATCGATCTTCTTTAACAACTCTTTTATATTATCAATCACTGAAGGTACATCTGAGATAATTAAAACTTTTGAACGCGAAACCCTTCCTTCCGTAGTTCTTTTTCTCTTACCTAATTCCTCTCCTCCAAATTCCCAACCTGCCTGACCGGTCATCTCTAAAACGGTAATTTTTCCGCGTGGTGAAAGTTGGGGTTCCAACGCTTTTTTAGCATCTTGAGCATCAATATACTTTAGGTAAAATACTTCCGTAACCGTGGGCTGTATCTGATGTAATTCAGATTCCTGCTTTTTTTGGGCGGTTAATTTCTCAATAGGAGCAACCATAATAATATTTCCTACTTTTTCATAAGCAAATCCATAGGTTTTTAAAATTACTTCTAATGCTTTCTCCCAAGGGACATTTTCTAATCTGATATTAACATTCCCCATAACCTCTGGAGTGGCTACAATATTTACCCCTGCCTTTAAGGAGATAATCTTTAAGACATTTCTTATATCCGCATCTTTAAAATCCAAAGTAACATTTTGGGAGTCTTTAATTGTTTCTAAAGTAGAGACTTGCGCATTTTTTTCTTCAGCAGGAGTTTGAGCATAAATAAAATTATTTTTTATACAAAAACATAAGATCAAAATTAAAAGGAACTTCTTCATTTTTCCTCCTCCTTTTCTAACTTTATAACAAATTCTTTTCCTTCTTTTAAAAATATAACCTTATCAGGATGGATCTGGTAAACCTGATACTCTCCTATCCAATCACCGATCCTTAGTACCTGAGAATTGACAATAGCCGAAGATCTTCCGTAAGAATCATAAAGGATACCCTGTAATTCTAACTGGTCTTGTTTTTTCTCCATAAAAGTAATTAATCTCCCATCCTCAGTAACTAAACTGATAAAGGGGTCGCGCTCTTGTTCATCAGCCCAAATAATTTTATATAAAGAGGAAAGCATTATTAAAATTGTAATAAGAATAAAAATCCTATTTTTTAACATACGTCCTTAATGTTAAGTTAATATTGTGTTTAAAGATATCTTTGGGGTTTTGTGAAATATCCAAACTCTCAATACTCATAAAAATACGATTTTCTTCTATATTTTTGAGAAATTCCAATAGATGATAGTAATTAGATTTTAGATTTAACTGTATTAAATAAGAGGAAAAATCAGCCAAGTCTACCGGAGGTTTATTATCTTTATTGGGTTTTATTAAAGAAATTTCTAAATTGTTTCGGTTGGCTAAATTGGATAATTCTTCAATTAATAAAGATAACTCGCTTTCACTGATGATACGGAATGGTTGTTCTTTTTTTTCTTTTAAAGAACTTTGCATCTTTAAAAGATCGGTTTTAAAACTCTTAAATTCCTCGATGAGCTTTTTTATTTTAAGATGGGTATTGCGATATGCTTTTATCTGCGCTCCTAAGATAAAATAAAAATCAAAGAAGATAAGCATCACCGCTAATACAGAAATCCCGATAATCTTCTTTTTATCTTTACCTTCAAATAATCCCTTTATTTCGTCTAAGTTGAGTTTCATTTGAACTTTAATTCTATTGAAAAATCTAAAATCTCATATCCAGATAATTTCCTATTTTTAAGTGGACCGATTTCAAAACTCGCTAAATCTTTAGAAAAATCTTTATCCTTTTTTAAATTATCACAAAAATTCCTAAATATACTTACATGGTCTGATTGAAGCGAAACTACCGAACCCTCTAATTTAAGATTTTTTGATTTTATATCTAAGCGATTAAACCACATTCCATTAGGAATTGCTTTACTTAAAATTTTTAATTTGGGATAGATGGGCGTTGTTTTTTGTTTAAGTTTGAGCATCTGGGATTGCTCTTGTTGGATTATTTGATTTTCTTTTCTCCATACCTCTATTTTTTCTAAATCACTTTTATTTGCCTGGAAGTTTTTATTAAGGACACTATATCGGATATTAGAAATGATAGTTAAGAGCAATAATAGTATATGGATACCAAAAATAAATAATAAAATAGAAGGGATAAAAAGATTAATTTTTTCAAATTCAAAAGATACTTTCTTTTTTGGTCTAAACTCTGGTGGTAATAAATTTATTTCAATCATCTTAAGGCTAACCCCAAAGCTACTGCTAATTGTAAAGAGTTAACTTTAATCTTTTCTATATCTAAGTTCTCATCCAATACAAATCCTTCTAAAGGTTCAAAAATTTCCGTTTCAATCCCCAGATAGTTTGCCAAGATATCCTTTATGTCTTTAAGTAAAACTTGACCTCCACAGAGATATAATTTCTCGACTGTAGATGCACTTTGACTTTCATAATAATCAAAAGAGATCCTTAGTTCATGTGCAAGAAAAGATAAAACATTTTCTAAAGAGGGTTTTATTCTTTCTAACTCTTCTTTATCACTGGTGGCTTTTATTTTTATTCTTTCTGCTTCCTCTAAACTGCAAGATAAATCTAAAGAAACCCTTGAAGTTATTTCCTTTCCACCGATACGGATGTCTCTACTTAAAAGAGGGGTATCTTTTTCTAATATATTAAGATTGCTTAAAGAATCCCCAATATTAAGAAGAGCAACTGTTTTATTAATTAGGTCTTTATTTTTAGAGAAATTAAAATTGAAGCAATTTACTAAAGCAAGGCAATCAATATCTACTACATTTAATTCATAGCCTATCTCTTTCATTAATTTTAACCTTTGGTTAAGGTACTCTTTTTTAACCGCTACTATCACTACAAGCATTTTATTCTGTTTTTCATCTTTTCTTAAAATATAACCATCAAAGTATATATCCGCAGGTAAAAATGGAGTGTATTTGGTGATTTCAAATTTTAAGGAGTTTTTAAACTCTAAATCTGACAGTAAAGGAATAGTGGCATATCTACAGACTACATTTTGACCGCTTAATGAGATATTAAGGGGAATATTCTTTGCCTTTATTTTCTCTAAAACCTCTTTTAGTATAACTGAAAGGTTCTGCTGTGATTGTATTTTTTGAATAATAAAATCTTTTACTAAATATTTATCCGATTTTTCTATCTTTACCGCCTTGATAAAATTAGAACCGATATCCAATCCTATACTTAATTTCGATTTCTTAAACATATTTATACTACCATTTTCATGGACTACAAGCGGTTTCGGTTAACACACCGCCTGTAGTAATACTATAAATTTTCTCAGCAGTCAATCCACATTTAACTGGTGAGGCAACCAATGTATAGCCTGTTTCAGTTAGGGTTAAATTATAAATATAACCATCTATAATTTTACCGTGATAATAATTTCTAAGATAAGGAGGGTGTCTATTAATAAGAAGAGATTCATCAGCAGGGTATTTACCTTTATGGTCTAAAGCGTAGTTTTCTAAAGCCCGAGAGATAGTTTTTAAATTTATTTGGGCTTTAGATTCATTTCGATTGATATTTATCTTTATAATCTGTTCAATAGAAAATCTCAAAAAAAGTATAAAGATAGGGATAATAATTATAATAATAACAAACCTTAAACTTTTGATATCCTTCATACTTTAAAAATTATAACACAAAAATATATTTTAGCAAAGAAAATAAAAAAAGGGCAAGCTTTTCGCTTGCCCTTTCATCAGGTTAAGAAAAAATAATTAGAAGTTACAATTACCTCCTTCAGTGCAATAGTAGGTTCCGGTAGTACATATGGCTGAACCTGTAGGACAGCTTGCTGAAATATTATAAGAGGTGTTAGTTACAGTACAATTATAAGTATAACCATTTTTTGTTTGACCGCAGTAATTACTTTGCGCAGTAGTATTTGTAAGAGCATAGGTTCCAGTTCTGGCTGCTTCGGTTTCCAACTCAGTCATAATTGTCCTTACATTTGCTTTTGCCGCGGTATCATTAGCGGTTTTTCTGGCAGTAAGCAAATTCGGTATAGCAATGGCGGCTAATAAAGCGATGATCGCAACGACAATCATAATTTCTACTAATGTAAACCCTTTCTTCATTTTTATTCTCCCTCCTTTCCGGGTAAGATTTGATTTTGTGTATTTATGTAATTTTTATAAAGCCAAGTAGTTACACAAAATCAACCCTTCTATTTAAAATATAGCACATTTTAAAAATATTTCAAGATATTTTTATCTTTTTTTTAAACCACTCAATTGTGCGTATAAGCCCTTCTTTTAAATCTATTTTGGGTTGCCAATTAAGTATTTTCTTAGCTTTACGAATATCCGGACAGCGCTGTTTAGGGTCATCTGAAGGCAATGATTTAAAAACAATCTTACTTTTACTATGAGTTAATTTTATAATTAGATGGGCTAACTCCAAGATACTAAATTCTTTGGGATTACCTAAGTTTATAGGCTCATTGACCTGAGAGTGCATTAAAAGAACTATCCCTTCGATTAAATCATCGATATAACAGAAACTTCTGGTTTGATTTCCCCTACCATATACAGTTATAGGATAATTATTTAGTGCCTGATAGATAAAATTGGGTATCACCCGACCATCATTTAAACGCATCCTTTCTCCATAAGTATTAAAGATGCGCGCGATTTTTGTATCTATTCTATGGATGCGCTTATATGCCATTGTAAGCGCTTCCGAAAATCTCTTTGCCTCATCATAACAACTACGTACCCCTACAGGATTTACATTACCCCAATAACTTTCCAATTGAGGATGAATAAGGGGATCGCCATAGACTTCAGAAGTTGAGGCTAAAAGGAATTTCGCTTTCTTTTTTTTAGCCAGTTCCAAAAAATTATATGTACCTAAGGAGCCTACTTTCAAAGTCTCTATGGGAAATTTAAGGTAGTCAGAAGGTGAAGCAGGAGAAGCAAAATGTAAAACATAATCTATCTTCCCTTTAATATCTATATATTTATTAATATCATGTTTTATAAAACAGAAATTTTTATCTTTTAATAAAGGTTGAATATTTTCTAAACTTCCCGTGATAAGATTATCTATACAGATGACCTTAAAATTTTCTTTTAACAATCTTTCACAAAGATGCGAACCGATAAAACCCGCTCCCCCACTAATAACTACTGTTGATTTTGCCATATCTTCTTAAAATAATCTAATGTCTTTTTAAGTCCTTCTTCAAAACCTACCTTTGGATTATATCCTAACATTAATTTTGCTTTTTTGATATCCGCATGCGTTTTAAATACATCTCCCGGTCTTTTTTCTAAAAAAATTGGCTTTATATCTTTTTGAGAAATTCTATTTAAGGTTTTGATCAACTGTAGAATAGTATAATTTTTACCGTTGGCGATATTGAAAACCTCTGCGGGTTTATACCTGTTCATTCTCTTTATTGCCAGAAGATTCGCCTCCACTACATTTTCTATATAGGTAAAATCGCGCGACTGTCTTCCTGTTCCGTAGACCGGATAGGGCTGATTATTTAAAAGGCAATGTATAAATTTTGGGATTACTACCGCATACTCATCATCTAAACTTTGACGCGGACCAAAAACATTAAAGTATCTCAAACAGACTGTATGTAATTTATAATTTAAAGAAAAAATCCTACAGTAGTACTCTCCTGCCAATTTAGTTAAAGCGTAAGGTGAAATAAGGTAGGCTAAATCGGTTTCTTTTTGGGGGAATTTTTTTGCCTCTCCATAAATAGAAGAAGAGGAAGCAAAAACAAAACACTTTACTTTATTTCTTAAGGATGCTTCCAGCATATTTAAAGTTCCACCGATATTGACCTCATTATACTCATAAGGATTTTTAAGTGATTTAGGCACACTCCTTAAGGCTGCCTGATGCAGAACAAAATCTATATCTTTGGTAGCAGAAAAACAGATCTGGCTATTTCGGATATCTCCTTCTATAATTTCATAATTATTATTAGGAAAATTATTTAAGAAAATTAAATTTTCTTTTTTAGCCGAAGAGAAATTATCCAAAATGCGCACAAAGTTACCCTCTTTAATAAGTCTTTCTACAATATGCGAACCGATAAAACCCGCTCCTCCCGTAACTAAATAACGCATCATAACCTCACTATTTTTTCTGAATCTATATCTTTATAAACGTTACGCGTATCGAATATTAGTTCTGCATTTTTTAAGATAAGATTGTAATTTATCTTAGAGTGGTCAGTCACAATAACTACGCAGTCAAATTTATTTAAAACATCTTTAGTTAATTTTATAGATTTTAAATTTATCTGGTCTATTTTTAGATAAGGGATTAAAGGGTCGTAATAAGAAACCTTTACTTTCTGTTTCTGTAAAATCTGAATGATATCTAAAGCAGGTGATTTTCTTAAATCTTTTACATCCTTTTTATAAGTTACTCCCACGATTAAAATCTTTGGCTGTTTTTTATTTTTATCCAAAAGATTAACCACCCTTTCTACTATATACCGGGGCATATAACTTATTATCTCTGAAGCCAATTTTATGAAACGCAAATTAAATCCATGTTGTCTTGACTTCCAATAAAGATATATAGGATCCTTGGGAATGCAGTGTCCTCCAACTCCTGGACCAGGATAAAAGGGCATAAAACCAAAAGGTTTAGTTTTGGCAAGTTCAATGATCTTCCAAATGTCTACATTCATCTTATAAGCCATCATCGTTAACTCATAAATTAAAGCGATATTTACCAGCCGGAAGGTATTCTCCAATAACTTTACAAATTCGGCAACCCGAGTGGAATTTACCGGATAAACTTCATCGATTATACATTTATAAAGTAAAGTGGCTAATTCTGTTGCTTTATGATTTAAGCCTCCTACAATTTTAGGTATGTTTTTTAAATTATACTTTTTATTTCCCGGATCAATTCTTTCGGGAGAAAAACACAAGAAAAAATCCTTATTATGCTTAAGGTTATACTTTTCTAATAAAGGCAGGATTACCTCTTCAGTTGTACCTGGATAAGTAGTGCTTTCTAAGATTAATAGAGAAGGTTTATTTATATTTTTCGCAATAGAAACTACCGCTTTTTCTATATAAGAGATGTTAGGAGTATATTTATATTTTAAAGGAGTAGGAACACAGATAAGAATTGCCTGGGTTTCAGAAATCGCTTTAAAATTAGTAGTTACTTTAAATCTTTTAGTGTTGAAACATCTACTTAAATATTTTTGACTTACATCGGTGATATAAGATTCTCTTCTTTTTAATTTTTTTATCCTATCCTCATCTACATCTATACCCCAGACTGAGAATCCCTCCTCAATAAATCTTAAAGCCAAAGGTAAACCCACATAGCCTAATCCGACAATGGAGATTTTTATACTTCGGTTGAGTATTTTTTCTTTTAAAACAAAAAAACCATTCATCTTCCTATGCCTATGTAATGGAAACCTAATTCTTTCATTAATGAAGGCTCTAAAATATTGCGGGCATCAATCAATAATGGTTGCTTCATTAATTTTTTTATCTTTGAAAAATTTAAATATTTAAATTCATCCCATTCTGTAATGATAATTAAACAATCACTATTTTTGGCTACAATGTATGGATCAGGGCAGAATCTTACTTTCTTTAATATTGACTTTACCTTTGGCATCGCCTTGGGGTCATAAACTTTAATATTTACCTCCTCTTTCTTTAATTCCTCAATAATTTCTAAAGAGATAGAGCCTCTTATATCGTCAGTATTGGGTTTAAAGGTAAGTCCTAAGATGCCGACAGTTTTTCCTTTAAGTATCCATAAAGAATCGGAGAGTTTCTTTAGGATAGACCTTTTTTGTTCCTCATTTATTTTTTTAACCGCTTTTAATAACTCAAAATCATAGCCCAATTTTTCTGCGATATGGATAAAAGCATCTACATCTTTAGGAAGACACGGACCTCCAAATCCTGCTCCTGCTTTTAAAAAATCTTTGCCTATCCTTTTATCCAACCCCATACCCTCAGCGACTTTTACAATATCCGCTTGAGTTTTCTCGCAGATCTTTGCCAGGGCATTAATGAAGGAAATCTTAGTTGCTAAAAAAGAATTGGAGGCATGTTTTATAAGTTCAGCACTTTTTATATCCGTAACTAATATAGGTGCTTTTAATGGTCGATACAGTTTAATTAGGAGCTCCTCTGCCCTTTTAGATTCTACACCGATAACAATCCTATCCGGATGCATAAAATCATAGATAGCGGAACCTTCCCTTAAGAATTCAGGATTAGAAGCAACATCAAAATCTACATTTAGTTTATTGTTTATCTTAATGGTATGTTTTACCCATTCTCCTGTCTCAACCGGCACAGTAGATTTTTCCACAATCAGACGGTAACTTTTTAAATTCTTAGCAATCTGTGTAGCAACATTTTCTATTCCGGTTAAATCCGCTTCTCCATTGGGAAGGGAAGGTGTTCCTACTGCGATAAAGATCACTTCAGTTTTATCTACCGCTTCTTTTATACTTGAAGAAAAATAGAGTCTTTTCCTTTTAGTATTTTTCTTTACCAGATCTTCCAAGCCCGGTTCGTATATGGGGATAATCCCTTTTTTAAGTTTTTTTATCTTATTTAAATCGTTATCTACGCAGATCACCTTATTTCCTAATTCAGCAAAACAGGCACCCGTAACTAATCCTACATAACCGGTTCCGATAATCGAAATATCCATTTTATTCTGTAGTTTGTTTTGGACTGCGGTAGGACTGTTCAAATTCAAGTTCTACCTTAGGAAATGCCTTGAGTCTAAAAATAATCCAAAAGGTATGACCATGCTCTTTACTTATATTGTAAACAAAATCCATAGTCCAACAATGAAGGTCGCGCACTAAAGAATACTCCTGTTCTTTTAATCCTGCTCTTTTTACTTTTGCAAATTGATAACGCTCATAAATTCTAAATTTCCATTTAGGATTTATTAACCAGTTAAATTCAGAAGTTAATTCTTTTCCTCCCTTTCTTTCATAACGATGGCCTAAACCAAAGGAACGACCCTTACCAAAATTTGCCAATAGGTCAAAATTTACAGTTTTAAAATTTTCATTTTTAGGATCAAAGGTGGCATCCTGTTCTAATCTTAACCAAGAAAATGGAATGAGTTCTAAATCAAATAGAAAATCGGAAAATCCTTTATTTGTATTAGTATTTCTTTCTAAACTATAATCGGTATTTATTCTAAAAATAGCAAAATCAACTACCTGTTCATTTCTTTTAGTTTGGAGTTTATTGATAAGTTCTAAATTTATTTTATGGTTACGTTCAATATCATCAATCTCATCGAATATCTGCAGTTTACTCGAAGGGATAGTGGGTCTATGATTGTACTGGTATCTTATATTGGGAGTGATGATGTGTTTTAATCCATTTATATCAAAAAATTGATTAGAAATATTAAAAATTCGATAAAAACTTGTAGATAAATCTATACCCGTATAGAAAACTGTGCGTGGATCAAGTGAATTTCCATCTTTATCTTTAGAGTAATAAGTTTCCCTTATTGCTACAAATGGATTTATATTAAAGATAGATAATTTTTTAGGCATAAATATCCGATTATAAACATCCCACCTTAGCACATCGTCATCCTGTGAGGAAGGAGAGGCTTCTTTATTTAAAAGATTAGCGAATTGCATCTGATTATTAAGATAAAGACCGGTTGTTCCTAAAGGAAGAGAAGCCAAATTATAAGAAATCTGGGGGAGTTTTTCATCCGGAACCAAATTTTGATGGGTATACCAGGAATTTATGCGTTTTTGGATTAAAAGGTTTAAATAAGAGTTAGAAAAATTATGGCTCAAAGAAAGGTAGGTTTTGGGTTGACTTTCTTTTTCATACTCACGGTAAAAATAGTCTTTAAGAAAATTATAATCCGTGCCTAAAACCATCCTTTTAGAATCATAGATTTTATAAACTTCTGCCACAAGATTCGTATTAGGGCTAATATCCCAAAGATGTCTTAGGCGCACTAAATACCTCTGGAATTCCGCAGGAGTTTCTTGGGGTAGTTTTCTTGGGCGTTCTTGAGTATAATAGAATTTAAAATCACCTTTACCTAAATTATCCGAGCCATAATTTAAACCAAAACCTTCAGCATTACCTAATCTTGAGCGATAATCAAGATAAACTCTGGCGGTTTGCTTTGGGGTTAAGTTAACCCGCCAAGCAGAAAGTAGATAAGGTCCCCAATCTTTACTTTTTCCAGGAATAAATCTTACATGCATAAAAGGGTCTTTGAGACTATGGGTATAGGAAGGTAAATAAAGGATAGGGATTTTGCCTAAAGAGAATTTCGCTCCTTTTACTACTACTTTATCTTCTGGATAAATCAAAATTTTTTTAGAGGAAATGAGATAATGGGGATGGTCTAAATTACAGGTAGTAATAGAACCCTTTTTAATTTCATATTCATTTTCACTTAATTTTTGAACTTCTTCACCTTTACCATAATAAGGAAGTGCATCTACTTTTGCTTTTATAATTGTTCCGGTTTTATTAGCAAAGTTATAGATTATCTTCTCTGCATAAAGAAACCCTTGAGGCTCTTTTACTTTTACATTACCCTCTGCTTCTGCTTTTTGATCTGTAATGTCTACTTTTGCTTTATCGCAAGTAAGCGTTATATCTTTATAAACAATACTGACATTACCTTCTGCAGTTACTTCCTTTTGGTCAGCAGAGTACTCTACCTTATCCGCCTTCACCATTATCGGTTCTTGTATCTGTTGGGCATAAAGAAAAAGATGGATAAGAAAAGAAAAAAGAATTAAAAGAAAAATAAGAGTCCTTTTCATTTACCCTGTGGGATTTTTTTATAATCCTCTAAAAAACGCTTTATTCCGATATCCGTTAAAGGATGTTTAATAAGTTGCTCGATAACAGAAAAAGGAGCGGTTACTATATCTACACCTAAAAGAGCTGATTCCAGAACATGCAAAGGGTTTCTTACTGAAGCAACGATTATTTTAGTTTTAAAATTGTAATTATCATAAATCTGTTTGATTTTTTTGACTAATTCCATCCCCTCTTGACTTATATCATCAAGCCTACCGATAAAAGGACTGATGTAATCTGCTCCTGCTTTGGCAGCTAATAGTGCTTGGGTCGGAGAAAAACATAAAGTAACATTTGTCTTTATATTCTCTTGGGAAAGAGATTTTACTGCCTTAAGACCTTCTTTAGTAAGGGGTATTTTTATCACAATATTAGAAGCGATCTTACTTAACTCTTTTGCTTCTTTAATCATACCTTCTGCATCTTGAGAAATTACTTCTGCGCTTACTGGACCTTTAACGATGGAGCAGATCTTTTTTAACAATTCCTTAGCAGGCTGGTTTTCTTTGGCAATAAGGGTAGGGTTAGTAGTTACCCCATCGATTAGACCGTAATTATTTGCCTCTTCTATCTCTTTTATATTTGCGGAATCAATAAAGATTAACATCCTACCTCCTCTTTGACTAAAAGTGCTGCTCCGGTTATCCCGGCATCATCCTTAAGGTAAGATTCTAATACTTTAACTTTTTTTGCCTGAATAGGCATCGCTCTTTTTTTAATATTCTTTTTAATACTATCAAAAAGGACCTTTCCCGCTTTACTTACTCCGCCCGCAATCACAACTGCTTCGGGATTTAAAAGATTCACTATCCCTGCTAAAGCCATACCCAATTTTTCTCCTACATCTTGCCAAACCTTTATCGCCTTTTTATTATTTAATTTTGCCAAATTACTTAACTCTTCTAGACTGATATTCCTTTTAAATACTTTTTTTGCTTTTTCTATGATCCTGCGATTACCCACATAACTCTCAAGGCATCCCCTTTTTCCACAACCACAGATTGGACCATCTTCACTTATAGGGATATGCCCAATCTCTCCTGCCACATAATCAGTTCCTCTATAAAGTTGATTCTCAATTATTAAACCTCCTCCCACTCCCGTTCCTAAACTAACACAGACGATATTTTTAAAGCCTTTGGCAGTACCTAATTTTGCTTCTGCCAGACAGATTAAATTTGTATCGTTATCTATATACACATTCATCTCTAATCTTTTTTTTAAAATTCTACCTAAATAAACATTATGCCAACCTTTTATATTAGGAAAGAAATAAACGAGCTGTTTTTTATAATCTACTGGACCAGGAACTCCTAAGCCTACGCCTAAGATGCTTTGTTTTTTTATCCTGCTATAATTGATAATCTTTTCTATGGATTCAATAATCCCTTCGATCAGCTCGATTTTATTTTTAAAATTTTTAGTAGAGAATACTTCCTTTCTCTCTAATGACAGATTTTCTTTAAATAACCCTATTCTTAAATTTGTACCACCTAAATCTATACCGATAATATGTCGCATTATTAGAGATTTATTTTATATAAAAATTTATTATTTGCAAGATTTTTAATCTTTTTTGTAAATAACGGTTTTATTTTTGCCGAGTTTTTTGGCATTATATAAAGCGATGTCTGCTTTTTCAATAATCTCAACTTCGTTTTCTGCATCTTCTGGAAAAGAAGTTATTCCCATACTTACTGTAACAAAAAACTCCTCATCGTAAACTTTCATCCTTTTTGTCTCAAGACTTTTGCGTATGCGCTCACTGGCAAAGTATCCTCCTTCTCTATCAGTCTGTGGAAGGAGTATGCAGAATTCATCTCCTCCATAACGACAGGCAAGATCGATATGGCGGGTTTTACTTTTGATTACTTTGGCTATCTCTTTTAATATATAATCACCTACTAAATGTCCAAAATTATCATTGTATATTTTAAAATTGTCAACATCCATCATTATCAAGGAAAAATTCAAATTAAATTTTATTGCCCGATTCAACTCTTCCTTTAGTCTCTCTAAAAAATACCTTCGGTTGTAAAGACCAGTTAAGAAATCGGATATTGATAAAACCTCCATTTTCTGATATAGTTTTGCTCTTTTTAAAGCAAGGTTAAACTGTTCTAAAATACTATAAAATATCTCCTCATCTTCCATACTGAATTTTGCCTTAATAGCTAAAAAACCGAGTTCTTCTGAGTTGGCTTTTAATCTAATTACTTTATCATAATTCTTTATAATCGGACTTTCTTTTTTTATAAATTGGCATTCTTTAAAATCAAGAAAATTAGCCAGGACTTCTTTAAAATTAGAAAATAACAAATCCTCATCCAAAAATTTATATATCTGTTTAGTCATCTCATAGATTCCAATATTCCGCTCTAATTTATCTTTCAGTTCTTCACAAACTCTATTGACATTATTTTCCTTTTCTAATAAACTCTCTAATTCTTTTTCTATTTCTTCATACTGCCTTATCTGGTTATTATACAGATTTATTCTAAGTGCTTTTTTTAAAAGGATAAAAAATAAGATATTTAAAGCAAAAAGAATAATTACTGCGAATAACATAACCGATCTCTTCCTTTCTGTTTTGCTTGATAAAGGTAATAATCTGCTTTAAAGACTAATTCCTCTAAAGTAACTGCATCTTCAGGAGCAACCGCCAAACCCATAGAGACGGTAATGGAAGTTTTCTGTTGGCGTAAAAAGAATACCTTATTTCTTATTTCTTTAATTATATCTTGGGCTATATTTACTGCTTCTTTTTTCAAGATAGCAGGCAAAAGTATACAAAACTCTTCTCCTCCAAATCTAAAAACCATACCCTTGGATTCTATTTTTTTATTTAGAAGTTGACCCAATTCTCTTAATATTATATCCCCAGCGATATGACCGAATTTATCGTTGTAATCTTTAAAATGGTCTATATCTAACATCAGCAGTGAAAGGACTTGATTTTTTATCGAAAGCTCCTCTTTTAAGCGCTCTATAAAATAATTTTTGCTGAAGCATAAAGTAAGCTCGTCTTTTATTGCTAACTCCTTAATCTGCTCAAGGAGTTTTATATTTTCAACAGCCACACTGGAAAAATCAGCGATATTACTCAATAATCTTAAATCCTGTTGTTTATAACTAAAGGGCTGGGGGTTATCTATGCGGATTATACCTAAAAAACGCTCCTGACTTAGAAGGGGAGCACTAATTAGAGAACCGATTTCTCTTTCAGAGGTTTTTTTTACTATTTCAAAATCAAAACGAAAATCGCTCTTTGTATCTTCAACTAAAAGTGGACAGTTATGTTTTAATACCCAAAAATCAAATACATCACCCTCTTTTGCTCTAATTACCTGCTGAGGATCTTGTTTTTTTGTAGCAAAAATAGCCAATCTCTGTGAATCTGATTCAACAAGATAAAGGATACAACTCCCCTTTCCTTTAGCAATAAGATTAAATATACTTTCCAGAATAAGCTCTGCTAAATTATTTAAATCCGACTTCTGATTAACATTCTCTAATATTTTCCTTAGAGATTTATAATTTTCTATCTCTTCTTTTATATCTTTAAGGGAAGAGTTTAGTTTCTCTATATTTATGCAGGTTAAATTTCTACTTTCTTCCAATTTTTGAATTTTAAGGATAAATTCTATCTTTTTTTTACGATAATTTTGAATTAGATAAAAGAGGATAAAGATATGGGGTAAGAAAAAAATAAATAAAGCAGGTAATAAAAAGGCTCTAAAAAAATAAAAACTTAAAATGATACAGAGATAGAATAAAAATAGAAAAATAAAAAAATTATATGATGGTTTCTTCTGTATCTTTATCAAAGAAATGCACCTTGCTCATATCAAATACTACATCCATCTCTTGATTTACACTAGGTCGGTCATGTGCGCCTACGCGGGCAATGAAGATAGTTTTACCAGTATTTAGATGAAGGTAAGTTTCTGCACCCATAGGCTCTACTATATCACAGGTTACCTTTACGATGTTTTCAGGAACCGCCTCAGAAACAAACAATCTATCGTATATATCTTCTGGTCTTATCCCAAAAATCACTTCTTTATCAATGTATTTCTCTAATGCCTTATACATCTGCTCTACAATTTTTACTTTAAATTTACCTTCATCAAAGTATAAACGACCGTCTTTCTTTATAATTTTTCCGCAAATAAAATTCATCGGTGGAGAGCCAATAAAACCTGCAACAAATTTATTTTTTGGTTTATCGTAAAGAGTTTCCGGTGTGGCGATCTGCTGAATTACACCATCCTTCATTACCGCAATTCTATCACCCATAGTCATAGCTTCTACTTGATCATGGGTAACGTAGATCATCGTGGATTGAAGGCGTAAGTGCAGTTTATGTATTTCCGTACGCATCTGTACGCGCATCTTGGCATCTAAGTTGCTTAACGGTTCATCGAACAAAAATACGAGGGGTTTGCGCACAATTGCCCTTCCTACCGCAACGCGTTGTCTTTCTCCGCCAGAAAGTTCTCTTGGACGACGGTTAAGGAGATGTTTTATCCCTAAGATTTCCGCTGCCTCTTTTACCCTTTTTTCAATCTCACTTTTAGGATAGCCCCTTAATTTTAAACCAAAAGCCATGTTTTCATAAACTGTAAAATGAGGATATAAGGCATAATTCTGAAAGACCATCGCGATATCCCTATCCTTTGCAGGAATATTATTAACTCTTCTATCACCGATATATATATCTCCGCAAGTTGCCTCTTCTAATCCCGCGATCATTCTTAAAGTGGTAGATTTTCCGCATCCGGAAGGTCCTACTAAGACCATAAATTCTTTATTCTCTACCCCCAAAGATATATTATCTACTGCCTTTATACCTGAAGGGAATATTTTAGTTACATTTCTTAAGCTTACCTGTGCCATATTAAAATTATTATATACATTTTAAGTAAAATAGTCAAGTATTTGACTTAAAACTGATTTTAGATTTTTTCGTTCCACAATCATATCTATTAGACCATGCTCTAAAAGAAATTCTGAGCGTTGAAATCCAGATGGTAGTTTCTGTTTTATAGTCTGTTCAATAACTCTTGGTCCCGTAAAACCAATTAAGGCTTTTGGTTCAGCAATAATTATATCTCCTAAACCAGCAAAAGAAGCCATTACTCCTGCCATCGTAGGATTAGTTAAAACAGAGATATAAAGTAGCCCTTTTTTATGATGGTAAGAAAGCGCAGCAGAAGTCTTAGCCATCTGCATAAGACTTAAAATCCCCTCATACATCCTTGCTCCTCCTCCTGAACCTGAAACGATAATTAAAGGTAGTTTCTGTTGAGTTGCCCTTTCTATTGCACGGGTTATCTTTTCTCCTACTACCGAACCCATAGAACCCATAATAAAACGTGAATCTGTAACCGCAAATACTATCTTTTTGTTATTCAAAAGCCCTTCTCCCGTTATCACCGCATCTTTTAAACCGGTTGATTCTTGATCCGTTTTTAATTTCTCTAAATAAGACTTAGGACCTTTAAAATTTAAAGGATCAACAGGTGACATCTCTGTATCGTATTCTTTAAATGTGCCTTCATCGATTAGTAATTTTATTCTTTCAAAAGCAGTTAAGGGAAAATGGAAATTGCATTTAGGACAAACTTTTAAATTTTCCTCTAAAGTTTTATTATAAAGCATCTGATTACATTCCTCGCATTTGGTCCAAAGACCATCGGGGATCTCTTTCTTTTTTACTCTTACGATTGTGTATTTTGGTCTTTTAAAAAGTGCCATTTATTAATGTTTATTTATAAGTAATCCAGAAATTACCTTAGGATAAAAATAGGTACTCTTCGGAGGAAGTCGATAACCTTTAAGCCCCACAGCGATCACATCTTCTATTTTTATAGGATTTAATATAAAAACTAAACTATCCTTATGGGTATTTGCTTCCATAATTAGTTTATCTATCTCGGTAGCAAAATTTAATCTTTCTTTATTCTCAGGATTATCAGGGTCTATATTTAAAATCTCTTTAAGGATAATGTAATTTAATATAGATATATCTAATCTGCGGTACAGTTGAGGTTTATCTTTTAAAATTTTATCCAAAATAGAGATGGTCTTCAAGCGTAAAACAAAAAAAACTCCCTTTCTGTACATCCCAATAGTAGGCTGTTTAAAGCCCGATTTTTGTAAGTAGAGAAAAAAATCATGCTTTTCTTTTATCGGTTGAATTTCAAAATAATTTGAAAGCTTTTCTTTTAAAATTGCTTCCGGAACTTCAACATCCTTAACCAAACGATGAACCGGCAGTATCACCAATCCCTTAGATTCTACATTAGTAAAATAAGCCATAATATAATCATAACTTCTTTCCTCATTATTATTAAGGGAGTCTATTTCTCTCATTTTATTACGATAAGTAACTGCCACTTCATAACGGTGATGACCATCCGCAATAAAAATTTTTCTATCTCTCATCGATTTCACCATTAAATCCAAAAAGCGCTTATCCTGGATCCTCCAGAGTTTATGGGTTATATTTTCGTAATCGGTTAATTCCATAAACGGTTCCTTTTGAATGATATAATTTTCATAAACTCGAGAGATTATCCTTTGTTTATCTTCAAATAAAACAAATATGGGTGATAAATTTGCCTTTACCTCCTCTAAAAGACGCAGGCGGTCCTCCTTAGGTTCTATTTTTGTATGCTCATGGGAAAAGACAGAGTTATCATCTAGGCCCAATAAAGAGATAAAACCTAAGCGTCTCATTTTTTGTCCTTTAAGACTAAATTCCTGAAGATAAAAATAGATATAATTGTCATTATCATAAATGAGGATCCCATCATCTATCCAAGATTTAAAATATTGTGCTGCCTTTTTATATTTATCTTCTCCTGGTATATCCTTACCTAAAATTAAGTGTATGAAATTATAGGGGCTTAAATTATGATAAAACTCCTGCTGTACAGGATCGATAATATCATAAGGAGGGCATACTACTTTGGATAACTCTTTTATTTTTTGGGGATTATAAAAAATTGCGCGAAAAGGTTTTATTTTTGCCATCGATAAAAATTTATTCCCGAAAATATTCCTAAAGTATCTAAAAGGATATCGATTATAGAAAAATCTCTACCTCGAACATTCAACTGATGCAGTTCATCAGTAAAGGCATAAAAAACTGCTAAAATAAAAGTAATAAAGGCAAAATTTATATCTCTAAATGTATTTATTATAGCGCGTTTTAAAAATAGGGCAAGGATAAAATATGCGGTTAGGTGGTAAATTATATCCTGGAAAGATAAAATATAGGGTATTTTATCTTTAGGGATAGAGGAGATAAAAAATATAAAAATTGCCCAAATAAATACTATTAACCAATATTTTAAAAAAGATTTAATTTTTCTCTCCTATTTTTCTGATTGACAACAAGTAGAACCTCCTGAAGAAGTGGTATCAGTCTTGGGCTCTTTTTTACGATAATCGGTAGCGTAAAATCCTGCTCCCTTAAAAATGATACCCGCACCTATTCCCATCAATCTTTTAAGTGTTCCCTTACAGTCAGGACAAGTGTCTTTAGGAGGTTCGGTCATATTTTGAAAAAATTCAAAATGCTTACCACAGCTTGTGCATTCATACTCATAAGTAGGCATAAGCATCACCCCTTTAGTTTTATTTAAAAAAATTTTTTATCTTATCTCTAAAACCAGAATCCTGTTCTTCAGACAATTTGGCAAATTCCTCAATTAGCTTGCGCTGTTGAGGAGTTAAATTTGTAGGAATTACTACATTTACTTTTACCAATTCATCCCCAGGTATTTTTCTATGTAAATCAGGAATGCCTTTTCCTTTAAGTCTAAAAATCTTACCGGGTTGAGTTCCTTGAGGTATCTTCATTTTTACTTTTCCATTGAGGGTAGGAACCTCAACTTCCGCTCCCAATATTGCCTGAGTTACGCTGATATTTATCTCAGTAATAATATCATTATTTTCTCTTTTAAAAATAGGATGGGGCTCAACTTCAATAATTACATATAAATCTCCTCTTCCTAAGGCCCCTTGCTCTCCCTCTCCTCTTATTCTTAACTGTGAGCCTGTATCTACACCCGCAGGGATTTTAACTTTGATTTTACGATTTACCTTTATTCTACCTTCGCCTTTACATTCTTGACAAGGACTTTGGATAATTTCTCCTTCTCCACCACAACGATTACAGGTCTGACGGATCTGAAAAAAACCACTGGAAGTAACATTGTAACCTGAACCTCGACATTTTGGACAGGTTACTTTTTTGGTTCCCGGTCTTGTTCCTGTGCCACCACAAACATTACAGATTTCATAGCGGGGAAGATTAATAGTTTTTTCGGTTCCAGTAGCTGCTTCTTCCAAAGTAATACTTACAGAAATTTCTAAATCCCTTCCTCTGCGTGCCCTTGAACCAGAACGCGTTCTTCTTCCAAAAATATCAAATCCTAAATCACCAAATATCTCATCAAATATGCTACTTCCAAAACCAAAATCCGCTAAATCTTCAAATATGCTGGAAAAATCCGCACCTTTAAATATATCCTCATAGGCATATCTTTGGTCAATCCCTGCATGTCCATACTGATCGTATAAAGCGCGTTTTTGAGGATCGGATAAAACTGCATAAGCTTCAGAAATTTCTTTAAATTTCTCCTCTGCTTCTTTTTTTTGTTCCGGCGGAACTCTATCCGGATGATACCTTAAGGCTAATTCCCGATACGCTTTTTTAATTTCTTCTAAGGTAGCATTTTTTTTAACCCCCAATATTTCGTAATAATCACGCTTAGTCATATTTACTAATCTTTTTTGTCATCCTCTTCTTTGTATTCTGCATCAATTATATCTTCTTTTTCTCTATCCTTTGGTTCTTCTTTTTGTTTTTCTTCCTTAGTTTCTGTTTCCTGTTTTTGTTTTTGACTTGCCTGCTTATAAATCTCTTCCGCTAATTTATGGGATGCCCTGGTAAGTTCATCCATAAATCTTTTAATTTTATTTGCATCTTTATCTTTCATTGCCTGTTTTAAATCCGAAAGTTTTGTTTCAATTTCTGCGCGCTCTGATTGAGAGATTTTATCTCCAAATTCTCTTAATGATTTCTCGGTAGTATAAACAAGAGCGTCTGCCTGATTGATAAGTTCTGCTAACTCTTTACGCTTTGCATCCTCCGCAGCAAACTTTTCTGCTTCTTTAACCATCCTTTCAATTTCTTCTTTAGAGAGTTTCTTAGGTGCGGTGATACGGATAGATTGCTCTTTTCCGGTACCCAAATCTTTTGCCGAAACATGGACGATCCCATTAGCATCGATATCAAAAGTAACTTCAATCTGTGGAACGCCTCTAGGTGCAGGAGGGATTCCGATAAGGTCAAACCTACCTAATTCCACATTATCATCCGCCATAGGACGTTCACCTTGAAGCACGCGTATAGTTACTGCGGTCTGGTTATCTGAGGCAGTAGAAAAAATTTGTGATTTGCGCGTAGGGATAGTAGTATTTCTTTCAATAAGTTTAGTAAAAACTCCTCCCAAAGTCTCAATACCCAGAGATAGAGGAGTAACATCCAAAAGCAAAACATCCTTTACCTCTCCTTTAATTATGGCTGCTTGAATCGCTGCTCCCATGGCTACGCATTCCATCGGATCGATTCCGCGTTCAATTTTTTTACCTATAAAATCCTCTACAAATTTCTGCACACAAGGCATCCGTGTAGGTCCACCCACCATAATAATCCTATCTATCTGATGAGGCTCTAACTTTGCATCCCGTAATGCCTGCTCCATTGGGTATCTACACCTTTCAATAATCGGTCTTACCAATTCTTCTAACTTTGCCCGCGTAATACTCATCGTAAGGTGTTTTGGACCAGTACTATCTGCAGTAATAAAGGGTAAATTTATATCGGTAGTTAAAGTAGAAGATAACTCTATCTTTGCCCTTTCTGCTGCCTCACGTAGTCTTTGCATTGCCATTTTGTCGTTACGCAGATCAATTCCCGTTTCTCTTTTAAATTGCTCTACGATATATTCAATTAATGCATTATCCATATCCGTGCCACCTAATTGGGTATCTCCCGAGGTAGCCTTTACCTCAAAAACACCTTGCGCCATTTCCATAATAGTAACATCAAGAGTTCCTCCGCCCAGATCAAAAACCATAATTTTTTGCTCCTTTTCAGATTTATTTAAACCGTAAGCTAAACAGGCAGCGGTAGGTTCATTTATGATTCTTAAAACCTTAAGTCCAGCGATCTCGCCTGCATCTTTGGTAGCGGTTCTCTGATTGTCATCAAAATAAGCAGGACAGGTAATTACCGCCTCCTCTATTTTTTCCCCTAAAAAAGCCTCTGCATCCTGTTTTATTTTTTGTAAAATAAAAGCAGAGATCTCTTGGGGTGTATACTCTTTACCAAAAACTTTAAATTTATAATCTGTCCCCATTTTACGCTTAGCAGCAAAAATAGTTCCTTCTGGGTTTATGGCTGCCTGTCTACGTGCAGGCTCTCCTACCAAACGCTGTCCATCTTTAGTAAAAGCGACATAGGAAGGAAAAGCTTTTCCTGAAGCCACCCCTGCTCCTTCTGCAGAAGGAATAATTATTGGACGGCCTCCTTCCATAACCGCTGCTGCAGAATTGGAAGTTCCTAAATCAATACCAATTGCTCTTGCCATTTTAATCACCTCCGTTTTAATTTTAAATCAGGAATTTATTTTTTAAGATTTAACTTCTCTTTTCTTTGAAACTTTAACTTTAGCGGTTCTAATTACTCTATCATTTAGAGTATAGCCTTTCTGTAATTCCTCCAAAACCGTATGTTCTGGCACATCATCTGATTCTACCTGGAGTAAAACCTCATGGTAATGAGGATCAAAAGGTTTACCTTTTGCCTCAATCGGTTTTACTCCATGCTTTTTAAGTAAATCGTAAAGATGTGCCAGAATCATCTCTATCCCTTTTAAAAATGCAGGAAAATCTTGATGATTTTTTTGCGCTAATTCTAAAGTGCGTTCTAAATCATCCAAGATATTGAGCAATTCTAAAATAAGCTCTTCGTTAGCAAATTTTATAAATTCTTGCTTTTCCTTTTCTAATCTTTTGCGTGCATTTTCAAAATCCGCCTGCAGTCTTAAAATCCTATCCCAGTATTGACTGGCTTTTTCTGCCTCTTCTTTTAACTTAAGATATTCAGATTTTTTTAAAGAGACAGTCTCTTCTTGATCCGTTTGCGCTATTTTATCTTGTCCTGCTGTGTTAATCTCTTTTTTATTTTCTTCGTTCATATCCATCGCTTAGTTATTTTTTATTAAACTATATTTTCCAAAAGTTCAGAAAGTAAATCCGAAGTATAATCCAAAGCAGGAATAATATGGTAATACTCCATACGTTTTGGTCCTAAAATGGCAATTTTCCCTTTAGGTTGACTCTTTACACAATAACTCGATACTACTAAGGAGCAATCCTCCATTTCTTTGAAACCTATCTCTTCGCCAATATAAACCTTAATTTTTTCTTTAAAATCGCGGTTAAGAATATCTAAAATTTTTTGTTTTTCCTCTAATATCCGAATGATGTGTTGAATCCGCTTGACCTCATGGAACTCAGGTTGCTCTAAAACAAAACTTAAACCTTTATAGAAAATTTTATCTTGCCATTCTATAAAAGAAACTATGCTAGCATAATGGGTAATTTCTGAAACAACTTCAGAAGTCTTCTCCAGTAGTTCCTCTAAATGATGAATCTCTTTTTTATACTCCTCTATGATATGTTGTTTTTCCTCTTCTAATAGTTTATCTTGCGAAAGTAAAAAATCTACATAGTAGCGATAACCCTTATCTGTAGGAATCCTACCTGCAGAAGTATAAGGATGAGTAAGAAAACCCTCTTCTTCTAATTCCTGAAATATATTTCTAATCGTAGCAGAACTTAAAGAGAATTCCTTAGCGATATCTTCGGAAGCAACCGGAACCGCTTCCTTTATATACTTATTTATCGTCGCAGAAAGGATAGTTTTTTTTCTCGTTTGGTGATCTATAAATCTAACCATATCTACCTTCTAGTTTAAATTAATAATTGGTTAATTTCGTTAAGTTCGTTATTATCGTTAATATCGTTTAGTTCGTTAATTTCGTTATACTGATTAAAAATTCACTTTAATTACCATTTACCAATTACTAATTACCGATTACTAACTAAACTTTTATGTTTAACAAGTAATTTTAACATAACGTATAACAAAGTTCAATTTATACTTTATGAAAATCTAATTTATTATTATCTACGCTTATTTTTATCTTATCGTTATTTTTGAATTCTGCCTTTAAAATCTTTAATGCTAAAGGATCGATGAGTTCTTTCTGTATCAGGCGTTTTAAAGGTCTTGCACCAAAATCAGGATTAAAACCCTTTTCTACAAGAAATTCCTTTGCTTTATCATCGACAATTATATCTATACCTTGTTGCTTAAGGCGTTGTTTTACAGTTTCCAGTTGAATCTCTACAATTTTTAGCATATCCTTTTTAGAAAGACTATTAAATATCACTATCTCATCTATACGGTTAAGAAATTCCGGCCTAAAAAACCTTCTCAGTCTTTCTTTAATCTTCTCTTCTATTTTCTCTTTGCTCTCATAAGATTTAATCTCTTCAGTGCCTATATTAGAAGTCATAATAATCACTGTATTCTTGAAATTTACTGTTCTTCCCTGTCCATCGGTAAGCCTCCCATCATCGAATACCTGCAGTAAAAGATTAAATACATCGGGATGCGCTTTTTCAATTTCATCAAAAAGGATCACTGAATAGGGTCTTCTGCGGATAGTTTCCGTTAATTGACCTCCTTCTTCGTATCCCACATAGCCCGGAGGAGCACCAATTAAACGTGAGACGGTATGTTTTTCTATATATTCAGACATATCGATACGCACTAAAGCGGATTCCGTATCGAATAAAAACCATGCCAAAGATTTCGCCAATTCTGTTTTTCCTACACCGGTGGGCCCAATAAACATAAATACTCCCATTGGACGATTAGGATCACCCAATCCAGAACGGGCTCTACGGATACAATCGGAGATAAGTTTTATTGCCTCATCCTGACCAACCACTCTACTTTTAAGACTCTCCTCCATATTCAACAGTTTTTCTGTTTCTGATTGAAGTAGACGACTAACTGGAATACCTGTCCACTTTGAGACTACCTCCGCAATATCTTCTTCATCTACCTCTTCTTTTAAAAGAGAACCTTCTTTTTGGATTTTACTTAACTTATCAGAAAGATCCTTTAATTTAAGTTCAAGTTCCCTAATTTTTCCATAACGAAGTTCGGCGATCTTTTCTAAATCTGCTCTTTTATGTGCTTCAAGCTCTTGTTTTTTTGCCTCTTCAATCTCTTCTTTTATTTTTCTTATCTTTAAAATTAACTCTTTTTCCTTTTGCCATCTTTGGCTTAACTCTTTACTCTTTTGCCTTAAATTTTGAAGTTCCTTTTGAATCAAAGCAATTTTTTCTTGTGAAGATTCATCCTTCTCTTTTTTTAATACCTCTAGTTCTATTTCTAACTGTAAAATCTTTCTGTCTATTTCATCTAAAACTTGGGGTTTGCTGTCTATTTCCATACGTAAACGCGAGGCAGCCTCATCGATTAAATCTATTGCCTTATCCGGAAGGAATCTCTCAGTAATATAACGATGAGACAACATTGCTGCGGAAATTAAAGCACTATCCTTAATACGCACACCATGATGAAGTTCATATTTCTCTTTTAATCCTCTTAAAATGGCAATCGTTTCCTCTACTGAAGGCTCATCCACATATATGGGTTGAAATCTCCTTTCTAAAGCAGGATCCTTTTCGATATATTTGCGATATTCATCTAAGGTGGTGGCTCCAATACAACGCAGAAGCCCTTTGGCTAAAGCAGGTTTTAACATATTAGAAGCATCTATCGCTCCTTCTGCAGAACCGGCTCCTACTAAGGTATGTAATTCATCAATAAAAACAATAATATTACCGTTTGCAGATTCAATTTCCCTTAAAACCGCCTTAAGCCTTTCCTCAAATTCTCCTCTAAATTTTGTTCCTGCTACTAAACTTCCCAAATCTAAAGCAATTATCCTTTTATTTTTTAATCCTTCGGGAACATCGCCAAATCCAATCCTTTGAGCAAGCCCTTCAACAATCGCAGTTTTTCCTACCCCTGGCTCTCCAATCAAAACAGGATTATTTTTAGTTCTTCTTAAAAGTATCTGAATAAGTCTTCTTATCTCATTGTCTCTTCCAATTACCGGGTCTAACTTTTGACGATTTGCCAAATCTGTGAGGTCTCTTCCGTATTTCTGAAGTGCTTGATATTTATCTTCAGGATTTACATCAGTAATCCTCTGACTTCCCCGAATTTTCTGTAAAGCAAAATAGATCTTTTCCTTATCTATTTTATATTTATCTTTCAGCTCCTTTATAAAAGAAGATTCTGTATCGGAAAGAGAAGCCAAAAGTATATGTTCCGCGGATATATATTCATCCTTTAAAATAGACGCTTCTTTTTCCGCATTATCTAAAAGTTGAGCGGTTCTGGCAGATAGATAAACTTCAAGATTTCTTGTGCTTACTTGAGGAATTTCTTTTAAGGATTCCTCCAAAGAACGCAAAAGAGAAAAAGTTGGGATCCCCAAATTATCAAAAATTAAGGGAAGTATCCCTTCTTTTTGTCTTAATAAGGATAAAAAGATATGCTCAGGTTCTAACCTCTGATGTCCAAACTCAGAGGCAATTTTGACCGCTTCACTTAAAGCTTCCTGTAATTTTAAAGTAAATTTATCCTGTCGCATTTGAATTCTCCTTATTTAATTTAGGTAGTTCTTTAACTAAATATTTTCCATAAAAGTAATCATTGGGATTCAAACCCAGTTGGATTAACTTTTTTCTGATTTTACGCCGTTTAAGGCGTTGTTTAATTTTTATTTGGATTTTTTGTTTTGTGCTCATAAGAGTCTGTCCATTTCAAAAAGTTGATTGCCACAAAAATGGCATTTATCTTCATTTTCTTTATAACCATCTACAATTAAGCATCTTCGGCAACGAAAATTACCTGAAGAGTGTTTTAAAACATTATACTCCTTAAATAGAGAAATGATATCTAAATTTTTTATAATGTTTTCGTTCATAGCCTTTTATTTTTTAAACTGCCACAGCCCAAAAAGAGCTGTGGCAGAAAATTAGAATTAATACTCAGGAGTAGATGGCATAGGTGGTGTTTTTTCCTTTTCAGGTTTTTCCGCAACCAAAGCCTCAGTGGTAAGTAAAAGTCCAGCGATGCTGGCTGCGTTTTGCAAAGCCAGTCTTACCACCTTTACCGGATCAATGATCCCTGCTTTAATCAAATCAGTGTATTCCAATTTTTCTGCATCAAAACCAAAGGCACCTTCTTGCTCTTTTAATTTTTGTACTACCACTACCCCTTCTACTCCTGCATTTTGGGCAATATAACGTGCAGGCTCTTCCAATGCCCGCTTCACAATATCCACACCGATCTGTTCATCACCCTCTAATTTTAATTTTTCCAAAGCAGGTATAGTTCTTAAAAGCGCAACTCCTCCTCCGGGAACAATTCCTTCCTCAACCGCAGCTCTGGTTGCATGCAGAGCATCCTCTACACGGGCTTTCTTCTCTTTCATTTCTGTCTCTGTAGCTGCACCCACATTGATTACCGCTACTCCTCCCGCAAGTTTTGCCAGACGTTCCTGGAGTTTTTCACGGTCATAGTCAGAATCAGATTTCTCTATTTCTCTTTTAATCTGCTCAATCCTACCTTTGATTGCAGTTTTGCTTCCTTTACCCTCAATAATCGTAGTATTTTCCTTATCTACTTTTACCCTCTTTGCCTGACCTAAATCTGAAAGTTGCACATTTTCCAATTTTATCCCTAAATCCTCCATAATTGCTTTTCCGCCGGTTAAAATAGCGATATCTTCAAGCATAGCTTTTCTGCGATCACCATAACCCGGAGCTTTTACTGCACAGCAGGATAGAGTTCCTCTTATTTTATTTACTACCAAAGTTGCCAAAGCCTCGCCTTCTACTTCCTCAGAGATAATTAAAAGAGGTCTTCCTTGTTGAGCAACTTTCTCTAAGATAGGAATTAAATCCTTCACTGCAGAAATTTTCTTTTCATAAATCAAAATATAAGGCTCCTCTAAAACACACTCCATTTTTTCTGCATCAGTAACAAAATAAGGAGAAAGATAACCTTGGTCAAACTGCATACCCTCTACTACTTCTAAAGTAGTAGTTGCGGATTTTGCCTCCTCAACCGTAATTACTCCGTCTTTTCCTGCTTTCTCCATAGCATCTGCTAAAAGATTACCAATAGAAGCATCACCATTGGCAGCAATAGTAGCAATCTGTGCGGTTTCTTTCTTCTCCTTTATTGGTTTGGCAATCTTCTTTAATTCCTCTACTATTACTTCTACTGCCTTATCTATTCCTCTTTTTAAACTCATCGGATTGGCTCCTGCGGTAACATTCTTCAGTCCTTCTTTATAAATAGAATAGGCAAGTAAAGTGGCAGTAGTGGTACCATCACCCGCAGTATCCGAAGTCTTTTCCGCTACCTCTTTTACCAATTCTGCTCCCATATTTTCATAGGGATCTTCCAATTCTATCTCTTTTGCTACGGTTACCCCATCCTTAGTAATGGTGGGAGAACCAAATTTTTTATCTAAGACTACATTTCTTCCCCGCGGACCCAAAGTTACTACCACCGCTTGGGATAATTTCTCCACACCTTGTAATATTTTTTGTCGGGCTTCTTGAGAGAATGCAAGTTGCTTTGCCATAACCTATCACCTCCTTATTCTTTGATAATCGCTAAAACATCTTCTTGGCGAATAATGAGATGTTCTTCGCCATCAATTTTTATTTCTGTGCCTGCATATTTACTATAAAGAACTCGATCACCTACCTTAACCTCCAAAGGAATAAGTTTGCCATCTTCAGTGAGTTTGCCTTTTCCTACTGCAATAACTTTTCCTTCCTGAGGTTTTTCTTTAGCAGTATCCGGAAGGATAATTCCACCTTTACTTTTCTCTTCTGCTTCCAAAGGTTTTACTAAGATTCGATCTTCTAAAGGAATAATTTGCATCTTTCATCCCTCCTTTCTTAAAAATAAAATCGGACTTCTGCCGCCATTATAACATTTTATTTTACCTCTACTTTAATCTGTTTTGGCTTTACTTCCTCAGTTTTGGGGATGAGGATCTCTAAGACCCCATCCTTATAGGTTGCTTTAACCTTGTTGGTATCCACATACTGAGGAAGCCTTAAACTCCTGCTAAAAGCACCATAGAAGCGCTCTATACGATGGTAATTTTTATCCTTTACTTCTTCTTCCTGTTTTCTCTCACCTTTAATGGTGAGAATATCTCCAGAAATGGAGATATCAATATCTGACTGCTTTACTCCGGGAAGGTCTGCCTTAATAATAAGATTATCTTTATCTTCCGCAATATCTAAAGAAGGTGACCAGATACCTTCTTTAGAGACCTTCTCAGGTAAAGCAGCAAAAGAATCCTCAAAAAAATTCCTAAATTCTCTTTCTAAATCCAAAAGTTCCCTGAATGGATCCCATTCTTTACCTCTCCATTTTATTAGTGCCATACTCATCACCTCCTTTCTTTTTTTGCGGCAGAAGTCCGATTATTAGCACTCTTTTAAATAGAGTGCTAATTAAAAGGGAAAAAAATTTAGAATTGTTTTTCCAATTCTAAAATCATTTTTATCCCATTTAAATTGACTTTCTTCTCTACCATAAGATAATGGATGTATTCTAATTTTCGAATATCTCTCAATGAATAAAGTCTGCTTTTTTTGCCGATTCTTTTAGGAGAAACAATGCCTGCTTTATCTAATTGACGCAAAGTCCATATGGGTAAATCCACAAGTTTGCTTACTACACTTATGACATATACCGGTTCATCTGGACTAATTTGAATATCGAACAGAGGCATTTCTTTTAGTTTTTCCGAAAAAAAGTATAGCATAAAATCACAATTTTGTCAAGATATTCTAATAAAATTTTTTAGAAAATCTAATTTTATTTTATCTCTTTTAATTTCAATAACTTATCAACTAAAGCATAGGGTAAATTTGCTTCAATTTTTATTTCTTTATCCGAAAATAAAATTTTCTCTACCTTTCCTTGCTTATAAAATAAATTCACCAAATCCATACGATTAAGGGGTAATTTTGTTTTTATATGGAGAAAATTTGGTTTAAAAAATTCCTCTATCTTCTTTAAAAGGACCTCTAAATTCCATTTTAGTTTCGCGGAGATAGGAATGGGATTAGAAAATTCCTTGATGTATCGATTGAGAATTTCTTTATCTTCTAAAAGATCGATTTTATTAAGAGCGGTAATTATGGGTTTATTTTCTATGTTTAATTCTTTAAGAACCTCTATTACTACTTTATAATGCACATAAACTAAAGGCGAAGAAACATCTAAGACATGTAAGATCAAATCCGCCTCCTGGGTTTCTTCAAGGGTGGCCTTAAAAGCTTCAATTAATTTATGGGGAAGGTTATGTAAAAAGCCAACAGTATCAGTAAAAACAATCTTTTGCCCATTATTTAATTTTAAAGTTCGGCATAAAGGATCCAAAGTAGTAAATAAACTATCATCTACAATTTGATTACTGCCGGTAAGCGCATTAAGAAGGCTGGATTTCCCTGCATTGGTATATCCTACCAAAGCCACAGTAGGGATCTGGTATTCTTTGCGCTTATGGCGAGTTATCTTACGATGTAAAGAGATGGATTTTAAGTATTCTTTTAATTTAATGATCCTTCTTTTTATCTTCCGTCTGTCTACCTCTAATTTTTTCTCACCCGGACCGCGTGTTCCAATGCCTCCTCCCAAACGCGAAAGCATAATCCCTTTTCCTACCAAACGTGGTAGAAGATATTCTAACTGCGCCAACTCTACCTGTGCTTTCCCTTCTGGACTTAGGGCATGTTTAGCAAATATATCTAAGATAAGTTGTGTCCGGTCTATCGTCTTTTTTTCTAAAACCTCTTCTAAATTTCTCTGTTGAGCAGGAGATATATCACAACTGAATATAACGGTATCAATTTCATTTTCTTGTAAAATATTATAAATCTCCTCTACTTTTCCTTTACCAATATAAAAATTAGGGGTAGGCCTATCTAATTTACAATAGATATTCTTTACCACCTCTGCGCCCGTAGACAAAACCAACTGTTTCAGTTCTTCTGCCATATCCTCTATAGATAAATCCTCTTTGGCGCTCATTAATTTTACGGTCACAAGGAGAGTCTTTTCCATTATTGGCTTATCTTTTCTAAAATAAGCTCTACTATTTCTTCATCTTTTTGGTTATCTTTTATATTAATCCACTGAATAAGTTTATCTTTTTTAAACCAAGTAAGTTGTTTTTTTATGAGTTTAAGCGTGTTTTTTATCATTAATTTTTTGGCTTCTTCTAAACCGTATCTATTTTCTAAGTATCCTGATATCTCTTTTATCCCGATTGCTTGGGAGGCGGTTTTACTTAATTTAATTTTCAATAACTTCTTTACTTCTTCTATCAAACCTTTCTTAAACATATTTTCAATTCTTTTTTGAATCCGTTTAATTAGGCTATCCTTTGACCTAATTAGACCAATTAGTTTTACTTCATAATCAGAAAGAAGACCTTTTCTTTTCTTCTGCCATTGAGATATGGGGATACCCGTTTTTTCATATACCTCTAAAGCCCTTACTATCCTTTTTAAATCATGGGGATGAATCTTAGAACTACTTAAAGGATCAACTTTTTTTAATCTTTCGTATAAAAAATCGCTTCCGTATTCTTTTGCCTCTTTATATAATTTTTCTCTTAATTTATTGTCTTGCGTATCTTGTGTAAATATTCCATCTAATAATACCTTATAGTAAAGACCACTGCCTCCCACAAAAAGAGGGATTTTTCCTTTTTTTAAAATCTCTTTTATTTTCTTTAATGCGGATTCTCTAAATTTTGCTACGTTATATTCACTTTTAGGACTTACATAACTGATCAAGTGGTGTTTTACTTTTTTTCTTAAATTAACTTCCGCAACCGCACTTAAAATCTCCATCCCCTTATATACCTGCATAGAATCTAAAGAGATAATCTCTGCATTTATTTTTAAAGCTAACTTTACCGCAATCTCTGATTTACCCACTGCAGTAGGACCTAATAAAAAAATTATCCTCTGTTTCATTTTCCAATTAAACCTAAAAACTCATCTTCTATCCTTTTGATCTCTATAATATTTCTTGGATCAACCTTATCCAATGCAATGAGTAAAGCCTTTTTTGCCTCTTCAAAATTCCCTAAACCTTTATAACTCCTTGCCAATTCAAAAGATAAATAATAATTATCCGGCTCCATAATTACTGCTTTTTTTAATACTACCTGCGCCTGTTTAAATAATTTATGCTCATTATAGATCAAACCTAAATTATAATAAGCATCTACAAAAAAGGGATATTTTTGAATTATTTTTTTAAAGATAATTTCTGCTCTTTTAGAATTATTTAATTTATAATACAAATCTGCCAACAGATTTAAGGCAAGGGGATTTTCTGGCTCTAACTTTAAAGCTTTTTTGATCTCTTTTAAACCGGATTGATAGTTAAACTTGTCTTTATAATCAAATGCTTTATTGAAACTTAACAAAAAATAACTTTTTTTAAAATCATCTTTAGGTTGATATAAACTGAATTTTAAAAAAACTATAAAAATAATTATCGAAAAAAACGCAAACCTTAAATATCTTTTTTGAAACAAAATTCCTATCCATTCTCCAAAACCAAAAGCAGAAAAAATAATTAAAAATAAAACCAATAAAATACGCTGTTGGCTACTTACAAAAAATAAAGCGATACTGAAGGCTATAGAAAAAATCGCTAAATAAAGAAGATAGTTTTCTTTCAATCTTTTTAAACCTAAAATTATCCCTAAATAGAAAAAACCAATCATAAATTTTAAATCTTTAAATAAAAAATTAAAAAGAAACACTGTATCTTTTATCGGAAGAAATTGCCAGTCTTGGGTTAAGTGCTCATAGGGAACAAACAATAAGTATATGAACTTATTTAAAAAAATCCTTAAATAAGAAAATGGTTCTTCTCTGATAAAATCCAATGTTTTTTTAATCCAGAAATGAGAAATTTTGGATAATTTTAAATCTTTATTTAAATTCATCCTGGCTAATGCACCCATATCCCTAAATATCATCTTTTTATTCGGGCAGGTATAAAAGGGATAATAAAAAAGTCCAGAAGGATTTTTTGGGTTGTTGCCAAGATAAAAATCAAAACCAATTGATGGAGAAATTAGAGTCTTATCTTTGCTAACTAAACAATTTCTTAGACTAAAAAGACCGACGATTAGCATAAATCCTACTATCATTAAAGAGAACCTATTAATAAATTTTAATTTTTTTTCTAAAAGGATAAACATTCCCGCTAAAATCCCAAAAAGGATGATGTAGGAAGAAATTACCCCGCAGATACCCAAATATATCCCCAATAAAAACCACTCTTTTTTATTAGGTTGTTTTTCTCTTAAAAGAATAAGCCAAAAAAATAAAATCAAATTTAAAAATATAGAAAGGCTAATCGGAAGCAGCATCCCTTCATAAAATATAAATAATCCGTAAAGTAAATAAAACAAAACCGCAATTAAACCTACGATCTCATTGAATAATTTTTTGCAGATAAAATAAAGCAAAAGGCAACTAAAACTACCGATTAAAAATTGAAAGAAGTATATGTAAATCAAATTGAAATCAAAAATTTTTAAAAGAGAGATTAAAAAATAGGCGTATAGAGGTGAACCTAAAATAAATTTATCTGCTAAGAGATCCCCCTTAGATATTCTTTCTGCCCACTTAAAATAATAATAACTATCCGAAACAGAAGAAACCGGATAAAAAGTTTCTATATTTTTATATTGGGTTAAATATATAAAACGCAAAAATAAACTAAAGACAAAAACACCAATTAAAAAGAAAAATTCTTTTTTATTGAAATATATTTTAGAAAGATTATGCATCGGATAATTTATTTTTGGAAATCTTCTTCTGATATTCCAATAAAATTAAATGTCTCCTCTCCTTTTCTTTTTTATCCACATCGTCAGTTAATTTACTGGCAGAAGTATAAGGTCGAGGCGAGTATTTAAAGATATAGGCAAAATCAAATCTTATCTCTTTCATTAAATTAAAGGTATCTAAAAAATCTGCTTCTGTTTCTGTAGGAAAGCCCACAATTATATCGGTACTTAAGATACCGTCCTTTACTATCCTGCGGTAATTTTCGACTAAATTTAAATAGTAATCTCTACTGTATCCTCTTTCCATTAAATTTAATATCCTGTCTGAACCTGACTGTAAGGGCAGATGTAAGTATTTTTTTAATTTTTCACATTTAGCCATTACTTCAAATAATTTAGGGTTTGTATCTTTAGGGTGGGAAGTAATAAAACTAAATTCCTTTAACCTTTCAGTTGAATTCACCAATTCCAGTAATTTTATGAAATCAACATCCCCATATTGATAAGCATTAACATTTTGACCTAAAAGAGTAATTTTAGTAATCCCTCTATCAATCGCTTCTTCTATCTCTTTTAATATCTCTTTATAATCCCTATTCCTTAAAGGTCCACGCACATAAGGAACGATACAGTAAGAGCAAAAATTGGAACAGCCTTCAGAGATCACTACATAAGCATGGTCTTTATCTTGGTAAAATCCAGTATGGTAAATTTCTTCTGGACGGATACTGCCATCAGTTTCCCAAATTTTTAAATCAGAAAGACTTTCACTTGTGACTTGTGACTGGTGACGGGTGACATTTTCTATTATTTGTGGAATCTTATGGATATCCGCTGGACCTACGACAAAATCTACCCAAGGAGCTTTTTCAAAAATTTTCTCCTTATAGGCTTTTGCCATACAACCCACTACACCAATGATAGGGACTGTCCCCGTAGGGGACTGTCCCTTATACCTTCCCAACTCAGACCACACCTTATCCTCTGCATGCTTACGGACAGAGCAGGTATTGAAAATTATTATATCGGCAGATGAAGGATTAGTGACTAGTTCATAGTTCATAGTTCGTAGTAATCCCGCGATTATCTCTGAATCCCTTACATTCATTTGACATCCGAAAGTTTTTATAAAGAATTTCATAATTAATATTTTACCTTTACTAAATACAATCCGCAAGCAGGAACGGTTGGACCAGAAAATTTTCGCTCTTTTGCCTTAAGTATCTTTTTAATATCTAAAGGCTTTCCTCTGCCAATTTCCAAGAGAGTCCCCACAATACTGCGTACCATCCCTTTAAGAAAACCATCTGCTTCTATCTCAATAGTGATTAAATTATTTTTTTTAAGGATACGGATATTTTTAATATTTCTTATACAATTCTTTTTTTCTTTTCCATTTATCTGAAAGGACTTAAAATTATGCCTTCCTTTAAGTAAAAAAGCACTTTTTTTCATCAATTTTATATTTAAAGGATAGGGATAAAAATAAGCTTTATCTTTTAAAAATGCTGAAGGGTATTTGCGGTTTAAGATTAAGTAACGATAGACTTTAGATTTAGCAGAGAATCGACTATGAAAAGATAAAGCTACTTCTTCTATCTTTTTAACTACGATATCCGAAGGCAAAAGTGAATTCAAAGCATACCTTAATTTATCACAAGAGATATCTGAGGAAGTTTTAAAATTGGCTATCTGATTTAAAGCATGTACCCCTTTATCCGTCCTTCCCGAAGCGATCAATCTTACTTTTTGCTGTAATATCCTTTCTAAAACTTTCTCTATAGTTCCTTGAATAGTTTTTAAATTTCTACTTTGTATCTGCCAGCCATAATAATTTGTGCCATCGTATTCAATGGTTAATTTGAGATTCCTTAAAGGCATAAAAAAGGAGAGTTTATATTAGCAATTCCGCAATCTGTATGGCATTGGTAGCTGCGCCTTTTCTTAAATTATCTGCTACCAACCAAAGCCAAAAACCAAATTTATTAGAAGGGTCTTTACGGATACGGCCAACGAAGACTTGGTCTTTTCCTTCTACTTCTAAAGGTAGAGGATAAAGATTCTTTTGTGGTTCATCGATAACTACAATCCCTTTAGATTTAGTCAATAACTCTTTTATTTTTTCTACTGTAGTTGGTTTTTTAGTCTCTATATAAACTGCCTCTGAATGTCCCGTCTTTACCGGGACTCTCACACAGGTAGCGGAAATCTTAATTTTATTATCATGCATAATCTTGTGAGTCTCTTGAACCAATTTCCATTCCTCTGTAGTATAATCATCCTTACTGAAACTACCAATATGCGGAAAAACATTATAAGCAAGTTGCTTAGGTAGGGCTCTATTTTCTAATTCTACATCTAAATCTTTAAAATCTTTCTCTACAATTAACTTAATCTCTTGGTTGAGTTGCTCTACCGCTGATCTTCCTGCTCCTGAAGCAGATTGTAAAGTAGTAATGATTACTCTTTTTATCCCAAATTTTTTATAGATTGGCCATAAAACTACTACCAATTGAATGGTAGAACAGTTGGGATTAGAAATTATCCCCTTATGTTTTTTTACATCTTTTGGATTTACCTCAGGCACCACCAGTGGAACATCGGGTTTAAGCCGAAAATCTGCGCCATTATCGATTACAACTGCCCCTCTTTTTATGGCTTCTGGTGCATAAGTAACCGCTGCTCCTTTTTCTCCTTCCGTACCCGCAAATAAGGCGATGTCTATGCCATCAAATCCTTCAGGCGAGATTGCCTTTACAGAATATTTTTGACCATCAACTTCAATGTCTCGGGCTGAGCGGGCAAAAACACGTAATTCTCCGACAGGAAAATTACGTTGTCTCAGGCAACGTAACATCTCTAATCCCACCGCCCCAACACCAATAACCGCAACATTATATTTTGATTTCTTTTTCATCTTCTTTAGTCTCCCACTTCAACATCTCCTATAAAGTTCAATTCTACTTCATGATTTAACTTTAGATCGTCATCTTCTGAAAAGAATTTATCTGAAAAGACTTTCATTAATTCTGTTCCAATTAATCTACCTTCTTTTATTTCACCCCATATTAGATTCTGTCTATAACCCTTGCCGAACTCAACGGGCGGGATGAATACTGCAAACCACTTATCCTTACTTACCCCTATACCCACTGCGCCTTCAGTGTCCTCATATCTTATAAGATGTCCGTGCTGCGAAAAAGAACAACTACGGTTGCCTTTATTTTTAGTTCCCGCATTTATCATTGAAGTATATATCTCTTTAAGTTCCTCTAAATCTTTATCCTTTGCGAAGGGTGCGTTTAAACTTACCATTTTGGTATAAGTAATCTTCCAAATTTTATCAAATGGTTTATCTCCCAACTCTACTACGCCTAATGAGTTGTTATCAATAATAGAAAGTAACTTTTTCAACGGGATTTCTATAATAATCTCTTGCCGATCAGGATTTATCTGATCAAGTTGTTTTAAAGCCTGCATGGCTTTTTCCAGTTCTCCTTCAGCGCAATAAAGACCTACCGAGTAGGACAAATATTCTTCATTCCTCGGTTGAAGTTGTATTGCCTTCTCTAAATAAGTTATTGCCTTTTTAAAATTCTCCTGCGAAGAATAAGCTTTCGCTAAGGAAAAATATGCCTCTGAATTATTCGGATTTGCTAATATTTCTTTTTCAAGTTCATAAATATTCTTTGTTAATTCTTTATTATTTATATGTTCTCTATCCATTTGGGAATAATCTATCTCGTTACTTATAACAAAACTCTGCCCCCATATAAAGAATATCAATAAAAAAATTATTATTCTAAATATTTTCATTACTTATATTTCTAGTAACAAGTGGCTTGGTAAGGTCGCGGGACAGTCCCTGCTGGCAATACTATAAATTCTCAACCACTAAATCCCCGACCTCAGAAGTACTATATCCCATTTTTCCTGCAGCCAAGGATTTAAGTCTTTTTTGCACAACTTTTATCACCGCATCCTCAACTGCTTTAGCTGCTCTTTCTTCACCTAAATTCTCCAACATCATAGATAGTGCGCAAATCGCTGCTAAAGGATTAATTACATTTTTACCCGTATATTTGGGAGCACTTCCTCCGATCGGCTCAAACATAGAAACACCTTCAGGATTAATATTTGCTCCAGAAGCGATCCCTAAACCTCCTTGAATTATTGCTCCCAAATCCGTAATGATATCTCCAAACATATTATCTGTAACAATTACATCAAAGGTTTCCGGTGATTTTACCATCCACATACAGCAGGCATCTACATGGACATATTCGGTTTGAATATCCGGATAATCTTTGGCTACCTCATAAAATACCCTTTCCCATAAATCCCAAGCATAAGTCAATACATTAGTTTTGCCACAGAGGGTAAGTTTTTTCTTTTTGTTACGCTTGCGACAATATTCAAAGGCATACCTAATACAACGCTCTATCCCCTTATAGGTATTATAAGAAATCTGAATGGCTACCTCATCTTTAGTCCCTTTATTTTGAAATTCACCTATTCCTTTATATAAACCTTCGGTATTTTCTCTTACTACTACAAAATCGATATCCTCAGGCTCTTTATCCTTTAAAGGACAGAATTTAGAATTATAGAGTTTAACCGGTCTTAAATTTATATACTGGTCTAAATCAAATCTTAATTTTAATAAAATTCCTCTTTCTAAAACTCCTGGTTTTACCTCAGGATGACCAATTGCTCCTAAATAAATAGCATCGTATTTCTTAAGTTCCTCGATATCCTCATCGGTAATGGTCTTATTTGTTTTAAGATAGTAATCTCCCCCAAAAGGAAAAATTTTAGTTTCATAACTAAATTCAAATTTTTTACTTACCGCCGCTAATACTTTAAGCCCTTCTCGAATTACCTCAGGACCTGTCCCATCACCCGGAATTACTGCTATTTTATACATTTTCATTTAGTTCGTTATTTTCGTTATTTTACTTCCTTAAAACCTTAACACCTAAACACCTTAATACCTTAACACCTAAATACCTTAACACCTAACTCCCTAACTCTTAATCCTACCCACTGATTTTATATAATTAAGGAGTCCACCTTCTTTAATAATTTTTTGCAAAAATTCAGGAAATGGCGGAATTGAATAATTCTGTTTTTTAGTAATATTTTTTATTATACCTTTATTTAAATCTATTTCAAGAAAATCTCCATCCTTTATTTGCTCGGTATCTCTTAACTCTATAAAAACTAATCCCAAATTGATCGCATTACGGAAGAAAATATGGGAGAAACTCTCCGCAATTACACAAGAGATTCCACATCCTTTGATGGTTAAAGGTGCATGCTCTCTTGATGAACCACAGCCAAAGTTTTTACCTGCGACAATGATATCTCCTTTTTTTGCCTTTTTAGAAAATGTAGGATTAATATTTTCCATACAGTGTTTACCCAATTCTTTCTCATCAGTAGTAACCAAATATTTAGCAGAAATTATATCATCCGTATTTATATTATCCCCAAATTTATGAACTCTTCCCTTTATTATCATCGTTATTTCCGTTATTTTCGTTATTTTACTTCCTTAAAACCTTAACACCTAAACACCTTAATACCTAAACACCTAACTCACCTAACTCACCTAACTTCCTAACTTACCTAACTTCCTAAACTCCCTATACCCTACCTACTAATTTCTTGAGGATGCGTAATCCTTCCAGTAATTGCGGAAGCAGCTGCTACTGCTGGATTAGATAAATAAACAAAGGATTGGGGATGCCCCATCCTTGCGATAAAATTACGGTTTGTAGTGGCTAAGCATACTTCCCCTTCAGTTAAAATCCCCATATGTCCACCCAAACAAGGACCACAGGTAGGCCAACTAAATACTCCTCCTGCATCGATGAAAATTTTAGCTAAGCCCTCTTTTATTGCCTCCCGATAAATCTTTACAGTTGCGGGAATAACAATTAATCTTACACCTGATTTTATTTTTCTTCCTTTTAAAATCTTAGCAGAAATTCTTAAATCCGAAATCCTACCGTTAGTACAAGAACCGATCACCACCTGATTAATCTTAATATTCTTTAATTCACTTACTGGCTTTACATTAGAAGGTAAATGCGGACAAGCAACCTGTGGCTGTAAGTTTGAGATATCGTATTCATAAACCTTCTCATAAATGGCGTCCTTATCAGTTCTCAAATTAGTGCGTAGTTTTTTACTCTGAACTATGAACTTTCGACTACGAACTTTTTGGATATAATCAAAGGTGATCTCATCCGGCTCAATTATCCCCGTTACCGCTCCTGCTTCAATTGCCATATTAGAAATACTAAACCGATCATCCATAGATAAACTTTTTATAACCGGACCACAAAACTCCATCACTTTTCCCAAGGCGCCATCCACACCAATTTTTCCAATCGTAAAAAGAATAATATCTTTTCCTAAAACCCATCTATTTAATTTCCCTTTATAAATAAATTTTATAGAATTAGGGATTTTTAACCAACATCTTCCATCTACAAAAGCACGCGCTAAATCCGTAGAACCTACCCCAAAGGCAAATGCTCCCAATGCTCCATAAGTACAGGTGTGCGAATCCGCTCCGATTATCAAATCACCCGGTAAAATTAGACCATTCTGCGGTAAAAGTGCATGTTCTATCCCGCCTTCGGTGATATCAAAGTAATGTTTTATTCCATACTCCTTTGCAAAATCCTTTAATATCTTTGCTTGATTGGCACTTTGCCTATCCTTTGCGGGAACAAAATGGTCTGAAACCAAAACAATTTTATTTTTATCAAACACTTCTTTAAATCCATTTTTTCTAAATTCCTTTATGGCTAAAGGAGCGGTAATATCATTGCCTAAACAGAGGTCTATATTTACCTCTATAAAATCACCAGGTTTAATTTCTTTCTTTTTAGTATGCGCTAATAATATTTTTTCTGAAATTGTATAACCCATTTTTTATAGCATTTTTAGCGGATAGTGTATAGGTTTTATAAAAATTATCTGCTAAATTCTTTCACTACTAAAGTAGCATTATGACCACCAAACCCTAAGGAATTGCTTAGGCAGGCTTTTACTTTAAATTCTCTTGCATTATTCGGAACATAGTCTAAATCGCATTCGGGATCCGGATACTCATAATTTATAGTGGGTGGAACTACTTTATCTTTAATTACCAAACAGCAGACTATAAATTCTATTCCTCCCGCTGCACCTAAGAGATGTCCTGTCATCGACTTAGTAGAGCTAACCATAATTTTCTTTGCCCTATCTTTAAAGAGAAGTTTTATGGCTTGCGTCTCTATTTTATCGTTGAGTTTTGTAGAAGTTCCATGGGCATTAATATAATCGATATCCTCAATATTAAGACAGGCATCTTCTAAAGCCCATTTCATTGCCAGATACGCTCCATATCCATCAGGATCCGGTGCGGTAATATGATAAGCATCACAACTTGCACCATAGCCGGCAAGTTCTGCGTAGATTTTAGCATTTCTTTTTAAAGCATGCTCCAACTCCTCTAAAATTACCACCCCTGCTCCTTCCGCAATTACAAAGCCATCCCTTTTTAAATCAAAAGGACGACTTGCTTTCTTGGGTTCAGTATTACAAGTAGAAAGTGCCTTTAAGGCACAAAATCCGCCTACCCCTAAAGGAGTAATACAGCTTTCCGTTCCACCGGAAATCATTATCTCGGCATCGCCTCTTTGAATAATCTTAAATGCTTCTCCAATCGCATGTCCACCTGAGGCACAGGCAGTAGTAATACATAAATTTGGTCCTTTTAGGTCATACTTGATCGCTACCTGTCCAGAGGCTTCATTTACAATAAGTAAAGGGATAAGAAAAGGGGTAATTTTTTTAGGACCTTGCTCTAAAAGTATCTTATGCTGTTCTTCAATGATCCTTAAACTACCAATCCCTGAACCGATCAAAACACCGATACGTGTTCTATCTTCTTTTTCTAAATCCAAACCCGCATCCTCAATTGCTTCTTTACTGGCACAGATAGCGAATTGGACAAATTTTTCCATGCGGTTAACTTCCTTTTGGGTTAAACCCCAATCTAAAGGATTAAATCCTTTTACCTCACCTGCAATTTGACTATCAAATTTAGATGCATCAAAATAGGTAATCCTGTCGATTCCAGAAATACCTTCTTTTAAGGCATTCCAGAAACTCAAAACATTATTGCCTACGGGTGTAATTGCACCTAATCCTGTAACTACTACTCTTCTTTTCATAATTAAAATTCACCCCACCTTTTATTGATAATCGGTGGGGCTTTATTTTAATTTAACATTATTTCAAATTTATTTCTTAGCAACCTTTTCTTCAATATATTTTATTGCCTCTCCTACAGTAGTAATCTTTTCCACATCCTCATCAGGAATCTCTATCCCAAATTCTTCTTCCAAAGCCATAGCCAATTCTACTGTATCCAAAGAATCTGCACCCAAATCATTCACAAAGGAAGCTTCCGGAGTTACCTCTTCCTGTTTTACCCCTAACTGTTCCGCTACAATCGCTTTTACTCTCTGTGCTATATCCGACATACTCCTCCCTCCTTGTTTACTAAATTAATACATTAATAGTCCTCCGTCTACTACAAGAGTTTGACCAGTAATATAATCTGCATCATCGCTTGCCAAAAATAAACAAGCCTTTGCCACATCCTTTGGTAGTCCAAATCTAGACAAAGGGATCTGGGCTAACATTTTTTGTTTGATCTCCTCAGGCAATCTTGCGGTCATCTCTGTAGAGATAAAACCAGGCGCAACTGCATTCACATTTATATTTCTTGAAGCCAATTCCTTAGCAGTAGTTTTAGTAAGAGCAATCACTCCTGCTTTAGAAGCAGAGTAATTCGCCTGCCCAATATTACCCATTATCCCCACTACCGAAGCAATATTAATTATTTTACCTTTTTTCTGTTTAATCATCACCCGAGAGACTGCCTTTATACAATTAAAAGTGCCTTTTAAATTTACATTTAATACCCTATTCCAATCCTCTTCACTCATCCTTAAGATAAGGTTATCTCGGGTAATGCCTGCGTTGTTTACTAATATATCAATCTTGCTAAATTTGTCAAGGATTTTATTTACCATATCTTCTACCTGTTGATAATCACTCACATCTACCTGAAATACCTCAGCACCAATATTTTCTTTCTCTAATTCCTCTTTAGTTTTTAAAGCCTGTTCTATATTTACATCACAGATTACAACTTCTGAACCTTCTTTTCCAAAAGTAAAGGCTATTTCTTTACCTATTCCCTGGCCTGCTCCGGTAATTAAAGAAACCTTATCCTTTAACCTCATCTTTTCTCCTTTCTTTCCTTATTATCGTTTAGTTCATTAATTTCGTTTTTTTTGTTTTTTTTTACTTCCTAACTTACCTAACTTCCTAACTTCCTAACTTCCTAACTTCCTAACTCACCTAACTTACCTAACTCCATTATATCTTGACTTTTTTCTATATTTATTACTGTAGCTTGAGGGGCAATTTTTCGCATCAAACCCCTTAAGACATTTCCCGGACCGATTTCATAAAACTTCGTTATCCCCTGATTTAGCAAATATCTTATAGAATCCTCCCAGAGAACTGGACTGTATAATTGTTTCACTAAAGCAGTTTTTATTTCCGAAGGCTTTATTTTGGGTAAAGCATCTACATTGCTTATTAGTGGTATTTTTGCTAAAGAAAATTCTATACCTTTTAAAAATTCTTCAAACTCTTTTGCTATATCTTTCATAAAAGGAGAGTGGAAAGCAGCGCTTACCTCTAAGTCCACCGCTCTTTTTGCTCCCTTTTGTAAACATAATTGTTTTGCCAAGTCTATCTTTTCTTTCTTTCCCGAAATTACTATCTGTTCAGGAGAATTTAGATTGGCAACGTAAACATCACCACAAAAATCGCATATTTCCTGAATATATTTTTTATCTAAACCAATTATTGCCGACATCTTTCCCAAAGATTTATCCGCTTGCCTCTGCATTAATTCCGCCCTATACCTAACTACTTTCAAGGCTTCCTTAAATTTTAAAATACTACCTGCTACTAAAGCCGAATACTCACCTAAACTTAAACCCAAAACAAAATCTGTTTTTATATTGATCTTTGAATTTAAAGCATAAAGACAAGCAATACTACAGGTAAAAATTGCTGGCTGGCAAATAGCAGTAGTTTTAAGTAATTCTGATGGTCCATAAAAGCAATAATCTTTTAAAGGTATTTCTAAAATTTCTTCTGCTCTATCAAAAATTTCTTTGGCTAAAGGAAAATTTTCATAGAGGTCTTTACCCATCCCTACATATTGAGAACCTTGACCAGGGAAAAGAAAGGCTATTTTTTCTTGCATCTTACCATTCAATCACACAGGCACCCCAAACCAAACCTGCACCAAATGCATCTAAAACTACAATATCCCCTCTTTTAATTACTTTTTCTTTTACCGCCTCACATAAAGCGGTAGCGGTGGAAGCAGAAGAGATATTACCGTATTTATGGATATTAAGATAAACTTTTTTCTCATCAAGATTTAACCTTTTAGCTACTGCTTGAATAATCCTTAAATTTGCTTGATGCGGGATAAGACAATCTATATCTCGAGTAGTTAACTTTGCCCTCTTTAGAGCAATTTCGACCGCTTCGGTCATGCATATCACCGCATATTTAAATAACTCATTACCGCGCATTTTAATATAATGCATGCGTTTATCTATGGTTTGATGACTTGCAGGGTTTCGCGAGCCACCGCCGGGAACTAAAAGTAAATCCGCCATATCTCCATTACTTCCCAAATATGTAGAAAGTATACCCCCTCTTTTTACTTTAGAAACTACTACCGCTCCTGCTCCATCTCCAAATAAAACACAGGTTGAACGGTCCTGCCAATCCGTAATAGAAGAAAGTACCTCTGCACCGATCACCAAGATATTTTTATATAAACCACTTAGGATAAACTGTTGGGCAGTAACTATCCCATAGATAAAACCTGCGCAAGCAGCAGAAATATCAAAACAGGCTGCTTTTTTTGCACCTAAAGCTTTTTGTACAAGGCAAGAGACAGAAGGAAATTGCATATCCGGGGTAACTGTAGCAACAATAATTAAATCTAAATCTTTAGGTTCTAATTTTGCATCTTTTAAGGCTTCTTTTGCGGAATTAATCGCCAAATCGCTCGTTGCCTCATTTTCGCTTACCAACCTTCTTTCCTTTATTCCGGTGCGCGTAGTAATCCACTCGTCAGTAGTATCTACCATTTTTTCTAAATCTCGGTTAGTAAGTACACGCTTGGGAAGATACTCTCCTAATCCAATAATCCCTACAGGCTTCATTTTAAGAATTAGATTTTAATACGTTTAATATTTTGGAATTAATCTGCATTTGGGCTGATTCTTTGGCTACCTTTATGCCATTCTTTATCGCATGAGGATTAGAACGACCATGACCAATAATCACTATCCCATTTACTCCTAAAAGAGGAGCGCCACCGTATTCGGTATAATCTATCTTTTTCCGTAACTGCCCTAAGCCTAATTTCATAAGATTAAATCCTAAGATACCTATGGGGTTATACTTTAAAGAATCACGCAAAAGATAGAAGATGAATTCTAACATACTCTCAGATACCTTTAAAGCAACATTCCCCACAAAGCCATCGCAGATAATAATATCACATTTTCCCGAAAACAGATCCTTTCCGTCGATATTACCTAAGAAATTATCCTTTAAAGGACTTTCAGAAATAAGTTGATGGGTCTGACGCATAAATTCTGTACCTTTGGTTTCTTCTTCACCGATATTTAATAATCCTATCTTGGGGTTATCCTTATGGAGTACCGCTTCAAAATAGGAAGTGCCCATAATTGCATATTGAAGAAGATGTATGGGTTTAGGGTCGATATTTGCTCCTACATCAATTATTAAAGATTTTCCTTTTAAAGTGGGGATAATTAAACTTATCCCTGGCCTTTCAATCCCTTCAAGTAGTCCTAAAATAAGACTGGAGGCACAGACTACCGCACCGGTATTTCCGGCGCTAAAAAAAGCATCTCCGTAATTTTGGGCTAATAATTCTAAACCTATAACAATAGAAGAATTTTTCTTTTTTCTTACGCTTAAGGCAGGGTTTTCCGCCATCTCAATTGTTTCTTCGGCAGGATATACGGAGACCCTTTCTTTAGGGTAAGAAAAATTATTAAGGAGAGATTTTATCTTTTTCTCTTGGCCTACTAAAACTACCTCTAAATCAATCTCTCTTACCGCTTCTACCGCACCTTCTACTACCGCCTGCGGTGCGTAATCTCCACCCATTGCATCAACGATGATCTTCATTTTATTAATTAAGTTTTCTTCTTCTCTTTTGTTTCAATCTCTAAAACCTGTTTACCATTATAATAACCACAGACCGGACACACACGATGGGGAAGTTTTAAACTTTTACATTGAGGACACTCGATCAGATTTAAAGGCTCGATTTTCCAATGGGTTCTGCGTCTTCTACCGCGTGCTTTTGAGTGTCTTCTTTTTGGGAGCGCCATTTTAAGTCCTTTCTTTTAATAATTACAGTTACACCTGCCTTCATTTAAATCTTTTCCGCAATAAGGGCACAGACCTTTACAGTCAGGTTTGCATAAAAATCTTATCGGATAATTTAAAATCAATTCTTCCCTTATATCCTGATCCAATTCGATAAATTCTTGATTAGGCAAAACCTCATAATTTAATTTTAAATGGTGTTTTAAGGGCAATTTTATTTCTTTTAAACAACGCGCACAGTAACTTTTAAAACAAGAATCCACATCTATATCTACAGAAACCACATTACTTATTTTATAGATTCTGGCAGAAATCTTAACGGGCAAAATAAAAGTTATCTCTGAACTATTAAGGTCTAAATCATCAGCGGATAATTCCTCTTCCATAAAGAGCCCGGAAATTTCATCTATTTTTCTTAATTCAACTTTCATTTATGCTTAAGTTTTTCTTTCAGCGCCTTTTCTACAAAATCAGGCACATAAGGTGAAATATCCCCTCCTAAAAAAGCAATCTCTTTTAAAAGCCGGGAAGAGATATAAAGATAAGCATTTTCCGTAACGAGAAATACGGTTTCTATATTAGGTAAAAGTTTCTGATTGGCAAGAGCCATCTGAAATTCCTCTTCAAAGTCAGATAAATTTCTTATCCCTCTTACGATTACCTTTATTTTATTTTTAAGACAATAATCGACTAACAGACCATCAAAACTCTCAATGTTTATCCCCGCTATATCTTGAGTTGCTTTTTTAACTAACATAAGTCTTTCTTTTAAAGAAAATAATGGTTTTTTATGGAAGACCTTTTCGGCTACCGCCACAGTTAAATCCGGAAAAATCTGCTTTGCCCTTTTTATAATCTCGATATGGCCATAAGTAATGGGATCAAATGTTCCGGGAAAAACCGCTCTCTGGCACATTATTTTAAACTATTGATATAATTTGACTTACAATAAAAAGAAAGTAAATGCTCTCCGTATTTTTTCTCTTTAAATAAAACTAAATCTCCTATTTTCTTAGGCAAAATCTCTTTCTTGTAATGTTGAATAATAATAAAACCAGATTTGGTTAATATATCATATAAGGCTAAATTTTTCAAGGATTTTTTTGCCATATCTTTAAGATAAGGGGGATCCAAAAAAATAATATCGAATTTCTCCTTATTCTCATTTAAATCTTTTATCGCTTCAAAGGCATCCTGTGGGATAATCTTAAAATTTGATGAATTTAATAACTCTAAATTCTTCTTAATAATTTTAATATTTAGCCTATCCCTTTCTACAAAAACTACTTTTTCTACTCCCCTTAAAAGCGCCTCCATCCCTACGCTTCCTGAACCCGCAAAGAGTTCTAAAAATGAAAGCCCCCGGATATCGCCTAATATATCAAATATAGCTTTTCTCACTATTTGCGGTGTAGGTCTAAGGGTATCTGTGGTTTTAAGAATTTTACCTTTAAATTTTAATGCTTTCATCACTTTATCCTACTAAAATTAAATCCTCATAGTTAGGAAATCTTTCTAACAATTTTTCCTTTATTAATATATTCTGATTTAACTGGGGATCCCTTTGAACCAACTTTATCGCTTCATCCTTTGCCTGTTTTAAAAGTTCGATTTGACTTAAAGGATTAGCGATCCTTAACTCACTTAAGCCGTGCTGTCTTTTCCCAAAAAACTCACCCGGACCGCGTAACCTTAAATCTTCCTCGGCAATTTTAAATCCATCATTATATTTTAGCATCGCTTCTAAGCGTTGAATAACTTCCTCATTTTCCATATCGGAAACTAAAATACAAAGTGATTCAGTATTGGGCGCTCTTCCTACCCTGCCCCTTAATTGATGAAGTTGGGCTAAACCAAAACGTTCGGCATGTTCAATAATCATACAGGTAGCATTAGGGATATCCACACCTACCTCTAAGACTGTAGTAGCAACTAAAATATCAAATTCATGTTTTCTAAATTTATCCATTATCTTATCCTGCTCTGATTGTTTCATTTTTCCATGGACTAAACCTAATCTATACCCTTTAAATTCATCCTTTAGTTCTTCATACATTATCTTTGCACCTTTTATATCTAAATAAAGAGATTCTTCGATTACGGGATAAATTACAAACACCTGATGAGCCTTCTGAAGTTCTTCCTTGGCTAATTTATAGGCTTCCGATACCTCTTCGCTATTAAAAAGCAGGGTCTTTACCGGAGTCCTCCCGGGAGGTAGTTCATCGATTATGGAGATATCCAAATCTCCATAAAGACTAATGGCTAAACTGCGTGGGATAGGGGTGGCGGTCATAATTAAATAATCTGGGTTAAGCCCTTTTTGGGGAAGAATCGCTCTTTGACTTACTCCAAATTTATGCTGTTCATCAATAATTACTAAGCCTAAATTTTTAAATTTAAGTTCCTCTTCTAATAAGGCATGGGTACCAATAACAAATTGGATCTTAGCTTCTTTTATCTCGTCATAGATTTTTCTTTTTTCTTTCTTATTTATGCTGGAAGTAAGTAAACCCAATTTTACTTCCGCTTCGATTTTACTTAAGAGGAGTTGTTCTTTAATCCTTTCGTAATGTTGTCGGGCTAAAATTTCAGTAGGAACCATAAAAGCAACCTGATATCCTCCCTGTATTGCCATTATGGCAGAAATAGTAGCGACGATCGTCTTTCCTGAACCTACATCTCCTTGAAGGAGTCTGTGCATAGGGAAAGGTTTCTGCATATCTTCTTTTATCTCTAAAAGTACTCTCTCTTGAGCAGAGGTAAGTCTAAAAGGAAGCCCAGAAACAAATTGCTCCAGGAGCCTTCCCTCTGTCTTATGGGCAATACCAGAAAGAGACTTAGTTTTTAATTTTCTTAAGGCTAAAGGGATTTGAAAGATAAAGAATTCTTCAAAACTTAAGCGTCGGTATGCTTCCTTAAGTAATGTATCATTTTGAGGAAAATGAATATTAATTAAAGCCTGAGCAATATTAAGTAATTTATAACGTGCACGGATATCGTAAGGTAAAAAATCTTGAATTTTGGGGATATATTTATCCAATGCATATTTAATAATTTGACGAAATTTCCTTTGCGAAATACTTTCTGCCAAACTATAAACCGGGGTTATCCTTCCCATATTTAAAGAAGAAGACGAATCAGCCTCTAATATCTCAAATTCCGGAGAATTCATCTGTAATCTTTCTTTAAAACGCTGTATCCTTCCATATAAGATCAACTCTTGCCCGGGTTTAAAGTAATCTTTTAAGTAAGGTTGATTAAACCAAACACAATAAAGATTAGCGGTAGAATCAGATACTACTACCTCCAAAATTTTAAAATTTTTTCTTCTAAAAGAAGTCCTTTCACCTCTTGCTAAGACTTTTGCCTTTACTGTATAATACTGGCCTTCTTTTAACTGTGATATTTTTATAAAATTACTGCGATCCTCATATCTTTTGGGAAAATAATACAGAAGGTCTTCAACGGTATTTATCCCTTGCTTTTGAAAAATACTTAATCTCTTTGGTCCTATTCCTTTAATAAAATGCACAGAAATTTGATTTATTCTCTGCATCTTTAGATAGTATATCTTATGGTTTTCTCTTCAGGAGATAAATCTTGGGGTAAAGGAGATTCTTTGGGTGAAGGAGTTTGGGGTAAAGGTTGTTCTTCATTAATTACTTCGATCTCGATACTTTCTGTACGCAAAACTTTATTTTTTATTTTAAGTTGCGCAGGTTCAATGGTAAGTTTACCTGTCTTTAAAGGGCAAAGTATAAATTCATAATTTATCAAAGTCTTAAACTTTCCTTTCTGAAAAATAATATTGGAAGAATAATTTTTAGAAATTACTAAAAAATCATTAAATTTTGGTAAATTTAGAGGAGGGATATTTCTTTCATCGGAAACGATATTTACTGTATAAGTTAAATTTTCATTAAGATAAACTCTTTTTTTGTCTACTACTGCATTAAGCGAAGTATCTGCGTATAAAGAGGGGCTAATACCAATCAGAAATAAAATAAGGAGAAAAAATTTTATTTTCATTTAGATGGGCCTTAAGAAGCATTTAGTGTTTTTACACTAATCTTACCATTTTTAATTTCCACTATCCCATCTATTGAGGCATGGATATTACTTTTTGCCCAGTAGGTATTTTGTCCGGGTTTTAAGGTCTTGGCGTTTATTAAAAGTAAAGTCCCTGCTTTTACTTTCTGAAGAGGTGAAACTAAAAGTCTCTGTCGCCAAGCCTTTGAACCGTGTTTTTGAACATCATGTGTACCCTGATAAGCCATAAGCAAAATTAATACTCTGGAGGATAACCTCCACCGGGTAAAGGTGGTGTTTTTTCTTTTTCCGGTTTCTCCACTACTAATGTCTCAGTAGTGAGTAATAAACTCGCAATACTGGCTGCGTTTTCTAAGGCGGTGCGTGTAACTTTTGTGGGATCGATCACTCCTGCTTCAATCATATCTACATACGCATTTTGATTTACATCATAACCTACATTGGTTTTCTCCTGTTTTACCCTTTCTACTACCACAGAGCCTTCCAATCCCGCATTCTGGGCTAGCTGTCTTAAGGGTTCTTCTAAGGCACGTTTTACAATCTCTACTCCGATCTGCTCATCACCTTCTAATTTCATCTTTTCTAAAGCAGGGATTGCTCTAATTAAACCTACCCCTCCACCAGGGATAATCCCTTCCTCAACTGCAGCTCTAGTTGCATGCAGAGCATCCTCTACACGGGCTTTTTTCTCTTTCATTTCTGTTTCTGTAGTGGCACCTACATTAATTACCGCAACCCCACCTGCTAACTTTGCTAAACGCTCTTGAAGTTTCTCACGGTCATAGTCAGAATCTGTTGCTTCAATCTCTCTTTTAATCTGAGCAATTCTTCCATTAATCGCAGAAGTTTTGCCTTTTCCTTCCACAATGGTAGTATTCTCTTTATCTACTTTTACCCTTTTTGCCTGACCTAAATCCTCTAAATCCACATTTTCTAATTTTATTCCCAAATCCTCAGTGATTGCTTTTCCCGCAGTTAAAATAGCAATATCTTCAAGCATAGCTTTTCTGCGATCACCATAACCCGGAGCTTTTACTGCACAGCAGGATAGAGTTCCTCTTATTTTATTTACTACCAAAGTTGCTAAAGCCTCACCTTCTACTTCCTCCGCAATTATAAGCAGAGGTCTCCCGGTACGAGCAATTTTTTCTAAAAGTGGCAAGATATCTTTTATGGAAGAAATCTTTTTTTCATAGATAAGGATATAAGGTTCTTCTAAAACACACTCCATTTTTTCTACATCAGTAACAAAATAAGGAGAAAGATAACCTTGATCAAACTGCATACCCTCTACTACTTCCAAAGTAGTAGCGGTAGATTTTGCCTCCTCAACCGTAATTACTCCATCTTTTCCTACTTTCTCCATAGCATCCGCAATTAAATTTCCAATTGCCTGATCACAGTTAGCAGCAATACTGGCTACCTGCGCTACTTCTTTTTTATCCTTAATAGGTTTAGAGAGTTTTCTTAATTCCTCCACTACTTTTTCTACCGCCTTTTCTATCCCTCTTTTTATCGCCATTGGATTTGCTCCTGCGGTAACATTCTTTAGTCCTTCCCGATAAATAGCTTCTGCTAAAATAGTAGCGGTAGTAGTTCCGTCACCGGCGGTTTCCGAAGTCTTTTCCGCGACCTCTTTTACCAACTGCGCTCCCATATTTAAAAAAGGATCCTCCAATTCTATCTCTTTTGCTACGGTTACGCCATCCTTAGTAATAGTAGGAGAACCAAATTTCTTATCAATAACCACATTTCTTCCTTTTGGTCCTAAAGTAACCTTTACTGCAGAAGACAACTTTATTACTCCTTCCAATATCTTACGTCTTGCCTCCTCATTAAAAACCAAATCCTTAGCCATATTTTTTCCTCCTTATCTTATAATTGCTAAAATATCCTCTTCTTTAATAATAAGAAATTCTTCCCCTTCTTTAGTATTTATCTCTGTTCCTGCATATTTACTATATAAAACTCTATCTCCTACTTTTACCTCTAAAGGTTGTACTGTTCCATTTTCTAAAATTCTACCTTTTCCTACTGCAATAACTTCACCTTCCTGAGGTCTTTCTTTAGCGGTATCCGGAAGCAGAATCCCTCCTTTTGTTTTCTCCTCTGCTTCTAAAGGTTTAATTAAAACATGATCACCCAAAGGCTGAATCTTCATTTTTCACCTCCTAATAAATTTAGCAATTTTAAAATTTAACTGCTAATTATAAATAAAAATATAAGTTTGTCAAGAACTTTTTGGGAACAGTTCTTTATAAAATTAATTATTATTACACAATAACTTATGAACTTCCGCTTAAAATTTAAAAAATAATAAGTATAGAAATTCTTCCTATTCTTCTTCGATTAAAGCCAAAATCTCTCCCACATTTACAGTTTGGCCTTCCTTAATAATAATCTGGGAAAGTATACCTGAAGCAGGAGAAGGTAAATTAAAGACCGCCTTATCGGTAGTTAGTTCCACTAAATCTTCATCTTTTTTTACTGATTCGCCTTCTCCGTAATACCAATAAGATACTACCGCCTTATCGATCCCTTCACCCAACTCTGGCAAAATTACTTTTACCATAAAACTCCCCCTTTTTTATACAGGATAAAAATTTCTCTTTTGCTTCCGAAAGAGAAACCTCTCTTTTTAATACCTCCTCCAAAGAGGTCATCTCTACATCTAATCCGCAAGGTTTAATTAAAGAAAAATTCTCTAAAACCTCGTTCTTTATATTTATACTCATCCCATGATAGGTAATCCAATTTTTTACTCCAATCCCTATAGAGATAATCTTTTTATTTTCTATCCAGACTCCCCTTAATCCTTTGTATAAATTTGCCGAAATCCCAAATTTATCTAAAAATAAAACTCCCAATTCTTCAAGCCATTCTAAGAAACGATGCAGGTCTTTATGGAAAAAATTAAGGTCAAAAATAAAATAAATAACCAACTGTCCTGGTCCATGATAGGTAGTCTTTCCTCCCCTATCTATTTTAAATATCCCTATATTACTCTTTTTAATTTCTTCTTTAAAGATTAAATCTTCATCAGTGGAAAGTCTTCCTAAGGTAATTACGGGTAAATGTTCACAGAGGATAATTGCGGAACTTATAATTTTATTTTTTACTTTTAAAAATATATCCTTTTGAAAATTTAAAGCAGTTAAAAAATCAATCCTTCCTAAATCATAAATAGGAAACATTATTTTAAAGCCTCAAGGATACCTTCAGAAATAGTAGGATGCGCAAAAATAGTTTTCTTAAGGCAGTCCAATTTTATCTGATTCTGTATCGCCAAAGTTAATATACCAATTATTTCTGTGGATAATGCACCAATAATTGAGGCACCTAAAATAGTCTGATTCTTTTTATCTACAATCAGCTTAATCAGACCCTCAGTTTCTTCTAAAACATGAGCCATCCCTAAACCTAAGAAATCGAGCCTATAAACTTCAAAATCCAAATTCATCTTTTTTGCCTCATCTTCAGTTAAACCTACCCGGGCAATCTCCGGATAACTAAAAATACAACTGGGAACATATTGAGGGATAAGTTTTTGGGGGTTATCCGAAATGAGGTTATCCACTAAATTTCTACCTTGATAACTGGCAAGATGTGCCAACATTAATTTATTGGTACAGTCTCCTATAGCAAAAATATTGTAAATATTGGTCCTTAGATAATCATCAGTAATTATCCTATTTTTCTCTAATCTTATCCCTATCTTTTCTAAACCTAAATCTTCAGTATTGGGAGTCCTCCCTACGCTTACCAAAATAATTTCATAAATGGATATATCCATCTCTCTTAAGTCCTTTGATGTATAAACCTTTATCCCTCTTTTTTTAAAATTTCTCTCTAAGCGCCCGGCAATCTCTTTATCTTCCTGAGGAAGGATTTGCGGAAAAATTTCTACCAAACTTACATCTACCCCTAAAAAATTAAAAAAACTGGCAAATTCACAACCGATTATACCTGCTCCCACAATTAAAATTGATTTAGGAAGTTCTTCTAACTCTAAAATCTCATCACTGGAAAGTATTCTTTTTTTATCAAATTTTAAAAAATTTAATTCCTGGGGTCTTGAACCAGAAGCAATAATGATATTTTTTCCTTTTAAAATACCATCTTTTACCTTAACCGTATCCGCTGATTCAAAAGTAGCAGAAGAATTTATATAAGTAATCCCTTTAAGTTGATGCTCTAAACTTAAACGTAACCTCTGAACAAGTAAATCTTTTTTTGTCTTTAGCTCTTTAAAATCGAAAGAGAGGTTTTGTTTTCTATAGATATTTTTTGCTTTAAAGTAGAGTTTTGCTTGATTAAGAAAATATTTGGTGGGGATACAGCCTCGATTAAGACAGGTTCCGCCTAAAATTTCTTTTTCAATTAAGGCTACTTTTAAACCTAAATTCTTTGCCCTTATCGCTGAACTTATCCCTGCCCAACCTGCTCCGATAATTACTAAATCATAAAATCCCATCCTCTTTAAGTATTCTTCTCTGCAGTTTCAATGACTCTACAGATTTTAAGAATAATTCTTTTTCTTCTTTATTTAACTCTAATTCGATTATCCTTTCAATCCCTTTTTTTCCTAATATACAAGGTACTCCTATACAGATATCCTCTATCCCATACTCACCATTAAGATAACAAGAAACGGGGAGTCTTTTTCGCTCATCTTTTAAAATGGTTTTGATTACCTCTAAAATCGCTGAGGAAGGACCAAAATAAGCACTGGATGTTTTATAGAGAGAAACAATATCTTTTCCCCGATTAATTGTTTTCTGTTTTATTTCATTTATTAAAGATGGATCTAAAAAATTATTTAAGGCAACGCCTTTTATAAATGTAAAGCGCTCCAAACAGAGCATCGTCTCCCCATGTGCACCGATTACCAATGTTTCAATATCAGAAGGACTGATTTTTAATTCTTTACTGATGAGATTTAGAAATCTTATAGAATCTAAATTCGCACCTACACCTAAGACCTTTGAAGGCAAAAATCCGCTAATCTTTAAAACTAAATAGGTAATAATATCTACAGGATTAGTTACTACTAAAACTATTGCCTCAGGAGTTAACTCTTTGATTTTTAGAGAGATTTCCTTTACGATTTTAGCGTTCAATTTTAGAAGATCTTCTCTCTGCATACCGGGCTTACGACTTAAACCTGCAGTAATTACTAAAATTTCTGAACCAACTATCTCTTTTATATTAGATGTGGCTTTAAGGCAGGAATTATACCGAAAAACACTTGCACTATCTTCTAAATCTAATGCCTTGGCTTTGGCTAAATCCTCATTTATATCAACAAGTAAAATCTCCTCTAAATTAAAGCCTAAAAGTTTCTCTGCCAGAAGACCGCCTACATTTCCTGCACCAATAATAGAGATCTTCATTTTATATAAGAAATTATGGCATCCGCCATCTCTTTTGTTCCTACCGCAGTAGGATCATCGGCTGAAGGTTTTAGGTCATAGGTTACGTATTTATTCTCCTTAAGAACAGCTTTAACCGCCTCTTCTAATTTATCCGCATAAAAATCTTCTTTGAGGTATCTTAACATCATCACTCCGGTTAAGATCATCGCGGTAGGATTTACTTTATTTTTATTTGTGTATTTAGGCGCTGCACCGTGTACCGGCTCAAATATGGCAATCTTATCACCGATATTTGCCCCAGGGGCTACTCCTAAACCACCAACCAATCCTGCGCAGAGATCAGAAATTATATCTCCGTAGAGATTGGGAAGGACTAAGACATCGTAATCCTGTGGTTTCTGCACTAAATGCATCGCCATATTATCCACGATCATCTCTTCAGCAATTACTCTTTCGGAATACTCTTGGGCAATTTCACGAAAAACATTTAAAAATAAACCGTCAGTAAATTTCATAATATTTGCCTTATGTACACAGGTAAGTTTTCTTCTTTTAAATTTCACGCAATACTCAAAAGCAAAACGGATAATCCTTTCTGAAGCAGATCTTGAAATCGGCTTAATGGATATATTTGTATCTTCATTTAGTATTTTTGCGGTGTGTTTACTTATAAGTTCTAAAAGTTCTTTCTGGGAAGGTGTATCTTTCTCAAATTCAATCCCCGCATATAAATCCTCAGTATTTTCTCTAATTACTACAATATCTATATTTTTATCTTTATAAGGACTGATTACACCCGGATATAATTTTGCTGGCCTTACACCTGCATAAAGGTCAAAAATTTGTCTTAAACTCACATTTATGGAACGAAAACCTTCCGCAATAGGAGTAATTAAGGGTCCTTTTAAAGCAACTTTATTTTTTCGGATAGAATTGAGCGCCTCTTCAGGTAAAGGATTATTATATTTTTTTTCTGCTTCTATACCCAAAGTTACTGTTTCCCATTCGATATCTACACCGGTTGCTTCAATACATCTTACTGCCTGAAGAGTTACCTCTGGACCAATACCATCACCGGGAATAAGGGTCACTCTGTGTTTCATATCTTTAAATCTCCGTATTTCTTAATATAATTAATTAAGCCTCCTTCCTTAATAAGATCATTCATAAAGGAAGGAAAAGGTTTTATTTTAATTTCAAAATCTGCGGTTATATCTTTAAGAATACCTTTCTTTAAATCAATAGATAAAAGGTCATTTTCTTTTATCTTAGAAGTATCTATTTCTATTAAGGGCAAACCCAAATTAAAAGCATTCCGATAGAATATACGGGCAAAACTCTTTGCTACAACCGCAATAATCCCTGCTTCTTTTATTACCAAAGGTGCCTGTTCCCTTGATGAACCACAGCCGAAATTTTCACCTGCCACTAAAATCGTTTTTTTATATTCTATTTTTTTATAAAAATCTGGTTGGATATCCTCAAAGATGTGTTTAGCCAACTCCTTTATATTGGTAATAGAAAATTTATATCTACCTGCGATGATAAAATCGGTATTTATATTATCCCCTAATTTTATTACTTTTCCCTTTAAAATCATAACCGCTCAAACTCTTCAGGATTTTTTGCCTTAGATAAAGCAACATCCAAAGAGATAAGTCCTCGCTGATAAAGTTCCTTCAAAGACTTATCCATTGTTTTCATCCCGTACTGAGCACCGGTTTGCATAAGCGTAGGAATCTGTTCGATTTCCTGTTCTCTAATAAGATTGCGGATTCCTGCAGTAGCCACCATAATCTCACAGGCCAAAACCCTTCCTCTTCCAGAAATATGGGGTAATAAAACCTGAGAAACCACTGCTTGAAGGCAGTTAGCAAGTTGTAATTTTACCTGCTGTTGTTGATGCGGAGGAAAAACATCGATTATCCTTTCTACAGTTTGCGGTGCATCCGGTGTATGCAAAGTAGCTAAAACCAAATGACCGGTTTCGGCGGCGGTCAAAGCAGTTGAGATAGTGTCTAAATCGCGCATCTCTCCTACGACAATTACATTGGGGTCCTGACGCAAAGCTCTTTTCAATGCTTCCGCAAAAGAATGGGTATCTGCATAGACCTCCCTCTGTTTAATCACACTTTTTTTATTCTGATGGATAAACTCAATAGGGTCTTCAATACAAATAATTAAACACTCCCTCTCACTGTTAATTAAATCGATCATACTGGCTAAAGTGGTAGTCTTTCCTACTCCTGTAGGTCCAGTTACTAAAACTAAACCATTGGGTTTGCGCACAAAATCTTTAACTATCTCAGGTAATCCTAATTCTTCAAAAGAAGGGATCCTTAAAGGTACTCTCCTAAAAGCTGCTTCTACAGAACCTCTCTGTAAATGTACATTTACCCGAAACCTATCCATCCCTTCTAAAGAAAGAGAGAAATCTAACTCTTTGTTCCTTTCAAAAGCCTCTTTTTGACTGCTATCAAGTATACCATAGATTAATTTTTTAGTATCTTCTCTAGTTAATGGAGGATATTTTGTACGTTTAAGAAAACCATCAATCCTTAAAATCGGAGGTTCATTCTCAGTAAGATGTAAATCTGAAGCCTTCTCTTTAATACACAATGATAACAATTCTTTTAAATCCATTTTTACCTCCACTTTATTTTTATTATAAAGGTTAATATCGTTAATTTCATTGTAAAAACCTTAATACCTAAACACCTTAACACCTTAATACCTAAATAAATATCGGCGTGGGTCAGTAATCTTTCCGGTAATCGCTGAGACAGTTACAGTAGCCGGAGATGCTAAATAAATTTTGGCATTGGGGTTGCCCATCCTACCTTTAAAATTACGATTGGCAGTAGAAATTACTACATCACCATCTTCAGGTATACCCGCATGACTTCCCACACAAGGTCCACATCCGGGTGAAATTACTATTGCACCGCTTTCTATAAATACTTTTATTAAACCCAACCTTAAAGCCTCTAAGTATATCTTTTTCGAAGCAGGAGCAATAATAAACTTTATTCCCTTTTTTACTTTTTTATTCTTTAATATCTTTGCGGAAACTATCAGATCCGAAAGCCTTCCATTTGTACAGGTACCTAAAAAGGCTTGGTTTATAGGAGTATTTTCTATTTCCTCAACAGAAACCACATTATCTACACTATCCGGACAACTTATCTGAGGAGTTAATTTTTCTATATTGTATTCTTTAACCATCTCATAATCTGCATCTTTATCCGGTTTAAGAATTTCTATATTTTTATTTTGAGGGATCCTTTCTTTAAGCCAATTTAAGGTCTGATCATCTACGGGCATAAAACCACATTTTGCACCCATCTCCACTACCATATTAGAAATCGTAAATCTTTCATCCATATTTAAACTATCTATTACTATACCAGAAAACTCTATCGCTTTATAGGTTGCTCCATTTGAACCTATATCTTTTATTATATACAAAATTATATCTTTTGCATAAACACCCTTAGGGATCTTTCCTTCTACAATTATCTTAATAGTAGAAGGAACTTTAAACCAATTCTTACCGCAAAAAAGGCTAATCGCTACATCCGTCGAACCCATACCTACAGAAAAAGCACCTATTGCTCCATAAGTACAGGTATGGGAATCTGCACCTACTACTATATCATAAGGTTTAATTAAACCCGCTTCCGGGATTACCTGATGGCAAATACCACATCCCACATCAAAAAGGACACCTTTAAATTTTAAACAAAATTGACGCATTTTCTTATGTACTGAAGCCATAGCTTCATTGGCAGCAGGAGAACTATGATCGATAACCATACAGAAAGGAACCTTTATTTTTTTTGCTTTTAATTCTTCTAACTTTTCAATAATTAAACCTGATGTGCCATCTTGACCAAAGGCAAAATCAACCTTACAGACCACAAAATCATCCTTTGCTACATCCCTATTTAATTTTTTAGAAAATATTTTTTCAACGAGGGTCTTTCCCATCTTTAAAGCGCATCTCTTTCTTTTTTAAAGATACTTTTTATACCTCCTAAAAACTTTTTGGTTGGTTTCTCCACTGTGGGTGGTTTTTGCTCTGGAAGTTCTTCTTTAACTTGAGGAAGGGGTTTGGCTTCTTTCTTTTCTTTTTTAATCTTTTTGGGAGGCTCTTTTTTCTCGGTGAGTTCTAAAATAACCAATTCTGCATTATCACCACGACGATTTTTATAACGGATAATGCGGGTAAAACCACTGGTGCGATTTTTAAAAAGGGGAGCGATCTCTTTAAACAAATAACTTACCAGTTTATGATCACATAGGACCTGATAGACTCTGCGACGGCAAGTAAGGGAGTCTTGTTTGGCTAAACGGATAAGTTTTTCTATGAGTCGAGAGACTGCCTTTGCTTTAGTTTTAGTAGTAATGATCCTTTGCTGGGGACTCTTAATTATACTCCTGGCTAAACTAACCAAAGTACTTTTTCGAAAAGAAGTAAACCGATTTAAAAGAAATTTATGTTTTTTGTGTCTCATACGCTTTTTAATTTTTTAGGGTCTATCTTCATTCCTAAAGAAAGTCCCATAGCGTTAAGTAAAGTTTTTATCTCAGTTAAAGATTTCTTCCCAAAATTCTTTAAAGCCAGCATCTCCTCTTCTGTTTTCACCACTAAATCTGCTAATGTCTTTATCTTTGCCTCCCTCAGACAATTAGAACTACGTACGGATAATTCTAATTCAGAGATGGGTAATTTTAACTTTTCATATAAAGCGATCTCCTGGGGACTCATCTCCTCTTCCTCAGTCAATTCTTCTTCAGGCAGTTTTCCAAAGTTAACAAATATATCCAGATGGTGTTGTAAAATATTTCCTGCATATACCACTGCATCCTTAGGAGAAACCGCACCATTGGTGAAAACCTCTAAGATTAATTTTTCATAATCAGTACGCTGACCAATACGTGTATTTTCAACGGTAAAATTTACTTTTTTTATTGGGTTAAATATAGAATCGATATAAATCACATCTAAAGCAGGTTCTTCCTTTTTATTTAATTCTGCAGGAACATAACCTCTACCTCTGGCCACTTCCATTTCCATATAGAATTTGATATCTTTAGTTAAAGTAGCGATATGCAAGTCAGGATTAATGATTTCGATCGTTTCGTCAGTTACAATATCGGAAGCTTTTATCTCGCCTTTAGTTTCTTTCTTTATATATATAGTCTTAGGTATCTTTGAATGGGATCTGATTACCAAATTCTTTACGTTAAGGATTATCTCCGGAACATCCTCTAAAACTCCATCGATAGCAGAAAACTCATGATGCACTCCCTCAATCTTTACAGAAACAACACTGCTTCCTTCAATGGAAGAAAGCAAAACCCTCCTTAATGCATTCCCTAAAGTTACTCCATAACCCCTCTCTAAGGGTGAGGCAATAAATTTACCATAAAAATCAGTATAGGTTGCCTCATCACACTCCAACCTTTTCGGTAATTGAAAATCTTTCCATTTTATTCCCATAACCACTCCTTTATTTAGAATATAACTCTACAATTAAATGTTCCTGAATGGGTTGACCAATATCTTCTTTTTCCGGAAGTCTTAAAACTTTAGCGGTAAAATTTTCCTTATTCCATTCTAACCATTTAGGAACCTCTCTATCTTTAGTCAACTCTAAATTTTGTTCAAACATCTTTTTTGCTTTTTCCGTATTTTTCAATTGAATAATATCATCTTTATCCACTAAATAAGAAGGTATATTTACACGTCGAGAATTGACATAAACGAAATTATGTCTTACTATCTGTCTTGCCTGGGCGCGCGAAACTGCTAATCCTAAACGGAAAATAACATTATCCAATCTTCTTTCTAAAAGTTGAAGCAAAACTCTTCCGGTAATCCCTTTAGAGGAGGAGGCGATTTTAAAATAACGTTTAAACTGACTCTCTAATATCCCGTACATCCTTTTTACCTTCTGTTTTTCTCTTAATTGTAAACCATAATTGGAAAGTTTCGCTCTTATCTGACCATGTTGACCAGGAGCGTAATTTCTGCGCGTTAAGGGACACTTATCAGTAGTACATTTTGTTCCTTTTAAAAATAATTTCTGACCTTCTCTCCTGCACAGCCTACATCTTGGTCCAGTATATCTTGCCATTAAACCCTCCTTCTCTTCTGAGGTCTACAACCATTATGGGGAACAGGAGTGATATCTTTTATAGCGGTAACATTTAGTCCTGCGGATTGCAATGCTCTGATTGCGGATTCTCTTCCTGGACCTGGTCCTTTTACATATACAACCACTTCTTTTAAACCTATCTCCTTTGCTTTCTTAGCTGCATCCGTAGCCGCTACCTGCGCAGCAAAAGGAGTAGATTTTTTAGAACCAGAATAACCCACTACTCCTGGTGAAGACCAACATAACACATTGCCTTTAGTATCAGTAATAGTGATAATAGTATTATTAAAAGTAGCCTGGATATGGGCTACTCCCGAAGTAATTCCTTTAATAACTTTTTTCTTCTTTGCTTTAACCGCCATAAAAAATCACCTCTTTAACTTTTTTTAGCTGAAGAAGTAGAAGGTTTTTTTTGCTCTTTCTTTACTATGGGAACCCAAGTTTTTCTTGGACCCTTGCGTGTACGGGCATTAGTACGTGTACGCTGACCCCTTACGGGAAGTCCTTTCTTATGCCTTAAACCCCGCCAGCAACCGATATCCATAAGTCTTTTTATATTTTGGGATATTTCCCTCCTTAAATCACCTTCTACTTTTATTCCCATAGTTTGAATAGTAGAAGTAATACGAGAAACTTCCTCTTCGGTTAAATCCTTTGCTCGTTTATCAGGATTTATATTCGCCTCTTTTAATATCCGATTGGAAAGACTCCTTCCTACTCCATAGATATAAGTAAGCGCTATTTCCATCCTTTTTTCTTTAGGGATATCCACTCCTAATATACGCGGCATTTTTACTCCTTTTTTAACCTTGACGTTGTTTATGTTTAGGGTTAGAACAGATAATTCTCACAATCCCCTTTCTTCTTACTACCTTACAATGGGCACAGATTTTTTTAACCGATGCTTTTACTTTCATATTTTATAACCGATAAGTAATCCTTCCCCTATTTAAATCGTAGGGAGAAAGTTCTAATTTTACCCTGTCTCCTGGTAATATTTTAATAAAATTAAGCCTTAATTTTCCAGAAAGATGCGCCAATACCTCATGACCATTATCCAATCTTACCTTAAACATAGTATTAGGCAAAGTCTCTAAAACTGTTCCTTCCGCTTCTATTAATTCTTCTTTCATATTTATAAAGTCAATATTTGTGGTTCATTATCAACCGCAACCGTATGCTCAAAATGTGCCGAAGGTAATCTATCTTTAGTTAGCGCAGTCCAACCATTCGAAGAAATCTCCACTTCCCAACTACCCATATTCACCATTGGTTCTATGGCTAAAACCATGCCTTCTTTTAATAAAGGACCTTGTTTAGGCTTACCAAAGTTAGGAATCGGAGGCTCCTCATGTAAGCTCTTGCCAATCCCATGTCCTACAAAATCCCTTACTACTGAAAAACCCCCTGCTTCTACATAGGATTGAATGGCATAGGATATATCAGAAAGATGATTGCCCTTTTTTGCTTTCTTTATCCCTTCATAAAGCGCATTTTTTGTAACCTCTAATAATTTTTTAACCTCTGGGCTAATCTTACCTATACCAATCGTAAAAGCACTATCCAAATAAAACCCCTGATAAATAATTCCTATATCAATACTGACAATATCTTTATCTTTAAGAACTCGCGATGAAGGGATACCGTGCACCACCTCTTCATTAACCGAAATACAAATATGCCCAGGAAAACCTTTGTAATTTTTAAAAGCAGAAACTACATTATACTCCTTCATCAAATTAGAAGCAAGTTCATCGATTTCTAAAGTAGTTAGACCTTCTTTAACTTTACTTTTTAATGCTTCAATTATTTTAGCCAATATCTTCCCACCTTGGCGCATAATCTCTAAATCCTGTTTAGTTTTTAAAGGAATCATCCTTTATTATTGACAGAAGTTTATTAAAAACTATATCCTTCTCTTCATCACTGGGAACATAGATCAGCCTATCTTTATAATAATCTAATAAAACCTGCGTCTCTTTAAGATAAACAGAATACCTTTTTTTAATCACCTCTTCCTGATCATCCGGACGCTGATAGAGTTTTCCTCCGCAAATATCACAGATTGAATCTTTTTTAGGAGGCATATTCCTAAGATGATAAATACTCTGACAATTACTACAGATCCTTCTTCCGGAAAGCCTTTCTAACATTACCCTTTCAGATACTTTAAGATAAATAACAAAAGTTTTTTGGTTATAATTTTTCAAGAGATTATCTAAAAACTCTGCCTGTTTTACATTGCGCGGATAACCATCTAAAACAAAACCTCCTTTATTATCTAAGGAAGATAATTTTTCTTTAATCATATCATTTATCAATTCATCAGGAACCAGTTCTCCTTTTTCCATATATTCCTTCGCTTTTATTCCTAAGGAGGTGTTATTCTTAACATTCTCTCTTAATAGGTCTCCGGTAGATATATGTAAAAGATTAAGCTCCTGCGCTAAGGATTTTGCCTGAGTACCTTTACCTGCTCCCGGTGGTCCTAAAAGAATTATATTAATCATCTTCTTGCCTTAATCCTACCCTTACTTAAAAACCCTTCATAATGGTGCAATAAAAGATAAGATTCTAACTGCTTTATGGTATCTAACATTACCCCTACCACAATTAAAATTCCGGTTCCTCCAAAAAACGAAGCCACCAGATACGGAACCTTAAGCCAAGCCATAATAAAATCAGGAAATATGGCAATAAAAGCAATAAATATGGCTCCTGCTAAAGTTATCCGGGTCATTACATAGTTTAGAAATTCTGCGGTAGGATTTCCCGGACGGATACCGGGAATAAAACCACCGTACTTCTTCATATTCTCTGCCAGCTCTATAGGATTAAAAACAATCGCAGTATAAAAATAACAGAAAAAGATAATTAATCCTGCATACAAAACTGTATACAACAGATGCCCACGCATAAGTACCTGCGACCATCTCTGAAATAAAGGATGCGGAATAAAAGAACCCAAAGTTGCGGGAAATAACAGTATAGATTGAGCAAAGATAATCGCGATTACTCCTGCGGTATCTACCTTAAGGGGAATATAAGTAGATTGTCCCCCATAAATTTTTCTTCCTACGATCCGGCGCGCATACTCTACTGGGATTTTTCTCTGCGCTTGGGTGATTAAAGTTACCGCCAAAACGACCCCTACCAAAAGTATTGCCATAACCAAAAGATTAAAAGGAGGAAGTTGTCTGTGTTTAGGTGATAATAAAATAAAAAGTTGATGAATCGCAGAAGGGATCCGCGAAATTATTCCTACCGCAATAATTAAAGAGATGCCATTGCCTATTCCTATCTCTTGAATCTGCTCTCCTAACCACATAATAAAAATTGTGCCGGTAGTTAAAGTTAACATCGTAATAAATCTAAACCCCCAACCCGGATGACTTACAATTTTAAAACCTTCGAATCGCGCAGGATTTTCAAGCCATAAAGCAATAAAGAAGGATTGGATTAAACAGAGTCCTACTGTAAGATAACGTGTATACTGATTTATTATCTCATAACCTGCTCTTCCTTCTTTAGATAGTTTTTCTAAAGCAGGGATAACCGCAGTTAATAATTGTAAAATTATAGAGGCAGAAATATAAGGCATAATCCCCAAAGCAAAAATAGTTAAACGCTCTAAAGCACCTCCTGAAAACATATTCAAAATTCCAAAGATAGTTCCACCTTGAGTTCTCCCTATCCTCTCAAAAAACTCCGCCAAGGCTTTGGCATTAATTCCCGGTGTAGGGATAAAACAACCTATCCGATAAACCACCAAAAGTAAAAAGGTAATTAAAATTTTTCTCTTTAAATCTTCTATTTTAAATAAATTTCTTAATGCCGAGAGCATACTATTACCTCTAATTTACCTCCGACTTTTTCTATTTTTTCTTTAGCGGATTTAGAAAAAGCATGGGCTTTAATTAAAATAGGCTTTTGAATCTCCCCTTCGCCTAATATCTTAACCAATTTATTTTTATCTTTAATCAATCCCTCCTTCTCTAAAATCTCTGGATTAATTTCAGTCTGCTTTAATTTAGACAGCTCTTTTAAATTCACTACTTGATAAACTTTCGCTATCTTAGTTCTTGAAAAACCTCTTTTAGGAACTTTTTTAATTAAAGGAAAAGAACCTCCTTCAAATCCAGTATAAAAATGTCTTCCCGCTCGCGAAGTCTGTCCTTTTGTACCGCGTGTAGATGTTTTGCCATGCCCGGAACTCGGACCCCTTCCTAAGATCTTCTTTCTTTTACGCGCCCCCAAAGGTGCTTTTAAAGAATGAAGTCCAAAAAAATTACTCTGCGGACTCTTGTTTTCTTGCTTCATATTTACTTAACATCTCCTTTATCGTAATAAAAGCGTTTAATGTTGCTTTTACTACATTTATAGGATTATTAGAATTCAAAGATTTAGTAAGGATATCTTTTATACCTATCGCTTCACACATCGCTCTTACTGGTCCAGAAGCAATTACTCCTGTTCCTTCAGAAGCAGGTTTAAAGAGAATCTTGGCGGTTTTAAATTTTCCGATAACTTCAAAAGGTATAGTCGGACCTTTTATCCCCGTATCTACTAAACTTTTTTTTGCTTTATTTACTGCTTTACGGATCGCATCCGCCACTTCATTTGCTTTACCCAAAGCAAAACCTATCTTTCCTTTACCATCTCCCACTACTACCAAAGCACTAAAAGAGATCTTCTTACCGCCCTTGGTAACTTTAGCCACGCGGTTAATATAAATTACCTTTTCTACTAAAGGTACTTCCTCTTTAATTTCTAATTCTATCTGCATTAAAAAATCAACCCTCCTTTTCTTAAACTTTCTGCCAGCGCTTTTATCCTTCCGGTATAAGGAAAACCACCCCGGTCAAAAACAATTTTTGAAATATTCCTTTCTTTTAATTTTTGAGCCAAAATCTCACCTAATACTGTCGCTGCCTTAATATTTCCACCAAAACTAATTTTTTCTTTTACCTCTTTATTTAAAGTAGATAAAGAAAAAATTGTTTTGCCTTGAGTATCATCAATAACCTGGGCATAAATATTTTTATGAGAACGGTGAACATAAAGACGGGGTCGGGCAGGTGTACCGAATACCTTTTTTCTTAACCGCAAATGCCTTATTTTTCTTTTTATCTGTTTAAGTTTATTTATATCCATAATTACTTTGCACCTGTAGCCGCAGCCGCTTTTCCTACCTTCTTTCTCACTACTTCACCTAAATAACGTATCCCTTTACCTTTATAGGGTTCAGGCGGATATATATCTCTAATTTTAGCAGCGGTTTGTCCAACCAGTTGTTTATCAATACCACTTACTTTAATCTGAGTAGGTTTAGGAACCTCTATCTTTATACCCGTAGGTATAGGGAAATTTACTGGGTGAGAAAATCCTAAATATAAAACCAAATGATTCCCTTTTAATTCTGCGCGGTAGCCCATTCCCACAATTTCCAACTCTTTAGAGTATCCTTCAGTTACTCCTTTTACCATATTAAAAATCAGACTACGCGTTAAACCGTGTAAAGACTTACTCAACTTATCATCGCTTTTTCTCTTTACAAATAATTGATTGTCCTTTAACTCTAAAAAAATCCTCTCCGGGATCCTCTGCGTTAAAACACCTTTCGGTCCCTGAATAGAAATCAGATCATTATTTATCTCTACCTTTACTTCTTTAGGAATATTTATAGGTTTTCTGCCAATCCTTGACATAGTTTATCCTTAATATACGTAACAGAGTACTTCTCCACCTATTTTATTCTTGCGTGCCTCTTTATCCGTCATAATCCCGCCTGATGTAGAAAGAATTGCTATTCCATGCCCCCTTAAAACTGAAGGAATTTTTTCTTTTTTTACATAGACTCTTAAACCGGGTTTAGAAATAATTTTAAGTGAAGTAATCGCGGGTTTATCATTTACATATTTAAGATAAACTTTAAATAACTTATGTTTATAGTCAGAGTGTTTTTTAGTAGAATACTCTACAAGTTTAAAATCTTCAATGTATTTATTTTCTTTTAATATATTTAAAATCGCCGCATTCATCTTTGAATAAGGTACCTCTACAGTTTCCTTTTTAGCCATCACCGCATTGCGTAGTATCGTCAAAGTATCTGCTAATAAAGAACTTCTTGACATATTAACTCCTCGTCTAAGTTAAATTAATAATTGGTCAATTTCGTTTTAGTTCGTTATTATCATTATTTTCGTTAATTTCGTTATACTGATTAAAAATTCACTTTAATTACCATTTACCAATTACTGATTACCATTTACTAATTATTACCAACTTGCCTTTTTAACCCCGGGAATCATCCCCTGCCAAGCCAATTCCCTAAAACAGATTCTGCACATTCCAAATCTTCTTAAATAACCCCTCCTTCTACCACAGAGAGGACATCTATTGTATTTACGCGTAGAAAATTTTGGGGGTCTCCTCCAGCGGGCAATCTGTGATTTTTTAGCCATAGTTTTTTAGGATTTTGAAAATGGCATACCGAATAACTTTAAAAGTTCAAGGCTCTGTTCTTTGGATTTACTATTCCTAATTATAATACTTATATTCATCCCTTGAATGCGACTAATTTTATCATAATCTATTTCCGGAAAAATCACCTGCTCATTTAATCCTAAACTGAAATTGTAATTCTGGTCAAAACTATTAGGTGATACTCCCCGAAAATCTCTTATGCGGGGAAGGGCGATATTTATAAGTTTATCTAAAAATATATACATCATATCCCTTCTTAAAGTTACTTTACAACCGATGGGGTTGCCCTTTTTTATCTTAAAGTTAGAAACCGCTTTTTTTGCTCTACAGATAATCGGTTTCTGTCCAGTAATTAAAGCTAACTCCTCAGCTGATTTTTCTAATATTTTTATATCAGTAATCGCTTCTCCTACTCCCATATTTACCACAATCTTTTCAAGGCGGGGAACTTCCATCACATTCTTAAAACCGAATTTCTTCATCATTTCTGGCACAATTTCCTTTTTATATTTTTCCCAAAGTCTTGCCTTCATTTTTAAATCGGATTTTTACACTTTTTACAGATACGCGTTTTTGTCCCATCATCTAAAATCTTAAATCCTACTCGTGTAGGTCGATTACAATTCTTGCAGACCAACATAAGTTTAGAAATATAAATAGGAGCTTCCACAGTAACGATCCCGCCGGGCTCTTCTTGAGAACGTCTGCGCATTGCTTTTTTTACTAAATTTATCCTCTCTACTATTGCCCGATTTTCCTTAGGAAATACTTTTAAGACTTTGCCCTGTTTTCCTTTATCTTTACCTGAAAGAACATAAACTAAATCGCCCTTTTTAATCTTAAACATCTTATACTACCTCACTGGCTAAAGAGATTATCTTTAGAAAATTTTTACTCCGCAATTCTCTGGCTACGGGACCAAAGACCCGTGTACCTTTAGGGTTTAAAGTATTATCGATAAAAACAATGGCATTATGATCAAATCTTAAAACTGAACCATCAGGTCTTCTAATCGGTTGTTTTGTCCTTACTATCACTGCCTTTGCCATTTCTCCTTTTTTTATTATCGCATCAGGGCTTGATTCTTTTACACTTACAGTGATAATATCCCCCACCTCTGCAAAAAGCCTATTTTTCTTTCCAATCACACCGATAAATGAGGCTTTTTTTGCGCCCGTATTATCCGCTACTTCCAGAATCGTTCTTAACCTGATCATTTTCTTTTAACTCTATATCTTTTAATTCCGGAGAAGCTTTTTTAATTATTTCAACCAAACGAAAATACTTCTCCTTAGAAATCGGTCTTGTCTCTTGAATTCTTACTATATCTCCTACATGAGCAATATTTTTCTCATCATGGACTTTAAATTTTTTATACTTCCTAATTACCCGTTTATAACGCGGATGCTTTACCAAAGAAGTAACTTTTACCACTATCGTTTTTTGCATCTTATCAGAAACTACTACACCTATTCTCTCTTTTCTTTTCATAACTTTTAACTTTTAATTTTTAATTTTTCATTAATAACCGTTTTTATCCTTGCAATATCCTTTCTTAATAATTTAAACATATGGGGTTTGTCTACTTTTCCTTCAAAACGCTTCTGATTTAATTTGAATAATTCCTCCTGTAATTTTTTTTCTTTTTCTTTCAATTCATCTAAACTTAACTGTCTTAATTGACTTGCTTTCATTTTAAATTCGACTTACAAATTTAGTTTTAAAAGGTATTTTATAAGCGATCATATTAAAACAACGCCTGGCGTACTCTAAAGGAACGCCTCCCATTTCAAAAAGTATCCTTCCCCTTTTTACTACCGCCACCCAATGCTCAAGTTCACCTTTACCTTTACCCATTCGGGTTTCCGCAGGTTTTTTAGTTACCGAATGGTCTGGGAAAACCCTAATCCAGAATTTCCCTCCTTTACGCAACTGCCTTGCCAAAGTAACTCGACAAGCCTCTATCTGATGATTAGTAAACCAACCATTCTCTAAAGCCTTTAAACCGAATTCTCCAAAACTGAGTTGATTTGCGCGCGTAGATATTCCTTTCCGTGTTCCCCGCTGAAGTTTCCTAAATTTTACGCGCTTGGGCATCATTACCATAAGATCAACTCTCCTTTTTTTCTTCTTCTAAAGGTTCTTTTTTTGAAAGTAAAGCATCGCCTTTATATATCCATACTTTTACTCCGATTAAACCATAAGTAGTTAAACTTTCGGCAAAACCATAATCAATATCTGCCCTTAAAGTCTGCAAAGGTATTTTTCCTTCTTTATAAGTCTCAGCACGGGAAATTTCTGCTCCCGCAAGCCTTCCTCCTACGGTAACCTTTATACCCTGCGCGCCTGCTTCCATTGCCTGTTGAATTGCCCTTTTTACTGCCCGGCGATAAGCTACCCTCTTTTCAATCTGAAAAGCAATATTCTCCGCAACTAACTGCGCTTCTAACTCTGGTTTTTCAACCTCTCTTCTTTCTACAACTACTTCCTTTTTGGTAATTTCGCTTAACTCTTCTATAATCTTCTTTATATCCGCACCTTGCCTGCCAATAAGTATTCCGGGCCTGGCAGTATAGATAATTACTTTTACTTTATCCGGAACCCTTTCAATAATTATCTTAGAGATAGCTGCCTGTTTATATTTATCTTTTATAAACTTCCTGATTTTAAAATCTTCTTCAATAAAACGGGCGTAGTCTTTCTTATCCGCAAACCATTGGGAATGCCAAGTTTTTATAAAACCGATTCTCTGTATAAAAGGATGAACTTTTTGTCCCATATTACATACTCTTTAGTTCTAATTCCATCCGGATATGTGAGGTTCTCCTTAATATAGGATTTGCCCTTCCAAAAGCAACTGCTTTATACCTTTTCCACATCGGACCTTTATTGCAAATTACCTTACTGATGTATAACTGCTCAGGTTTAAATCCTTTCTGTTTTGCATTCGCAATCGCTGACCGCAATAACTTTAGAAGACATTCCTTTGGCCTTTTGTTAAGATTCAAAAGTAAAGCCTCTGCCTCCAATACATCCTTTCCTTTAATTAATTCTAATACTTGCCTTACCTTTGTCGGTGAAATCCTTATATATCTTGCCTGCGCTTTAACTAACATTCCTCACCCCTAAATTTCGTTAATTTCGTTTTTTACTCCCTAACCCCCTAACTCACCTAACTTCCTAACTACTCTCTACTACCTATGTCTTCTCCGGTGCCTTCTTTGCCTTTACCCCACCGTGTTTACGGAATATCCGCGAAGGAGCAAACTCACCTAATTTATGCCCTACCATATTTTCCGTAATATAAACCGGAATATGTTTCCTTCCGTCATAAACTCCAATAGTTAGACCCACAAAATCAGGAGTAATTGTGGATCTTCTTGACCAGGTATTAATTACCTGACGCAAACCCATCTGTTTTGCTCTTAATACTTTTTTTAATAATTTCTCATCAACATAAGGTCCTTTTTTTAAAGACCGTGCCATCTTTTATTTTCTCCTCTTTACAATAAACCTATCAGAATATTTTCTCTTTTTTCTGGTTTTAAAACCCTTTGTAGGAAGACCCCAAGGAGAAACCGGATGAGGGTTACCTTGTCCAGATTTGCCTTCTCCTCCTCCATGGGGATGGTCTACCGGATTCATCGCTACTCCCCGTACAGTTGGTCTTATTCCCAACCAACGGGATCTTCCTGCTTTCCCCCAAGATTCAGAGGAATGTTCAATATTTCCCAGTTGTCCAATCGTTGCCCGACAATCTAAAGGAATAAGCCTTATTTCTCCTGAAGGAAGTTTTACATGACAGTACTTTTCTTCTTTGGCTAAAATCTGTGCACTACAACCGGCACTACGTACAATCTGACCACCTTTTCCTTTAATCAACTCAACATTATGGATCAAAGTTCCTAAAGGGATATATCTTAAAGGAAGACAATTACCCACTCTTATCTCTATCCCTTCTTTTTCTGAAGAAATGACCTCATCACCCACATTTAGACCTAAAGGAGCCAAAATATACCTTCTTTCTTTATCCGGATATTCTATCAAAGCGATCCGCACCGAACGGTTGGGATCATACTCTATAGCTATAACTTTACCTTTCACATCAAGTTTATCCCGTTTAAAATCAATAATCCTATACATCCTCTTATGCCCTCCTCCACGGTGACGAACAGTAATCCTTCCTTGGGAATTTCTACCTCCTGTTTTCTTTAAAGGAACAATTAGTGATTTCTCAGGCTCTTCTTTAGTGACCTCTGAGAAATCACTTAAAGCCATCCATCTGCGTGAAGGAGTTGTAGGTTTAAACTTTTTTATTCCCATATTAACTCAATTCTATTTTGTAACCTTCTTTAAGACTAACTATTGCTTTCTTTCTATCTGGGGTTTTACCTTCTTGATAACGCACCCTTTTTAATTTACCCGGCTGAATTAAAGTATTTACCTTTTCTACCTTAACATTATAGATCGTCTCAATTGCCTTTTTTATTTGAGATTTATTAGCATCTATATCCACTAAAAAGAGATATTTATTTTTTGGTTCATAAAAACGCGTGGTTTTCTCTGTCCTCAAAAGCGCCTTGATTATCTGATAAGGTGATTTTTCCATATCTAATTCTTTAACCTTTCTATAAGCTGTTTTAAAGAAGAAACACTAAAAAGAGCCATCGGATAATTTAATAAATCCAACGCATTCACATCTTTTGCTAAAATTATCTTTAAAAAATTTAGATTCCTTCCTGCCCTTTCTATGTTTTGATCTTTTTTATCTAAAAGCATTATTGTTTTAATCGGCTTTTCCTTTTTCTTATATAAACCTAAATTAAAAAGTACACTTAATAAAGATTTTGTTTTATGGTCATTTAAACTTAAAACATCTACTATCTTTAGATTATTCTCTTTTAACCTTATGTTTAAAACAGATTTTAAAGCAGAAATTTTCATCTTATGGGGAACTTTGTAATGGTAATCACTTGGATGCGGTCCAAAAACCACTCCTCCGCCTCTCCATAAAGGAGAACGGATCGAACCATGGCGGGCTCTTCCGGTTCCTTTCTGTCTCCAAGGTTTTTTTCCGCCTCCAGAAACTTCTCCCCGTGTTTTAGTAGAAGCGGTTCCTTTTCTTTTATTTGCCAAATACATATTAATAACCTGATAGATCAGTGCTTCGTTTACTTTGCCATCAAAAACTTCTGGATCCAACTCTATCTGACTGACAGGCTTGCCTTCTAAATTATATACCTCTAAAATTTTTTTCGCTTCCATTTTTGCTCTTTACAATTACTGATTACTGATTAAACGCTTCTTCTTTGCTTTTCTAATTACTAAGTAACCGTTATTACTCCCCGGAACCGCTCCCTTTATTAAAAGAAGATTTTTCTCTGGAATTACCTTTACTAATTTTAAATTTTGAACCGTAACCTTTCTTGCTCCCATATGTCCAGGAAGATGATGCCCTTTTAGTGTTCTTCCCGGAAAAGTACTTGAACCTAAAGAACCGATCCTGCGATGTGACATTGAGCCATGCGTCTGTGGTCCACCAGACCAACCCCAACGCTTCATTCCTCCTTGAAAACCTTTACCTTTAGAAATACCCGTAACATCCAAAAACTCTCCTTCCTTAAATATATCCACTTTTAACTCCTGACCAACTTTAACCTCCATATTCTCATCAAAAGGGACTTCTTTCATTATTCGACAAGGCGAAACCCCTATTTTTTTATATATCCCTAAAATAGGTTTTTTTAATTTATCTTCCTTTATCTTTTCAAAACCTAAAAGTAAAGTTTTTTTATTTATCTTAATAATCGGACAGGGTCCTGCCTCTACTACGGTAACGGGAACAAAGTTTCCGTTCTCATCAAAAATTTGCGTCATCCCTATTTTTTTACCTAACAAACCAATCATTTTAATTTTTAAATTTTTAATTCCCAAAATAAATACTACATCTTTATCTCCACATATACCCCACTGGGTAGATTAAGTTTTTTCAAAGCATCGATAGTTTTACTTGTCGGCTCAATAATCTGAATCAACCTTTTATGTGTGGAAATTTCAAACTGCTCACGCGATTTCTTATCAATTACCGGAGAACGCAAAACTGTATAGAGCTCCCGTTTAGTAGGAAGCGGAATAGGACCGGAGGTCTTTGCTCCGGTCCTACGCACCTCCTCTACAATTTCCTTAGCCACCTGATCTAACAGTCGGTGGTCGTATGCCTTTAATTTCAAACGAATTTTTTGCGTCATAAAAATTTAAAATTAAGCAATAATTTCTGAAACTACTCCTGCTCCAACAGTATGACCTCCTTCTCGAATAGCAAAGCGTAATTCTTTCTCCAAAGCGATCGGAACGATCAATTCTACCTCTAACTCCACATTATCTCCGGGCATAACCATTTCTCTTCCTTCAGGAAGTTTTATAGTTCCGGTAACATCCGTAGTACGAAAATAGAATTGCGGACGGTAGCCGGAAAAGAAAGGTGTATGCCTTCCTCCTTCTTCTTTGGTCAAAACATAAACCTGTGCTTTAAATTTAGTATGGGGAGTAATTGAACCGGGTTTTGCCAAAACCATACCCCGTTCAAGATCCTCTTTCTCTATCCCTCTTAAAAGTAAACCTACATTGTCACCCGCCAGCCCTTCATCTAAGGTCTTACGGAACATCTCAATGCTGGTAACTACAGTTTTACGTATCTCTGGTCTTAAACCTACAATCTCTACTTCATCATTTACTTTAACTCTTCCCCTTTCAATTCTTCCGGTTCCCACCGTTCCCCTTCCTTCAATACTAAAAACATCTTCTACCGCCATCAAGAATGGTTTATCTAAATCTCTTTGCGGAAGAGGGATAAACTCATCTACTGCCTTCATTAACTCCAAAATCGCCTGACAATCGGGATGGTTTAAATCTCCTCCTGCATTCATTGCATTTAAGGCACTGCCTCTAATTACCGGAGTCTTATCTCCCGGAAAACCGTATTTAGTAAGTAAATCCCTTACCTCTACTTCCACTAAATCAATTAATTCTTTATCATCGACCATATCGGTTTTATTTAGAAAAACCACTATCGCGGGAACATTTACTTGACGGGCAAGAAGTATATGTTCACGAGTTTGGGGCATTGGCCCATCCGCTGCTGAAACTACCAAAATTGCTCCATCCATCTGGGCTGCTCCGGTAATCATATTTTTAATATAATCAGCATGTCCAGGGCAATCGATATGAGCGTAATGGCGATTTTCTGTCTGGTATTCCACATGGGAAATGTTTATCGTAACCCCTCTTTCTCTTTCCTCTGGTGCATTATCAATAGAATCATAAGTTCTTACTTCGGAAAGTCCTTTTTTATTTAAAACCATAGTAATGGCTGAAGTCAGAGTAGTTTTTCCATGATCTACGTGTCCGATCGTTCCAATATTCACATGCGGTTTAGTTCTTACAAATTTCTCTTTTGCCATATTCCACCTCCTTAAAATTTAAATCCTTTTTAAAAGCGCAGGTGAATATCCCAAGATGAGTTTTTCTGATATATTTGATGGCACCTCCGCATAATAGGAGGGCTCCATTGTATAGGAAGCTCTACCTTGTGTCAAAGAACGCAAAATCGTTGCATAATTAAAGGTTTCTGCCAAAGGTATATAAAGTCTAATCTCAGAAGCATTCGCCCTTTTAGAGAGAGAAATTATTTTTGCCCTTCGACTATTCAAATCCGCCATCACCTGCCCAACATATTCATCAGGAACGAAAATCTCCATCTCCATAATCGGCTCCAAAATCACAGGATTTGCCTTTTTGAGTCCCTCTTGAAAAGCAATTGCTCCCGCCATCTGAAAAGCAAACTCTGAAGAATCAACCTCATGATAAGAACCATCAACAATACTTACCGCTACATCAATTACTGGAAAACCAATCAATACTCCTGTTCTTGAAGCCTCTATTATTCCTTTTTTTATTGCGGGGATAAACTCTTTGGGAATCGCACCTTGTTTTATCTTATCCTCAATAGTAATACCTTTACCCGGTGTATCCTGCGGAGCCATCTCAATTACTACATGACCGTATTGACCTTTACCGCCGGTCTGCTGAATAAACTTTCCTGTAGAGCTAACTTTTTTCTTAATACTTTCTCGATAACTTACCTGCGGTTGACCGACAAGTGCTTCTACATTAAATTCTTTTAAAATCCTATCTACTATTATCTCCAAATGGAGTTGACCCATTCCACTGATGATGTTTTGACCGGTCTCGGAATTATAGGTAACCCTAAAAGAAGGATCCTCTTCTTCTAATCTCCTCAAAGCAAATATCAATCTTTCCTGATCCTGTTTACTTTTGGGTTCTATAGCCATAGAAAGTACTGGTTCAGGAAAACGCATACTTTCAATAATAATAGGCTCATCCTCATCACAGAGGGTATCTCCGGTTTGCGTTTCTTTTAAACCCACAATTACTGCAATATCTCCAGTTTCTATTTTATCTATCAACTCTTGATGATTGGCATGCATCCGTAATAATTTAATTACCTTTTCTTTTACTCTTTTGGTAGCATTGTAAACAACTTCACCACTCGTTAATTTACCAGAATAGACCCTTATATAATGAATTTTACCTAAATAGGGATCTGTACTTACCTTAAAACATAAAGCACAAAAAGGAGCATTAACATCTGCTTTTCTTTCCTCGTACTGTTGCGTACGGGGCTCTATCCCTTTTATAGGAGGTAAATCCAAGGGAGAAGGTAAAAACTCTACCACCGCATCTAAAAGCATTTGTATCCCTTTATTTCTTAAAGAAGAACCACATAAAACCGGAACCAATTTATTTTTTATCGTCAATCTACGCAAGGCTTTTTTTATCTCTTCAGGCTTAATTTCTGAAGAATGTAAAAATGTATTTAAAAAATCTTCATCTTGCTCCGCAATCTTTTCTAACATCATCTGGCGATAGGTATTTGCCTCTTTCTTAAGTTCAGAAGGAATATCCAAAATCACCATCTCTTTACCTAACTCATCCTTATAAGTAATGAGTTTTTCTCCAATTAAATCTATTACCCCCATAAATTCTCTCTCTTTAAAATAAGGCAGTTCTATGGCGCAGACATTGGCTCCTAAATTTTTCTGCATCATCTGAATAGTATTAAAAAAATCCGCACCTTCTCTATCCATCTTATTGACATAGGCGATTCTGGCTACATTGTATCTATCCGCCTGTCGCCAAACTGTCTCAGATTGTGGCTCTACCCCTCCTACTCCGCAAAAAACTACAATCGCTCCATCTAAAATTTTCAAGGATCTTTCTACCTCTACTGTAAAATCTACATGTCCGGGAGTATCAATAATATTTATCCGATGGTCTTTCCAAAAACAAGTAGTGCAGGCACTGGTAATAGTAATTCCGCGCAGTTTTTCCTGAATCATCCAATCCATAGTTGCGGTTCCTTCATCTACCTCTCCCATCTTATAGGTTTTACCCGTATAAAAAAGGATACGCTCAGTAGTTGTAGTCTTACCTGCATCGATATGGGCAATCAATCCAATATTTCTTATTTTTTCTAAATTCAGGTTATTCATCTTACCATCTAAAAAACACAAATGCGCGGTTTGCCTCTGCCATCTTATGGGTATCTTCTTTTTTCTTTATCGCAGAACCTTCACCCTTATAAGCAGAGATAATCTCTTCTGCTAATTTTTCCGACATTGGCTTTCCTTTTTTTTGTCTTGAAAAATCCCTTATCCAACGCAATGCCAAAGATACTCCGCGTTCTTGAGGCACATCTACAGGAACCTGATAAGTTGCCCCTCCTACTCGACGCGGTTTTACCTCCAGATGCGGACGCACATTTTCTACTGCCTGCTTAAGTACCTTTAATACATCTGGCTCATTAAGTCTTTCCTTTATAATCTCGAATGCAGAATAGACAATCTTACGGGCAGTTGTCTTCTTTCCTTTTAACATTATAATATTAATCAATTTCTCTACTAAAGTACTATTATATTTAGGATCTGGCAATATTTCTCTTTTTGGCGCTCTTCTTCTTCTCATCTTTATTTAGGTCTTTTTGCTCCGTATTTAGAACGCGATTTTCTTCTCTGGGTAACCCCCGCTGCATCTAAGGTTCCTCTAATAATATGGTATCTTACTCCGGGTAAATCTTTTACTCTTCCTCCCCTTACTAAAACAATAGAATGCTCCTGTAAGTTATGCCCTTCTCCCGGAATATAACCCCAAACTTCTATTCCCGTAGTAAGTCTTACCCTGGCTACTTTACGTAAAGCAGAATTTGGCTTTTTAGGAGTCATTGTCCGCACCTGTATACAAACACCCCTGCGCTGGGGACAACCCATCAATGCGGGAGATTTTGATTTTTTCTTTTGTTTACGCCGTGGGTTTCTTATTAACTGTGAAATTGTCGGCATATTTATTCTTTACTTTCTTCTACAACTTTAACAAATTCTACATCCCGATGTTTAGGAAAACCCGTTCCTGCTGGGATAAGATGCCCCACAATTACATTTTCTTTTAAACCGTAAAGCTCATCCACTTTACCCGAGCAAGAAGCATCAGTTAAAACGCGCGTTGTCTCCTGGAAACTGGCTGCGGAAATAAAACTATCTGTCGATAAAGAAGCTTTAGTAATCCCTAATAACATCGGAGTAGCAGAAGCAGGTTTTTTCCCTTTTTTAATTACCCTTGAATTTTCTTTCTGGAATACCCATTTATCGACAATCTGACCAGGTAAAAAGTTCGTATCATTAGGTTGTTCTATCCTTACTTTCCTAAGCATCTGTCTGATGATCAACTCTATATGCTTATCATTTATCTTTACGCCTTGTAATCTATAAACCTCCTGAATTTCGTTTACTAAATACTCCTGTAAAGCTTTATCTCCACAGACCCTTAAGATATCCTGCAGAACCACCGGTCCATCGGTAAGTTGTTGACCAGCGCTCACGCGATCTCCTTTATAAACATTAGGATGTTTTCCGTGGGGAATTATATACTGCCTTTCCATACCGGTAGGAGAACGCACAATAATTACCCTCTGACCTTTTTTAGTCTCTCCAAATTCTACATAACCATCTATTTCACTAATAATCGCCGCATCTTTAGGACGCCTGGCTTCAAAAAGTTCGGCTACCCTTGGAAGCCCTCCAGTGATATCCCTAGTTTTTACGACTAACCTCGGAATCTTTGCTAAAAGATCACCTGCTTCTACCTCCTGACCATCTTTTACTAAAATATGTGCACCTACAGAAATCGGATAAATCCCCAAAACTTCATTCTCTTTGTTTAATATAATTATCTGAGGATGATAATCTATCTTATGCTCAACTATTACTCTTTCCGTAAGTTGAGTAACCGGATTATGCTCTTCTTTAACTGTAACATCAGGAATAATATCCTCATATTTAACAAAACCACTGACTTCCGTAAGGATAGGTGAAGAATAGGGATCCCAGCGAACAAATTCTTGTCCTTTTTCTACCTCTTGCTCATCCTTTACGCTTAAAAAAGCACCTTGAACAATCGGATAACGCTCTAATTCCCTTCCCTTAGAATCATTTATAGTCACAAAACCATTTTTATTTAAAACTACAAACTCTTCCTTTTTAGGCACTACTCTTAGATCATGGTATTTTAAAATCCCTTTATTCTTTGCGGTTATAGAAGAGCGTTCCGCAACTCGCGAAGCGGTTCCACCGATATGGAATGTACGCATCGTAAGTTGTGTACCTGGCTCCCCAATACTCTGGGCGGCAATTATCCCTACCGCTTCTCCCACCTCTACTAATCTTCCGGTAGCCAAATTCCTTCCATAACATTTTGCACAAACCCCTCTTTCTGTCTCACAGGTAAGGACACTACGAATACGAATTTTTTCTATACCTAACTTCTCAATCATCTCCGCTTTTTCTTCTGTAATTTCTTCTCCTGCCTTTACAATCACCTCATCGGTAACTATATCAACAATATTATCTAAGGCGGTTCTTCCCACAATCCTTTCTTTTAAACTTACGACTATCTCATCACCTTCAATAATCGCAGAAACAGTTATTCCATTTAAAGTACCACAGTCCTCTTCAGTCACTACTACATCCTGTGCTACATCGATAAGCCGACGGGTAAGATACCCTGCATCTGCGGTCTTTAAAGCGGTATCTGCTAGTCCTTTCCTTGCTCCATGAGTAGAGATAAAGTATTCCAAAACATTCAACCCTTCACGGAAATTAGCGGTAATCGGACTTTCAATAATTTCTCCCGAAGGTTTTGCCATTAAACCGCGCATACCCGCAAGTTGTCTTACCTGAAGCATCGAACCCCTTGCTCCTGAATTAGCCATCATAAATATAGGATTAAAAGGATGCATATTTTTTGTTAATAGATCTGTGACCTTATCCGTTGCCCTTGTCCAAATATCAATTATTTTATTATACCTTTCTCTTTCGGTAATTAAACCCATACGGTACTGCTGTTCTACCTTAGCCACCTCTTTTTCTGCTTCGGAAATCACCTCTTTTTTCTGAGGTGGGATTTCCAAATCATCTATTCCGATGGATATTCCACCCAAAGTAGAATATTCAAATCCCAAGCGCTTAAGTTCATCTAATAATTCAATGGTTTTTTGATGTCCATACCTTTTATAATAAGTAGTTATAACTGTTCCAATATTAGATTTATTAATCTCTTTATTAATAAAACCAAAATCTTCAGGAAATAATGTATTAAAGATAACCCTTCCCACAGTGGTGGGTATAATCTCTTTCTTAAAAACAGTTTTCCTTTCTTCAAAATCAAATATTGATTCTACCCTTAATTTTATCTTACTGTGTAATCCAACCACACCATCATGATAAGCGATCAATACCTCATCTTTATTAGAAAATATTTTGTTTGTTTCGGGAAGTTCTGGCTTTTCTCGGGTTAAATAAGCAAAACCTAAAATCATATCCTGAGTATGCGAAACAATAGGAGAACCATTAGCAGGAGAAAAGATATTATTTTTAGAAATCATTAAAATCCTTGCCTCCATCTGTGCCTCTAAAGATAAAGGAACATGTACCGCCATCTGGTCTCCATCAAAATCCGCATTAAAAGCAGTGCAAACTAAAGGATGTAGTTTTATTGCTTTTCCTTCAATTAAACGGGGATAGAAAGCCTGAATACTCAATCGGTGTAAAGTAGGAGCGCGGTTAAGTAATACTGGATAATCCTTGATTACCTCTTCAAGCATATCCCAAACCTCAATCTTTGCTCTCTCTACCATCCTTTTTGCACCTTTAGTGGTATGTACAAATCCTTTTTCTTTTAATTTTCGCATAATAAAAGGCTTAAATAACTCTAAGGCCATCTGCTTAGGAAGACCGCATTCATCGAGTTTAAGTTCTGGTCCGACAACAATTACAGAGCGACCGGAATAGTCCACGCGTTTTCCCAAAAGGTTTTGCCTAAATCTACCCTGCTTTCCTTTAAGCATATCGGCAAGGGATTTTAAGGGTCGGTTATTCGGTCCCATTACTGGACGGGCGTGTCTTCCGTTGTCCAAAAGCGCATCTACTGCCTCCTGAAGCATCCTCTTTTCATTACGGATAATTATCTCCGGAGCATTTAACTCTATGAGTTTTTTTAGACGGTTATTGCGATTAATTACCCGACGATAAAGATCATTTAAATCCGAAGAAGCAAACCTTCCACCTTCCAAAGGAACCAATGGTCTTAAATCCGGAGGAATAACCGGAATTACCTCTAAAACCATCCACTCTGGACGATTTCCGGAATTTTTAAAATCCTCGATAATCTTAAGTCTTTTTAGGAGTCTGCGATTAGCCAATATATCTTTTGTCTTCTCTAATTCTTTACGCAATTTTTTACAAAGTTCCTCTAAATCAACCTGTTTAAGGAGTTCCCTAATTGCCTCTGCGCCAATACCTGCTTTGAAATTCTGACCATAGTTTTCTTTTGCCTTCTGATAACTCTCTTCATCTAAAAGTTGTCTATGTTTTAAAGGGGTTGAGCCGGGATCAATTACCACATATTCCTCGTAATAGATGATCTTCTCTAAATCCCTTATCCCGATATCTAAAATTGCCGAAAGCCTTGAAGGAACTACCTTAAAAAACCAAATATGCGTAACCGGACAGGCTAATTCAATATGCCCCATACGTATCCTTCTTACGGAAGAATGCTCCACCGTCACACCACAACGGTCACAGGTAATCCCTTTAAATTTAATCCCTTTATATTTACCGCAATTACATTCATAATCCTGGACTGGACCAAAAATCTTCTCGCAGAATAAACCATCTTTTTCCGGTTTAAGGGTCCGGTAATTAATCGTCTCTGCTTTTTTCACTTCACCGCATGACCAACTACGGATCACTTGCGGTGAAGCAATTTTAATACTTATACGATCAAATTGAACTATATCACTCATATTATTTAGGCCTTTTTTCTACCCTTACATCCAAACACAAACCTTGTAATTCCTTCATTAAAACATTAAATGATTCAGGAGTTCCCGGTTGTAGTCGCTGTTCTCCTTTAACAATTGCTTCATAAATTCTACTTCTTCCCATCACATCATCACTTTTTACCGTAAGCATCTCCTGCAAAGTAAATGCTGCTCCGTATGCCTCTAATGCCCAAACTTCCATCTCTCCTAAACGCTGACCACCAAATTGCGCTTTTCCACCCAAAGGCTGTTGCGTAATTAAAGAATAAGGTCCGATAGAGCGTGCATGGATTTTTTCCTCTACCAGATGCACCAATTTCATCATATAGATATAACCTACGGTTATTTTCTGATCAAAAGGCTCTCCAGTATAACCATCTCTTAAAACGAGTTTTCCATCTTCAGGAAGACCTGCTTTTTTTAACATCTCTTTTATCTCAGATTCTGTTGCTCCATCAAATACCGGAGAACTGATATGAAGCCCTAAAACCTTAGCTACCCAGCCTAAATGCGTCTCTAAGATCTGACCCACATTCATTCGGGAAGGAACACCTAAAGGATTTAAAACTATCTCTACCGGAGTACCATCCGGCAAAAAGGGCATATCTTCTTCAGGAAGTATGCGTGCTACCACTCCTTTATTACCATGTCTTCCTGCAAGCTTATCTCCTTCCATAAGTCTTCTTTTAGTGGCTATATAAACCACTACTCTTTTTAGTACCCCTGGTGGTAGTTCATCACCACGTTTTACCGAAGCGATCTCCTGTTCTTCTTCTTCCAAAAGTTCTTTTATCCGGTTATCGAAAAAGGAAATTATATTTTTTGCCTCTTCATTATCCGCAAGATTTAAATCCTTTATTTTCTTCTTATCCACCCCTAAAACTTGAGATAACTTTAAAAGCTTCTCCTCCTCTAAATACTCAATCTCCCGTTTATAATAATTTTTTATCTCTTTTATCTTTGCCAATTCTTTTGCCTTTTCCTCTTTTGTCTTTCTTCCTTTTTCTCTTCTACTAAAAATCTCTACATTTACTACTACCCCTTCTACACCCGGAGGAACAACCAAAGAAGTATCGCGGAAATTAGCCGCTTTCTGAGCAAAGATTGCCCGCATTAATCTTTCTTCTGGAGAAAGCTCTGTCTCTGTACGGGGAGTAACTTTTCCTACCAGAATATCTCCGGGAAAAACTTCTGCGCCAACACGCACAATCCCATCTGCATCTAAATTACTTAAAGCCTCCTCAGATACATTAGGGATATCCCGCGTAATCTCTTCCTTACCTAAACGGGTCTCAATCGCTTCTACTTCAAATCTCTCTATATGAACCGAAGTAAAAACATCTTCCTTTACTACTTTCTCACTAATAAGAACCGCATCTTCAAAGTTATAACCTCTCCAAGGCATAAAAGCAACTAAAAGATTCCTTCCTAAAGCGAGTCTTCCATTTTTTGTCGCCATACCATCCGCAATAATTTGACCTTTCTCCACAAATTCATTCGGCTTTACTAATGGTCTCTGATTAAAACAGGTATCTGCGTTTGTCCGCATAAATTTCTTCAATTCATAACGGGTTTGATTAATAGTAATAGATTTACTATCCACACTGGTTACTTTTCCTGATTCTTGAGCAATCACTACCGCTCCGGAGTCTCTGGCTACTTTTTCTTCCATTCCTGTGCCTACGAGGGGTTCTTCTGTAAAAAGTAAAGGCACTGCTTGCCTTTGCATATTTGAACCCATAAGTGCGCGGTTGGCATCGTTGTGTTCTAAAAAGGGAACCAAGGAAGCAGATACGGAAACGATCTGCTTAGGGGAAACATCCATATACTCCACATCTTTGGGGCTCATCTTAGGGAAGTTTCCTTTATAACGACAGGAAACTGTTTTTTCTATAAAATAACCGTTCTCATCCAAAGGAACATTTGCCTGGGCAATAACCTTATCTTCTTCTACATCTGCGGTTAAATATTCGATTTTATTGGTTACCCTACCATCTTCTACTTTACGGTAAGGGGTTTCTAAAAATCCTAAAGGATTTACCCGCGCATAGGTACTCATTGAAGAGATTAAACCGATATTTGGTCCTTCGGGTGTTTCAATAGGGCAGATCCTTCCATAATGGGAAGGATGCACATCTCTTACCTCAAAACCTGCTCTTTCGCGTGAAAGACCTCCTGGACCTAAAGCACTTAATCTGCGTTTATGGGTAATCTCGGCTAAAGGATTTACCTGATCCATAAATTGGGAAAGTTGACTCCGGGCAAAAAAGTCCTTTATCTGAGTAGCAAATAACTTGGAGTTTATAAGATGATGAATACTTATATTTTCCATATCACCGATGATGGCTAACCTTTCACGTAAAGAGCGCTCTATACGGTATAAGCCAATGCGTGCCTGATTTTGCACTAATTCTCCCACTGTCTTTACCCGGCGGTTACCTAAATGATCTATATCATCGACTTTGCCTTCTTCCTCTTTTAATTTAATAAGGTATTCCAATACTTTAATTATCGTCTCAGAATCCAATATCCTTTTCTCTAAAGAAACATCCATATTTAACTTTCTATTTAAAATGAATCTACCTGCATATCCTAAATCGTAGCGTTTAGGATCAAAGAAAAGACGATAAAATAAATTTTCTGCTGACTCTAAATTTAAAGGTTCAGTAGGACGCATCTTACGGAAGAAATCCAATAACGCCTCTTCTTTATTTTTGGTATAGTCCTTTTTTAATGTATTGAGGATAGCAGGATACTGATTTTTAAAACTTGAGAGTATATCTTTATCTTCAGAAAAACCTAAAATCCTTAAAATCTGAGTGGCAGGAAAACTGCGTTGCTTATCTATATAGGCAATGATTACTTCACTTATATCATATTTAAATTCAAGCCAAGAACCTCGATAAGGAATGATACGCGCATAGTAAAGTTTCCTACCCGTAGGATGGGCTTCTTCTTCAAAAGAAACACCAGGAGAGCGCTGAAGTTGACTTACGATCACTCGCTCATCACCGTTGATAATAAAACTGCCTACCTCGGTCATTGCCGGTATCTCACCAAAATAAGCTTCCTGCTCTTTCGTCTCATAAGGGGTAATCACTCTAAATCTTACCTTTAAAGGATAACCATAGGTAAGTGAACGCCGTTTACATTCTAAGATACTGTATTTAGGTTTTCCTAAAATATAGCCTAAAAATTCAATCCTTATTTTTCTATCCGCAGATTCTATAGGGAAAACTTCCAAAAAAACCTCCTGAAGCCCTTGGGGTTTTCTTTTTTCTGGCGCAGTATCGGGTTGCAAAAAATTCCTATAAGATTCTAAAGAGACCTCTAAAAGATGGCCAATTTTATAAACCTCTTTAATCTTACCAAAACTCATTAATTTAATCATAGTGATTATTTTGGATTTTTAAATTTATTTTAATTCTACAGTTGCACCTGCTGCTTCTAATTTCTTCTTTATCTCCTCTGCCTCTTCTTTTGAAACTCCTTCCTTAACCGGTTTAGGACAGCTATCCACTAAATCCTTTGCCTCTTTTAAACCTAAATTAGTTATCGCTCTTACCTCTTTAATCACCGCGATTTTGTTAGCACCGCTTGAAGTTAAAACCACGGTAAAGGTGGTTTTTTCCTCTTCAGTTTTAACTACCTGTGCCGCGCCTGCCTGCGGAATAGCACCTGCCATTACCGGAACCGCGGACGCAGATACCCCAAATCTCTCCTCCAATGCTTTGATCAATTGCGAAAGTTCCAATACATTCATCTGCTCAATCGATTTTATCAATTCTTCAATTTTTCCCTCTGCCATTTTGCCTCCTTTTTTATTTTTTTTCTTTTATTTTATCTAACAACCTCACCAACCTATTTAAAAGTTCTTTTAATGTCAAAACAAATACATTTATTGGTCCCTTTAATGCTTGTACTAATTGAGAATAAAGCACGCTTTGATTAGGGAGTTTAGCGATAAGAGATATATCTTCAGAACCTAAAATCCTATCCTTAAGTAATCCCCCTCTTACCTTTAAAGTCTGATTTTCTTTGGCAAAATCAAGAATAGTTTTGGAAATCTCAATCACATCCCCTTTTACCCAAACAATCCCACAAGGTCCTTCTAACATATTTACCAAACCAGCGTATCCTTTTTCTTTAAAAACTCTACCCGCAATACTATTCTTTACTACGGTAAAACTGGCATCAAGACTCTTTAATCTACTCCTTAAAGTAGATAAGTTAACTGCATTTACACCGGAATAATTAAGGAGAAAAATACAATCCACCTCTTCTAAATTCTTTTTAATATAGTTTTCGGAAATACTTTTAATTAATCTCCCAATTTTTTCCATAACTAATACGCAATAGGCAATCCCGGACTCATCGTAGAAGAGATATAAATACTCTTTATAAATTTACCTTTTACCGAGGGAGGCTTTGCCTCATTGATCGCCTGGATTGCTTTATTAGCATTTTCTAAAAGTTTATCTTCCTCAAACGATAATTTACCCACTGATATATGAATACCACCCTGTTTATCACTCTTAAATTCAATCTTACCCTTCTTTACATCTTCAATTGCTTTTTTCAAATCCATAGTTACAGTACCGGTTTTAGGAGAAGGCATCAGACCCCGTGGTCCTAAAATCTTACCTAAACGAGAGATATCCTTCATCATATCCGGAGTAGCAATTACACAATCAAAATCTAAAAATCCCTTCATTATCTTATCCACCATATCTTCTGCTCCGATGATATCCGCACCTGCTTGCTTTGCTTCGTTTTCTTTTTCACCTTTACAAAATACCAAAATCCTTATCTTTTTACCTGTACCATGGGGTAAAACCACTGTCCCCCTTACCTGTTGATCCGTTTTTTTGGGATCGATATTTAAATGAAAATGTAAATCTACTGAAGCATCAAATTTACAAGGAGGCATTTTTTTCAATAAAGAGATGGCTTCCTCTAAGGAATAAGTTTTATTTTTTTCAACAAGTTTTTCCGCCTCTTTGTATCTTTTACTTCTTTTTTTCATAAGATTTAGCCTTCTTCTATTTGAATCCCCATACTCCGCGCAGTTCCTTCTACAATTTTAATCGCCTTTTTTATATCCTGAGTATTTAAATCCTTTAATTTCTGACGTGCAATCTCTTCTACCTGTTTTTTAGTAATCTTTCCAATAACCTCTTTTCCTGCGTTCCCGGATGCCTTGGCTAAATTAGCAAGCCTTTTAATCAGTATAGAAGTAGGAGGACTTTTAATAATAAAATTGAAACTTTTATCCTCAAAAATACTGATGATTACCGGAAGAATCAAACCTTCCTTTCCCTTTGTCTGCTCATTAAACTGCTTGCAGAACTGCATAATATTTACCCCATGCTGACCTAACGCAGGTCCTACCGGGGGTGCAGGATTTGCCTGACCTGCAGGGATATGTAGTTTTACTTGTGCAACTAACTTTTTCGCCATAAATTAAACCTTTTCTACTTGCCAAAATTCTAATTCTATCGGTGTAGGTCTACCAAATATAGAAACATTAACTTTAAGTTTTCCTTTTTCCGGATGAACCTCTTCAATAGTACCGCTGAAATTTACAAATGGCCCATCGGATATCCTTACCTGTTCACCCTTTTCGAATACTACCTTAGGAGCAGGTTTTAATTTTGTTTCCTCAGCTCTTTTGAATATCTTATTTACTTCCTCTTCGGCTAAAGGCACAGGGTTTCTACCTAAACCAATAAAACCGGTAACTCCCGGTGTGCGCCTTATAGCCAAATATGTAGCTTCATTTAACTCCATCTCTACCAAGATGTAACCCGGGAAGAATTTTCTTTCCGAAACTTTACGCTTCCCTGAACGCACCTCAGTAACTTGTTCTGTAGGAATAAAAATCTGACCAATATAATCGCTTAGTCCTTTCTGCGCAATGGTATTTTCTAAAGCGGTTTTTACCCTCTGTTCAGAACCTGTCTGTACATGAACTACATACCACTTTTTCATTTAAACATCACACTTAATATTTTTGACAATATCAAATCAACTGTCCCAATAAACATCGCGATGATCGCGGTAATTCCAATAACTACAAAAGTAGCTTCCATTAATTCTTGACGCGTTGACCAGGATACTTTCTTTAATTCAATTTTTACTTCTTTTAAAAAATTAGATATTTTAGTAAATATTTGCATTTTAAGAAACCCTTAAACCCAGGGGTGGAGGGAATCGAACCCCCAGTCCTGGTTTTGGAGACCAGTGGTTTACCATTAACCGACACCCCTAAAGAAAGTTCATAGTTCATAGTAAAAATTTATTTTATTTCTTTATGTAATGTGTGCTTACGGCAATGCCGACAGTATTTATTCAATTCTAATTTTTCCGGATGCTTCTTCTTATTCTTCGTGGTAGTATAATTTCTGTTTTTACAAACACTACATTCTAAATTAATTATTTCCCGCATAAAAAACTACTTCTTTTTAAGCTGGAGACGGGAATTGAACCCGTGACCCCGTCCTTACCAAGGACGTGCTCTGCCGACTGAGCTACTCCAGCAGATATAAAAATATACTACTCCTTCTGGGATTTTATAATTTTTGTAAAATCCCTTTAAAAAATAAAATAGATTTTGCTTATTTTATTGCTTAGATAGAAGATAAAATATACACTATAAATTCAATTTTGTCAAGTTTTTTTTATAAATTGTTGTTGCAACATAAAAATGTCATCTTTTCATAAGACCGTTTCTCAACCCCATCGGAGACCGTTTCTCATATAATAATACGTTAATTTCGTTTAGTTCGTTATTTTCGTTTAGTTCGTTATTTTTCGTTAATTTCGTTATTTTACTCCCTAACTTCCTAACTCACCTAACTTCCTAAACTCTCTCACCCTGACTACTCAATACTTACTACTTAATACTCACTACTCAATACTTATTAATTACCATTTACCAATTACTGATTACCAATTACTAATTTTATCTCGAGATCAAAGCCAAACCTTTAAAAATGAGGTCTTTGTCTATAATCTGAATAGTCTTACAATATTTTGCCATAAAAGAAATATCTCCACCTGTACCAATCACCCTGAAATTATCTCCAAAATTCTTTTTAATCTTTTCTATTAACCCATCAATTAAAAAAGAAAATCCATAAACTATCCCACTTAATATACAATTTTCTGTATCCTTGCCAATAAATTCTTTAGGTTTTTTTAATTTAAGATAAGGAAGTAAAGAAGTATGATCTGATAATGCTTTAAGTGAAGTATCAAGCCCCGGTAAAATCATCCCTCCTAAATAAGTCCTGTATTTTGATACGATATCGAAAGTAATTGCGGTTCCCAAATCAATCACGATACAGGGCGCTCCATAAAGAACTGCACCTGCATAGGCATTAAGGAGTCTATCCTGACCTAATTTTTGCGGGTTCCGGTATAGATTCTTCATAGGAACATTTATATCTTTCCCGACAATATAAATCTTTATTTTTAAAAATCCTCTCAATTCCTTTTTTATTTTTTTAGTTAAATCTGGAACTACACTGCAGATAATCGCTTTGTCTATCTTATATCTTTTTAGGATAATCTTTAATCTTTTCAAATTGTATTTTTCTTTAAAAAAATCAAACCGCTTAATTAAAATCCTATCTTTGAATATCCCAAAACTAATCCTACTATTTCCAATATTAACCCCTAACCACATCTTTTTTATAATTCTTTAAATGTTGTTTTAATTGTTTTATCTCGTCCCTTAATTCTGCTGCCCGCTCAAACTCTAAGTTTCTGGCTGCTAATTCCATCTCATATTCTAACTCCGAAATATATTTTCTTAATTCATACTCATCCTTTGCTTGCCCGGTAAGACTTTCTACAAATTCCTCTGCCTCCTCTAAATCTTCAATCCCTTTCTTAATTGCCTTCTGGATCGATTGGGGAGTTATTTTATTTTTACGATTAAACTCTAACTGAATTTTTCTTCGGCGCTCTGTCTCCTCAATCGCCTTCTTCATCGATTCGGTTAGATTATCCGCATAAAGGATTACTGTTCCGTTTATATTGCGGGCAGCTCTTCCTGCTACCTGAATTAAAGAAGTAGCGGAACGCAAAAATCCCTCTTTATCTGCATCTAAAATTGCCACCAATGATACCTCCGGTAAATCCAAGCCTTCTCTTAATAAATTTATCCCTACCAGACAATCAAAATCTTTCTTCCTTAACTCCCGTAATATCTTTGAACGCTCAATCGTTTCTATCTCCGAATGTAAGTATTTTACTTTAAGTCCCTTTTCCTGAAGATACAAAGTTAAATCCTCAGCCATCCTTTTAGTTAAAGTGGTAACCAAAACCCGTTCATTTCTTTTAGCACGTATGCGGATCTGTTTAATTAAATCATCAATTTGACGGTCTGTCTTTTTTACGATTATCTGTGGATCAGGTATCCCTGTGGGTCTAATAATCTGCTCAATCACCCTTCCTTTTGATTTTTCTATTTCATATTCCGCAGGCGTTGCGGAAACAAAGATCACCTGTTTTACTAAAGATTCAAACTCCTCAAATTTTAAAGGTCGGTTATCTAAACAGGAAGGAAGCCTAAACCCATATTCTACTAAAGTCTCTTTGCGCGAACGGTCTCCCTCATACATCCCCCTTAACTGGGGAATAGTTACATGGGATTCATCAATGATGGTTAAAAATTTTTCCGGAAAATAGTCAATTAAACAGTATGGTCTTGAACCCGGAGGTCTTCCCGAAAGATGCCTTGAATAGTTCTCTATTCCATGGCAGTAACCAATTTCCCTTAACATCTCCATATCATAGCGAGTGCGATTTAGAAGTCTCTGGGCTTCTAATAAACGATTATTTTTCTTAAAATAATTAACCCGATCCTCTAATTCCCATTCAATAGATTTAAGGGCGGTCTCTATCCGATCCGCGGATACGATAAAATGTTTTGCGGGATAAATAACGGCTCTTTCTAATTCCGCCAAGACCTTACCTGATACAGGTTCTATCTCTGAAATCTTTTCCACTGTATCCATAAAAAACTCTATACGCAATGCTTTTTCAGAATAAGCAGGAAAAACCTCTAAAACATCTCCCCTTAGTCTAATCCTTCCTCTAATAAACTCATAATCGTTGCGTTCGTACTGTATCTCAACCAAGCGTTTTAAAAGTGTATCCGGTGAAATAACCTGCCCTTTCTCTACAGAAACGATTAAAGCCTGATAATCCTCAGGTGAGCCTAAATTATAAATACAGGAAACTGAAGCCACAATTAGAGTATCTGGCCGAGACATCAAGGAACTGGTAGCAGAAAGTCTTAAACGATCTAACCTCTCATTAATCGAGGCATCCTTCTCAATATAAGTATCCGTAGAGGGGATATATGCTTCGGGTTGATAGTAATCATAGTAACTTACAAAATACTCTACCGCATTATAAGGAAAAAATTCCTTAAATTCTGAGTAAAGTTGTGCTGCTAAAGTCTTATTATGCGAGACTACTAAAGTAGGAAGATTAACATTGGCAATCACATTTGCTAAAGTAAAGGTTTTACCTGAACCCGTTACCCCTAAAAGTGTCTGGTATTTATTTCCGGAAAGGATAGATTCAGTAAGTTTTTCGATTGCCTGGGGTTGATCTCCGCAAGGCTTAAAATTAGAGACCAGTTTAAACTTTTGCATAATTTAGATTATCTCTAAAGAGAAATCCACTGCCTTTGTCGAATGGGTAATTGCACCAACCGAGATCATCTGGGGACCTATTCGGGCTAAATTTTTGATATTTTTTAGATTTACATTTCCCGAAATCTCTAAGGGAATTTTTCCTTGATTAAGTTGAATTATCTTTTTTATCTGATTTAAACTCATATTATCCAGCATAATAATATCCGGATTTAACTTACAAGCAATTTTAAAATCATCGATACTTTTGACTTCTACTTCTAATTTTATTTTAGCGGAAATAGTTTTTTTTATTTTTTTAAAAATGGGCACTAATCTTTCTATCCCTCCAATTACCTTAAGGTGATTATCCTTAATTAAAACCATCTCATCTAAACCCTTTCTATGATTGTATCCTCCCCCTATCCTTACTGCATACTTTTCTAAAACTCTTAATCCCGGATGCGTCTTGCGTGTATCCATTATCTTTACATCATAGGGCTTAATTTTTTCTTTAAATCTATAAGTAGAAGTAGCGATTCCGGAAAGTAAACTTAAAAAATTTAGGGCGGTCCTTTCAGAAGTCAAAATACTGCTTGCCCTTCCTTTAACTTCTGCTACTATTTTCCCTTTAGAAATCAAATCTCCATCCTTAAATTTTTTTTTGAAAACTATACTTTTATCTAAAAGTTTAAAAGTTAGTCTTGCTAAATCTAAACCGCAGAGAATGGCTTTCTTCTCTTTACATATAATTAAAGCCTTAACTGTTTTTTTAGGTGGTATAAATAGCTCGGTAGTGATATCACCTTTACCTATATCTTCAGATAAAGCGTTTTTGACTATCCTTTTAATCTCTTCAGTTACCTTTAAGCCCATAAATTAGAGTCTCTAAAGCTTCTTTTCTTTCTTTTAATTGCTTCAATTTTTCTTCTTCCTGATTTATTACTCTCGAAGGAGCATTTTTAATAAAATCAGGATTTTTTAAAAGTATCTCCTTTTGTTTTATCTTTTCCGCTGTTTCTTTAATTTCCTGATTTATCCTCTGTATCTCTTTGACAATATCAAAATCAGCCGGCAGATGCACAAATACATTTATCTCATTAATCACCAAGCCTATCTTTGAATCTAAAGAAACTAACTCTTCTAAAACAAAAAACTCTTCTATCCCTGCCAAATGCATTATCTTAGAAAAAATAGAATTAATAAACTCTTTTTTCTTTTTGTCTTTAGAATAAAGACTCACCTTTAATTTCAAATCCAAAGGTAACTTTAACTCCGTCCTTAAATTTCGAATACTACTGATAATATCTAACAGGGACTGCATCTCCTTTTCTAATTTCTTATCGATAATCTGTTTTTGGATATGTGGCCAGGGTTCTACCATAATAGAATTTTTTTGAAAATGTAGTCTCTGCCATATCTCCTCAGTAATAAATGGCATTATAGGATGAAGGCACCTTAAAAACTTCTCCAAAATTTTATACATAACTAACTGATTCTGGGGTTCTTTTATCTCCTTTTTAATTATCTCTAAATACCAGTCGCAGAACTTATGCCAAAAAAATCTATAAAGTAGATTTACATATTCATTAAAATTGTAATTTTTAAGCGCAGAATCTATCTCCTCTAAGGTCGAATAAAAACTACTTAAGATCCATCGATTGACTAAACTTAAATTCTCCTTTTTAAAAAACTCACAGAGGTCAAAATTTATATATTTATCTTCTAAATTCATCAAAATAAGCCTAGAGGCATTCCAGATTTTATTACAGAAATTCCTTCCCGTTTTAAATTTATCCTCGGATAAATACACATCTTGACCGGTAGCGGTGATAGAAATCAGACTAAACCTTAAAGCATCCGCTCCGATATTTTCAATTATTTCCAGAGGATCAATTATATTACCTAAAGATTTAGACATCTTTCTTCCTTCGATATCGCGCACAGTTCCATGGATATAAACATCATGAAAAGGGATCTGTTTTGTAAATTCTAAACCCGCCATAATCATTCTGGCAACCCAGAAGAATAAAATCTCCGGAGCGGTTACCAATACTGAGGTAGGATAAAAGTATTTTAAATCTTCAGTTTCTTTTGGCCAGCCCAAAGTAGCAAAAGGCCAAAGCCAAGAAGAAAACCAAGTATCCAAAACATCCTCCTCTTGATAAATTTCCTTTGAGCCACATCTGGGACATTTATCAGGCTTTGTTCGAGATATAATGATACCTCTCTTGTTCATAGTTGATAGTTCATAGTTCATAGATTTTCTTTTATCTATTGACTCCGAACTATTAACTACGAACTCGTTTGCCTGTTTCTGGCAATTTCTACAGTAGTAAACAGGAAGTCTGTGTCCCCACCAGATCTGACGCGATATACACCAGTCCTTAATATTTTCCATCCAGTTTAGATAAACTTTCGTCCATCTTTGAGGATAGAATTTAATTTTACCCTCTTTTACTACCTTAATTGCAGGTTTTGCTAAAGGTTTCATTTTAACAAACCACTGACGAGATAAATAAGGCTCAATAATCGTATTGCAACGGTAGCAGTGTCCTGCAGAAATTCGATAAGGCTCAACCTTCTCCAAAAGTCCCTTTTCTTTTAAATCCGAAATTATCTTTTCTCTTGCCTCAAATCTATCCAAACCCTTATAAACACCTGCATTCTCATTCAAAGTACCATCAGGAGTTAATATATTGATAAATTCAAGTTTATGTTCTTTGCCCAAAAGATAATCATTAGGGTCATGGGCAGGAGTTACCTTAACCGCACCTGTTCCAAATTCCATATCCACCATACTATCCGCAATGATCCTTATCTCTCTATTCATTAAGGGTAAAATCAAAATCTTTCCGATAAATTTTTTATAGCGCTTATCTTTGGGATTAACTGCCACCGCAGTATCTCCTAACATCGTCTCTGGTCGAGTAGTCGCCACCACCATAAAATTAGGGACTGTCCCCGAAGGATACTTTTCCTTAAAAGGATATTTTATATAATAAAGACTACCTTCTATCTCCTTATGAGGTGCTTCTTCATCGGATAAAGCGGTCTGACACCTCGGACACCAATTGATAATATAATCTCCTTGATAGATTAAGCCTTTCTCATATAACCTTATAAATACCTCTTTTACTACTTCAGAGTACCCTTCATCCATCGTAAAGCGCAGTCTTTGCCAGTCACAGGAAGCACCTAATCTTTTAAGTTGTTGGATAATCGTTGAGCCGTATTTTTCCTTCCACTGCCAAACCCGCTCTAAAAATTTTTCTCTTCCTAAATCGTTTCTGGTCTTTCCTTCTTTGGCAAGTTCTCTTTCTACTACATTTTGAGTGGCAATCCCCGCATGGTCTGTTCCCGGAACCCAAAGCGTTTCATATCCTCTCATCCGATGATATCGAATTAAAATATCCTGAATGGTATTATTCAAAGCATGTCCCATATGTAGGATTCCGGTTACATTAGGAGGAGGAATTACGATAGAGAATGGTTTTTTAGAAGGGTTTGGGTTTGCCGAAAATAAATTATTCTCTTGCCAAAACTTATACCACTTATCTTCGGTTTCCTTGGGATTGTAACGAGTAGGTATATCATTCATTTTTTAATTGTATTAAATTTATCTTTTACGAAATCTATCCTGAAGTTTTATAATTCTTTTAGGTAAGTGTTTCCTTAAAATATTGGCTTGGTATAGCCATTTTAAACGCAAAACAATAGGCTTCTTCTGATAATCTTCTATAATTTCTTTTTCTAAATAATAATCAAATCCGTTTATCTTCTTCATCTTTAATTTTTCTCAAATATCTTATATCTGCCTCATCCTGTTTTCTTCCCGTATTAGATTTCATCCTTATAAGATCATTTATAGAGATTAATGGAATAGATAAGTTAGCTGTCCGGATATAATGAAGATTTTTCACTGCTTTATTATAATCTATAGGTGAATCCACTAATATATCTATCTCTGATAGAGGCCATTCAGGTTTATACAATCTAAATGCCTTCATATTTTTATTTTTTATCCAGCCCTCTCTTTTTTCTTTGTTAGCGAAATCCATAATATCTACAGGAACCTTTGGCTTAAAACCCCATTTTTTCATTAAGTTTAAAAATTTTTTTAAGTTATTCTCTTCTAAATCTAAAAGTAAATCTATATCGTAAGTTATTCTTGGTATCCCCCAAAGATTTACTGCTAAACCTCCTACCACAATATACCTTATTTTTCTTCGATTAAATTCTTTAAATATACCTATATAATCAAGCATCACTTTACCTTATCCTTCAACAACTTATATTCAATACTATCTACCAGTGCCTGCCAAGATGCCTCGATGATATTTTCCGAAACTCCAACTGTATTCCAACTATCCTTCTCATCCTGGGATTGAATTAAAACCCTTACCTTTGCTGCAGTCCCAGCTTTTTCATCTAAAACTCTTACTTTAAAATCAGAAAGATGCATCTTAGAAAGCTCAGGATAAAATTGGATTAAGGCTTTCCTTAAAGCATTATCTAAAGCATTTACTGGACCATCTCCTTCTGCTGCCATATACTGCTCTTTTCCTTTTATCCTTAATCTTACGGTTGCCTCCGCAAATACCCTTTGGTCTGCTCTTTTTTCTACAATCACCCGAAAGCCCTCTAACTCAAAAAATTTTTTAAATTTTTTTAGTTCCTTTGCCAACAGTAACTTAAAAGAGCCTTCCGCTGCCTCAAATTGATAACCTTTAAGTTCTAATTCTTGTAAAAGATTAAATATCCGTTTTGCTTGTGGTGATTTTTTATCTAAATTTAACTCCATCTCTTTGGCAACCGTTACAATTGAACTTTTGCCAGAAAGTTCAGAAATCAGAAATCTTCTGCGGTTGCCTACCAAAGCAGGATCAATATGCTCATAGGTTTGCGGATGTTTAAGCATCGCATCGATATGGACTCCTCCTTTGTGAGCAAAAGCAGACCTTCCTACAAAAGGCTGGTTATCCTGTGGCTTTACATTAGATATTTCACTTATATAATGGGAGACAAAAGTAAGATTCTTTAAAGCGCTATCAGAAATACAATCTATCCCCATCTTTAATTTCAATATCCCGATAATGGTAGTAAGATCAGCGTTTCCACAGCGTTCACCTAAATTGTTGAATGTTCCTTGAATATGACTGCAACCTGCTTTAAGAGCCATCAAAGAATTTGCCACCGCCAGTCCTATATCATTATGCGTATGGATCCCCAAGGGTATATTTATCTTCTCCTTTACTTTCTTTATAATCTCATAGATATCATCAGGAAGGGTTCCTCCATTTGTATCACATAAAATAATAATTTGAGCACCCGCCTCTTTTGCTACTTGAATGGTCTTTAAGGCATAATCGGGATTTGCTTTATAACCATCAAAAAAATGTTCTGCATCGTAAAATACAATTTTATTTTTAGATTTCAAATAACGAATAGTATCCTCAATCATCCTAAGATTATCGTCTAAGGATACTCTAAATACCTCCCGTACATGTAAATCCCAACTCTTACCAAAGATAGTAACAATTTTTGTATCTGCTTCAAGTAGGCCTCTTATATTCGGGTCAGAAAATACCTTCTTCTGCGGATGGCGGGTAGAACAGAAACTCACCAGTTTACTATTTTTTAATTTTATCCTCTTCATCTTTTTAAAAAATTCCGAGTCCTTAGGATTTGCTCCTGGCCAGCCACCTTCAATATAATGTATCCCTAACTCATCTAATTTTTTGGCAATATTTATCTTATCATTTACTGAATAAGAGATCCCCTCTGTCTGCGCACCATCCCTTAAAGTGGTATCATAAAGTTCTATCTTCATTTTTTGCCTCCTAATTTAAACTTACTATGTATCGCTCTTAGAGCTTGATGAGCGTATTTTTTCTTTATAATACAGGAGATACTTATATCAGAAGTTGAGATCATTTCAATATTAATATTCTCATCTGCTAATGCGGAAAACATCTTCGCTGCTACTCCCGGATGCGAACGCATCCCCACACCAACAATAGAAACTCTGGCAATATCCGGATCAGCAAATACCTCTCCTGCTTTTATCTTTTTGCTCACTTCCTTAGTAATCTTTAATGCCTTATTTAAATAATCCTTCTGCACTGTAAAGGAAATATCGGTAATGCGATTGCGCGAGGTATTCTGAACAATCATATCCACATTTATCCCCGCCTGCGATATTGAGCCAAAAATTTTGGAAGCCAAACCGGGTTTATCCGGAACATCGCAGATAGTAATCTTTGCCTCATTTTTGGTTAAAGTAACCGCTCTTACTATTACATCTTCCATTTTCCCTCCTTCGCATATAAAGGTTCCTATTTTATTAGAAAAAGATGACCGCGCATGGATAACCACATTAAATTTTTTTGCTACCTCAACAGAACGCGCCTGCATCACCTGGGCGCCTAAAGAAGCCATCTCCAACATCTCATCATAACTTATATAGTCTATCTTTTTGGCATCATAAACGATGCGTGGATCAGCAGTATAAATCCCTTCTACATCCGAATATATCTCACAGTAATTTGCGCCTAATGCTTTGGCTAAGGCAACCGCGGTTAAATCCGAACCACCTCTTCCCAAAGTAGTAATATCTTCATCCTCAGTCATTCCTTGAAATCCGGCGACAATTACGATTTTGCCCTTTTTTAATTCCTCCTTTATCCGACGGGCATCTATTTTTATAATCTTTGCTTTGGTATGACTGCGATCCGTAATAATTCCCACCTGTGGTCCGGTAAAAGAGATTGCCTCATAGCCCTCTCTATGGATAGCCATAGCCAAAAGAGCAATAGAAACCTGCTCTCCAGTGGCTAAAAGCATATCCATCTCTCTTTCCGGTGGCTCTTTATTTATCTTCTTAGCCAGTTTTATTAACTCATCCGTAGTATCACCCAAAGCAGAAACCACCACTACTACATCAAAGCCTCTTTTCTTATAACTTATAATTCTTCTGGCAACATTCATAATCCTTCTCGTATTGGCTACTGAAGAGCCACCGTATTTTTGAACAATGAGTTTTTTCATCTTTGCTTACCTCTACTTTTATAAATATTATTTATAAATTCTACCAACATAAACCCACCTAATAAAACCAAAACTATACAGATAGATAAAAGCAAATAATCTTTTTGAAAAAAACATCTTACCGCCTGCAATGTAAGGGCGGTCAGCGTAGTTAAAAACATAAAGAAACCAAAGGGCAAAGTAAAGCGCACTTTTTTCTTTCTTTTAATTAACCAGGCACTGATCACAAGCAAAGCGAAACTGGCTACTAACTGATTCGATGCTCCAAAGGCTGGCCAGATCTTATTCCACTGACCACTGAAGGCAAGACCTGCGCTTATAATTAAAACTATAGCGGTAGAGATAAAACGGTTTTTAATTATAAATAACTCTTCAAATATATAGCGACAGATACGGGATGCGGTATCTAAAGTAGTAAGGATAAAAGCATTAAGGGTGGTAATAGCGAGAAATTTTCCCCATCCTTTAAAAATATTATAGGTAATAAGGTCATAGCCTTGACTAAATATAGCGATTGGTCCTTTCTGGATGAGATAATTTCCTAAACGATTTTTATCTAAATTAAGACTTGCTACCGCCACCACCACTAAAACCGCCAAAAGTCCTTCTGCAAGCATCCCGCCATAGCCTATCCTTTTAGCAAACCTTTCATTAGGCAGTTGTTTAGATGTAGTTCCACTGGCAATTAAAGTATGAAAACCAGAAATCGCTCCACAGGCAATCGTAACAAAAAGCATCGGCCAAAGCCATCCCTGCTCAGTATTGTATTTTATAAAAGGCTCCAATTTTAAATGAGGATGGGAAATCATTACTCCTAATAGAGCAATTATCATACTAAAAAAAAGTAAAAAACTACAGAGATAATCCCTTGGCTGAAGCAGTATATTTACCGGAAGAACCGAAGCAAAATAACAATATAAAAAAAGAACAACCATCCAGATAGACAAACTATATCTACCCAAAGAAATGGGAAAAATATTTCCCAAAAATAACAAAAATAACAAAAGACTTAAACCTAAGATAGTAACCAAGATAGAATTTATCTTTAACCTATAAAGTAATAATCCTACCAATATGGCTGTAGGAATTAAACCCAAAGAAGGCAGGATAATCCGATTATCTTTTACAAAAGTATCTGCACAGAGATAAGCAAAAACTGCGATTACCAAAATTAAAGCCAAAAAAACAAATAAAGAAAAAATCACCTTTGCTTTTTTAGAGATAACTTTAGAGGAAATATCCGCAATAGAAGTTGCGCCTTCTTTTACCGAAATAATCACTGAGCAAAAATCATGCACTCCTCCAATAAATAAGCTTCCTAAAACGATCCATAAAAATGCAGGTAGCCATCCCCAAACTAAACAGGCAATCACTGGTCCAATTATAGGACCTGCTCCCGCAATCGAAGAGAAATGATGTCCGAATAAAACCAACCAGTTTTTTGCCGGAATATAATCTATACCATCATACTTATATACCGCAGGGACTTCATTTTTAGGATTTACCTCGCAGAGATTCTCCAATTTTTTGGCATAGGAAAAGTATCCCCAGCCAAATATAAATAAACTTATAATTACTAAAATTAAAGAATTAAACATTAAAAGCCTCCCTTTATAAATGCATCCATAAGTTTGTATCCTTCTTTAAAATAAATCTCGCTTTTTTCTGCCTCCTTCTCATTATAACCTTTAAAACCCTTTGCCTCTATATCCTTTCCATAAACTAAAAAAGGAACATCATCTTTAGTATGCGTCCTTAAAGAAAGCGGAGTGGCATGATCCGGCAAAATCATAATCCTAAAATTCTTCTTGCGCTTAAATGCTTTAAGGATAGTACCGACTACTAACTGATCAAACCTCTCAATAGCGATAATCTTTTCCCTTAAATCTCCATTATGACCTGCCTCATCAGTTGCCTCTACATGTAAAAATACAAAATCCTTATCTTTTAAACTATCTAACGCAGATTCTGCTTTTCCTTTATAATCCGTATCGTAATAACCGGTAGCCCCCGGCACATTGATTACTTCTAATCCCAAAATCTTACCCAGCCCTTTAATAAGATCAACCGCAGAGATAACACTACCGGTTAAACCGTATTTTTCTAAAAATGTAGGTAAGTTAGGCTTTTTCCCTTGTCCCCAAAGCCAGATCATATTCGCTGGATTTTCTTTTAAATCGATCCTTACCATATTTATCTCATGGGTCTCTAAAAGAGACTGTGATTTTTTCATCAAATCAATAATCACCTCGCATGATTCGCCCTTAGGAAAATTCTTATTTATATTCATCCCCATAATATCATGGGGGGCTTTACAGTTAAGTTTATCTACATTTTTAAAATAATCACCATCAATAACCATTATATTGCGATAACTTACTCCCGCATAAAATCTTATCTTATCGGAACCCAATTTTTTATTCAAAAAATCAATTAAAACCGATGCCTCTTTAGAAGTAATATGACCGGCACTATAATCTATCAATATATCCTTATTTACGGTAACAAAATTGCATCTAAAAGCAACCTCATGAGGACCCAAGTCTATCCCCAAATTCACTGCCTCCAAAGGTCCTCTACCACTATAATAAACCAATGGATCATAGCCCAAAATTGACATAATCGCTACATCCGAACCGCTGGACATCTTATCCGGAATAGTTTTTACTCTGCCCAAACTACCATAGCGGGCTAAAAAATCCATATTGGGAGTACGTGCTGACTCTAAAGGAGTACGCTCTCCCAATTCCTTTATAGGATAATCCGCCATCCCATCCGCCACTAAGACAATATATTTCATTTTTTCAATTAAAATCTTACCTCAGGAACCGCCTTTGCTTTTTCTTCTGCTTTAAAATATTCGCTAGCAGGTCTATAACCAAAAATATTGGCAACAAAATTCCCCGGAAATGTTCTTACCACAATATTATATTCTCTCACCGCCTCATTATAACGCATCCTCTCTACCGCAATTCTATTCTCTGTACCTGCTAATTCATCCATAAGTTTTAAAAAAGTCTGATCCGCTTTAAGATTTGGATAATTTTCTACTACCGCTAAAAGTCTGGCTAATGCTTTATCAAGCATAGAAGCAGCCTTTATCTTTTCCTCGATAGTAGTTGATCTTGCCCATTGTGAACGCGCATTAGTAATATCCTCAAGTACAGTTTTTTCATAAGTGATATATCCTTTTACACTATTTACCAAGTTGGGAATAAGGTCATTTCTCCTCTGTAGTTGATTTTCTACCTGCGCCCATTTTGCTTTTATCGTCTCATGTTTTATTACTATAGAATTATATGTAGAAATTAAAAAAATTGTAGATAAAATTATTAAAACTATTAAACCCAAAAGAAATTTTTTCATATCTTACCTCCTAGTTTAAATTGTTATATTAATAATTGGTTAATTCCATTTAGTTCGTTAATTTCGTTAATTTCGTTTACCATACTTAATACTTAAATTTATTTTGTGCTTTGAATTTTTTACTTTGTCATTTAAAATTTTCCCTACATACTAAATACTATATACTACATACTTACCTAACTTCCTAACTTACCTAACTTCCTAACCTCAATACTCAATACTTACTACTCACTACTTTATTTAAAACCTTCCACCTGCACCTCCTCCACCGCCAAAACCACCGCCAAAACCACCAAAACCTCCTCCTCCAAAGCCACCGCCAAAACCACTATAATAACCACCATAATTATAGAAAAAACCACTTCTTTCAAAATTATCTTTTCCTCTTAAACATAATAAAATTTTCAAAAATAACAAAAATAAAATGAATAAAATAACCCATAACTTAAAACCAAAAATAGAAAATAAAATAATAGAAACTATTACCAGAGAAGTCCAATAAGGG
>Ga0078972_1000511_pt1 | contig 160652 bp, 155 predicted proteins | sample YelNatPaOPGAMG01_FD_67568 | JGI IMG/M metagenome (GOLD analysis project Ga0078972, IMG submission 67568) | Hot spring thermophilic microbial communities from Obsidian Pool, Yellowstone National Park, USA - OP-RAMG-01 (SPADES assembly) (version 2) | ecosystem: Environmental > Aquatic > Thermal...
CATCTCCTGAAACTGACCTTGTCAGGAGATGCCTGAAAAATCCCAAGCGGGAATAGCTCAGCGGTAGAGCATCGCCTTGCCAAGGCGAGGGTCGCGGGTTCGAATCCCGTTTCCCGCTCCATATTTTAAGCCATTCTTAAGAATCTCCTTCCTCTAAAATTGAATTTTTGCTCCAGTTTTGCTCCAATGAGTTTGAAAACCGATCCCCAAAACCATGAGGAGCAAAATGGCAGATATTCGCAAGCGGGGTCCTTACCAGTGGCAAGTCCGGATCAGACGGAAGGGACACCCCTCCCAGACGAAAACTTTCAACACCAAAGCCGAGGCTGAGGCCTGGGCCCAAGTGACGGAATCGGAAATGGTCCGGGGAGTCTTCGTCTCCCGGAAAGAAGCCGAGAGCACGACTCTTTCTGAAGCCCTTGACCGATACGCCCAGGAAGTTTCATCGAAAAAAAAGGGAGCCTACCAGGAATCCCGACGAATCGAAAATCTCAAACTCTACCCTTTGGCAAAACGCTTCCTTTCCACCATCCTGGGAAAAGACATCGCTCAGTATCGGGACGAACGACTTCAAAACGGTTTGTCCGAAGCGACGATCCGGCGTGAGCTTGTCGTTCTGTCACATGTCTTTGAAGTGGCCCGCAAAGAATGGGGAATGGAAGGGCTTATGAACCCTGTCAAGGCCATCCGCCTGCCGTCCGGACGAGGGGTTGTTCGGGAAAGGCGTCTGTCTTCCTTCGAAGAGAGTGCTCTTCTGGAGGCTTGCGATGTCTACGGGGGTGATCTACCCTACATTGTTCGGCTGGCTCTTGAAACGGGTATGCGACGGGGAGAATTGGCCGGAATGACTTGGGGGATGGTGGACCTGAAAAAGAGGACCGTTACCCTTCCGGAAACAAAGATTGGGGAAAAGAGGATTGTTCCATTGTCACAGTTGGCTGTCAGAATCCTCTCAGACCTTCCACGACGGATTGATGGATCCATATGGGGTATGACTCAGGATGCCATTACGAAAGCATTTATTCGGGCTCTTTTTCGTGCCCGAACCTCCTACGAAAAAACATGCCAAGAGAAGGGGGCCAAACCGGATCCCTCCTTCCTGGAGGGTCTTACCTTTCACGATCTCCGGCACGAGGCGACATCCCGGTTCTTTGAGAAGGGCCTGAACCCCATGCAGGTAGCCGCAATTACCGGACACAAGACATTGCAGATGTTGAAGCGATATACTCATTTGAAGGCCGAGGATTTGGCCAAATTATTGGATGGGTGAGGAGGAAGATAATGATTCTGGGTTTCACCAGAATCCCGCAAGGCGAAAGTGCGGTTGATTGTTCCAGTTGGAGGAAACCTCATGACAAATAGTACAAAAACTTTATTATCGGAAGCCAGGGGCCTTCCACCTGAGGAACGAGTGAAATTGGTTGAACAGATTATCGAAACCCTGGATGCATCCGATCCCTCTCTTGATGCCGTGTGGAGTAAGGAAGCCGAAGACCGGCTGGCCGCTTACCAGAGAGGGAAAATTGCTGCCGTACCCCTATCAGAAGTGCTCGCAAAATATCCGAAAGCATAATGATCCGGTTGCTTGAACCTGCCGCCCAGGAATTGGATCAAGCCATTGTCTGGTACAATGCCCAGGCTCCGGGTCTTGGAGATGTTTTCTTGATCGAGGTTATCAAGGTGTTCGGGCTTATCGAGAGGAATCCCGAAGCATGGCATCCCTTGAGCGAAAGCACGCGCCGATATCGTATAGCACGCTTTCCCTACGGAATCATTTACTCAACCGATGGAAATGACCTCTTGGTGATTGCAGTGGCTCATCTGCATCGCCAGCCCAATTATTGGCGTGACCGCAAAAAGAAAACAGGTGGTTGATCTCATCCATGTCTGAAAGTAGAGAAGATTGCCACTGTTGCTTGACCTTCCACGATCTCCGGCATGCGGCTCTGGTAGAATCAATGCCTGATTAAAAATGGATTGATGAACTATATTGGCCGACAATCTTGAGCATCAGGAAGCCTATGCACAAGTCATTTATCATAATGCAAATCGGCAATGAAGAAATGGACGGGATATATCGGAGCGTATTTGTTCCGGTGCTGACGGAGTCTTGCGGCTCTAAACCGAATCGAGTGGACAAGCACAATCGAGGAGAGCTCCTAAAAACCGAAATCATTCGCTTTATAGAGTCTTCGGATATCATCCTGGCCGACCTTACAAATGAGCGCCCCAACTGTTATCTGGAAGTCGGAATCGCAATGGGCTTGGGAAAATACACAAACTTAATCTTGACATCCAGAGATGATCATAAATCCGACCATCCGAAGTTTGACCCATCCGGTCCGAAGATTCATTTCGACTTGATGGGCTATGACATCCTTTTTTGGGATCCCGCCAATCCGGAGGAATTTCGGACTCGGCTAAAGAGCAAAATAGAGCAGAGATTGCGATTGATTCAAGGAAAATCAACGGATTTTCCCCAAGATTCTGAAACTTCAACCTATGATAAACATCGGCACCTTCAAAATTTAATAACAGAGCGGACGCCCATTTCTATAACTCCGATCTTTCCTTTATCGAAAAGGGAAAGTGAGTTTCTCGCGAAAGAAATTGTTCGGGAGTCTGATATCCTTCGCCTGACAAAATTGGACTCGGACCATACCATTCAAATCCCTATCCAGAAGATCAAAACAATCCTCCCAAGCCGGAGCGCTGCCGTGACTTTAGAATTGAACGGTCGATTGCAACTGTTGTCTCTGAGCTCCGAATGGCGTTTCTTCCCGGAAGCGCCCGACGACAATGACCTTGGGGTTGGGAAAAGGGGAAGTCTGACAGATCCCCGAGTGAACGAACTTTCAAAAAAAATGGGCGCTCATTTCTTCCCTTTGAATGTGCTCGCTAAATTCCAACATCTCGGTTGGCAGATTCTTTACGACAACGATGGAAAATACATACGGATGCCGGACAGATCGTCCGATCAGATCCTCTGCTTCGGAGGAAGGCGGATATAGTCGAAGTCGCAAGTCATCGGTTGCACAGACCTGAGGGTCAGTTCTGATACAATATCAAGAAAGGAATGGATTGTTGGTTCGTTCTACAACACGGCGGAGAAAACAGGCATAAAGTGGCCAAACGGCCAAGTTATGCTTGTATTCACATTACTGCATTTGCAACGCAATTGCATGAGTGTGACTGTCACCATCCCGTCCGGACCGAAGCGCCGGGACCGAAGGACCAGCGATGCGCACGGGGACCCCGCAAGTCCCGGTGTCGCGAGCGGAAGGCGCGAGGGAGGAGGACCGGAGAAGGGGCGGGTCGGTCATATTTCCATTCCCCCCCGTTCCCGCTCGTATTCCATCTCCCGTTCAGGAATCCAAAAGCGCCATCATTTCCCAAATCATTACCTCAACCATCGAAGAAGGTCTGATCAAACCAGATGAGAAGGCTGGACTCTCCCGGAGGTTCGCCCGATACCTTCCCTTTTGGGCGTGATTTCATTTAAGCTAGGCTCTAGACTAGCAAACTTTTATTTTTCTTGATCAGGGTCTGTAATTCCTGTACCGGCTGATCCAGGGGTTTATTGTAGCGCCACGCGCATTCTTTCAAATGGAGATCGAAGTTCTTCCTGACCCCGTTGAACTTTGCCAGGCGATTCTTGGTCAAGCTCCAGAAGGCTTCGATTCCGTTGATGTGCACTCCGTGGAACGCGAAATTCTGGCTCTTGTTGATCCGACCGTGTTTGTCGGACCCGACTGCACAACACCCTCTGGATCCACACCTCCCCGGATGATGTCCTGAAGGGTTTTGGCCGAACAGTCCGGGATGATCCCGGTGTAGACCCGGCCGTTTCGCTCGTAGATCCCGAACACCGGCTGCTTGAGCGTTCCGCATCCTCCCTTCCGAGGTCCAGGCCTTCCCCGGATCCGGGAGGGACCGGAGAAGCTTTCGTCCACCTCGACGGTGCCTGCACATCGCGCTTTCTCGTCCGTCTGGTGGGCGTGGATCAACGTCCGGAAGATCCGAGCGGAACGGTTGACGGTCTTCCGGTGCAACTCCCGAAGTTGGGCGGTTTTCGTCGCATCGATGCCGATGCAGAAACAGGTGACGATCTTTCTGACCCTATAGGGGCTGATTTTCCCGTATTCAAACATTTCTCCGACGATCAGAAATCTTCTGATGGTCTGGAGCCAACGCAAATACCACACACTCCTGGCTGTAATAAACCCCTGTCATTTTCCAAACAATCCAGTAATCGCACTTCCCGCCTTTTTCAGAGTGTTTCCCATGGCCCTTGCCATGGCATCGAAATTTACGGACGCTTCGAGCCTGGCTTCCAGGGCCTCCCCCACTTTTTCCCCAAGTTTTCCTGGAGGAACGCCCCCTTCGGGCTTGCCGATGGCGTGCAGAGTGATGTCAGGAAGATTCACCAAAACAGTTCGGCCGCTCATGAAAGGAGCAGTCGCCTGCACCTTTGCAGCCCTGATGGACAGTTTCCCGACAATCAGTTTCTTGCCGTTTTTCTCTCCGCCCGCATTCCCGCCTGACAGACCGGAATGTTTTGCAATATGTTTTTCGATGACATCGAAATTCGTCGTGCCATTGTCTCTCTCGTAAATGACCTCGGGAGAATCAACGTCTATCTTTCTGATGAGGACCACAGGCTTTGCAATCGTGGAGATGTCCATACCCATCTCGATCTTGCCGACTTTCAGAGCATAAGGCGCCTTGAAGCCGGCAGGGTTGCCGACAACAAGACCGCGCACGATACCCGTACCCTGCGCCGCCCTGATCTCAACCGACGCCACCCGTACCCTGACCCCTGTCATCTGGCTCCCGTATTTCTCGATGGCACTTTTCACAAGACCGTCCACGTTGTTGTGCAACCAGAAAAGGACACTCGCCAGAATCAGCAGGAACACAACAAGGACAATTGACGCCTTTTTCATTTTTTTCTCCGGTCTTCTCCCGCTTCATGAACGCAAAGCATCCCGTGGAGAGATTCTCCTGACCTCCCCTGCACCGAATGGAGTCTCAATACCGGTCCATGAAGTCTTTTTTCAGTATTTTCCATGACTACTGCCAGATCTTCGATCACGATCCAGGAGGTGTGCCAGGGCTGCAGAACCGGATCTCCGGAGATAACTATGGAGAAGATCCCGAAACGATTCTGCGGAAAAAACGGGTCTTTCCTCCTAATGAAACCCTTTTTTTCCCTTCTTCCTGGAGATTGGCCCCACCTCCAGACCGTGGCGATCTTCCCGATCAAAGTTGATGGAGACTGGCAGGTCACCGGGAACGTCATGCTTCCTGTATGGGAGCTTTACTGGCAAAATGGAGTTGTTCCCAGTTTATGACAGATTGTCTTTCCCAGACATTTTCTATACTTGTGAACTCCGGCTGTCAATCTTTCCCTGCAGGAGGGGTTCGATCCCCACCTTCGAATTGAGCAGTTTTGATTCCTGCAAAGAGTGGGGTTCGCAGGAAAATGGGGCGCGGGATTTTGGAATGCATGCAGATACCCTGAAAGCAAGAATCTTCCGGATGTTTACCATCCGGAAACGTTGGTCCCGGCAGTCCAGATCGCAAAGGTGGCAGGGGAGGGAGGAGGATGTGATTCTAAGGTATTGGAGACGTTTGGCCAGTTCTTCCACAACGGACGAAGGATATGGAAATAGCTTGTATCCCGGGATCACGAAAAGTGTCACCTGATACTGAAGGAAATGAAACCATGACGATATGGGTCGATGCCGATGCCTGTCCGAAACCTGTCAAGGAGATCCTCTTCCGGGTGGCTGTGCGTGACGGTATTCGGGTGATATTTGTCGCCAATCAACGGTTGCGGGTTCCATCTTCCCCCCACATCGGTTCCATTCAGGTTCCTGCGGGGTTCGACGTGGCAGATCGGGAAATTGCCCGCCTGGCCCAACGGGGAGACCTGGTCATCAGCGCCGACATCCCGCTGGCGTCAACCGTTGTGAACAATGGCTGTCTGGTTCTGGGTCCGCGGGGAGACATCTACGATACCTCCAACGTCCAGGAAGCCTTGACATCCAGAAACTTTATGGACGAGATCAGGGGAGCCGGAACACAAACGGGTGGGCCCCGCCCCTTCACCCGATCCGATCATGAACGTTTTTCAAACAGCCTCGCACGGATCCTTTCCGGCAGACATTCTCCCGGAGATGAAGGCTGGGATTGATGTCGACAATTCACGACACAGGCTTCACCTGGGGAGAAACTGGGTTTCCCTGCCTGGGGGGTTTTCCCTCCGGGCAGACAGGTCTAGGATCCCATTATTGCCCGGGTTTGTTTGTTTTTTTTGACGTGACCGGGGACCGCTCGATATTCCGGTCATCCTTCAGGGAGCAGGATATGAGAGAGATATGGAAAGACCAATGCGAAGCAGCTGTCCGGATCGAGGAAGACTTCGGGGTCGAAAAGGCACTGGGGTATCTGGTCGGGGAGAAGTTGAGCAATTTTCTGAAAATTTCTGACCAGAACCCCGAATGGGCAGAGGAGCTTCCCGCATTCATCGCCCGGATCCGGGAGCTCTTCGAACCTTCGAAAATCCGGATGTTCCTCGATACCGTCGAGCATCTGGGTGCCATGGGACATGTCGCAACCCGGGAAGAGTACGAAAAAATGCGTCTTTTTGGAATGATTTCCGATGACCCTGTCCAGGCAACGGAAGAAATTCTCATGGTCGAACGGATCAGAAAACTGCTTCTTGAGTGACCGGGCGACCTGACGACTTCAGGAACAGATTGATTCCCGCCCCGCTTCGGATTTTCCGGAGTACGGGTCTCCTCCTTCACTCCGGCCGCTGGAGGCGAAGCCCCAACCCAGTCGACCGTCCTCCCGTTTTTTCAACCGTCTCCCGGATGACATTCCCGCTACCATACACCGTCAGCCTTTTTCGCGCCCGTGTCACGGCCGTGTAAAAAAGGGGCCTTGAAAGAAGCGGGTGCGGTTCATTGCCCAACAGAACAAAAACATGGTCGAACTCTGAACCCTGGCTTTTGTGGATCGTCAGGGCAAAGGCGCCTTCCCACGGTGGCAGCAGGGCGGGGGAGATCTGTCTCATGGACTCCCCCCCGCTTTCCGGGAAAAAAGCGTTTACCGCCTTTCTGTCGATCATTTCAAGCAGTCCGACATCCCCGTTCATCAACCCAGTTTCGTAGCTGTTTTCCGTCACGATTACCGGAAAAAACAAGGAAGAGTCCGTTGAAGTGTTTTCAAAATGTCGCCAAAGAAGACGGTTCAGGTTCTCTGTTCCCCAGACACCATCACGATAGGGCCCCAAAAGAGCGAACATCCCGAGTTTTGTCCGGGCCTCGGCGAGTGATCCGGCCCGGACAAGCGGAGTCCATCCATCAATCAGCCGTTTTCCGACCTCCCGGACAGATCCCGTTTCAGGCTCAACCCAGACGATGGGCCCCTCCCCCCCTTTCTTGCCGGACAGAAAAGCCAGAACCTCCTCGCCTTTTCCACGTCTGATCCCTTCAGCGAGGAAGCGAAATTCCTCCCAGCGGTCCTGGCGGAAATTTTTGGTCAGAAGATGAAAGGATCGCTGAATGTCCGGGGAAAGCCGGGACATGGATTCGATTGCACCCGCCAGATCCCCGAACACCGAACCCGGTCCCACACTGGACAACTGATTTTTATCCCCCACCAGAACAATCGATGTTTCCGGGGTCACAGACCGGAGAAGCTGGGCCATCAGGGAGAGATCCACCATCGAACATTCGTCCACCAGGATCAGGTCGTAGGGTAGAGGTCGCTCCGGGCCATAGGCAAAACCTTGCCGGCTCATGCCCAGCAACCGATGAAGCGTCTGGACCCCGATATCCGGAATCGGCAGGGACTCCCTGAAGCGCTGGGCCGCCTTTCCCGTCGGGGTCCCCACGACCGCAGCACGATCCGGATGGATCCTCATATGCGCCGCCAGAATCCGGGAGCTCATCCAGGTTTTCCCCGTGCCGGGCCCTCCCGTAAGCAAAAAAAGAGGTCGGGAAAGCGCCCTCTCGAGAACAGAACCCCATTCCTGATCCCCCCGGGATTCCCGCACCAGAACTTCCCGCTTTTCTCCGGAAATCAGGCGGTCGGGAGCCAGAAGTCTTTCACGAACCTCCCGGACGATGAGACCTTCTTCCTGGTACAGGACGAAAAAGTACAGGGACCCTTCCATCAGCATAAACGGGGCGGCTCTCCCGCCAGGATGGGTGACGCAGGGAAGTGCGGAAAGGATTTCCGGCCACCGGTTATGAGGGGGGAGTACACCCAGCCGGGCCGCTACCAGGGGGTGGTCGACCGCCTCTCCCAGATCGATCAGGACATGACCTTCCCGCCGGGCCTGGGACAATACCGCCACCATGAGCAGGGCGAGAAGTTTCTCCGCCGGATCTGTGTTGTGAAGATAACGTTCCGTGATGCGCACCAGACCCAGATCGACGGAAGCCATCTCGCCATTCAGCGTCTGTTGTTCGCACCATGCGACAAAGGATTCGGCAGAAGTATCGGGCATGGTTTTATTTTCCCTCCGGTTTCCAGAGAATCTTTCCCGACGGGCTGCCGGAAGGGTCCATCCCTCGCAAAAAAAGAAAAAGGAATCCCCCGAAATGAACTTCCGCACGGCTTGCTGCCAGATGGTTCGTTAACGCCCGGGAGTATATGCGCGCCTGCAGATCGTAGTGGTTGTCCCTGAGAATCTGTGCCAGCGCGTTTTTTCCATAGGTATCCCCTTCACCGGACAACAGGTTGGTCTTGTAATCGATCAGGTACACCGTCGATCCGACCCAGAGAACAACGTCGATCACGCCCCGAAGGTGGGAGGCGTTCCCCGCCAACATACCGTCCCCCGGACGGGCCGGCGGCGACAGGAGGAAGGTTTGTTCGAACCGGGTTTTTCCGTCGAACACCTCCAGAAGAGGCCGATCGATCCAGGGAGACAGGGGAGAGTAAAGGGCTTTTTCGACAAGAGTGACGGCTGCCCGGCCCTCCTCCTCCTTCGCCGTGTCCGACATGCCAACCAGAGACTCCCTGATCCATTGGTCGACATTCGTCCGTCCAGGCCGGGTTCCCGTCTCGTGGATGTTTCTGACGATATGTCTTCCCACCTCCTCCAGGATCCGATGAACCAGAATCCCGAACATACGGCCGGACGGTTCGTCCGGAACGGCCAGATTCTCCGAGAAATCCCTGTCCGTTTCATCCCCGATCAGGGGATCGTCACCGTTCCAGGCATCGGAGTCTTTCTTCCGCTTGATCAAGGAGGTAAAACTGGTCACCTGACGGGCTGCGGGAATCTCCCGGTCCAATTTTTTGCTTCCGATCCAGCCTTCCGGCGGGTAGACGGAATCCGGCTTGTCTTTCCGGAAGGGCCTGCCCTTCTTCCATGTGTCCTTTGAAAGGATAACGACGCCCTCAACCCCTTCCAGGTGATCAGAGAACGCCTCCCGCAAGGATGAAAGCCTTTTTTGCACGGGACGTTTCTCCCTTGAAGCCGCTATCCGGCTCTCCGTCCGGAGAATGTAATGAAGTGAAAACTGCGTGACGCGATTCATGGGGGTGAACAGGTAAATCCGCTCCCGTGCACGGGTCAGCGCCACGTAAAGAAGACGGATATCCTCCCCTTCGTCTGAATCCTCCTGTGTATCCTCGTCATCCTCCCCCGGAGCCTCCCGGTCCGCGGAGGTTCCGACTCTGTTTCTCTGTTTCGGAAGGCCGAACGGAAGAAACACGACGGGAAATTCCAGGCCCTTGCTTTTAAAGACGGTCATAATCCGGACGCCATCTCCGTCATTGCCGCCGACCGTTTCCTCCTCTTTTTTCCTTGTCGGCGCCTGCCGTTTCATTTCGAGGAAACTTCGCTGTTCCGGGGGCGTCGGGTGGCGGGAAACCGCTTCCTCAATCCGGGCAACAATGCTTTCAATACGCTGGCGCACGCGGGGGCGGGACAGAAGGGAAGGCCATACGGAGAACCGGAAAAAAAGATCGTCCAGTGCTGCCTTGAGCCCATGGGAATACCACAGCCGGGACGATGCCAGAAAATGGCCCTGGATGCGGGACACCTCCCGGGGATCTCCGGAACACCGGGTGATCTCCCGGGCACTCCAGCCCAAAATGCGTGTGGCCAGAGCCAGCACAACGGCCGGCATCCTGCCGGGAGACAGCAAGGCATCCAGGAGGATGGCCAGTTCGTCCGCCTCCTTTGTATGAAAAAGAGGGACCGGTGACGGACTGCTGCACGGGATTCCCATTTCATGAAGCAATGTGGCGATCCGTTCGGCATGAGTATTGATGCGGACCAGGATCGCGATGTCGGAGGGCACAAGTTGTCGTTTCCCCTGACCGTCAGTGATAAAAACGTCTCCCGACAGAAGCCGTTCGACCTCTTCGGCCGTTGTCCGGGCAAAGTCCTCCATCGTGTCGTCGGGCGTTTCTCCGGAATAGACAAAAAAACAGGAGCCCGCCGGATAAGCCGGATCGAAAAGGGCCGAAATGCGACCGGGTACGGGGGTTGCCGGATCGAAACGGATCCCTTCCATGAGGAATGGGGCGGGGTGCCGGTGAAAAAGACGGTTGACGGCCTCGACAATCCCTGGAACAGAGCGGTAGTTTGTTGACAACGTCACCCGACGGTTACCGGGAATACGGTGAAATCGTTCCCTTGCATCGAGATAGGCGTTCAGGTCGGCTCCCCGGAAACGGTAGATCGACTGTTTGGGATCCCCGATCCAGAAAAGGGCTGAACCCGGCATGGAAGTCCGGTAAATCCGCTCGAATATCTCCACCTGATCCCGGCTTGTATCCTGGGATTCATCGACAAATGCGACCGGAAAGCGCTCCCGGAGACGGTCGGCCACCCCTTCCCGATCCAGCGCCATGGCAACCCGGACGATCAGGTCGTCATATGTCGCCATCCCCTTTCTCTCCCGATCCGCCAGATCCTGAACTTTCCGGAAACCGGCAAGGGCATTGAAATAAGTCCGGAGGGACCGGGAAAGAATCTCCGCGGACTGGAGGGTTTGAGAAAAGATCAAAGAAACTTCGGACATCCCCGACTCGACCAGAAACTCCGGAATTCGTTGATCAATGTCAACCAGTCCGAGTGCCGGAATTTCACGACTTTCCGACATTTCGGCCAGTCTCTCCACAAGTTCGGAGGGTCCATGGGAGAATGGGATGTCTGCTAAGGCGTTTTTGGCTTTTGATCGAAACCCCGTGAAGTTTCGAAATGCATCCAGAACCGTTTTTTCCATTTCCAGTGGAGGGTGGTTTCTGGCCACCACATTCCGGATGGCCTGCTGCATCGCTGACGGTCCTTTGCTCCACAAGTTTCCGGCAAATTCCGCCAGGAGAGGATCCTTGCCATAGATCAGCGACCGCCAGAGATGCACGGATGATTCCAGCGCCAGTTCGTCGTCCTCGGGCACAAGGGAGATATCAAAAGGTGTTCCCAGGAGAAACGACATCAGTTTGAGAAGGCTTTGGCAAAATGAATGGATGGTCTGGATCGGGGCCAGATCAAAGGTATCGAGAGCCGCCTTGACCCTGTTTTTCGCCTGTCCCGTATCCCCGGCCCATTTTCCGAGCAAAGCCCGTGCATCCGGCAGCAGCGACGACGTCGTCCCATTCAGAAGTGCACGAAGGACATCGCCCAGAAGTTCCCGGATCCGCTCCCGTACGTCCTGGGCGGCCGCGTTGGTAAAGGTCACCACCAGTATTTTTTCGGGAGGCACCCCTGATAGAATCACGGAAAGATATAGGAGAGAAAGGGCTGTCGTCTTTCCGGTTCCTGCCGAAGCCTCTATATTGTGGCAGCCTTCCAGCGGAAGCGTGAGATACTCCGGAACAGATTCCTCCTCAGGCCTCATGATTGACCTTCTTCCCAGGGAAGGAGGTCAAGAATCGGATTCCAGATCCGCTCTGCCAAAACGCAGAATTCCGGAATATCCACCCAACCCTCCGTATTTGGGCTTTCATCACCTCCATAAAAGAGATACGGAAAAAAAGCCGGATGTTTCCGGGGATCTTTTCGGGCGCCATCATCCTTTTTTCCCTTGCTCCGACCCCAGGGATCGATCTCCTGCCATTTTTTCCGGGCCGCCGGGAGGCAGGACTCCCTCGGTTTTCCCTTTCGACGCTCCAGGGCGTACACCAGTGAGACGGAAGGGAAGAACGGAAAAACCCGCTGGCGGCTTTTCAGGAAAAAACCCAGAAACTGTCGCAGAACCGATGCCGCCTGTCCGGGATCGGCCCCCCACACAAGGGGTCCGGTATTCTTCCTGAACGGGGGGAACACATCGCTCCAGCCAAAAAGAAGCGTGGAGCGGTAACCGGAAACCCCGGCCGAAAAGGCCAGATGGGCCAGATAAACCCGGAGAAGATCATCCGGATAGGTTTTTCGGGGATACCGGTTACTCACGACATACCCCGTTTTCCGGAAAAACCGGGCGTTGCCGAACAGCCGGAAACGCCCGATCATGAGAGAAAATCGTTGATCCGTGACACTGTCTCCGGAAATTTCGGGAACCCATTCCAGCAGCTCTTCCCAACGTTCCTGACGTTCCTTCCGGAACCGATCGAGACTGACGGGTCCGAGGGGTGGCCAGGGGATCAGGGCCGGATCTTCCGGCCACGTGGAAAAAAGATCGGGGAAAGGGGATTGGTTCAGGACAAATGGTTCATGATCGGACAGGGGGGGCATGCCTTCAGGAATGGCCAGACCCAGGAGCTTTCGGGCCTGGAAGCGGGGAGGATTCTGAAAAAACGACTGCAGATCCGAAAGCGGAATCATCCGGCCGGGGGGGTTCGGTGTCTTCGGCTGGAGTCCCGGCGGAATCAGGCGTCCCCGAAAAGGAACAAACGGCTCCCCGTGGATTTCTTTGCCTTCCAGGCGGGTTTTGGCAATTTCCGCCCGGGCCCCGGAATAACTTCCGAGAACACCGGATTGCCGGCAGAACAGGGAAGGGTCAAACGGATCGGATGGAACCGAACGGTGAAGGCCTTCCGTCCCCCCGGGAGAGGCAGCCTGACCCAGGCTTTCCAGAAGATGCCGGACAGGTGGAGACGGCGGGCAGGTCGTCTCCTCATCCTTTTTCACGCCGACATAGCTGATCCAGAGAGACGAACGGGCGGAAAGGAGTGTTTCCAGAAAAAGATGGAGATCGTCCTCCCGGACCGACCGGTCGAGAGGCCGGGGATCCTGCCGGAGAAAGTCGAAACTCTGGGAGGGATCGTTGCGGGGGAACTCACCCTCCCCCATTCCAAGAAGACACACGACGCGAAACGGGATGGACCGGAGGGGAACCATGCGCCCGAAGATGATGCCGCCGGAAAAAAATCGGTCATGCCAGGGTTTCTGGGAAAATCTCCGGTTCAGGATTTCAACGAACATCTCGCAATCGATGTTCGCGATGTCATGGACATTTTTGCACAGAACGCGGATCTCCTCCGGTATGGACAGGAGCAGACCGTGCTTGTCCGGATCTGTTTCGAAAAACTCCTCCATCAGGAGGGCGAACTGGTCTGCCCATCCGGAGAGGGAACGGGATTCGCGTAGCCTTTCCCTCCATGACCGGAGACGGTCGAACAGGGAAAACAACAATCCCGTTCTTTCTCCCTGGGGATCGTTGGGCAGCACAAACGGTGGAACCGGAAGAAACGAACCCCTTTCAACCATTCCGGTACAATAGCCTTCAAGCATACGATCGACGACCCACCCCAAGGTATGATGTTCTTTCGACTCTCCCTCCTTCCGGTCTTTTTCGTCCAGCCCCCAGCGAAAACCTCCCCGGACCACCGCATCCGCCAGGGACAGGGCCGAACTGCGTTCGATCCCCAGTCGGGCGGTCATCTCCGGAAAAGACAGAAGCATGGCGAAAACAGAAGCCGTCAGGGGACGAACCGGCAACTGGATCAAGCGGCAGACCCCTTCGAAAAACGGGGTCTCCGAAGAAAGGCTCCGGTCGGAAAGCGTCAGAGGGAGAGGAGGTCCGGACCACCCGCTTCCGGTATCCGGGGAATCGAACACGGCCCGTATGGCAGGGGCATACTCTTCGATCCGGGGGGACAGCACCACGATATCCTCGAGGGACAAGGACGGATCCGACGACAGACGGTCCAGCAGAAAATCGCGGAGGGTCTCCACCTCCCGCAGGGGTGACGGACAGGACACCACGACCAGGGATCCGTCTTCCCGGAAGTGTGCCTCCGGATCACAGGCCGGTTCCATCCGGAAGATTCCCCGCTGGAGTCGGGAGAGAACCGTCGTTTCCGGCGGTTCTTCAAAATCTTCCCGTACCTCGACCGCACCGGTCTCTTCGCCCTCCCTCACCCAATCCTCCAGCATCCGGTGAAGATCCCGGGCCGTTTTCCCCAGCGACGCCAACAGGGGGTGCCCTGGATCGAAGTAGGTTTTCAGATCCGCTTCCATCCTTTGCCATGTGCGCAAGGACACCACGTCCGCCCAGTACTTGTCCGTCGGGTTCAGAAAAAAAACATGCACCTGGCAAGTCGTTTCAAGGCCGATTCGCCGGATCACATCCAGCATCGCCGGGGCAATTCCCGAAAGGCCGAAGAGGAAAAGCCGGTCAGGCAACAATCTTTCCCAATCCGGAGGTATGCTCTCCATGGACTGGAATCTCCTCACCAGGCGGGCGAAATGGGGCGGTTTCTCTCCCCCGGACAAAGATTTCCAGAGAATCGGAAGCCAGTCTCCCCCCGCCGGATGATGATCCTCCCAGGCGGTGAGGATATCGGGGCGATAGAGCATCGCCCGGTCGAAAAGCTCCGACAGCTGGTCCGCAAGACCCACCAGCCGCAGAGAACGGACACCGCCCTGAAGGTACGTCCGGATTTCAGCAAATTCCGGATGGTCGGCCCATCGCGGGATCTGCTCCAGAAGCCGGATAAAAAGGGCATTCCGTTCAAAATGGACGGCCGCGCCCCGCGAGGCCGTCCCCGCTTCAAGAAATTCCCGTACCCAGACTCCCGGCAGGGGTGTGTCGACATTCATCGCCACGCCCTGGTCGTCCGCCAGTCGAAAGGTGAGCCACCGGCCGATGGTCGGGTTCTGGGGGAGAACCTGGACAGACTCCCAGGGGAGCGGAGGGGAGGACCGGATTTCCGAAAATAGATGGTCGGCCAGGCGTTCCATCCGGTTGGAAACATGCAGGACGATCACGACGGATGAACCCCCTTCACATGGGAAGATCCAGATGGGAGAAAAAGAATTTTCCGTGTTCTAGCATTTGACGCGGCAGCGGGACAAGGTTCCCTCTCTGCTTTCCCCCTGAGCAGAGCTTTCGTGAAAGCTCCGGCGTAAACGCCGGAGCTTCGGGGGGGTGTGACCCCCGAGACTCGCATCAGGGTCTCAAAATGTTCGGAGGCATCAGGGAACATCCCTTATAACGTCAGAACCACCCTGAAACGGGCCTTGTTCTGGATCATCACCTGGTAGGCCTCTTCCGCCTTTTCCAGTGGAAAACGCTCGACCATGGCCCTGATGCCGGTCAGACGGGCAAACTTCATCGTCTCCTCGGAGTCCATGGCATCCCCCGAAGGCCATCCCGAAATGGACTTGCGCTGGCCGATCAGCTGAAGAGGCGAAACCTGGAGGGGCCGGGTGTCCGCCCCCAGCAGAACCATTTTTCCATTTCTCCCGAGACCATCCACCAGTTGGCTGATCGTCTGGCTGTCCGGCGCCGTTGCCAGGATGACCTTCGCTCCTCCCATCCGGGACAACACCTCCACCGCATTGGCGGCTTTCATGTCGATATAGTCATGCGCCCCCAGGGACCTGGCGAGGTCAGCTTTCGCCGGACCGTTTGACAGGGCGACGGTACGGTATCCCATCTTGCTGGAAAACTGGATTCCCAGATGCCCAAGGCCACCCACACCCAGGACGGCCACGATATCCCCCGGAAGGGCGCCTGCATGGCGGAGGCTGTTGTAGGTCGTTACCCCCGCACAGAGAAGGGGGGCTGCCTCGGCCGCGTCCATCCCTTCCGGAACCCGGGCCAGGGCATCTTCCGGGGCCAGCATATACTGCGCATATCCGCCATCCGTCGAAATGCCCGTGATTTGCGCCCGGGAACAAAGAATAAAATCCCCCGCCCGGCATGCCGGACAGGTGAAACAGTGCCCGCCGTGCCAGCCGACTCCTACCACGTCACCCTTTTTGAAATCCCGGACGCCTTCCCCTGTCTGGTCGACCTCTCCGACGACCTCGTGGCCGGGTATGCGGGGGTAGGAGATGCCGGGGAAGAGACCATCCCGGACAAACATGTCGCTGTGGCAAATGCCGCAGGCGGTGACCTTGATCCGGACTTCACCCTTCCCCGGGCGGGGCTCGGGAACATCCTTGAGGACAAAAGGTTGGCCAGGCGCATTGGAAAGGACGGCTTTCATCATGGTGGGGCTCCTTTTCTCAGCTGTTCCGCTAAAAACGGTGAAAAAACCTGTTTTTTCAGGATTTCCCGGACGGGAGAAGCTTCTCTTCCGGAGTGGAGCCGAAAGAGCGGCTTTTCTCGTCCAGGATCTTGTGCTCGACCAGAACCGCCCGCATGCGCAGGAGGTAAGACAGGAAATTTCTCTGCTCATCGGGGGTGAATTCGTCAAAAATTTCCGACACCCGGTTCATGAAGGGAAGACAGAGTTTTTCAAGAGAACCTTCTGCCTTGGGGGTCAGTGCCACGATTGTCACGCGACGGTCCGAAGGATGGTGAACGCGCTCGACCAGTCCTTCCCGTTCCAGTGCGTCCACATGGGCCGTGATATTGGTGGCCGTCACCCCCAGACGATCCTTCAGTCCGCTCATCATCATCGGACCATACTCATAGAGTGTTCCCAGAAGGTACATTCTCTGGGGTGTAATCCCGTCCTGCTCCATGTGGGATTCAGCCCACCGGACAAAGGCTGGACCGAGCATCCAGAAAAGCTTCATCAGCCGGATCCGGAGAGGAAATTCCTCTCCCGTTCCATGGGCACATGGCCCCTTCCCCTCTTTATCCATTGGAATTCCTCCTCCCTGCATTCAGTATACCACTTTTATTTTTAAAAATGATATTTTACTATTTGACTATCTGTTAGTTATCAATCTAGAATCGAATTATTTACTTTTCATATGAGGTGCCGGTCATGCTCTTCCGGCCTTCCCAACCGTTTCAGATTTTCGCAAGCGGAGTTTTCGGATGACTGATCCCATAGGTTTGCCCAGGCGATGGTCGTCGTCGTTTATCCTCGTTCTTTTCAGCTTGCCGCTGATCGCCGGATGCGCTGTCGGGCCTGATTTCCATAGCCCGCCGGCGCCGGCCGTCAAAAAATACAATCGCCATGATGTTCCTTCCAGCGTGGGGGATAACGCCTCTCCCCAGAAACACTTCCAGAAACTGGTCGTGGGGCAGGACATTCCGGGACAATGGTGGCAGCTGTTCCATTCCAAAGACCTGAACCGCCTGGTCGAACAAGCCCTGACTGCCAATCCGGATCTGCATGCGGCAGAAGCTTCGCTCCTGGAGGCGATGGAAAACACGTCGGCCGGACGTGGGGCATTTGCGCCATCGGTCAGCGGAAATTTCCAGACCGTCCAGGAATATTTCAACGGTGCTGCTTTCGGTCTACCCCAGTTGTCCAATCTTTTTTCGCTCAATACCGCCTCTGTCAGCGTCTCCTACCCGCTGGACCTGTTCGGAGGCATCCGCCGGCAGGTCGAGTCCCTGAAAGCCCAGGAAGACTACCAGCGTTTCGAGCTTGAGGCCGCTTACGTGACACTGACGTCCAATATTGTTTTGTCCGCCGTTCAGGAAGCCTCCCTTTCAGCCCAGATCGACGCGACACGTTCGATTATCCGGGTCCTTGAAAAAGAGCTGGAGAGCGTGCGGAGACAATACGCCATCGGATATGCCTCCCGGTCGTCCGTTCTGGTCCAGGAAACCAGTCTCAACCAGGAAAAGAGCACCCTGCCCGGACTCGAAAAACAGCTTTCCCTGGTCCACCACCAGATGGCGGTTTACCTCGGTCGCTTTCCCGGTGAAAAAGTCGGTGCGCATTTCCGTCTGGATGACCTGAGGCTTCCCGACAAGCTCCCGCTCACCCTCCCTTCGAGTCTGGTGGAGCACCGGCCTGACATTCAGGCCGCAGAAGCCCAGCTGCATTCCGCCAGCGCCCAGGTGGGGGTTGCCACCGCCAACATGCTGCCCCAGATCTCCCTTTCCGGACAGTACGGAAGCGAAAGCATCGCGGGATATTTCGCACCCGGCAGCGAATTCTGGAGTTACGGGCCGTCCCTCAACGTTCCAATTTTCCAGGGAGGCACGTTGTTCTTCCGCCGCAAGGCGGCGATTGCCGCCTTGCGGGAAGCCAAGGCCAAATACGAAAGCGCCGTGCTCACGGCGTTCCAGAATGTAGCGGACACCCTCAGGACGCTGGAGTCCGATGCGGAGACACTGGACGCCCAGAAACAGGTTTTCCGGTCGGCCCAAGAAAGCTTCGATATCGCCCGGCACCAGTTTTCCATCGGTGCCATCAGTTATCCCTCCCTTTATAACGCCCAGCAAAACTACGAGCAGGCGCGTATCGGCCTGATCCAGGCGCAGGCGGCCCGCTTCTCGGACACGGCGGCCCTTTTTCAGGCCCTGGGAGGCGGATGGTGGAATATGGCGCCCGCTACCCCGAAGGGGGTTGGAGTCCTGAAAGTGGCGAAAAAACAGTAACTTGCGAAAAAAACGGGAGTTGACACCCTCTATTGTTTTTCCGGTCAACCTGACGGAAGAAGGACCGGAGACCCTTTCATGATCCGATTTTTTATCCATCGCCCCATCTTTGCCTCGTCCATCGCAATCATCATGGTGCTGACAGGGCTGATCTCCTTCAAGCTGCTTCCGGTTTCCCAGTTTCCGGACATCACCCCTCCGGAAGTCACGGTCACGGCCAACTATCCCGGCGCCAGCGCCCAGGTAGTCGCCGACACCGTCACGACGCCCCTGGAGCAACAGATCAGCGGCGTTCCAGGCATGGCCTACATGTCTTCTGTCAGCGCCAACGACGGGAGTTCAAACATCACGATCACCTTCAAGGTGGGATATCCCATCGACATCGCCGCCGTCGATGTCCAGAACCGGATTTCGCAGGCGACGGCCCAGCTCCCGAGCATCGTGAACCAGGGAGGCATTGTCGTCCAGAAAAGAAATCCCAACTTTGTCCTGATCGTCAATCTTTTCTCGCCGGATGGCAGCATCGATCCGGTGACGCTGAGCAATTACGCATATATCCAGCTGGTGGATCCCCTGAAACGGCTTCCGGGAGTCAGCGATGTGCAGATTTTTGGCGAACGCCGATACTCGATGCGCGTCTGGTTGAATCCCGACCGGCTCGCCCGCCTGGGAATCACGGCCGTTGACGTCCAGAACGCGATCGCCGAACAGAACGTCCAGGTCGCCGCTGGAAAGATCGGCGAGTCCCCGGCCCCGCCGGGAACAATGTTCGAATACCAGGTCAACGCGCTGGGAAGGCTCCGCACACCGGAAGAGTTCGGGAACATCATCCTGAGGGCCGGAACATCCAGCAACGCCGTCGTCCGTCTGAAAGACGTGGCCCGGATCGAACTCGGGGCGCTTCAGTACACCTCCGACGCCTACATCGACAAAACGCCGACTGTGGTACTGGGCATTTTCCAGATGCCGGGATCCAACGCGCTGGACCTGGACCATCAGGTTCGGAGCAAGATGGCCGAACTTTCGAAGCGATTTCCGAAAGGGATGACCTACACCATCAAATATGACACGACGAAATTTGTCTCCGCCTCGATGCGCGAGGTCATCCTCACCCTCACGGAAGCCCTCCTTCTCGTCTTTGCGGTCGTCTACCTGTTCCTGCAGAGCTGGAGGACGATGCTGATCGCCGGCATCGCCATCCCCGTGTCGATGATCGGAACCCTCACCGTCATGAAGATCGTCGGCTTTTCCCTCAACACCGTCAGCCTTCTGGGGATGGTTCTCGCGATCGGTCTGGTGGTGGACGACGCCATCGTGGTCGTTGAAAACGTCGAGCGGCAGCTCGAGCATGGTGCGCCACCCCTGGAAGCGGTGCAGACGGCGATGGGGGAGGTCACCGGACCCATTATTGCCACTTCTGCCGTCCTCGGAGCGGTTTTCGTTCCCGTCGCGTTCCTTCCCGGAATCACCGGACAACTCTACCGCCAGTTCGCCCTGACGATCGCCATCTCCGTCGGCATCTCGGCGTTCAACTCCCTGACCCTTACACCGGCTCTTTCCGCCTGGCTGTTGAAGTCCGGGCAATCTTCCTCCCTCGCCCTTTTCCGGATTTTCAACCGTGTTTTCAACAAAATGAGAGACGCCTACAAAGGCTTCATCCGAACCATGATCCTCCACCGCTGGACCGCGCTGGGCGTTTTTGTGGGCGGCGTACTCATGACGTTCGGCCTTTTCGGAAGAGTGCCGAAAACCTTTCTGCCGGTCGAAGACCAGGGGTACTTCTTTGTCATTGTCCAGCTACCGGACGGGGCTTCCCTGCAGCGAACGTCGGAGGTTTCCAGAACGGTCCGGAAAATTCTTCTTTCCACCCCGGGGGTGCAGGATGTCGTCTCCATCAGCGGACTCAACTTCCTGACGTTCGCCACACAATCCAGCAGCGCGGCCGCGTTTGCCATCCTGAAACCCTGGGAGGAAAGGGGTTCCGGAGAAACCGCATCCGAGATCGTCAACCGTGTCCGACCCAAGCTGCTGGCCATTCCCCAGGCCATCGCCCTGAGTTTCGATCCACCCTCCATTCCGGGGCTTGGATCCACGGGCGGATTCGAGTTCGAGGTGGAAGACCTGACCGGACAAGGCAGCCGCGCGCTGGATCAAGCCACCCAGGCGCTGATCGCCGAAGCCCGGAAACAGCCGGAAATCGATGGGCGCCAGGTCTTCACAACCTTCAGCACCTCGACGCCCCAGTATGATTTCGACCTCGACCGGACACGGGCAAAACTTCTCGGGCTGAACCTCCCGGACATCTTCAACACCCTGCAGATCTATCTGGGTTCGCTCTATGTCAACGACTTCAACCTCTACGGAAGAACCTTCCGTGTCACGATCCAGGCGGACAAATCGCACCGGGGACGCCCCGGAGACCTGTCCCGCTTCTATGTCAGGAATCAGTCGGGAAACATGGTACCGCTGGCGACCCTGGGCTCTCTCCGCCCGATCGTCGGCCCCGAAACCATCTCCCACTACAATATTTATGGCGCGGCAAAAATCAGCGGAGGGGCCGCACCGGGATACAGTTCGGCCGAAGCGATCCGTGCGATGGAAAGGGCCGCTGGCAGGTCCCTCTCTCCGAACTTTGGCTATGAATGGACCGGCATCACATACCAGGAACTGAAGGTCGGAGCCGTCCAGGAAATCACCTTTGCCATCTCGCTGATTTTCGTCTTTTTGTTCCTTGCGGCGCTCTATGAAAGCTGGGCGATGCCGTTCATGGTGATCCTTGCCGTTCCGCTGGCCATCTTCGGTGCCATGCTGGCGCTCTGGCTTCGCGGAAAACAGCTGGACGTCTATTCGGAAATCGGTTTCGTCATGCTGATCGGCCTGTCGGCCAAAAATGCCATCCTGATCGTCGAGTTCGCCCGCCACCTCCGCGAAAAGGGGATGGGCATCGTGGAGGCGGCCATGGAGGCCGGGCAACTGAGACTCCGGCCCATCTTGATGACGGCTTTCGCTTTCATCTTCGGCGTGATCCCCCTGATGCTGGCGAGCGGCGCGGGCGCGGCCAGCCGGCAATCGATCGGAACGACTGTTTTCGGCGGAATGCTGGCGGCCACCATTCTGAGCCTGGGCTTCGTTCCGGTGTTCTATGCGGTGATCGAAAAGTTCCGGAGCCGTGAAAAAGCCTCCGCGGAATCCTCCGAAGCCCGGATATGACGTTTTTCAACAGACCCTTTTTCGGGAGTTTTGACAGATGAACAGACCCAGACTATCCAGAACGCAGATTATCGTCATCCTTTTTGTCGGTGCGGGGCTGATTTTTGCCCTCGGCGGACGGGCCAGCCTTTTCTTCCACCGCGGTGCACCCCCCGCTTCCGGCCCCGCCGCCTTCCGGATGCCCGTGCCCGTCATCCGCGTAGCCCGGATCACGCTTCCGGTGTACAGGGAGTATATCGGGACGACGGAAGCCATCCGGAACGTCACCCTGGAGGCGCTGGCCACCGGGTACCTCAAACGCCAACTGGTTCCAGACGGATCGGACGTCCGGGGCGGAGCCCTTATTTACCAGATCGACCCGCGTTATTACAAGGCGTCCCTTGACCAGGCGCGGGCGCAGAAGGAAAGGGACAAGGCCGCACTGGAATACTCCCGGACCAACCAGAAGAGAAACGCCCTGATGGTTGTCCATGGAGACGTCTCCAAAGATGCCTATCAGCTTGCGACAAGTTCCATGCACCAGGCGGCCTCCACCTACCTCTACGACAAGGCCGCGCTCGAATCGGCCCGCATCAACCTGGACTATACCAGAATAAAGGCGCCCTTTTCGGGCCGGCTGGGAAAAAGCCTCGTTTACACAGGAACGTTGATCGCATCGGGAACACAGATCAACACCCTTGTCCAGATGGATCCGCTCTACGTCACTTTCAACCCCAGTGAAAAAGACCTGGACGCCATTCAGGAGGGCCGAAAACGGGGTCCGGTGGGTGTCGAAGTCCGTCCGCAAGGTTCGGGAACCACAGCCTACAAGGGAAATCTCACCTTTCTTGATAACGCCGTCGACCGGACAACCGGTACCATCGTTGCCCGAGGCACCATTCCCAACCCTGATTTCCGGCTGGTTCCCGGAGAGTTCGTCGAGGTCCGCGTGAAGCTGGGAGTTCATCCGGAAGCACTAGCCATTCCCCAGATTGCTGTAGGATCGAGCCAGACGGGGAAATATGTCTATGTGGTCGGGAAGGGAAACACGGTGGAATTAAGGATGGTCAAGCTGGGGATGACCAGCGGGGATCAGGTGGAAATCCGTCAGGGTCTCCGGGAGGGCGATCTGGTCGTTGTGGGAAACCTCCAGAAAATCGGTCCCGGTTCGCCCGTTTCCCCCCTGCCTCCCCAACCCGGAAAAGGTTGATTTCGGCCTGATTCCGTACACGGCAGGGTTCACATGCGGGAATTTACCCGGAGGGGCTTCCTGAAGCGCCTGTCAGATCATCCGCGATCATGCGGGAAAATGTCTCCAAGGAAACGGGAGGACCTACGCAGAGCGACATCCGTGCCCCCACCGATGGAACAACCATCGCCCGTGCTTTTTCGACGCCGGTTCCCCGTAAAGCGATCCATGCCTGTTCCCGTGACGGGATCCAGAAGTAAGGCTCATCCGGACGGGTCTTGCGCAAGACCTTCGGCAGATCCTGTTTTGTTGCGCTCACCGGCAAAAGGGAAATCTCTTCCGACTCCCGCAGCAGATGCCCCAATATTTCCCCCGTCCACCTGATGGCGTAGCCTTCAGGCTCTCTCCATCCTTCGACATACCGGTACCGGGGAGACCAAGAGAAAGTCCGGACGGCGTCCAGTGTTCTTGAGGCCATGCGGGAGAGAATCTTTCGAAATTCCGACATGCCGAACGTCCCCACGGCCCTGATATCGGCAGAGACAGCCACAACAGGCAAGACACGCCCGCATCGGATCGTGGAGTGGATCGTGTAATGCTTTCCGGTCTGTGTCTTTTCATCGACGGTTCCCCACCAACGGGCCAGGGGGAGATCCTTCGGAAATGCAACAGGTTCTGAACCCGGTTCATCGGAAGACCCGGAGGATGCTGCAGTCGAATGGACAGGACGGACATCGATCCCCGACAGGATCGTCTCCGGAAGACCCTCCTGCAAGGCATCCAGGGCCACATTTTCGAGAAGCTGGTTGTCCATCGACACCAGCCATTCCTCGATCGCGCCCTGGATACCGGGCTCCCCGGAAAAAAAACGGGAACCGAGGATCATGTCGGGACTCAACGGCTCTTCCACTGGCCCCAGCAGGAGAAAGTGCCATCCGTTTTCCACCTGCTGGTAGAAAAGACCCGCATGTCCGGGGGGATATGCCCCCTGACGCCTGACGCCAAAACCGATGCCTCCCCGGTGTTCGGTTCCAAGCATGGACCGAAGTTGTTCAATGGTGGACCTGTCGGGAGGAACAATCCAGTTCGTCATCTCCCCCAGAAATGCCTCCATGGCTTCCATAGGCAATGATTCCCGAAGAAACACCGGAAAATTGTCCGACCAGAACAGGAGACGCCCTCCCCGGGAAAACCGGATGTGGGAGGCTCCTTCCGGAAGCCCTTCGGAGGAAAGCCGGGCCGACAGTGTATCCGGGGCGGAGGTCATCGTTTGCCTGACCTTCTCAAAGGGGTGTAACCCTGCATTGATTTTCATGTCTCACCGACACAGGAGGTTATTCCGATAATGTGAATGTCACTTGGTCAGTACGCCTCATCTTGCTGACGCTTCTGAAGAGTTTCTCAACTTTCCGATAAACTCTCAAGAGAATGCACAAAAACAATTCCCTTGATCTGTCAGATCATCAATGCGTGGTCTTCCACACAATGCGATTTCGGGAATCTCGTCAACAAAACAGAAAAATAACTCCGGAGCAAGACTATCTTGGCAGGACGGTCGGATATTGAAACTTCAAAGGGACAGAAACACTGCAGAATAAGATGGTTCCTTCCTTTCATCATGGAGGAATCTCAGCACAGGTCACTGGACAGGAGGGAAAAAATTTTTGGCTGGTTTCTTTGCATTTCTGGCAAAAATGGTGGGCCGTCGGAGGATCGAACTCCGGACCCGCTGATTAAGAGTCAGCTGCTCTGCCAGCTGAGCTAACGGCCCGGAACATTGATACCAGAAAACGGCGGCCCAATTCAAGGGGGAGCGCCCCTTCAATGGACAGAGAAGTGTACTTGGGGAAGGCTGGCGACGATTCCCCGCGAACGCCTGGTCGGGAAAACCAGGGTACCCTCGGGTTTCATCGGACAGATCCCTGAAGGACAGACATGATCGACCAGGTGAGCCTTCCATTCCTCCTCGAAGTACTCCATGGACGAAAGAGGAACGTTCGGAGCGGTCTGTCCCAGACCGCAGATGGATGCTTCACGCATATAAGACCCGATACTTTTCAGAAGATCCAGATATTCCGGCTTCCCTTCTCCCTGAACAACCTTCAGGAGAACCTCATAGACATCTTCCGTACCGTCCCGGCAAGGCGTGCATTGTCCGCAGGATTCGTGGTGGGAAAATGCGGCGATCCAGTAGGCCAGGTCCACCATGCAGACGGAGTCGTCCATGACGATGACCGACGCCGAACCCAGAAAGGCTCCGACTTTGGCAATCGAAGGGTAGTCCAGGGAAAGGTCCAGATGTTCGGGAAGAAGCATCTTGCTCGCCGAACCGGCAGGAAGAAGGGCCTTGAGTCGATGACCTCCGGGAACGCCTCCCCCCAGGTCCTCGATCAGCGACCGGAGGGACATGCCCAGGGGGATCTCGTAGAGACCCGGACGGGCGATATTCCCTGACAGGCAGAAAAGCTTCGATCCGGGGCTTTTTTCATCCCCCAGACGGGCATACCACTCCCCGCCGTTTCTCAGGATGACCGGGACATTGGCCAGAGTTTCCACATTCTGCTCTTCGGTGGGCTTGTTCCAGAGACCGACCTCCGAAAGGTGGGGGGGCTTGTTCCGGGGATAGGCCCTTTTTCCCTCAAGGCTGTTGATGAGGGAGGTTTCTTCCCCGCAGATATAGGCACCCGCCCCCCGATACAGACGCAACCGGAAGGAAAAATCGGATCCCAGGATCCTGTGTCCGAGAAACCCCTTTTCGCGGGCCTCGGCGATCGCCTTTTCCAGAATCATGTAGGAATGGGGATACTCGGATCGGATATAAATGAAACCTTCTTCCGCACCGATGATATAAGCGGAGATCGCCATGCCCTCGATCAGACTGTGAGGATCCCGCTCCATAATATACCGGTCCTTGAAAGTTCCCGGCTCCCCCTCGTCGGCATTGCATACCAGATAGCGGGGAGCCGGGTTTTTCCGAACGCCCTCGAGCTTCCGGTACATCGGGAAAGCGCCACCCCCCCGGCCGGCCAGCCCCGATTTCTTGATTTCCTCGAGAGCGTGGTCGGCATCTGCGCTTCTGAGGAGCGCTTCAAACGCCTTGTACCCCTCTTTCGCAAGATATTTTTCGAGGTAGACGGATTCAGCAGATTTGAGGCTGGTGAAGACCATCGGGGAATTGGCCAGCGGTTCACCGACCGGGACAACCGTCTGGCAGACTTTCCCTTTCCGGTGTTCTTCGATGATTGCGGGTATTTTCTCCGGGGATGTTCCGACATAGACGTCGTTATTGATGGAAAAGGAAGGAGCTTCGGAGCATTGTCCCAGACACTGGGCCGGATAAAGGGAAAAAAGGCCATCCGGCGTGGTTTCTTCGAGGCCGATTCCCAGCGTCTCCGACAACTTCCTGAACAGTTCTTTCCCCCCCCTGAACAGGCAAGGGGTCGTCAGGCAGACCCGAACCGAATTCTTCCCGGTGGGGTGAAAAGCAAAATGCTGGTAAAACGTTCCGATCCCGAGGATGTCAGAGACGGTCAGTCCGGTCATCTGGCTGACTCTGGCAACATCGGCGTCAGAAATATAATTTTTCTCTTCCATGAAATAGTGGAGAAGAGGCAATACCGCCTGTTCCGGCGTATCCCACTCCTTCATGATCTTCTCCAGCCGCAGGGACTGATCTTCTTTCGTTTGTATCGATTCGCTCACATTTGCCTCCTTGCGATGATTCATGAAAAACACCGGCCCGATCCGGATCATCTTCCGGACAGCGGTTGCCTTTGCCAGAAGTTTGGGGCAAAATGCCAGAATCCTGCCTTATCCAGAGTCTAAGCCCCTTTTCTGAAAAGGATGCCCATGAACAAGACATTCTCTTCATTATCCAGATTCCGGGGTCTGATTGCTATTGTCGTCCTGGTCATGCTTGCCGCCTGCCAGACCGTTCCGGTGGAAAAAAATCCCTATTCCCGGACGGGGACGGTTCCCACCACGCCTGAAAATACAAAAGACATCCTTGAATCGATTCAGAAAAGCCACCCTGACATTCATATCCAGGCGGAACTCGCCCCCGACCCCCGCGGAACCCTCGCCCGGATTACGGTCCGGACCCGTCATCGCACCCACATGGTCATCAGGGGGTTCCAGGAATTTCATGGAGATACGGCTCGTTATCCCGACTGCGAACACTGGTTCTACATTGCAAGAGCCTTCGACAAAAAATGCGGGGACGGACCCATTATCGGTTCCGTCAACACCCTTTTTGGTGACGGCGTCGGAATCGGGGCCCTTTTTGATCTCTTTCAGCTTGCCCGGTATCCCTTTTCCTACGCCTATGTGGACAAGGCCGATCCGTCTGAAACCCGGACGATTTTCAGAGAGATGGAGGAGAAGGCGGGAAAACTCGGAACGGCTCATCCAAGGAAAAAGGAAACAGGCAAGATGGGTTCGTCCGGAGACACCCTCCGGACGGCCCGCAATGAATAAAGTCCCTACCTCCGGACGCGAATGCGCCGGCGTTGCCGGTCAGCAATCACCCTTACAGGGGCCGGGGAATAGATGGATCTCCGGACCGTTTCAGCAGAAAGACCTAAGACCAGGAGTGAAAAAAACAGGACCACTAGGCAGGGTATCATGGACAAACTCTCTTTCCACCGGAGAGGAAACCAGATCCCCTGGCTCCGGGATTAAAGAGGAAGCGGGCAAATTCGGAACACAAAACGCACGCGGCGGTTATTTCCTCCCCATAAACCCTGGTCGACGAGGAAAAGGCCACAATGCCTGATTTGAATATAGGACTCCCCTTCCGGTGGTGTCAACAGGTTGCTCCGGAAGGGGTCCGCATCCCCGGGAAGAAAAGACCTTGAGCCCCCCCCCATCCGGAGGTGTCTTTCTGGACTGGCCGGGGAAATCCCGGGCGCGTTCCCTCGCTGAAAAACCCGAAAAAGGCCTCCTCGAACTGGTTGCCGAAAAATCGGTGAACCCGGAACGGGCGCCCCATCTCTTTCTCGAAGGGGACAACCTCCGGATCCTCCGCCTGCTGAAAAAGGAATATGCCCGCAGTATCAGCGCTATTTACATCGATCCGCCATACAACACCGGAACTTCCATGGCCTATTTCGACCGGTACTACCGTCGACAGTCCACACCCCGATTGTCCGATGCTCCGGCCACACCTCCCCGGAGGGACGATTCGCCGTGGTTGTCCTTCATTTATCCCCGCCTGATCCTGGCCAGGAAGCTTTTGCGGGAGGACGGGGTTATTTTTGTCAGTATCGATGACCGGGCCGTCCATCACCTGAGATATCTTCTGGACGAGATCTTTGGACCGGAGAACCATGCGGGAACTGTGGTATGGAGAAAGAAGGTCGTCAGGGGAAGGGGGCATCGACATCTCATTCCCCAGACGGAGTACATTGTCGTTTATGCACGTTCGATCCGCTTCCTTCGGCCTTTTTCGGAACCCCTTTCTCCTGAAATGATATCGGAATACCGTTTATCGGATGACAGGGGTCCCTACAAGCTCATTCCCCTGGCCAAGTCGGGAACGGCCCATTCCCCCCGCCCGAACCTGGTGTACCCGATCGAGGCCCCTGACGGGACAATGATCCCCTGTCCGACCCACCAGTGGCGCTGGAGCCAGCAAACCCTCCTGTCCCGGAAAGACGAGCTGGAATTTCGGAAAAACCGGCGGGGAGAATGGGTTGTCTATACCCGTCAAAGACTTTATCCTGACGGCCAACTCCGGAGAAAAACCCCGGTCTCCCTCTATGACCGCGTGTCCACGACGGACGGCACACGGGAGCTCAAAAAGCTTTGCCCGGGAGCCGTATTTGATTTTCCCAAACCGGCCCGGCTGATCCGGGACCTGATCGGCTGGCTCCCTCTGCCGGAGGATCCGGGACAGGAAACGCTCGTTCTCGATTTTTTCGCGGGAACCTGTCCATCGGCACAGGCGATTCTGGAGCTGAACCATGCCGATGGAGGACACCGGAAATTCATCATGGTCCAGGACACCCCCGTCGAAGGGCGGACAAATATTCTGGAACTTGGGCACCAGCGGATCAGGCGTGTACTCTCCCTCCTCGGAGAGTTGACGCCCCACCCGCCGGATGGCGATTTTGACAATCTTTCCTACCGCACTTTCCGGTTACCGGACGACTGAAGGCTGAACAACCATTCCAGGTTGTGACCCTCGCGAAACGGGTCCCACCTCCATTTCTTCTCCCCCTCTTCTCCGGCCGGTTGGGAGAGGGCCCGCTCAGGCCCCGTGATCCCGCTGACGGACAACCCCTGGGACAGGACAATCGACAGGCCGATGACGGCGGCCATCCCGGCAATCACCTTTCTTCCTCCATGGAGCAATTCCCGGTTTCTCCAGCGGACAGCAAGCAGGATCAAGCTGGTCATCAAAAGGAGGGTCAGAGGGGAAACAGGCAGCAGTCTCACCTGACCATAAGGGATACGGGAAAAGAAATCGACCAGGCCCACCGCCGACTCCCCGGTTTTTTCCACCAGGAAATTGTAAGGGGGCCATCCGTCCGGAAAGACCGACAAAAGCATCGTCGCCAGGAAGCCCAGCGGGAGAAACAGGTCTCCCGCCACAGGCACCACGAAGATGTTCGAAAAAATGCCGACCCAATCGGCCTTTCCGACAGAAAACCATAACAAAGGCAGTGTGGTCAGCATCACCGCAACCCCTGTCACAAGATGTTCCCGAAAACCCCTTTCGCTTCCCTCAAAATCCTTTCCTTTTTTTTCTCCCTTGCCGGATGATTCCCACCGGCACCCCAGCAGGAGACCCCAGAGGGCCAGGAGGGAAAGGTCCATCGACAGGGACAGGGGGGCTTCCGGATACAGGGCGATGATGCCCAGAAGGGAAAGCCCGAACACATCCGGCCAGGAGATCATCCTCCCTGTCGACCGGAATGCCATCAACAGGGCAAAGGCGACGACCGCCCGCACTGCCGGCAAGGGAGAACCGATCAGGGTCAAATACAGAACAAGGACGGGAAGGAGCAACCATCCGGCCAGTGCAGGCAAGGGAACCCGGACGAGCATTCGTCTCATCAGTGGATAGGGAATCAATCGCAAAAGGATGAAAAGGCTACCGTTCAGGAAAAGGGCAAGAAGGGCCATATGTTCGCCCGAGACGGAGAGCAGGTGGTAGGCCCCGCTGGACTGAAAGGACCGGAGGAGATCGTCCGGCAACAAGGACGTGTCGGACAAAATCATGGCACCGGCCAGACCGGCGACATCTGGCGAGAAAACGGATGCGAGACGATGCATGAGCAAGGACTCGCGTTGTCTCAAAGGTCCGGAGGAAAATTCCTGACTCCGGGTGACGGAAAGCGGGTCCCACGGCAAGACCTGTCCCTCCAGCAGAACCGGCCGGAAGGAACTTCCAAAAAGATGTTCCCGCTCCCAAGGGGAGGGGGAGGAAGCAAACAGGGCCGTTCCCGTCAGGCAGTCTCCCCGCCCCAGATCATTTCCGCCTCTCCCGGCCGGAATTCTGATCTGGACCGGTGCCAGCCGGACGCTGTCCAGCTCTGCATCCATCCGGACCAGACTGCCGGTCCGGGTCATCCGCGGGGCATCTGCCAGACATCCCGAAAAATCATGAACACCTTGCCACTGTCCGGAAATATCCCCAAGCAGTCCGACCGACATCATCCCCCAGAAAAAGCCGGCCAGTGCCCAGAAAAAAACCTCCCCTCTCCCCTTTCGCCAGGCCAGCATTCCTGCTGTCAGGAAGAACAGGAGCAGGGTGAGCGGAAAGAAAGGGAAGGCCCAGAACAGGACAAGCCCTGAAAATGCCCCTCCCCCCCGCTGAAGGTGACCCGCAGACGCTGGACCGGTCAGGAAGGAATTTCCCCGAAATCTTTCCGGACGGCTTCCATGATTTCCAGCGAGAATGTCTCGATCTGATCCCGGTTGGGGCCTTCGAGCATGATACGAAGAGCCAGTTCCGTGCCGGAATAGCGGAGCAGGAGACGGCCATGGGATTTCTCCAGCTCCTTTTCCACCTTCCGGGAGATTTCAGACAACAGGCGAAGTTCCCCCAGCGGAACCTTTTTTTGCACTGGAACCGTTTTCAGTACCTGGGGAAAGGGTTCGTAGACGGACGCGGCCTCTTCCAGGGAAAGGCCCTTTTCGACCAGGAGGGAGACCACCTGGATGGCCGTCATCAACCCATCCCCCGTTGTATGGAAATCGCGGAAAATCAGATGACCGGACTGTTCACCTCCAAATGACAGGTTGTGGTTTTCGAGCTCCTCCAGGACGTACCGGTCACCTACCTGGGTTTTCCGGACCTGAATTCCGTTTTTTTCCATCGCCAGATCCAGGCCCATGTTGCTCATCACGGTCGTGACCAGGGTATCCTGCTTCAACAGATTCTTGTCCTTCAGATGGGTGGCCACGAGCGCCATCACCGCGTCCCCGTCAAGGATATTGCCGTTCGACGTGACAAAAATGGCCCGGTCGGCGTCTCCGTCAAGCCCGACACCCAGATCGGCTTCATGCTCCCGGACCGTCTCGGCCAGCCGTTCAGGAAACAGCGCTCCGCACTGGTCGTTGATATTGGTCCCGTCCGGCTGATTCGCGATGGCGGTGACATGGGCCCCGAGTTCCCGAAAGGCCATCGGCGCTACACGGTAGGCCCCCCCGTTGGCCAGATCCATGACAATATGCATGCCGTCGAACTTCTGCCTGCGGGGGATGGTATTTTTGATAAACTCGATATAACGGCCTTCCGCGCCTGACAGACGGTCGACCTTTCCGATCTGGTCACCGGTGGGCCGAATTCCGTCGATCTCCTTGCCCAGCACAAGCTCTTCTATCCGGAGTTCGATATCGTCCGGCAGCTTGGAGCCTTCCGAGGAGAAGAACTTGATTCCGTTGTCCTGATAGGGATTATGGCTGGCCGATATCATGATTCCGGCATCGGTCCGGAGGGCCCGGGTCAGGAAGGCGATCCCCGGTGTCGTAAACGGCCCGACGAGAATGACGCTCACCCCCATGGAACAGATGCCGCTCGTCAGCGCATGTTCGAGCATGTAACCGGAAATACGGGTGTCCTTGCCGATGACCACACGATGTTCACCCTTGTATTTCTTGAAGAGGTAAGCTGCCGCGCGGCCCAGGCGAAAAGCCGTTTCCCCCGTCACCGGCTCGACGTTGGCCACCCCCCGGATACCGTCCGTTCCAAATAATGTTCTTTCCCGTCCCATCGCCCATCTCCGCTTGTTGTCCGGAATCAAAAAACGATTTTCCCGCCCGGAATTTCAGACTTTTCTCATATTACCCGATTTTCACCCCTCCACCAATCGGCCCGCATGTCATTCACCGAGCCATCGGGGGAACATATTCCTATCGGTCAGCTTGACAGGGATTAACTATAACATTTATAGTTACAGTATGGCAGCCAACAGTCGATTCGCCGTCGCAACACATTTACTGGTCGGTCTCGGATACCTTCCTGCCCACTCCCCCCGTCACGAACCTGAAAGGGGAGTCTGGGTAAACTCCACCCTCCTGGCGGAATCGGTGAACACTAATCCTGTGGTTGTCCGCCGGCTCCTGGGAAAGCTCCGAAAATCCGGGCTGGTGGTCACCCAACAGGGGAAAAACGGGGGGGTGGCGCTGGGAAAGAAGCCGGAAGACATTACCCTTCTGGACATTTTTCGGGCGGTCGGTGAGGAATCTGTCTTCGCATTCAATCCCAACCCTCCCAACCCGAAGTGCCCGGTCAGCATCAACATGTTCAGCCTCATCGAACCGGTGTTCCGGTGCGTCGGAAATGCCCTGGAAAAAGAGCTGGATCGGGTCCGGCTGTCGGATCTGATTTCGGGAATTCCCTGACCGGCCATCCGTCCCGGAACATAAAACTGCAACAGGATCTCCGATTTGTCGTTGAATTCACCCACAAGCATATTTCAGGAGGAACATCCACAATGCCAGACAACACCATCGATCTTTTCACCCCTTTCCAGCTCGGCCCCCTTTCCTTGCCGAACCGTGCCGTCATGGCCCCGATGACCCGCAACAGGGCGGCCCAGGGCAACATTCCGACGGACCTGATGGCCACCTATTACAAGCAGCGATCATCGGCCGGTCTGATCATCACGGAGGCGACCCAGGTGTCTCCCATGGGCCAGGGATATATCCTGACCCCGGGCATTCACACTTCGGAGCAGGTCGAAGGCTGGAAAAAGGTTACCCGGAGCGTCCACGAAAGCGGCGGGAGAATCTTCCTCCAGCTCTGGCATGTCGGCCGGATTTCCCACCCCGATTTTCTGGGAGGCCAGCTCCCGGTGGCACCCTCTGCCATTGGCCCCCGCGGTCTCACGACCTACACCTTTGAAGGTCCCAAGGCCATTCCGGTACCGCGGGCACTGGAAACCCATGAAATTCCCGGGATTGTCGAAGACTATCGCAAGGGTGCTTCAAACGCCAGGGAAGCCGGGTTTGACGGAGTGGAGATCCACGCCGCCAATGGATATCTTCTCGACCAGTTTCTGGAAGACAGCACCAATAAAAGGACGGATCAGTATGGAGGATCCGTCGAAAACAGGGCCAGGCTGATTTTCGAGGTGCTCGAGGCCGTCACGGGGGTTTGGGGAAGAGACCGGGTGGGGATTCGCCTTTCTCCAGGCGGAACATTCAACGACATGGGCGACTCAAACCCCCAGGAAACATTCGGGACCGTCGTCCGGCGGCTCTCGGGCTACGGCATCGCCTATCTGCACCTGATCGAACCGGCTGAACCGGAAGGCGAGCACCCCTCTCCTGATCTCAGCGCGTCCTTTTTCCGGCCCTTGTACAAAGGGAATCTCATGGTGGCCGGCGGATATTCACTGGAAAAGGCCAATGCATCACTGAAGCGGGGACTGTGCGATCTGGTCAGCTTTGGAAGGCCCTTTCTCGCCAACCCCGATCTCGTCAACCGGTTCCGGAAGAGGGCGGCCCTTAACACGCCGGATCCCTCGACCTTCTATGGCGGGACAGAAAAAGGCTATACCGATTACCCGACGCTGGAAGAAGCGGGCGCCCGATAGCAAAGCCAGGCGGCGTGGCCCAAGGGATATTGCAGGGACGGGAGGAAGAATGAGCCTTCCGTCCTCCCCCCACGGCTAAAGCCGCACCTTCTCCTGCGCAATGTGTTCCCGAAACCCCATGTTAAAACCGTACTGCCGTTCTCCCGCTTTTCCTCAACCCATCCCCCGGGTGTCGTCTGGATCTCAGAGCATGTCCATTTTCTGCCCCCTCCCTTACGGGAGCATCGGTGCCATAGTCGCCATGGGAGGGACCGGCGGCGCCTTGGGCGCGGGAGGCGACACCGCATAGGGATTCGTCGCCGAATGGTCCGGGTAAGGGCTTCCAAATTGTCCGTAGGGGTTCTTGATCGATGTGTCCGAATAGGGGCTCCCATACGGCCCATAGGGATCCGCCGTCGAATTGATATCATAAGGGTTCCCGTTCATGTACCCCAGAAATGTCCCTTCCGATCCATAGATCACCGGACTCTCGGGCCATGAAACACCCGCCAGCCCATACAACACCTCCATGGCCAGGCCGGCAAGACCACTTCCCTTCCAAAGCCTTCGTCCACCCATCACGCATCCTCCCCGACCTTCCAGCCGCGCGCCGCATTCTTTAGTTCCGGCGACCCGTCCTTCAGAGAACCACAAATTCCATCCATGCGTTTTCGTTCCACCGGTTCCCGAGACAATCGAACTCCGCTCTTTTCCCCGCGCTCCCTCTCCTTCCTCTCCTCCCGCGACTTGCATCGCCTTGTTTTTGATTGATAACGGACAAATCCTCCTTCCGCCACCCAAAGATCACCGCAATGTCCTGTCCGATCGAACAACCTTTCCCCCCGCGGCACTGATCGGGAAAAGAGGATGGGATTCCTGTCGGAAAACCGCCTCCGTAAAAAAACGTTCCCTTGTTTGATGCATTGTTCCCGCCCTCCTTGTCACGCATTCTTCTCCCTCTCACCCCTCGCCTCTTGTCCCCCGTCTGCCGAAAAGTCGATAATGTGAAAGAGCAGACGGATCTCCATTCTCGCCCTGCTCAGGCAGAACCCAGACTTGACCGGAGCCTTCATGACATTTGTTTCGGAAAGGGAAGAGCAAAACCTTCTCGCCTGCCGGATCCTGACGACACTTCCCTCCGGTCTCGGCCATGTCCGTCTCCTCTTTCCCCATGAGGGGGGGTACCAGCAGATCCGTTTTGAACAAAAACGCCTGGGAGGCTTCCTGCGTCACCGGAGCGATTTTCTGGATCCCGCCTCTTCGCTGGGAAGCGATCTGGGACGGAAAGGCCGCCGCCTCTTTGTCCTTCAACAAGAAGATCTTCCGGGAGCGCGGGAGTGTCTTCTCCCCATTCTGTTCGGCGTGCATGTATTGGGTTGGGTGGGTGCGCCCCTGCCCCGAATGGATTACTGGAACCAGTACCTGAAAGGATCATGGGCCCGCTGGATCCGCATCTTTTCAGAGCGGTTCGCGCACCGCCAGATCGCCCGGGGGAAACTGCCCGACCTATCGTTCGACGGACCCATCCTGGAAAAAAAATCCCTCCGGCTTCTCGCCTCCCGTCTCTCGGACGAAGGGGAAGTTTTCGGGATGGTTTACGTCCGTCCCGACAAGCTGGAAATGGCAGATGCGCTTGCGGACATCCTTCGTACCGCCGTCCGGGAAGGCGACGCGGTGGGTTCGGCCGATACGGGCGCCACAGCCCTCTGTGTGGCCGGGGCGGCTGAAGGCATCAAAAACCGGATGCACAATCTTTTGTCCGACGCAGCGGAACTCGACTGGCGGCTCGCCTCAGAACTCCGATTCGGATTCTGCGATCGCGGGCGATTCCGGGACGTGTCGATCCACCGCATCCGTCCCGTAGGGCGTCCGATCACCGAACCGACTTCCCGTCTTTTTGCCACATTCCGGAGACTGGGCCTGATCTCCGCCCGACGTTAGGGGAAGGACCCACGCACTATCTTTCCTCCCAAACTTCACCGACAACAAATGCCGGATCTTCAATAGAAAAGGGGAAAACGGATGCTGATCGCCACATTCGGTGCATCGGGGGTCACGCCTGCGGCCACATTGACCATAAAGAAGAATTTCGGACTGACATTGTATGTTCCCCCGAACAGGACAGATCCCAGCTGCAGGATCCGGGTCAGCGGCACCTGAACCCCGTTCTCCGAGGGGGGCCAGATTGTCATCTGGTCGTAACCGACGGTAAAGATGGTTTTCTGGCTGAAGGAAAACCATCCGCCGAAATTCAGGTCGGTGGCGTTTCCCGGATTGATGGTTCCAAGCGCCCCTCCGAAGTTTCTTGAGAAGTCATAGATATAATTCAGGTTGGCATAGAAAACGACCGGAGAAACGGGAAAAAAAATGGAAAGACCGGGTTCCAGCGACCAGAATCCGGTTCCTGTCGGGAGATCGTTCAGAAGCCCGGTTGCGGAGTTCACCGGAATGGTAAAAGGGTTGCTCCCCGACGTGGATTTGGCCATGACATTTCCCATCAGGAGCATCCCGAGAAATGGCGTGGAATTGAATTGATAATGAACACCGTAATCGATATCCCCCAGGCCTCGCCCGAACTGATTCGTCAGCGTCGGAGCGCCCGTCCCGCCCGACGAGGTCACAGGAGACGTCACCGCCGTCTGGGTCCGATAGACATAGGGAACATCCGCTTCCAGCTCGAGTTTGTCCGTCACACCCAGGAACACGGCGATCATCTCGATATAGTAATCATCATCCACCCGCTGGATATTCACCCCCGTCGATGCTGCCAGAACCGGGAAAAGGGAAAAATTCTGGGACGCTACCTGTGTGGAGGTGTTGTGGAGGTACAAAAAGACGTTCTCCACCTCCACCTTGCCGGCCGGAAGAAGGAGATACGTTCCTTTCCGGCGTTTCTGGCCCTGGACGGTAACGACCCTTTCCGGGGGGGGAGGTGGCGTCGTCTTGGGGGAAGGGGCCCTGAAGGCGACCACCTCGTCCGGCAGGAATCCGACAACATGAACGATGCGGTGGCGCCTCCAGCAGGATTCCCGGTGATCCGAACACAAAAGCCTCCCCGGAATGGATCGTTTTCCGAAAGAAACGACGTGGATTCTTCGCGGATCGATCCCTAGTCCGGTCAGATACCGTTTTGCCGACCTTCCCCTCGCGAGGCCCAGGCGAAAGTTGTAATTCTGGTTTCCCCGTTCGTCGGAATGCCCGATCAGCAGGACTTCCACCTCGGGATGACGGCGGAGAAGAGCTGCATCCTCCTGCAGGGTCTGCCGATCAAAGCGGTTCAAATAGGAATTTCCGGTCGAAAATATGAGGTCTTTCCGGGACAGTTGCCTTAACTGCTGAAGGAGTTTCCGGTCATGTTGCCGGAGTCGTTCCTGCTGGGTGGTATTGTCGGCCGATGACCCGGCCACGGCAACTTCTCCGGGAGGTCCGGCCAGAGGAAAGAGCACCCCCAGACAAAAGAAAAGGGCAGCCAACTCCCTCTTTCCCCCCCGTGAAAGGGCGTCCCATATCTGTTTTCCCGCATAATGGACAGGAAATCGGTCCAAAATGATTTCTCCCCGAATGGATGCGCGCAGCTCAGAAATAAAGGGGGACCCGAAAACTGACCTGGATATTCGGAGCATCGGGCGTCACCCCCACTTCCACATTCAGCAAATAGAAAAAATACCGGCTGACGTTATAGGAGTACCCGAACACCAGGGATCCCAGCTGCAGAACCTGGGTCAGGGGAATCTGCGTGCCGTTCTGGGTCGGTGGCCACAGTGTCATCTGGTCATAACCGACATCGAACGATGTCTTGTCATTCAGGGAAAAACCGGCACCAAAACTCAGGTCGGTGGCGTTTCCGGGGTTGATGGTCCCGATGGTTCCGCCAAAATTGGCAGAAAAGTTGTAGATATAGGCAGCGTTGGCATAAAAAACCACCGGATCAGAAGGGTATATCGCCGTCAGGGAAGGCTCGACGGACCAGAAACCGGAGCCCGTTGGCTGGGCTGTGAGCAGCCCGGTCTTGGAACTGACAGGGATCGTGAAGGGGTTCGTCCCGTTGTTGGCTTTTCCGATGACGTTGGCCAGGAAAAAGGCTCCGCCGAACCCTGAATGGTTGAGCTGTTCATGAAAACCGAATTCGATATCTCCCAGTCCGTTCCCGTTCGTTCCCGTCTGGAGAAGATTTCCGGAACCGCCGTTGATCGGATAGGACAGCACACCTTCGGTCCGATAGACGTAGGGTACGTCGATTTCAGCTTCCAGGTTGTTCGTGATGCCGTAGTAGAACGTCAGGATATCCATGTAGATGTCCTGCTCGACGGATTCAACGTTAATTGTTCCGATCAGGATAGCCGGAATGACGGTAAACCCTTGCAAGGCAACCTGGGTGGCGGTGTTGTGAACATACTCGAAGGTATTTTCGACGAGGAGTTTCCCTTGCGGCACCAGAATGCCCGTATTGGTCACAAGTGTTTCCACCTGGGGGGCCTTGTTCTTTTTCTTTTTCGGGGCCTGGCCTACGGGGAATGGTGGGGTAGACGGCTGGGGAGCGGATTCTTCCTGTTTCTTTTTTTTGTTCTTTTTCTGCTCATCGGTCTGGGAGGTGGATGGACCGGCATTTTCCTGGTCGTTTTGGGCGATGGTCTGAACCGTCTGCCAATCAGGCAAGGAAGGCTCTCCGGCAAAGGACGCACCCGTCCCCCCCTCCCAACCTGACAGGAAATACCAGAATACCCAAGCCAAGACCGCAATCCGGACATTCTTCACAATCACGCCTTTCAGGACAGCGCCGATCAGTTCCAATGCGAAAGGAAAACACAAGCCCAGGTTCAGACAGAAAGAAAACGAAGCGTCCGTTTCAGGCAATGATCACGACTGGCTTCTCTCCCCTCCCGGTGGCTCCCGTCCGGGTCCCCTGAGCATCTGGGGCCGCATCCGTCCGGGAAACGTGATAAGGACTCGTCTCCGAAACATTCATTAATGCTTTCCGGCCAGACCTTGTGTGCTCTTGTTGCCCTGAAGGGATTCTGTGCTGTCCATGGGGTATTTCGCCTCGTCCCACAACTTGACACCCTTGGCTGTCGAAGGAATGACAATCACGGGATTGTTTCCCCTTCCCCTCTTTTCCAGTACAGGGTTTTTGACAGGCGGCTGAACGAGAAGGACCTCCTGCTTTCCGGGAGGTCCTGATGATTTTTCCTGTTCAGCTGCCTGAAGAAGGTTCGATGGTCCGGAGGCTATCGCCCAGCCGGCAGCCAGAACGCTTAAGGCAAGGGTAAAAACAATTTTTTTCCGGTGCTTCCTGTAATGATCATGCGTCATCAGGAACCCTCCAGCCTGAATTTGGCAATTTTTCAGCAATCTCCTCAACGCTCAAGGAAACGCGATGCCTCGAGCATGCTGTTGAGACTCAGGGCATGGGTCACAGCACCAATATTGGTCGCCGTCCCGTTCATAGTGACTACGTTATGGATCACGAGATTGCTCGCAGCGTTCTGGAGAACGGAAATAATTCCCGATGAATTGTCGAACGCCGTGGGGGAAACAAGGTTCTTGACAGTGTTTCCCGACCCGGACGGTTCGATCTGGACCACGTAACTGAATGCGTTGCCGGCCTGGGAACCGCTGCCGGCCGGAACAGACCGGATCGTGACTCCGGGGGGAGTAGAGGAAGACGATGATACCGTCAGGGACGGGGAAGAAATTGTATTTGTCCCCGGTTGTCCCCCACCGCTATTCGGTGTCAGAACATTGTTTTTTGAAACACTATCAGTGCTTGCGGAGACCGTTGCGCTTACCTGGGGTGTCCCGTTACCCGTTGAACCCTGGAAAGGGTTGCTGCCGGTTTCCACCAGAAGTTCGTTCCCTATTGTCTGGAGAATCGTCTTGACCATCAGTGCGCCATTGACAAATGTTGAACTTTCAATTCCGAACGAGAAGTTGATCCCTCCCCATGAAAATCCCCCGCGCATGCCGGCCAGGACACTGTCCGGAACAGGACGGACGCCCGGCGTGGTCCTCTCCGGGGAAGCTCCGCGGGACTGAACCGGAAAAATCAGGAGAGAGCCAAACACGATTCCCCCGACAAGAAGAATTCCCGAAATCTTCTTCAGGGATTTCAAATGAGGAGAATGATGGACACGCATGCGAATGCTCCCTTTTTCGTTTTTCTCCTTCAGGGAATGCCGATCTTAGCAAATCCGCCCAGCTGGAACTGGTTTGGCCCGGGAACGACGAGGAGCTGGGTGGAGATGGGAAGATTGTTCTGGACAATATTTGAAGGAACGCTGATGTTAACGGTATTCCAGTCCTGGGGGTTGTTGAAGGTTTTACGGGTAATGAGGATATCCGGACCTTCGTGAATCACAAAAACGATTCCGTTTTTCCAAAGCGTCAGGAAATGCTTCCTGCTGTCCATTCGAAGCCCCATCGCCGGATCACCGATCAGAACGTTCTGCGTCGATACACCCTTCACGACAACAAAATGCTTGTATCCGTTCACCTCGATCAGGAGGATGGCCGGCAGGCGGAGCTCCATGAGCTTGTCCAAAGAGAGCCTGTAGCCGTCTGACTTGTACCCGAGGGAGGAGAGGTATCTCTTGATATCCAATAAGGAAAACCCATGTTTCTGGATCTTTTTCTTGTCCCCTGTCTTGTACATGTACTGGAAAGCAGCCGTTTCTGTCGTCGGACGGAGGTATTCATAGGTCAAAAGCGTTGCCACCGCCGCCGATCCGCAACTGAAATCAAATCTCTGACGCACGACATCCCGGAACTTGAGTTCGGCATAGCTCTGGGAAGGGACAGTCAGGACGCCCGTCGGCGTGGAGTTGAAAAAAATAACCCCGGCCCGAACCTGGCCGGGAGTCAAACACAGGAAGAGGAATAACACGAGGCAGGAACCAAGAAAAAGGGCGCAGCCCGTGAGATTCGCAGACCACGCCCCTACTTTTTCTGTTGGAAGGGCGACCTTCTTCCCCTCCGTTTCTGCGTCCAGTACAACCGGTTTAGCACAATCCATCGCAAAGCTCTCTTTCGGCGAGATCTTTCCGGCATGGCTGCCACCACTCGCGAACGACTATTTGACAAATCTCAGATTCAGATTGACGCTACTGTCGATCACAACATTGTTTCCCGAATTCTGAATGACATTCACAATGCCCGAATCTCCCGAAAAAGCATTTCCCTTGATCCCGTTGTCAATCGACTCTCCGGCATTCATGATCGTCGGATTTTGCGTCAGGGAAGCCGGATCGATGGCGATATTTCCCAACCCTTCCCCCCGAATACGATCCAGTTTCTGAGCGGCTTCCGGAGATCCCAGGATTCCCCCGAGTGACTGACTCCCCGGGGGGGCCTGTTGTGGCGTGGCACTTACGGGAAAAGGCGTGCTGATTCCCGCTAGCCAGAACATCCAGATGGCTGACACGACAAACCGTTTCATAGCCCTACCCTCGCCCTTTCGGGCCGGTACCGGCAACGCACCCAAGGCAAAAGGGGGCGATGCCCCCTTTACCCGTTTAGTGGAGACCCGCGCTGTTGTTGACATTGACTGTCTGCATCGAAGCGTTGTTCACACCGGACTCCTGACTCACGTTCATGACACCCGAAGCGTTTTCGAAGGCATGGTTGTTCATGCTGTTCGGATTGTGATTGTCATAAATGGCCGCATGCTGGTTGTTCGTCACCATCTGGCTCAGGTCATTCTTCGAAAGCGCGTTTCCTGAAATGGTTTTTGAAAGGGAGAGGGACTCTGTCTTGTTGATATTCTTGGAATCGTTGGTGCTGATCCCGACATTGCCCACCGTTACCGAAGTCGTGTTGGTCTTTGTCAGGCTTTCACTGCCATTGCTGTAGGCGGAAGCGGAGGCGTTGCCCGAAGCGTTGGACCCTGAACTCGAAGCGGCATTGGAGCCCGAAGTGGAATTGGAGTCATTGGTGCTGCTGGAAGATGCCGCATGAACCACCACCGGGAAAGAAAGGAAGGCAACGGCTGTCACGACAGCAAATAGTTTTTTCATTTCCATGGCTGTAACCCCTCATTGTGAAAGGTGAAGTTTCCTTGAGAATAAATCCTTCGTTTTTTGCGGCTGCGGACATTCCGCAAACCCACCGATTTGAAATCAATACAAACGGCGTGCCATGCAGAAAAGTGCTTGCATGAAAGCCATTCTCTCAAAACAATGTTTTTCGAAATCATCTTCCTTCGGTGTTTTGTCTGGATGAGGACCTGTCATTCCTCGTATGGAAGGCATCTTTCTCACCCACCCCACCCGGACACGACAGAATCAAAATCCGGATATGTCCACTTTTCCGGACAGACAGGGGATCCGTTTCCCGACGGGCGCTCCCAGGAAAATCGTCGCAGATTCAGGAAAATAGCTATCCCCGATGGTTTTCCGGAAAAATGGACAATGGTGTCAGGGGTATATCATGAGGATGATCCGGCAAACCCGGAGGAAGACGGGAGAGAAAGCCCCTGATCCTGGAGGAAAATCAGAGAATGATGTTGTGCTTTTTCAGAAGTTCGTAGAACGTTGTGCGCGTAATCCCCAATTCCTGGGATGCCCGGGAAACGTTGTTCCGGAATTTCTGGAGGGCAACCTGAAGGGCTTCCTTTTCCACATGTTCCCGGATTTCCCGGAGAGTTTTACCCTGGGGGCCGGACGTCAGACGATTCCCTGCCAGCTGAAGGTCCGCAGGAATGATATAGGGACCGTCGCTCATCAGGACGGCGCTCTTGACCTTGTTGATCAGTTCCCGGACGTTTCCGGGCCAGGCGTAAGACTGTAGCGCTTCCATCGATTCCGGAGAAAATCCTTTCAGATCGGGGGAGTAATCCGCGGAAAAACGCCTGAAGAAATATTGTGCGATCAATCCGATATCGCTTCCCCTTTCCCTCAGGGGAGGAAGACTGATCCGCAGAACGTTGAGCCGGTAATAGAGATCTTCACGGAAGCGCCCTTCCTTGCAGGCTTTCTCCAGATCAATATGGGTTGCGGCAATAATCCGGACATCAACAGAAATTTCGGGTGATCCTCCCACCCGCTGGATTTTTCCGAACTGAAGGACACGGAGCAGGTTGACCTGAAGTTCGAAAGGCATGTCTCCGATCTCGTCCAGCATGATCGTTCCATGATTCGCCGCCTCTATATAGCCGATTTTCCGGGCATGCGCTCCGGTAAAGGCCCCTCTTTCATACCCAAAGAGTTCCGACTGGATCAGGTTACTCGGGATGGCTCCGCAGTTCAGTGTCACAAAGGGTCCCTTCGCCCTTTTCGAACGTTCATGGATCGCCCGGGCCACCAGCTCCTTTCCGGTACCGCTCTCTCCCGTAACCAGGACACAGGCGTCTACTCCCGAGATTTTGCGGATGTTACGAAAACAGTCCAGCATGGCCGGACTGGAGCCCACCATATCAAACTCCATCGGATGATCATCCGCCATATCTGCGTTATGATCGAAGGCTTTCAGCCAGGCCATGCCATGGGCATGACCCATAATGACTCTCAACCGATCCAGGTCGAGGGGTGTCCTGTGGAAATCAAAACAATGCTCACACACCAGCCGCATGATATCCCGCTGCTCGGTCACACCCTGTCCCAAAAGCGCAATCCACCGGATGGACTTGTCCGGAACGTCCGTAAAAAACCGGAGGGCATCCTGTAACCCGTTCTTGCCCAAACACAACAGTCCCAGGTGGACCGTGTTTCGTCGGTACGCTTTCAGCAGGTCTTCGGGTGAACGGACGGGAAGAAAAGCCCACTCCTTTTTCAGGGCTGAAACTACATCCCCGGACAAAGGGTCACCCTCCGGAGCATAGATAAAGGCTTTCCGCGAAAGAGGATCAAATGTCTGAGCAACGGGAGACAGGGGATCCGGACACATCATATGCGTATCCTTCGGGATGACAGGCCGCCGGAATCAAGCGGGGCATGCCGGAAGCGCATCGGCCCGGGGGAAGACCGGAAAACCCCAAGCCGAATACCAGAAAACAATCGGACCTGATCTTCCCGCAACGCAAGATAGTCCGAACAGCACTCCTTCTGGGAGTAGCCATTTCATCCAATCATCATATTTTTGGATTGGATACTAAAAAAAATCATTATATGGTTTGTGTGAAATATACACCTAATTTTTCAAAATTCAAGTTAATGAAAAATAAAAAAATACACATGTTCAATGTGTAAAATTAATTGACACTAAACGCATCCTACTAAAGTAGGATGGCCGTAAAGAATCCCGACCACACCTCCGTTGGAAAGGAGCGCGCTACTCCCAATCAGGCAGTTTTTCCCAAACGGAGGACCGACTGCAGGCAGAAAGAGACGTCTTTCGTTCCCTCCGGGAAATCCGTTCCGGAACAATCTGTTGTGGGTGGAAAAACAAGCGGTCCCTCTATTCATGGACCCAGGCAGACAGGCGAGAAAGACGAATGGCGGGGGATACTCGGTTCCCTAGAAGCGATCACCCCTGCCTTGGCTACCGGAGGATGGAAGGGGTGGACGTTGGGCCGGAGCGATACAGACTGACACGGATCAATCCATTCTGACGCAGACAAAAAAGGAAGACGGGGAAAACCACCGTCTTCCTGATCGAATGCACGCAAGCTCAGACAAAGGGCTTTCAAAATCACGGCACAACAATCCCTGTTCCCGACAGAGCAAGGGACCGTTACGACCGGTATTGAATACCAGCCGCGGCGCTGGAGGACATCGCACCGTGCCGTGTATTTCTTCCGGGCAACGTTACTTCAGGGACGCTACCCCGATATACTCGGGCTTCAGGTTGGAAGCCGATTCTTCATGGACGGGTTGCTTGGAAACCCAGTCCGCTCCTCCGGCAACACAATCCATGTCTCCGCCACAACCGAGACTTCTCTCGTACATCACAGCTTCCCATGCCTGTTTTTCAGTAATCTGTCCGGCACTGACAAAACCCACCATGGCCGGCTGAAGAGGAGATCCGTTCGACACGACCCAGAACATCTCACCGGAAGTCCGGACCTGCTCAAACTGATGGTTTGTGAAATTCCGCGGACTGGGATCCATTCCAGCAGCACCCGGGCCGTCACCCTTGCCTCCCACTCCATGACAGGTATAACAGGTGCCCGCTCCATTGAAAACCTCTTTCCCCTTGGCGATTATCGCCGCATTGACGGGAAAAGGGGGTTTCATTGCTTTTGCAGCCGCTATCTGGTCCGCGGGAACCCGCGGTTTCAGGATATCCAGCTCAGCGGAATAGGCCGTCACTGTCAGAAGGCTCACGGCTGCTGCACCCAGAACTGCTCCTGCCCACTTCTTCATAATCGATCCTCCCGAAAAACAACTGTTGGATTCCGATGTCATACAAGAAACCGGGCCTTTCCGAAGAAAAGACACGGCTCTGATGACAGAAGTTGGAAATTGGATTTTTCCGGACCGTTGACACCATGACCCGGCGGCACGTATCCCTCAGGAAAGACAGAATATTCCTTCCCCGCTTGGACCCGGAGAAACATCATCGATAAAGCCACCCTGAAAAAGGATACTTGTTAAGCGTATCCCCGATTCGAAAGTTGTCAAGGCGAACATGTCCCGAAACAACCCATCGTTTTTTTCCCAAAAGGGGAAATGTCCTCAATGCCCTGGACGGGAAGCGTCCGTGACAGCCTTTTTTCTGGCCGGAAGACCTTTCCTTTCGTGCTATTTCGGCGTAGGAACTTGAATTTTTTCACGGCTCCGGATATCCTAGTTTTTCGTGTTGAAATTGATCAACCTCAGGTTATATTCCAGACGGAAGGACAGCCCCCGAGATGTCGAGTGTCATCAAAAAACGCCGCAAGAAGATTCGGAAGCACAAGTACAAGAAACTTCGCAGGGCTTCCCGTCACAAAAAGAAATAACGCCGTACGGTTCCGGGTTCCTAACCCGTCCAAAGGGGGTTCCTGCGCTTGAGCGAACGCAAGATCGCCATCGGATCAATTTTTGTCCTTTTCTTTCTGTCTGTGGGGATTCTCACTTACCAGGAAGGGGAGATTTCCGATCTTTCCGCCAAGCTGCGACAGGCGCAGATTGGAGCGGAAGCCCGGGCCGGAAAGCCGCTGTCATTTTCGGAAAAAGCGCTGCCTTCGACGTCAAGCGGGAGTTACGAACTGGATGTGTTCAAGGCCGTCAGGGCAGTACCTGACTTCCAGAACATGCTGCCTTCGGAAATCGGACGCGGCCTCGTCTGGAAGGTCAGAAGCCGGTCCCGAATCCATTTCATAGGTGGCAATCTTGTCATTCTGGAGCTCCAGAATGACAAGGGCAACATCTTGCCTGTCCTCTTTCAGATCCCCGACCCTTCGCAAATACCGACGTGGAGATACCTCTACGGATTCGTTCCTTCCTGAATCCCGCCCCGGAAAAAAAATCGTCCCCAGGCTTTGCCCCCACAATTTTCAGGGGGCCGGCTTCCTGGGAAGAACCATAATTTCCCCCGGCAAAACCCGGTGTTCATGCTCGCGCGCGATCCGTTCCATCTCGAAAGGATCCCTGCGAAGGGCTTCGACATGATCCCGCCTTCCGTCGATCTGTCGCAGAAGAACATCCTTGTGGCGGGCGAGATCGCGGGCTTCCCACCGATACCGGATCAGTGCGGCAAGTCCTGTATCGCTCGACAGTAGCGCCCCTGTCCCGTAAAGAACCATGGCGACTCCCGACACAAGGAGAACCCATACCAGGGACCTTGACCCCGGCGGCTCCTGTTTCCCTGTATGGGAATCCGGACGCTCCATCACCAATTACCTGAAGGTTCTCAGACCGGACAATCCGGCATAGATGGCCTGGTCTCCCAGCTCTTCCTCGATTCTTAGAAGGCGGTTATATTTTGCCGTCCGTTCTCCCCTCGAAAGGGAGCCTGTCTTGATCTGCCCGCACTCCATTGCCACACCCAGATCGGCGATAAATGTGTCTTCCGACTCTCCGGATCGATGGGAAATCATGGCGCCCATGTTGTTGTACAGGGCCAGCCGGGTGGCATCCACGGTTTCCGTCACCGTACCCACCTGATTCAGCTTGACCAGAATCGCCGTTCCCGTTTTCCGTCGGATGCCTTCCCGCAAATAGGTCGAATTGGTCACAAAGAGGTCATCCCCCACCAGCTGGACGCGGTTGCCGATCTCCTGTGTCATGCGTTCCCATCCGTCCCAGTCTTCTTCGGCCAGGCCGTCCTCGATCGATACGATCGGGTAGCGGTCGACCAGATCCTTGTAGTATTCGACCATCTCCCGGGAGGACAAGATCTTCCCTTCGCCCTCCAGATGGTATTCCCCTTCCCGGTAGAATTCTGAACTTGCCGAGTCCAGCGCCAGAGAAACATCCTCTCCGGGCTCGTATCCCGCCTCCCGGATAGCCCTCAGAAGAAGGAGGAGGGCCTCTTCATGGGAACGGAGGGATGGAGCGAAGCCTCCTTCGTCTCCCACCATCGTCGGAAGACCATCGTGATGCAGAATCTTCTTGAGTGTCCAGAAGATTTCCGACCCTGCCCGGATCGCTTCCGAACAGGATGAGGTACCATGGGGAACGATCATGAACTCCTGAAAATCAAGATTGTTGTCGGCATGGGCTCCGCCATTGATGATGTTCATGAAAGGCGTCGGCATTGTCCTGGAGGTGACGCCTCCGAGTGAGCGGTAAAGGGGAAGCTCCCTTTCTTCGGCAGCCGCCCTGGCCACCGCCATGGAGACACCCAGGATAGCATTGGCGCCCAGGACACCCTTGTTCGGCGTACCGTCGACCGCCTTGAGGGTTTCATCCACCAGGGCCTGGTCTTCGGCGGGCAGCCCGAGAACGGCTTCCCGGATGACGCCTACCACATTGGCGACGGCCATTCGGACACCTTTCCCATGGAACCTGGCCGATTCCCGATCCCGAAGCTCGATGGCTTCCCGGGATCCGGTTGAAGCGCCGGACGGAACGATGGCCGATCCCGTTGCGCCGCTTTCCAGGAGAACCTCGACTTCAACCGTGGGATTTCCACGGGAATCCAGAACTTCCCTCGCGTGAATCTCTTCAATCCCGCTCATGCGTTCTCCTTAGCCCCCCTGTTTTCCCGCCTTGGTCGCAGGCTGGTCAAAAGGGACCTGTCCGCCAAAATCCTGTTCGGCGTAGTGGTTGTGGCATTGGGCACAGGCCCGGCCCCGGATGGGCACCCCGTGGTGCGCATCCCGGTCATAACCGTGAACATGGCATTTGATGCAATTTTCGTTCGGAACCACGCCGGCAACATACTGCCTTGCCGGTCGGGGAGTCCCCCAGAAATGGACCGCAAGTTCGTGGAGCCCATCCATCTGGGCGGCAACGGCACCCGGAATACCGGCACCCGAATGACACATTATGCAGTCCGGATGATGCTTCGCGGCACCGGACGACTGGAATGTCCGGCCATAATACTTCATTTCATGACAGGAAATGCAAAATCCCGGATGGGCTTCCAAAAGTCTCCCCCCGCCGGAAAGGGCAGCCCCCAAGATCAGGAGAACACCTCCGACGTAAAGGAGTCCGGGAATGGATCGAAACAGCTTTGTGGCCACGCCGTGTCACCCCTTTTCCGGCCCCAAAACGCTATCGGTGCCCAGTAGACGGATCTGTAACGGTGTAGGAGACGAGTTTTCTGGACCAGTGCCACCGTCCGTCGTCAGCCCACCCTCCTTCCGCGATCAGCCCCAGGTCGGGCACGTAATAGTCATAGAGTATCTGGGGGCTCTTCCGGCGGATCAGGTCATAGGTGATCCGTTTTTTGACGACCCATGCTATAAAAGTCCCGGAAGGAAAAGTGACCCGGACCTTCCCCCAGACACGACTGTGAATGCGGTTCTGGCCGTCCTGGGTTTCCCAGACCTTTCCCTTGCGGAAAGGGAGGCGGTACTGGAGAAGCGGCGGCGTGAAGGTCCATGTCCTTTTGCCGAACGCGGAACTTGATGTGTTCTGTACGACCGACGACGAGCGGGGATCGTAGCTGAAGGTGGCGACGATCGTGCGCGGTGGGAACTTGACATACCGGATCGTCCGGGTGATCTCGACTCTCGGCCAACCGCCCGCAGGAGGAAGAGGGCGGATGGATTCCCGGACGCTGATCTTACCGCCAAGTCCCGTGAACACCTTTGTGATCGGACCCTCCGGAAAATAGGGGACGGATCCTCCCCACGCCAATCCGGGCAACATGCAGCTCAGACAAAGTATGCCCCCCAGCAGGTTCATCCATTTCATAGGCTTGATCCACAGACCCGTTTTCACCGGGAAAGATAATCTTTCAGCAGAAGGTTGGCTTTCTGGGGATTGGCCTTGCCACCCGATTTCTTCATCACCTGTCCCACCAGAAAACCGAATACCCTTTCTTTTCCTTCCCGATACGACCGGACCTCGGCGGGGTTTTCCGCCAGGACTTCCTGTATCCATTCTCCGAGCTTCTCCTCACCCGACTCCTGGGAGAGGTTGTGTTCCTTGATCACCGCCCGGGGGGAACGGAGACTTTCAACCGCCAATACGTAAACCTCTTTTGCCTGATTCAGGGAAATCCGCTCCTCGACGACCTGGGCGACCAGGTAGGCGACCTCCTCCGGACACAAATCTCCCGAGAGAATCCGGGCGCCCTTGCGGTTCCATTCGCGGAGGACTTCGGACAGGATGAAATTGACCAGACGTCCCGTTCCCAGCTCTACCGGCCAACCGCCTTCCTTGGCGTACCGGACGACCACCCCCCGGGCTTCTTCGAAATATCGGGAAAGGTCTTCCTCCAGCAAAAGGGCTTCGGCGTCCTCTTCACGGATCCCCAGCTCCTCCGACAGCTTGAGCACCCGTTCCTGGGGCAGTTCGGGCAGATTGGCCCGTTCCTCCGCAATCCATGTGGGGTCAAGAACGAGTGGGGGAAGGTCCGGTTCGGGAAAATAACGGTAATCCAGGGCTTCCTCTTTGGAACGCATCGAGAGGGTTTTACCGGTGGAACTGTCAAAGAGTCTTGTTTCGCTCACGACCCTCTCCCCCCGTTCCAGCAGGGCCGACTGGCGATCGCACTCATGGACGAGGGCCTTCTGGACAAAACGGAACGAGTTCATATTCTTGATTTCAACCTTTGTCCCGAACGCCGACGTTCCCTTTCGACGCAAGGACACATTGGCGTCGCACCGGAAGCTTCCTTCTTCCATGTTGCCATCGGAGATCCCGATGGCCCGGAGAATCTGGCGGAGTTTCTTCAGATAGTCGACAGCCTCTTCCGGGGTGCGGATGTCCGGTTCGGAAACAATTTCGAGGAGGGGAACGCCGGCCCGGTTGAGGTCGACATGGCTGGCGTCACGGATGCCGGCATGCAGATTTTTGCCGGCGTCCTCCTCCATATGGATCCTGTGAAGACGGATTTCACGGACACCTTCCCCGCTTCGGACGGACAGGGAACCTCCCGTCAGGAGGGGATGGGTGAACTGGGATATCTGGTACCCCTTGGGAAGGTCGGGATAAAAATAATGTTTGCGATCAAAGACGCTCCGGGTGTGGACAGTGCAGCCCAGGGCCAGTCCCAGCCGGATCCCGAGACGAACCGCCTCCTCGTTCAGGACAGGCAGGACACCAGGATGTCCCAGGCAGACCGGACAGACCAGTGTATTGGGAGCCGCCCCAAACCGATTTTCGCACCGGCAGAACAACTTGGAACGTGTCAGAAGCTGGGTATGTACCTCAAGTCCGACGACCATTTCGAATTCGGGGTTCATGCCGCTTCCCCTCCCTGTCGCTCCCCGGTCATCGGAGGCCTGCACACACCGACAGCTTCTTCCAGAACGGATGCCACCTTCAGGAGACGGCCTTCCGACCAGGCGGGTCCGATCAGCTGGGCTCCGACGGGAAGACCTTCCGCAGTGGGCCAGGAAGGGACAGACAACGCCGGCAGACCGGCCAGGTTCGCGGAAATGGTATAGATGTCGGACAGATACATCGCCAGGGGATCGGAGGACTTTTCCCCAAAAAGAAAGGGGGGTGTCGGAGTGGTAGGGGCGAAGACCATGTCCACCTCGTGAAAGGCGCGGTCAAACTCCTCCCTGATCAGGGACTGGACCTGCTGGGCCTTCCGGTAGTACTGATCCTGGTACCCGGCCGAAAGTGCGAATGTTCCCAGAAGAATCCGGCGCTTGACCTCGGGGCCAAAACCCTCTTGGCGGGTGTGTGTGTACAGATCCCTGATATTCGATGCCTTCAGGGATCGGTATCCGTAGCGAACCCCGTCATAGCGGGACAGGTTCGACGCCGCCTCGCTCGTGGCAATGATATAATAGACATTGATGCCGTATTGGGCCGAAGGCAGGCGGACAGGCCTGAATATCGCCCCGTCAGCCGCCAGGACTTCCCGTGCGCGTTCCAGGGATGACCTCACACCGTCATCCAGGCCATCGGAAAAAAACTCTTCCGGCATCCCGATAACCATCCCCCGGACCTCCGATGCAAAATCCCTTCTCATCTCCTCCGGATTCCGGGATGCGACCGTCATGTCCCGGCCGTCAGGGCCCGACAGGACGAGCATCATTTCGAGAGCGTCCTGGGCGTGGCGGGCGAAAGGTCCAATCTGGTCCAGGGAAGAGGAAAAGGCCACAAGACCATAACGGGAGATGCGTCCGTAAGTGGGCTTGAGACCCAGAACCCCACAAAAGGCTGCGGGCTGTCGAATGGATCCCCCCGTATCCGATCCCAGCGCCATCGGGGCCATATCCGAAGCCACCGCCACGGCGGAACCGCCCGATGAGCCCCCCGGAACACGCCGGGTATCCCAGGGGTTTCTTGTCACCCCCATGGCGGAGTTTTCCGTGGAACTGCCCATGGCGAATTCGTCCATGTTGGTCTTGCCGAGGATGACGGCGCCGGCTTTCAGAAGACGGTCGACGACAGTGGCATTTTCCAGCGGCCGGTAATTGGCCAGCATACGGGAAGCGCAGGTCGTGGGCATCCCCGCAACATGCAAGTTATCCTTGATAGCGACGGGGTAACCGTAAAAAGGCGACTGGGCGGGGTTTCTCGCCATACGGTTGTCCAGCTGCCGGGCCCGGTTGACGGCGTTCGGGTTCAGGGAAAGGAAGGCACCCAGTTGCGGGTCGAGATTCTCGATTCTGGCCAGACAATCCCTGACGGCTTCCTCGATGGAAAACTTCCGGCTGTCACGACCCTGGGCAAAAGACGCGATTCCGTCGAAGAGAGGGGTCACAGCCGGTCTCCTGTCGAACGAATCGCATTTTTTGCGTCGACCTTGACGATGACCGGCCGGTATCCCTTCAGTTCGTCCTCATCGTAGTGCGCATAGCAGAAGATGATCACCCTGTCTCCGACGGCCCCCTTTCGGGCGGTCGGACCGTTCAGGCACACGGTTCCGCTTCCGGCCTTGCCCGGAATGACATATGTGGTGAAACGCTCTCCGTTGTTCAGGTTGCTCACGACAACCTGCTCAAAAGGCAGGAGACCGGACGCGTTCATCAGCTTTTCGTCGAGCGTCAGGCTGCCTTCATATTCAAGATCTGATTCTGTCACGGTTGCGCGGTGTATTTTTGAACGCAGCATGGTGCGAAGCATGGGATCAGCGTCCCTCCTCAAGGATTCTGGGCACCCTGAAAAACTGGCCAGATCGGTCAGGGGCGTTGGAAAGCGCCTCCTCCACAGGAACAGAGGGGCGTGGAATGTCAGGATGGAGCGGAGTGGGTCCCGAAACGCCATCTCCCACTTGGAGCCCTGGGGGTGGGAGCTTCAGACGATTCAGATTCTCCACATAATCGAGAATCTGGGAAAGCTCTTCGGCAAAATGGGCTTCCTCTTCCGGGGTCAGGGAAAGGCTTGCCAGCCGGGCGACATGCGTTACCTGATCGTGCGTCAGCTTCACTCAAGAAATCCTTTCAGTCCAGTACCAGAAATGAGGTTTCTCTCCGGGTCATTTTTTTGTTTTTGCCGGAACAGTTTCGTCCGGAGGGCCCTGTGCATGGAAGCCTCATGACAGGACATTATATCGTATTTTCAGATGTTGCCCAAACCGTTTTTTCCCCAAGACCTCAACCCTCGACCCTCAGGTTCGCATATCGTTCCAGAAGCCGCCGGATCCCCAAGCCATCGAAACGGATGGCCAGTTCGAGATCTCCTCCTTCTCCGTGGGCCTCCTCGACCCTTCCGGTGCCAAAGCGGGGGTGGATGACCTTCCGTCCCACCCATTCCGGGCGGATTGGGCCGGGACCGGTGACCTCCCCAGTAGAGGAGGAGGGGCCATTGCGGGATAAGGTGTGGACGGGAGACGGCAACCTGAAGGCATGCCCCGATTTTCCTGAAACGGCTCCCGCCGTCTGCCTTCGGAGAGAGGAAGGACGTGCATCCAGGACTGGCCGGTCTCCGGCCACCACCTCTCCCGGAAGATCCAGAAGGAACCGGGAAGGCCGGGAGGAGTCCGTCCTTCCGAACAGCTGGCGTGTGAGGCACCAGGTAATGGCAAGGGATTCACGGGCCCGTGTCATTGCAACATAGAACAGGCGACGTTCCTCTTCTATATCCATTTTATCCCTGGAGCGCATCGGCAGGATGTCTTCTTCCGCACCGGCCAGATAGACATGCCGGAATTCAAGTCCCTTGGCCTGGTGGATCGTCAGAAGGGATACCCTGTCCGGACTCTCGCCAGTTTCGCCAGGATCCTCCTGGGTCAAGGCGAGCTCTTCCAGAAAGACTCCTGTCGGCGTCCGTCCGTTCTGCGGCGTCCATCCGGACTCGAATCTCTCTCCCATGCGGACAAGTTCCCTTAGATTGTCCGGGCGGCCCTTCCCGCTATCGGAGTCTTCGGATTCAGACAACCAGGATTCATATCCTGTCCGCCCGATCCAGAATTGCAGGATGGCAGAGGGTCCTTCTCCTTGTCGGGCTTTCCGTTCGGCTTCCTCCAGGTCAGTGGCAAGGGCCCGTGCGGAATCCCGGGACTTTCCGGCCAGATCGAGGGAGAGACGTTCCAGGAGCTCCCTGGCCGAAGCGGGGGCGCTGCGGGAAAATGCCTCCAGCTTTTCGCGGGCTTTATCGCCCAGACCCCGGGGGGGGACATTCAGAATCCGTCCCAGGCTGGTCAGATCCAGCGGATTGACCGAAAGACGAAGGTATGCCAACAAATCCCGCACCTCCCTCCGGTTGAAGAACCCTTCGACCGCCCCTCTCGTCTGGAAAGGAATGCCCATATCGGAAAAGGTCTTGACGAACGGCTGGGCCTGGACATTCATCCGGAACAGAACGGCCTGATCCCGGAACATGGAACCTTCCGAGACCTTTTTCTGGATGGACTGGGCCACAAAACGGGCTTCGGCCCATTCGCTGTCGAGTCTCCGGAGAAGGACCGGATCTCCCGTCCGTCCGGTCGACACCATCTCCTTCCGGTATCGGGAAAGGGCCGAGGAAATCATGGCGGACGCAGCCGACACGATCGGTCGGGTCGACCGGTAATTGACCGTCAGCACCACCTGCCGGGCTCCCGGGTATTCCCTTGGAAAGGACAGGATGTGCCCCACTTCGGCTCCGCGAAAATGGTAGATGCTCTGGTCGTCGTCTCCGACGACCGTGACATTCTGCCTGTCCCTCGACAGGAGCCGGAGGATTTTTTCCTGCAATGCATTGGTATCCTGGTACTCATCCACCAGGATGTGCTCGAACTGGTTTTGATAGGTCTCCCGGATCTCCCGATTCTGTTCCAGGCAACGGACGAGTGTCAGCAGAAGATCATCAAAGTCGAGCGCCCCTTGAAGCCGGAGGCTTTCCTGGTAGGCTCCGTATAGTTCCGACTGCAATCGGAAAGGGCCGAAAGAGGAGGCCAGCGCTTCTTCAGGGGAAATTCCCGAGGTTTTCCACTTTCCGATCCGGCCCTGGATACTTTTGGGATCCGCCTCTTTTTCAGATACGCCGATACGGGCCAGAAGATCCTTGATCATCTGTTTCTGATCGGCACCATCGATGATCGTAAATTCGCGGGGAAGAGGGACTTTTTCGGCGTGCTCCCGAAGCATCCGGGCGGCCACGGAATGAAAGGTGCCGACCCAGGTCGGACGGGAAGACGGACGGACCCGGGAAATCCGGTGAACCAGTTCCCGGGCGGCCTTTCGCGTAAAGGTCACGGCAAGGATCCGGTCGTCAGCCCATCCATGGCGGTCAAACAGGTAAAGAAGGCGGGAAATCACGACCCGGGTCTTTCCAGAACCGGCGGGGGCCAGAACGAGAAGTGGTCCCCCCTCATGTGATACAGCTTCCTTCTGGGCCGGATTCAGGTCATCCGGAATCATGCGCCTGTGTCTTCGAGAATCCGGGAAATCCAGAGCCCAGGGTGCCGGGCCTGGGCATCTTCGCTTTCGTCCTTCGCCACAAAAAGAACCGTCCGGCCGTCCGGAGAATATGCCGGTCGACAGTTGGTCAGTCGAGATGAGGAGTCGACCGGAGCCAGCTTGACCGGTGGCCCTCCTGCCACAAACTGCAGAACAGGTTCGGCCGGCCATGTCCAGAAGGGTTTCGCGTCAGGCTTGGTCCGGAGATAGACAAAAGACTCCCCTGTCGGCGCCCAGACGGGATAAAGGTTGTAACCGGTCTTCACCACCGTCTGGATTTCCCCGGTCGTGGCATCCATCAGGGACACGCCTCTCCCTCCCGCTTCGAGATGCGTCTCCAGGAGGACGAGATTCCCGCGGGCAGGAGTCATGGGGTAAAAGAACTCCTGGTGGTCCGTCATCTTGTCCTGCTGACCCGAGTGAGGATGAATCCTGTACAGGCTATACCGTCGGGAGGACTTTTGGGAACGGGGATCCCGGGTGTGGAAATAAATGGACTGACCGTCGGGGCTCCAGGAAAAATGATCGATATGCTCCGGCGTCCGGAACAGTTCCCGAACCTGTCTGCTTGCAGGATCCAAAAGGTAGATGAACGATTCTTCTTTGTAACGGCTTTCCCTGAAGCGGATAATGTAAGCCAGAAGGTCTTCCGACGGGGACCAGTGGAAATCCCCCAGTTCTTCCTGATGACGGTGACGTTCCCGCGGCCATTCGATGACATTGAAGGGATTGTCTCCCCCGATCCCCGATACAACCAGCTGGTCCGCCAGGATCAGGCGACGGGTCGTTTTCCAGAGAAACCGCTTTTCATAAGGCTTCCACCGCTGGCGGGAATTGAGAGCGATCAATTGACCCGAGGGAGAGACTCCGATCGTGTTGATCCGGTATTCCTCTATGGGAAACGGCATCCGGATCACCTGACCTGTCGAAAGATCCGCACGGTACAGGCTCCAGCGCGGACCGATCGACTCCCATGAAGGGTCGTCGTAATGGAAAAACACATACCGGCTGTCGGGAGACCAGACAGGCAGCAGATCCAGGTACCCTCTTCCCCGCTCCCGGTAGTTCAGCGCCACGAGATCTCCCTTGATATCGAGCTTTTGCTCGCCCGTACCCACTTCGACCACGCTCAGGCACCCGAGGTCGCGAAGCTCGTTCAGCGCATCCGGATCCGTCAGGCGGATATAGGAAATCATCTGGCCATCGGGGGAAAAGGTCGGCAAGAGAATTTCGACCTTCCCGGGAACCAGCTTTTCCGTTTCGACCTTCAAAGACATTCCCCGAATTCTCCTTTTCCGGAATCTGTTTCCGGCAACTATTCGACTGTTACGGACTTGGCCAGGTTCCGGGGCTGGTCCACATCGTTTCCAAGGGCGGAAGCCACCCGATAGGCCAGAAGCTGCAGGATCCCCGCCGCCTGATAAATACCGGACCAGGGGGGATCGTCGGGCAGTTCAATCCTGTCATCATACCAGATTTCATGCCCGTCTTTGCCGACCAGGGGACCAATGGCCATCACATACCCCCCCCGGGCCCGAATCTCCCGGAGGTTGGAAATTTCCTTCGCCCGAAGCGACCGGTCCACCAGCGGAGCCACGACGGTCACGCCCGGCTCGATCAAGGCAATGGGGCCATGCTTGAGTTCTCCTCCGGGATAGCCGTCCGCGGGACGATAGGTAATCTCCTTGAATTTGAGCGCCCCTTCGAGGGCCAGGGGATAATCAAGCCCCCGGCCGGCAAACATGACCAGACTGGACAGGCGCAGGCGCTCGACGCGCCCGTCCAGCGATTCCGGAGAGACGGACTCCAGGAACAGTTCAAGACGATGGGGTGAACGGATCAGGGATTCCAGGAGATCCTCCCGCGGAGGCGCAGGGGACAAAGCCAGCGCCAGCATCATCAGGAGAGCAACCTGGGCCTGAAACGCCTTTGTGGATGCCACGCCGATCTCGGGGCCTGCGTGGGTGAGAAGGCAGAGATCGGCCTCCCGTTCCAGCGAAGAACCCGGAACATTTGAAATCCCGAGCGTAAAAAAACCTGCCCTCTTCGAAGCTTCGAGGGCCCCGAGGGTATCCGCCGTCTCGCCGCTCTGGCTGATGCCGATCACCCAGCTTCCGGGAGGAAGAAGGAGACGACGGTACCGGAATTCGGAAGCGATTTCGACAAACGCCGGAATCCCTGCCTGTTCCAGAAATGATCGTCCCAGAAGGGCAGCGTGCCACGAGGTTCCACAGGCGACAAAGGCTACAGCCGGAGGCTTTTCGAGAGCCTTTTGGGTAATTTCCGGAAGGATGTTCCCGAAAGAAACACGGTCGGCCAGGGTGTCCATCATCGCCCGGGGGGACTCGAAGATTTCTTTCTCCATAAAATGGCGGTAGGCCCCTTTTTCGGCAAAAACCGGATCCCACGAAATGGTGCGGGAGACGGGAGCCTTCCATGACTCCATCGTCTGATCGATACTGCCAACACGCACTTCGTCATGCCGGATCAGCGCGATTGTTCTGTTTTCCATCGAAAAGACCTGCCTGGTGAAATGGAGAAACGCCGGTATGTCGGACGCGGCGAAGGTCTCTCCTTCCCCCAGTCCAAGAATCAGCGGGGGTCCGTTTCGGGCAACCACCAGGTCCGCCGGATCGTTCTGGCAAAGGATTGCCAGGGCATAACTCCCTTCCACATGGCCCAGGGCTCGCCGGACAGCCTCCGGAAAGTTCCGGTCCTTCTCGTATTCAAGTCGGACAAGGTGCGACAACACCTCCGAATCTGTCTCCGACTGAAAAAGGACACCCTCCCTCTTCAGCCGGATTCGAAGCTCCTGTTCGTTCTCGATAATCCCGTTGTGGACGAGGACGATCGGTCCGGATTGATGCGGATGGGCGTTTTCCAGTTTTACTCCGCCATGGGTAGCCCACCGGATATGGCCGATCGCAGCCCCCGGTTGACCGGCAAGGTCCTTCACCTCCTCTTTCAGAATACTGACCTTGCCGACCGCACGAACGACAGAGATCAGGCCGAAATCATCGAAAAAGGCTACACCGCTCGAATCGTACCCACGGTATTCCAGCCGTTCCAGACCGGACACGAGGAGAGGGACCGGCGGCTGGAGACCGGAATAGCCCATGATTCCGCACATCTCAGTCCTCCTTTTTCCTTTCCCGGTCTTTCAGGAGACGGTCTTTCCAGGAGGCACCCTTTTCCGGGAACACTTTCTGGGGAGAACGGGAAATACACATGGCGTTTTCAGGCACATCTTTTGTCACCGTCGAACCGGCGCCGATGACCGCACCGTCACCGACGGAAACGGGGGCGACCAGCTGCGAGTCACTTCCGACAAAAACATTCTTGCCGATGCGGGTTTCGTGTTTGCTGACACCGTCATAGTTGCAGGTGATCGTTCCGGCGCCGATATTGGTCCCCTCCCCCACGACAGCATCTCCCAGGTAGGCAAGATGGTTGGCCTTTGCCCCCCGTCCCATGCGGACTTTTTTTGTTTCGACAAAATTGCCGATATGGGAACCCCGTTCCAGGTGGCTTCCGGGGCGAAGGTGCGCGAATGGACCGATAATCGCCTCTTCCTCGATTTCGGTGTCCGAAATCACGCAGTGATCCCGGATATGGACCCCTGCTCCGGCCCGGACATTTCTCAGGTGTGAGGAAAGGCCGATCCGGCAGGATTCGGCGATCGTCGTCTCCCCTTCCAGAACGACGCCCGGGAAAAGAATGGTCCCCGGACCGATGCGGACCGATGGACCGACATAAGTGGTGCGGGGATCCAGGAAAGTCACTCCCCGATCCATCCATTCTCCGTTGATACGGCCCTGGAGAATGCGGGACGCCTCCGCCAGTTCTTTTTGGGAGTTGACCCCCAGAACCGATTCCGGACCGGCGAGGAACGCCCGGACGGACAAGCCTTCCCCGACTGCCAGGGCAAAAAGGGAAGTCAGAAAACGTTCCTTTTTCTCCGGATGGGGGGGAATGCGGGAAAGACCGGACTTGAGAAAATCCAAGGGAATCAGGTAGATACCGGCGTTGACCTCCCCGATTTTCTCCTCTTCCCGGGAAAGATCGACCCACTCCCGGACAGCGAGGATCCTTCCGCCGCTTTCGCGTATGACCCGACCATAGCGTCCGGCATCGGGGAGAATCGCCGAGACGAACCAGAACGCATCGGGATCCTGTCCGGAGGCGTCCAGGAATTCCCCGAGCAGTGTAGCGTTTACCAAGGGAGCGTCCCCGTTCAGGACGAGAAGATGGGAAAACCCTCCATTCCGGAAATCGTTGGACATCATAACCGCTTCGACCGCACCCAGCGTTCCGTCCATGACATGCTGGTGCACCCACAAGACTCCCGGAGGAAGAAGGGATTCTACCGGGTCCTTTCCTGCGACAACAAAAATGGCGCTGGCAGGAGGAACCATCTGACAGACCGCATCGTAAGGATAGCGCAGGAGCGGTTCCCCCAGAACAGGTGCAGCCATTTTCGGAATGGGAGACCGCATTCTTGTTCCGAATCCGGCTGCAAGGATAGCCGCGCTAAATTTCATGCAAGCCTCCCTGAGAAACGCTTTCGGCATGAACATTCTCCTTCTCCGTCGCAATGATGTCCGGCAGCGACAGTCCTCCGGAGAGAATCAACTTCATTCCTTCCTCGATCGTGATTGTCGTCATCCGGACCCTTTCCGCCGGCAGAAGGGAGTTGACCCCGATATACAGATTGTTGCTGGGAAAAAAGACGGAGGCGAGTTTCCGGGGATTGTCGCCGACAGAGACCCAGCCCGTCAGGAAACCCAGCGTATAAACCCCTTCTCCGGGATACTCGGCGAGAACCACCTTCCGGAAACCGCGTGTTCCGGAAGGTGAAAAGGATTCCACCATCGTCTTCAGAGTGGCATACAGTTTCTTGAAGACAGGAATCCGCGACATCGCGTTTTCGACAAACTGGAGGATGCGGTTGCCGAAGACATTGGTTGCAAGTGTTCCGATAAAAAAGATCAGGAGGATGAGCAGGGCTACCCCCAGGCCGGGAATGGTCCTGCCAAGAAAACGGATCAGGAGGGGATCGAAGAACGAATCGAGAAAATCAAAAATCCGATAAAAGATATACAGGGAAAGAGCGGCAGGGAGGAGAATCACAAGACCCGTCAGGAATCGGGTCCGCAAGGATGCTTCTATCTTCTTCTTCCGGGATTCAAACCAGTCCACGGTCCCCCACTTCCTTCCGGAGCATCGGTTTTTTGCCCGGCAAAGCATTGTTCCGGTTCCTCTTCGGAATCCATCTTAACCTGATGTACAGGACTCCCGCAAGAATCTTCCGCATTTGACAATGCATCGGACGTTGAGGGATCAAACAGTTTACTTGAAATATGATCTAAATTAATCTAATATCTCCAACATGGAAAGATTTGTAGGGATAAGCGAAGCGGCAAAAGCATTGGGCGTCTCCGTCACGACGCTCCGGCGTTGGGAAGCGACCGGAAAGCTTGTGGCTGAACATACGGCGGGCGGGCATCGCCGATACGACCTGGCGAAGTTGCGCCCGGAATGGTTCCGGGCGGCGGATGAGGCCCATCGCAAGACCATTGCTTACGCCCGTGTCTCAAGTCAAGATCAGAAAGACGACCTGGAACGTCAGAAGCAGGTGCTGGAACTCTATTGTGCCCGCCAAGGCTGGACCTTTGAGGTCATTTCCGATCTCGGTTCCGGTATGAACTATCACAAGAAGGGCTTGAAGCGTCTGCTGGATTCCGTCATTGAGGGAGGAGTCGGGCGGCTGGTCATCACCCACAAGGACCGGCTCCTGCGCTTCGGGGCCGAACTGGTCTTTGCCATCTGCGAGGCAAAGACAGTCGAGGTCGTCATCCTGAACCAGGGGGAAGACACCACATTTGAAGAGGACCTGGCGAAGGACGTGCTGGAAATCATCACGGTCTTCAGTGCCCGGCTCTACGGGAGCCGCAGTCACAAGAACCGGAAGCTGCTGGACGGAATCAGGAAGTCCGTCGAAGAGGCCCAGGAATGATCGTTGGCCACAAGATCCGTCTCGATCCCGACGATGTTCAGGAGATGTATTTCCGGAAGGCGTGCGGAGTGGCCCGTTTCGCGTACAACGGGGCGTTGGACGAGTGGACCCGGCAATACCAGGCGCACAAGGCCGATCCCTCTCTTCCCAAGCCATCGGAGACCGCTCTTCGCCGGCAGCTCAACGCCATCAAGCGGGAAAAATTCCCCTGGATGCTGGAAGTCACGAAAAACGCCCCACAGATGGCCATTATCCAGTTGGGGACGGCCTTCAGAAACTTCTTTGAAGGCCGAAGCCAGTTTCCGCAGTTTCACACAAAAGGCGTTCATGACCGCTTTTTTCTCACGAACGACCAGTTCGAAGTCCGGGATCGGAAGATCCGGATTCCGCTTCTCGGATGGGTCCGGATGAACGAGTCCCTTCGATTCTCCGGAAAGATTCAGTCGGCTACCGTCTCCCGTGTGGCCGACCGCTGGTTTGTCAGCATCGCCGTTGAAACCGGAGACCGACCCGAACGAAGCGCCGAAAACCAAGGCGCGGTCGGAGTCGATCTCGGAATCACGGCACTGGCGACGCTTTCCACGGGGGAGAAAGTCACAGGTCCGGAACCGCACAAGGCGCTTCTCAAACGACAGAGGCGGCTCTCGAGGAGCCTGTCCCGCAAGCACAAGACCGCAAAGGTGAACATGGGACTGGCCCCCGATGCGCCCCTCCCGAAAGGGGTGCGTCTGCCGGTGTCGGAAAACGCAAAAAAGTCCCGGGCCAAGCTGTCCCGGCTCCATGCCCGGATCGCCAACATCCGGCAGGACGCCTTGCATCAACTGACTTCGGAGCTCACCCGCCGATTTCACACCATCGCCATCGAGAGTCTAAATGTGCGCGGGATGATGAAGAATCATTCCCGCGCCCGGTCCATGGCCGACATGAGCTTTTTCGAGTTCCGGAGGCAACTGGAATACAAGAGTGAACGGCGCGGGGGACGGGTGGTTGTCGCAGACAGATGGTTCCCGTCAAGCAAGACCTGCTCCGGGTGCGGAACAGTCCAGGACAAAATGCCGTTATCGGTCCGGCAATGGATCTGCCCGGATTGTGGAACCACCCATGACCGGGATGTGAACGCGGCCAGGAATCTTCTGGCCCTTGGCATGGCGGCCCCAAGCCGCCCTACGGCGAGTTCCGCCGGAAGTGACGCCTGTGGAGAGTCGGCGCAACAGGGCACTCGGAAACTCCGGACCTCTCGTCCGGAAAGGAAGCAGGACCCTGATTCACGTTTAGGTGAATAATTTCGAGCAGAAATGAAGCGGTTCGAACAAGTTCAGGAGAACGGAAAAGCGATTAGATGGCAACTTTGCTCAAATAGGCGTTTGCTCCGGATTCACCTTGCCAATATAATATATGGAGACTGAGATGAAACAGGTCTGTCCAAAGACGACAACGCTTTTTTCCCGGGGATTTCTCCTCTGTCTCTGCCCGTTCTTCCTTCAGTTCTCTCCTGCTGCCTCTTCCAGTGAACCTTTTGACAGGCTGCTGGGCGACAACCCGCCTGTCGATCTGAACCTGATGTCAGGTTATTACACCTGACAATATCATGAAGCGGCCGGGGACAGTGACTCTGCCTCCATGGTTCCGTTCAGGAGAAGGCTGATCGCCTACCGGAAATATCTGGTTTACGGGGTTGACGCAGGGGCCCGTCGGCTAGGAAGAAATCGTCACATCCCCTACCTCGGGGTGAATCTTTACGAACAGACACCCATTTCCGACCTCTTCCTTATCATCTTTTCTGAAGCGGGGTTTCGTTCGGCGGTTTCTCCTGACGTGACGATCGGGCGTTCAACTCTCCCCTTCTGGATCCGGGAGGAGACATCAATGTCCATGCACGGCCCGGAATACGGTATTTCTCTAACGACTGATGGGGAACCTCCCTCGGCATCTACAGTCATTGGGCCTTCACACATAGCAGCACCTAACGTTCCCCGGCACAACCCCCCGGATCCTGCATCCCAGAACCTCCCAGTTCACCCACAACGCTGGCTGGATTTGAATCGACCGGTGACATCTAGATCGATCATTCCTTCCTTTAGAATCCCGAAGGCCGGATCATGTCAACCTGGGGAACACAACAGGCCGAATCCGAAGGATTTTCTTCACTCTCCCCGAAAACCGGAATTCCTTCAAGCGTGTGGTAGGCTTCCCAGGCGATACCCTGCGGATCCACCGTCCAGTGCTTGTCTGAACGGCTGTAGCAGCAGGCGGCATCTTTCTGGTCCATGACCGGAATGCGGGCCTGATCCATCCGATGCCGCAGATCTTCGAGCTCCAACGCATCGTCCGTCTGCATTCCCAGATGATCGAGCCCGATCTTTCTGCCCCGCCGTGAGATGGCGAGGTTAATCCGGGGATCCTCCACCATCCATTTCGCGTAATCTTCCTTCAATACCGTCGGAGGCGTACCCAGAAGTCCCGAATAAAACCGGACACTTTCCTCAAGGTTGTCCACAGAAATATGCAGATGGAAGCGTTTCATGAAGTCTCCCTTCTCAAAAGATCATTGGTCAAAAAAACCACAATTCTCACCAGGACTTGACGCGCAACAGTTTTCAGCCAGGAAGTCGATCAATTCCTGCATCAGGGAAAAGCTGGCCCGGTAGATCATGAACCTCCCGTTTCTCCGGACTTCGACAAGGCCTGACTGGCACAACGTTTTCAAATGAAAGGACAAAGTGGCGGGAGGAAGGGCAAGCCTGTCCGAAATCGCAGTCGCATGCATGCCCGGAGGACCTGCCACAACAAGGAGCCTGAAGATGGCGAGGCGGGATTCCTGGGCGAGCGATTCGAAGAGTTTAACGGCAAGACTGTTTTCCATGGTTCTATTATATTGGAATAATAGAATCATGTCAAATCAAAAACAACGGATCACTTGTCGTGGGGGATTTACAACAAAACAGGAGGAGCGGGCCTCCTCCGGACAGTCGATCCGGAATAAGCCCGCTCCTCCTGAAAATCAATGATGACCTGGAAAATAGCCTTCAGACGACTATCTTGAAACATTCTCCCCGACCAGGCCCGCTTCACAGAAGGCCATTCCGGATATCGGAGAACAGGATGGGGAATCCGCCAATGACGCGGACGATTCCATCCGGGATACGGGAAGAGGGGGCTTTGATAGCTCCATCTTCCCCATGTCCCGGTGGCTGCCCGCCCATCCCAGCATCCCGGTAAACGGAAAAACCACAGCGACGATCAGGGACGCGCCCACCATCGCCTGCCGGACTGAAATGCCCGATTCATGATGTCTGACATACATACCCTCTCCCCTTTCGTTTCCCTGCCGGAAACCCTTCCGGAACAAGACGAGAATCCCGAAGCCCTTTTTTCCGATCCCTCTCCCCCCTTTATTCATCTTCGGAAGATTGAAAGAATTCTTGACCCGCACGACCGGGGGGAGGAATCAGGTAATCACACAATACACCCTTTAAATTTTTTTTCAACATTTTTACGATAAAAAATAATTATCATTTAACTTTTTTATTTAATTTTTAATTTTTTTAAAACCTGTCTGGCACACACGGGTCATTAAATTTATAACTCATTATTTTTTAATGATAAATTATGTTATGTCCATCTGTTTTTGAAAACAGTCGGGCAATAGAAAAATCAGACAAAACCCCTCACGGGCTTTCGTTTCGAACAGGCACCCACCCCCATAAGCCAGGTCGACAAATCCAGACAAATGGATCCATAGTGAAAAAATTCCGATGATTTTTTTTAGTCTTTTTCCGATCAACATGGTCGCCTGTCGTCTGGGTTTTTCCAAATTGATTTTTTCAAAAAATCCTTTTTTTTATTAGTTGTTTTTTGATCTTCTCTTGTGTATCTGTCATTACGGTCCCGTCTTCTAGCGAAAAAGAAACTTCTTTTTCTGTCCGGCCGCCAATAAGAGAACATATCAGCGAATGCAGCGGCATCGGGAATGGAAGCGTGGTGATCAAGTCCCTGAATCGGGCTCTTTATGGAGAAAAACTGGCAAAACTTGCATAAAATGAAAAGGAGGGCGTATGGGTTCCTGGTTGGTGATTCCCTTTATCTTGTTGGGGGGAGCCTTGCAAACATGCGGGGCCGCCATGAATGGGCAACTGAACAAGTCGCTTGTCAATCCCTGGCTGGCATCTTTGGTTTCTTTTGTCCTGGTGACTTTCTTCTTTGCCGCCTTGTTTATCATCAATCCGGACCCTTTGCCAAAACAGGAGGATTTGGCCATGATGCCATGGTGGGCGCCTGTCGGCGGCCTTGTGGGAGCCGTGCAGGTTTACGCCGGTCTGACACTCATCAACAAGGTCGGAACAGGAACGTACATGGGGTTGACGGTCACCGCAGCGATATTGATGTCTTTGGTAATCGACCATTTCGGGTGGTTTCGCATCACGGCTCATCCCCTGACACTGGCAAGGACGCTGGGAGGCGCTCTGATGATCGCCGGCGTTTTTCTTGTCAGCCGGTATTGAACCTTTTTGGGCATAGTAAAAATCAGTTTTGCCCATAGCCTGTCAGAAGCGCCGGTATCGGTCACAATAGGGCACACAATGAAAGATCAGGATGTTCTTCGGACCGTCGCATCCCTTTTGAAATGTACGACCGGTCTCGTCATCACTGCGGGGGCCGGAATGGGAGTCGATTCGGGGCTACCCGATTTTCGGGGCCCACAAGGCTTCTGGAACGCCTATCCCGCCCTTGGGAGCGCAGGGGTTCATTTTGAGGACATTGCCAACCCGCGCGCGTTTCAGGAAGATCTTCGCAGGGCCTGGGGATTTTATGGACACCGCCTGAACCTTTACCGCCACACAGAACCCCATGACGGGTTCGGGATCCTCCTGGCGCTCCAAAAACATTTTTCCAGGGGAGCATTTGTCTTTACCAGCAATGTGGACGGACAATTCGAAAAAGCGGGCTTTCCGGAGGAACGGATCGTCGAATGCCATGGATCGATTCATTTCCTGCAATGTCTGATTCCTTGCCATGAAAAAACATGGAGCGCCGAATTCTTCCATCCGAAAACAGACGATAAAAATTGCCGCCTGCTTTCGGACTGTCCGGTTTGTCTCGTCTGCAATGGGCCGGCGCGCCCCAACGTCCTGATGTTTGGAGACGGAAAATGGATTGCTGCCCGAACGGCCGAGCAAATGGAACGCTTCCGGATATGGTTCAGGACCGTCTCCCGACCGGTCGTTCTCGAAATCGGCGCGGGACAGTCCGTTCCGACCGTCAGGTCTTTCGGAGAATCCCTGGGGTGTCCCCTGGTACGGATCAACCCCCGGGAATGGCAGGTTTTCCGGCCGAAAGATGCAGGGATGGAAATGGGGGCGATCAAGGGTTTAAGAATGCTCGCGGAGATTTTCGGGTTGAAATCGCCCGGATAAAAACAAGGGCGGAAAGATGATCCTTCCGCCCGCCGGAAATTCAAGGGATTCGGGAATGGGTCCCGTCACAAAACGGTTTGTTGGATGACTGCTTGCAGACGCACCAGGCTACCTTGCGATCGGATTCGATCTTGACCAGAAGAGGTGTCTTTCCGGTATGCTTTGTGCTGTGCGAACCGTCACAAAACGGCTGGCTCCGGGACTCCCCACAGGAACACCAGTGATACTCTCCAGCTTTCTCATCCCGGACAATCGGTGAAAAACGAGCCATCTCTCCTCCTTATTCGTATCAAAAACGTTCAACAACCGGTGGACAACCCGGCCGGTGTGCCCCGCTTTTGGTGACACAACCGGCCATATGTGACCAGGACGTTCAGCGCCTGTCCATGTTTTGGGCAATCGCTCCGTCAACCGACCACTTTCCGCCCCCTCCCACCAGAAGGGAAGCAGCCATGGCAATAACCAGCAGGTGGTATTCAAAACCCTCTCCATGCTGCTTGCCGAACCAGTTCATGAAAAATCCGTTGTTCCAGTGCACCAGATCAATGGCACCCAGCATGATCAGGATATAGCCCGTCGCTACAAAACGGGTCATGAACCCCATCAACATAGCGACACTCCCCAGGGATTCTCCCAGAATGACCAGCATGGTCAGAAACACGGGAACATGCAGGGACTGGGAAAAAAATCCGATGGTCGGTCCCCAACCGAATCCGCCGAACCATCCCAAAAGCTTCTGGAAACCATGCGGGAGCAAAACTGCCCCGATCCCAATCCGGACAATCAAGAGTGGCCATGAATCAGTTGTGGAAAAAAACGCTTTCACCGGATACCTCCATCGATAGCCAAATTATGTTTCTTGCCGGAAACTGTCTCTCAGGAGCAGCAAGAGCTTCCTGAGCGTTTCCATCTGTTCCACCGTCAGCGCTCTATTGAAAAATGGCGCCATATGCCGGATTTGTTCTGGAAATACACGCCTGAACAACCGTTCACCCTCCTCCGTCAGCCGGATGATACGGACCCGCCTGTCGGACGGAGATGGCTTGCCAACAATCAATCCCTTTTTTTCGAGCCGATCCAGTACACCCGTAAGGGTTCCCTTCGTCACCAGCGTTTTCTCGGACAGCTCCCGGCAGCACATGCCCTCTGTATCGCCGAGGGTGACGATGACATCAAACTGTCCCCCCGTCAGCCCCATCTTTTCCGCATGCCTGTCCGACTCGCGGATAAAAGACAGGTAGGCCTCCGCCAACGGTCGGAGGACCATCAAACAGGGATCCTTTTCCGGATCAGTTGTATTGTCTTGAGTGGTCTGATTCATCCTCGATCCTTAATTGTACTAACTAGAATTATACTAGCTAGTACATTTTGTCAACTCCCCGATTTTTTCTTTCAAAAAAGGGGTTCAGGGTGTTTTTCTCAAAGACCAGAAACTCGATGCTCTTCGACGACATTCAGGCTCTGTTGGCAGATTTTTCGTGAGTTACCGGGAGGGGAGGAATCGGGACTGGACCATATAACGAAAAATGAAATCGAAGAGTTCGACGTGCTTGAAAGCCTCCTCCGGGGAATTCCCCCAAACTGTCAGACCGTGGAGCCGGATCAGATAACCGGGAAGTCTGAATCCCGATTCTCTCGATAAAAGCTGATCGACCTCCCGGGCAATAGCCCCCACATCCGGATGGTTGGAAAAGACGGGAAGGACCGGATCGGGGTCTTCGGTTTTCCACCCGAATCCCTTGAGCATTTCCAGCAAAGGAAGGCCAAGTTTCCCCGATGTGGCCCATTCCGACACGATGTTCGACTCGACCGTATGGACGTGATAAACCGCTACCGCATCCGCCCGGTTCCGGTAGATGGCCTGATGCAAAGACAACTCGGCCGAAGGACGAATCGGCAGTAAGGGTCCGGCCTCTCCGTTGTCCCGAACCAGCAAGAGGTCCCCGGTTCTCAGGGTCCCCTTGTCTCGACCGCTGGGGGTGATCCGTATCCCTTCTGAAGAACGGATGGAAAGATTGCCGGATGTTCCTGCCATCCACCCCCTGTCATACATCATTCTGGCATGTGTAATGAGTTCGTTTTCAGAATTCAACGGGGAACATCTCCGAAAAAGACTGCCGGACATCGAAAAAGCTCTCGAAAGGCAAAAACGGCTTCCCTCTCTCCTGAAGATACCTTGCGAGCCGATCCCGGGCAAAAACCACCGGACAAGCCAGTGCAACCTCCAGATCGGTCACCGAATCCCCGATCAGGACGGGCGGATTCGCAGAAACAGCTTTCCCGACTGTCTCAAGAATCAGGGGTTTTGAAACCAGTTCCGTATCTGAAGCCCAATCTGATATGACGGAAAGGCGAGGTCCGTCTGTATTGACCCGAAGGCCGAAAATAGAGTGGACTTTTCCCAACATCGGGCCCAAAGCGACCCGGACGAAGTCTTCCAGACCTCCTGTCACTATAATCAGCGGCGTTTTCCTGGAGTCCAGGTAATCCAGAAACGCATTGAAACCGTCACGGATGGGGGCGTTTTTCATGATTTCCAGCATTTCGGGGTAATGGCGGCTTTCGACCGATTCAAGAAGGAAACGGACGCCTTCTTTCAATGACAGCGTCAGATCATACATCCGGGGAATGAGCTCACGCGATTTTTCAGGGGAAAATTTTTTCAGTATTCCGACAAAGGTTTCCTCTTGCGTAATTGTTCCGTCAAAATCGGAAAAAACGACCGGTTTCAATGGCCCCACTTTTCCACCGCGACCCTGAGCGGACCAGCCGTCATATCTTCCGGATCAAAGGAGTTTCCGTTCCTGTAACGTTCGAGCGCTTCGAAAAAAGCCCGAACACCGGCACCCGCACCCATCGGATGATCCATGATCCCCGTTCCCGCATTCAGGGCCACATCATGCCCATACTCTTCGATGATCCGGGGAAGGATACCCGGATGGATTCCGGCGGAAGGCACGGGAAGAACGTCTCTTTGGAGAAGTTCTCCGGCAATCTGGCGCTCGTCCGCCTGCGAAAAAGGAAGGGATCCGTAATGCGCCGGATAGAGAACCGCATCCGCCCCCGACCGGGAGGGCAAGATACCCAGACTGACGGACCAGGCCAGTCCATGACCTTTTCCGGCACTCGACGCCCCCGAAAACGCCGGATGAACGAACAACGGGACATGTATAGCCGGATCGGACGCCAGCGCTTCCAGCGCGGAAAATCCGTACGCCGGAGCAGAAAGGAGAAGGGCATTCGCACCTTCGGCCACAAGGGCCCGGGCTCGCTCCAGAAGGGTGGCACCTGATCCCGACAGATTGACCGCGTAAAGCAGTGAGCCCCCTCCGGGGCGTTTTTTCCCGATCGCGTCGATTACGGGGCGGCAGGCCCTGACCCGATCCAACGCGGAACAGCCCGGGATATCAACCATGATCTCATCATCCTTGATGATGTCCAGACCAGCATCGCCGACTCCGCGCAGAATTTCCGCGAGGTCGCCGGGGGAAAGGCCGAGGGAAGGCTTGAAGATCCCCATGATCAGGGGCCGGTCCTGGACTCCCGTGATTTTCCGGATGCCCCGGATACCAAAACGGGGAGAGATCCCCCAGTTTTCGGGAAGGCGGATATCGACGACTCTCGAGAGTCCCGAAAGGGAGTATTTTCCATAAACCATTGTCAGAAGGGCCCCGACACCCTCGGGAGCATTGACCGCCGGGAAAGCCACCACCGCTTCCGAGCCACCGTCCTCCAGTGACCGGACCTCGACCACCTTGCCCAGGTGTTTTTCCAGGTCGGCAGAACGGGGATTCCATCGTTCATCCCATGTTCCCGCGGTCTGACCCACCGCAATGATATGCGCTTCCCTTGCGGCGTCTACCCCCGGAGCGAAGCGGTATGTTGCGTGAATGGGGTCCATCATGCCGGTGAAGACGTACTCGGAGAAAAAAGGGAGGGGGTGCCGGTATAGACGGGTACCCAGCCGGCGGTTCCGGTGAAATAACGGACAGCCTTGATCTTTCGTTTTCCTGTCAGGCGAAACCAGTGTTCGAGCAGACGGGGAACCCGGATAAAATCCCCTTTTTCAACCAGAAGCTCGACCTGTGAACCTTCCGGGAGAACAAAGCCGAACACGCCTTCTCCGTCCACGATATAACGGACTTCGTCATCCTCGTGATAGTGGATCGGAAGAAAACGGTCCAGGAGGCCGGAAAGACCGGGCATCCCGGGATAAATCACGATCAGGTCGCGCACCATATAGCCGTGGGAAGCCCGCAATTGTTTGAAATACTGGTCCTGTTCCGAAAGAATGGCCTCTTTCTCCTCTTCTCCCAGCGTTTCCTCCCCAAGAAGTGTTTCCGTCCGGCCACTGGCGCAAACGGGCCAGAAATCAAGGGAGATGCCGCACGTGTCCAGAATGGAGGAGATCTCCTCCCTCTTATTGACAATGGCCCCGTCAGGCCGAAAAAGAACAGCCATGTCACCCGCCTGTCATTTTTTCCGATTCCCTGAACGAAAAGGGAACCCGTCCGTGTTGTCAGAGATTTTTCGAATGCTCCCTGAGGAAACTTTTGATTCCGTCTTCGCTCGCCTGGATGGCCGATTCACCCTGATGCCAGCCCGCCGGACACACCTCTCCGTGTTCTTCATTGAAATGAAGAGCGTCGACCATCCGGATCGCCTCATCGATGTTTCTTCCCAAGGGCAGATCGTTGACCACCATATGCCGGACGACCCCTTTCCGGTCGATCAGGAATGTTCCCCGAAGGGCCACCGACTCGTTCAGAAGAATCCCGTAGGAACGGGAGATGGACTTGGACAGATCGGACACCACAGGAAACTTCACCGGACCGATCCCCCCTTCTGACACGGGGGTTTTCTTCCAGGCCAGATGGGTGTAGGCGGAATCCACGCTCACGCCGACCACTTTCACATTTTTTTCTTCAAACGTCTTCAGGCGATGATCGAAAGCGATGATTTCCGTCGGACAGACAAAGGTAAAGTCGAGGGGCCAGAAAAACAGGATTCCGGTTGAACCCGACAGATATTCGTGCAGTTCAAAGTTTTCGTTCATGGTGTTGTCCGGCATGACCGCCGTCGCTATAAAATCCGGGGCCAGCTGCCCTATCAGTGGAACCAATTTCTCCTCCTTTATTCTGAAAAACTGATGATGTTCATAAAACCATTCTGAAAAAGCCAGAGTCCGCCGGTTTCACCCGTCTTCCGCCAGGAGATTCACCTGACTATCGGGATGCCCGGTAGGACAACTGGGTCCGCGTTTCCCCGGACAAGGACTTCAGGAACTCGACAAGGTCCTTTTTATCCTGTAACGACAGATGAAGCGGTACAATGAGGGAATCCTTGGCGAAGGGGGATTTTCCTCCTCCATTGTCATAAAAGTCGACAACCTCCTTCAGTGTCCGGAAGGCACCATCATGCATGTATGGAGCCGTCAGTGCAACGTTCCGGAGGGTGGGCGTCCTGAATTTCCCCTTGTCCATCGGATCATGCGTCACCGCATAGCGGCCCACATCCACCCGCATGGGACCGGTCTGGGGAACGCCCAGGTTATGATAGGAAAGATCGCTCAACAAGCCGCCGTTGTGGCATATCGCGCAGCGGCCCTTTCCCCTGAAAATGGCGAGCCCGCGCTTTTGGGCGGCCGTCAGGGCGTTCTTGTCCCCCATCATGTAACGGTCATAAGGGCTGTCGGGCGTCACCAGTGTTCGTTCGAAGGCGGAAAGGGCCTGGGCGACATGATCGATGGAAACCTGCCCTCCAAAAACCCTGGCGAACATGATTCGGTATTCCCGAATCCGCCGGAGCCGCAAGACAATCGAGCGATAGTCGGGGTTTGCCATCTCGACCGGATTGGTCAGCGGACCCAGAGCCTGTTCCTCCAGGCTTCCCGCTCGACCATCCCAGAACTGGAGGGGGAAATAGGCTGCATTCAGAACAGGTGGAGCGTTCCTTCCGCCCCTTTTTCCTCCTACCCCGAGGGAAACCGGCTTGGGATCAGCGTATCCCGCTGTCGGAACGTGGCAAAACGCGCAACTGATCGAGCCGTTGACGGACAGGCGGGGGTCGAAAAACAGCCTTTTTCCCAGTGCAATCTTGTCTTTCGTCATCAGATTTCCCGAAGGAACCGGTGGGGCAGGAGGCAGGGGGACAAGAGACGCCGCCCGGATCGACGGCGGAAAAGCCAAGACGGTGGCAAGACACGCCACAGGCAAAAATTTCCCGAACACGGACCTGTTCATCGGTTTTCTCCTTGGTGAGGTTCCGGAACCCGGGTTGGGCGGACCCGGCGGAAGGGTGACACATCCTTCCCGCTAGATTGGCAGGACAGGCAAACACCCTGGAATTCCATGCGGACCGTTTCGACAAATCCCAGGGACTGGAGGGATTCCGGAATCCGGACAGAACCGGTTTCCGACATACTGACATCGACAATTTTCAAACATCGGGAGCAAATAAAATGGTGGTGGGGAACCATCCTTGCATCATAGCGAAATACACCTTCTCCCGAAGGAAACTTCCGGATCAGTCCCGCCTCCTCGAACGTCGCAAGGGTCCGGTACACCGTATCCCGCGACAATGAAGGCAATTCCGGGGCCAGAAGGCGATAGACATCTTCCGCGGACGGATGAAGACCTTCTTCCAGGAGGATCCGGAATATCGCAAGCCGCGGCCCGGTCAGACGCAGACCTGCGTCCATCACCGCTTCCCGGATCCCGAACTTTTCGCTGACATTCAGCCCGGCATTCTTCAATCCGATACCCCTCCGTACAGTATTCCCCTCAATTCATAATGACGAGGCTTTTTTATTTTGTCAATCAATTCCTATTTAGTAATTATTCCTAAAAATAATAACAGAACCCGGGTACAAATGATCTCGTCCTGAGCTTTGAAGCAATCCTGACTTCGTCGGGAGAAAACCACCGGAGTTCCTCAGGAGTTTTTTGGGTGGAACACTTGCTTTCTTTTGAAGAATGACTACAATGGGTTCCAGTTTCTGTTAAAGTCCGGATCAGAGCACGGCTGGAAAAATCCTTCCGGAAACGAAACCAGCAAGAGGGAGAGGTGTGACATGGGTGATCTTCATTGGGTCATTTCACTGATTCTCGGCACAATTGTCGCAAGCATGCTGATGCTCGCAAACAAGATCAAGGAACATTAAGAGTTTCTGCCTGATTCAGGCTTGAACCACCGCATTGGTTATTCCTGATCTGTTCATGCCATCTTAAAATGCTTTCTTACTATCGGGGGTGGTGAGCGGGACTTTTTTCTTTTTCCGTTCGCCACTCTTCCTGTTTCCAGCCGGACGAATTGGTACGACCGGCTCCACTCCCCCGGAATCTCCAGCCAGAATGACGCATGAAATGACAGGCACTCTGATCACTTTTGAAGGGATCGACGGCTCGGGGAAAACTACCCAGGCGCGCGATGTCCTGGATGTTCTGATTCAGAGGGGCCATCCGGCGATGCTCTCCCGGGAACCGGGAGCGACGCCTCTTGGCGGCGTGGTCAGAAACCTCCTTCTTTCCGAGGATCTGACGATCGGTTCAATGGCGGAACTCTTCCTTTTTCTTGCCGACCGGTCCGAACATGTCGAACAGGTCCTCCGCCCACGCCTGTCCACAGGACAGATCGTGCTGGTCGACCGTTTCACCGATGCGACGACAGCCTATCAGGGGTATGGGATGAACCACCCTCTTGAAACCCTGGAATCCCTGCATAGAATGATTCTGGGAGAGATCGTTCCGACGAAAACTTACCTTCTGGATATTTCTCCCGAAAAAGCCCTTGAAAGGGTTCGGAGCCGGGCGGAGAAAAAAAACCGGATCGAGGAACGGGGACTGGCTTTTTTCTCTCGCGTCCGGGAGGGGTATCTGGAAATCGCCCGGAAGAATCCCCAAAGAATTTGCATCCTGGATGCAACGCTCCCGCGGGAAGAAATATCCCGACGGATCCTGAAAGACCTGGCGAAATTTTTGCCCTCCCTTCCTGATCGCGGAAAGGAGGAACGTCGGACCCTTGCATGAAGGACGGGAAATCATGACGGAAGGTTTTGGACTGCTTCCACGACTACTTCAGGTTGCAAAACGCCCTTCCATTCCCAGCACCTATTTGTTCCAGGGCCCGGAAGGTCTGGGAAAAAAGCGGACGGCCTTTCTGTGGAGCCGGTCACTGTTGTGCCTCCATCCCGGGCACCCTGACAACAACCCTTGCCCTTCCTGTGCAATATTCGACAAATCCCTCCCTGACGGGAATCCTCGCCATCCGGACGTTCTGTTTCTCTCGCCACGGGAAGAGACCCACATTGCGATCGACGAAACCCGCCGCTTCATTTCCGAACTTGCCAACGCGCCCCTTTCCGGAAGCAGACGGGTCGGGATTATCGACGACGCGCACACCCTGACGGAAAACGCCGCCAACAGCCTGCTGAAGACACTCGAGGATCCTCCCGAAAAAACGGTTCTCATACTGGTGACCCATCTTCCCCAAAGCCTGTTGCCGACGATTCGATCGAGGGCCGTGTCGATCTCCTTTACCACCCGGTCCCGGGAGGAGATGGAGAAGATTCTGGACGAATCGGGAGCAGGAAGATTGTCCCGGGAGGAACGTGACATGATCCTCCTGTTGTCCCGAGGCGCTCCCGGACAGCTCCGGTCTCTTCTGGATTCTCCCCAGCGTCCCAACTTCGGGCGGATTCCCCGGGTTCTGACAGCCCGCCAAAAAACAGCTCCGTTTGACGCGGATCTCCTGCCATACCTTTCCGAACCCGAAGGGTTTTCCTGTCTGGGAGATGTCCTGGAGTCCCTTCTTCTGGATCTTTACAGGCTTGAGGCCAGCCCGGAAGCAAGGACCTCGATGCCCGTTCCCCCGGGACTTGTCGACTCCGTCTCCCATTTGAAGCGGGAAGAGTTTCATGATAGAGTCCAAGAATTGCGGGCACTGGCAATATACAACATCAACCGTTCCATGGCCGTTGAGGAACTTCTCTGGGACTGGAACGAGACTTTGGCTTCGGGCAATGATGAACCGTCAAAAACAGCCTGATTCCCCCGCGCGAAGAAACGGGGAAAATCCCCGGCATCATCGTCCTGTCGAGGGAAATTTCTGGGTTCTGACAGCTCAGATCAAGAACATGGGCCCCAACCGGACTCTCCTCGCACCGTGTGTGGACGGCCTCGTGTTTCGTCTGGGAGACCGGATTCTGGCTGAATCGGAAATCGGTCCCGTGCCGATGTCCCTCGTGGAGTCTCCCCGCATCCAGTCTCCGGACGATCCGGCGGCCCCTCCCGCTTACCGGTTTCTCCGTTTCATGGATCCACAGGATACGGCCAAGACCGTTACCCTCAGGGCCAAGGAGTCCACCCTGTCCGTTTTTGTCAAGGAGCGGTCGCAGGCCCGCAATCTCGGGATGAATATCGTTGCCGTCACGGGAAACCTGGCTGCGACGGAATTCATTATTTATTACACGGCAGAAGGTCGGGTCGATTTCCGGGAACTGGTCAAGGATATTCATTCCCATTTCCGGGGGCGCCACGAGCTCCGTCAGATCAGTCCCCGTGAACATTCCGCCCTCCTTGATGGACTGGGCCCCTGCGGAAAACAGCTTTGCTGCTCCACTTTCCTCAAGGATTTCCAGTCGGTGACAACCCGCCAGGCGCGGGATTTTGACCCGGACATGAATCCGATGAAGACAACCGGCATGTGCGGTCGCCTCAAATGCTGCCTTTCCTTCGAGAAATCTGCCGAAAAGCGCGAAGAATGGGTCCCAGTGGACAATGATCCTCGCGGTCTTCCCGACCAGCCGGCACTTTTTCCCCTCGCAACCATCGCCTGACCCCATGACGGAAAACAGGCCGAGAAAGGAACGGAATGGCATCCGACAACGACGCCCATAAAAACTGGCTGTACCTGACCACACCCATCTATTATGTCAATGACGTCCCCCACATCGGACACGCCTATACCACGATCGCCTGTGACGTGATTGCCCGGACATCACGCATGTCAGGAATCCCCGTCTTTTTTCTGACAGGAACGGACGAACATGGGCAGAAAGTCTGGCAAAGCGCCCAGAAGATGAATCTGTCCCCGCAGGTTTACGTCGACCGGATCATGCCCCGATTCCGCGACCTCTGGAAAACACTTCTGATCTCCAACGACGATTTCGTCCGGACGACGGAAGACCGGCATGTGAAGGGAGTACAGGCTGTCCTGGAGCAGCTCTGGAAGAACGGCGACATCTACGAAGGTCTTTACGAAGGCTGGTATTGCATGTTTGACGAACGGTTCTGGACGTCAAAGGATGTGACGGACGGACTGTGTCCGGAATGCCGACGTCCGGTCGAACAAGTCAGCGAGACAAACTATTTTTTCAAAATGAGCCGCCATCAGGAATGGCTTGTAACATGGTACCGGGAACACCCCCGGTCGATCCAGCCCGAAAGCCGCTACAATGAAATCATGGGGTTCCTGGAACGCCCCCTGGAGGACCTGTGCATTTCCAGGCCGGCATCCCGTCTTCCCTGGGGCATTCCTCTTCCCTTCGACACCCGATATGTGACCTATGTCTGGTTCGACGCCCTCTTGAACTACGTGAGCATCCCCCTGTCCCGTCCGGAAGGGGAGGAGACGCTCGGTCGACTCTGGCCGGCCACCCATGTCATCGGGAAAGATATCCTGACGACCCACGCCGTATACTGGCCCACCATCCTCCATGCCATGGGCCGCGTTCCTCCGAGACTGATTTTCGCCCACGGATGGTGGACGGTCAACGGAGAGAAAATGTCCAAAAGCCGGGGAAACGCAGTGGACCCCCAGGCCTATGCCGAACGATACGGAGCGGATATCCTCCGCTATTTCCTGCTCCGGGAAGGGCAGTTTGGCCAGGACGCCGACTTTTCTGACACTGCACTGGTCGGCCGTATCAACGCAGACCTCGCCAACGATCTGGGGAACCTCCTCTCCCGCGTTGTGGCCATGGCGGTCAAGTATTCGGATGGAGGCCGATTTGTCCGCCCCAAGAACCACGTTCCGGCACCGGACCTTCTCGAAGCCTCGCGAACCCTTCTTCCGGAAGTTCCCCGGCTGACGCTGGATTTCGAATTTCACAAAGCCCTTCAGGCTCTCTGGTCCTTTGTCAGCATCCTGAACCGGTATGTCGACAACAGGGCTCCATGGGTCCTGGCCCGCGATCCGGAAAAGAAAGACGAACTGAACGCGGTTCTGGCGGACCTGCTTGAAGGCCTCCGTCTTGTCGGTGTCTACCTGGCACCTTTCATGCCGGCAACCGCCTCCACCCTCTTTACGGAACTTTCCGCCCGGGAATCGATCACCGGTCTTTCCTACGAAACCGACGGGATCTGGGGAAGACTCCCGGAGGAAATCTCCCTCGCCCCGGTTCCTCCCCTGTTCGAGAAACGCAATCCCGACGGAACCGTCCAGAAAGAAACCCGTACCTCTTCCAGACACCAGGATGGGGCCCAGTCGGGAGGTTCTCGGGCGGAAGAGCCTGCAGGAGGCACTCCCCAGATGGCGACAGACCAACCTGAGACACCCGTTCTTCCCCCGGGAAAGCCCGCGATCGACATAACCGATTTCCAGGGCATCGAACTGGTTCCCGGAACCATCCTGACAGCAGAACCGGTGCCCAAATCCAAAAAACTTCTCAAGCTGACCGTCGATATCGGCCGGGAAAAGAGGACGATCGTGGCTGGCATACAGTCTTCGTATACGCCGGAAGAACTGATCGGAAAAACGGTACTGGTGCTGGCCAATCTGAAACCGGCCAAGCTGATGGGCGTCGAATCCCAGGGGATGATCCTCGCGGCCCAGACACAAGAAGGTGTTTCCCTGATCACCTTTGACCGGCCGGTCTCACCCGGATCGGAAATCCGTTGACGGCATGACGATTCCATTTATTGACAGCCACGCCCACCTCAATCTGATGCCGCCGGACAGCCCTCCGGATCAGACGCTGGAACGGGCAAAGCGGGCGGGTCTGCTTGCCCTGGTCAATGTCGGAACGGGTCTCGACCGTTCCCGCGAATCGGTCCGTCTTTCGGAGACGCTGCCAGGGGTCTTTGCGACCGTTGGGCTCCACCCTGGGGACGCTGATCAATGGTCCCCGGAAATCGGGCAGGAGTTCCTGTCGATGGCCGGCCGTGAAAGGGTTGTCGCCATCGGGGAAACCGGTCTCGACTTTTCGTACGATGCCCCTTCCAGGGAAATCCAGGAATTCTCCTTTGAAAAACACTTGCATCTGGCCAAAGAACAAGACCTTCCCCTGGTCATCCACTGCCGTGACGCCTTCGAACGTGTTTTCTCGATCCTGAAAACCCATTCCCTCTCCTCCCGGCCTGGGGTTTTCCACTGTTTTACCGGTTCCTGGGAAGAGGCCAGAGAAGCCCTGGATATGGGGTTTTACCTGTCGTTTTCCGGCATCGTGACCTTCAAAAACGCCGAATACCTCCGGGACGTCAGCCGTCGGGCCCCCTCCGATCGCATGATGGTCGAGACCGACTGTCCCTATCTGGCGCCGGTGCCTTTCCGGGGGAAAACCAACGAACCGGCCTATCTGCCTGAAACGATCAAGGTCATTGCCCATGAACGACAGGAAAACCCCGGGACGTTGTCGGAAACACTGATCGCCAATACGCGGACACTTTTCGCGTTGCCGGAAAGTGCCTAGGGTGGATCCGATCCGGGTCACGATCGCCCTTCCCGAAGATTTTCCCGCCATCCTCGATGTGCAACGCCAGTCATTTCTGGTGCACGCCGACAAGGGACTCGACACCTCCATCTGGACCGAGGAAACGCTCGAAGAGATCACCCGGGATGCCACGGAGAAGACCATCCTTGTAGCCCGGGACCCTGCCGGAGCTGTACTTGGATCCGTCCGTTTCCAAACGATCGAAGGTGTCGTTTTTGTCCGGAAAGTCAACGTCCGCCCGGACATGAAGCGTCACGGCGTCGGGCGATTGCTCATGCTGGCTCTCGAAGAGCACATCCCAGCCGATGCCCACAAAATTTCTCTGTGCACCCTCCTGATGACCCACGAAAACATCCCGTTCTTCCTCCGGATGGGGTACAGGCCGGAAACTGTCCTGCCGGACCACTATCATCACGTGGACCTTTTGTGTTTCGGCAAATACCCCGCAAAAAAGAACCCGGCCTGAACCGGTCTTCCCTGCCTTTGCACTCCTTCCCCCAATCATGGCAGACTGTCCCCTGGAGGGGATGGAATGGGCCGGATCGTCCTGATCGACGGATACAATGTGATCGGTTCCCAGGGCCGCTTCCGGAAAGACCGGGAGGTATTGGCACGGGAAAGGGAATCCCTTGTCCGGACCCTTTCGGAATACAAAAGCCAGCTCGCCCCGGAAACGGAAATCCAGCTGGTTTTCGATGGTTTTCCTTCCGAACGCGAACCTTTCCGCCATTCCGGACTGGGTTTCTCTGTCATTTTTTCCGAAGAGGAAGGTTCGGCGGATGCCGTCCTGATCCGGCTCTCGGAACGCTATGGCAGCCGTGCGATCGTCGTGACGAGCGACCGGGAAGTCATCCTTCGGGTCCAGAGTGCCGGCGCGCGGGTGGTCGGCGCCCGGGAATTCATGGCCCGCGTGGAAACGAGACGTTCCACCCCCGTCCCGAAAGCGGTGTCTTTTTCTGAAAAGCCGGTCGAGGATGACGATAACGACGCGTCCCCTTCCACGCGAAAGAAAGGCAACCCGAGACGTCTGTCCAAAAAAGAACGGGCGCGGCGGAAAACCCTTCTGAACCTGTAATCGAAGCGACCGTCAAACAATGGAGTCGACCCATGACAAATGTTGATCACCCTCTCCCGCCTGCCGGATGAAATTCGAAAGCTTCCGGAAAAGCCTGGTCGAGCCCAAACATCCCGACCTGTACCTGAACCAGAGCAAAAACGATGACACCCGCCTCAGACGGTCTCTCGGACGTCTGGATCTGACACTTCTCGGGGTGGGGGGGGTCATCGGGGTCGGGGTCTTCGTCCTGACCGGAATCGCTGCCTCCAAGGATGCGGGGCCGGCCGTCGTCCTTTCCTTTTTCCTGGGAGGGGTGATCGCCACGCTCGCCGCCTTCATTTACGCGGAGTTCGCCTCCCATGTCCCGGTCACCGGTTCGGCGTACGCCTATGTTTCCATGGCGTTCGGCGAATTTCCGGCTTTCCTGACAGGATGGGCCCTGATCCTGACATATGCCGTCGGGTCGGTTGCAGTGGCGATCGGCTGGTCAGGATATGTCAAGTCTCTCTTCCTGGGCATGAAACTTCCCTACCTGCCGGAACGTCTGACCCGTAACCCCCTGGATGGTGGAACCATGAACCTCCCAGCCGGCCTTGTTCTGGTCCTGATCCTGGGACTCCTGATGGTGGGCACCCGCAAATCCTCCTCCTTCAACAACCTGATGGTCGGGATCAAGGTCGGAATCATCCTGATCTTTCTTTATCTGGGAGGGCATCATATCCGGCCGGAAAACTGGCACCCGTTTTTCCCTCATGGAGGCTGGGGGGTGCTGGCGGGATCGATGACCATCTTTTTTTCCTACGTCGGGTTCGACGCGGTGACAACCGCTTCCGAAGAAGCGCATGAGCCTGGCAAAGACGTCCCTTTCGGCATCATTGCGTCGCTTGGGATTTCGACACTGCTCTACATGGCCGTCTCCCTTGTCCTGACCGGAATGGTTCCTTCCGCCTCCCTCAACAACCCGGCACCCGTCGCCCGTGCCCTGCTCGATGTCGGCGTCCGTTTCGGAGAAACACTTGTCACCCTGGGGGCACTGGTGGGTCTCACAAGCGTTCTCCTCGTGCTTCTGTTTGCCCAGAGCCGGATCCTGGTGATGATGGCCCGTGACGGACTGATGCCCCGCTTCATGTACCGTGTCAACCGCCGGTTCCGTACACCGGTCTTCACCCTGGCCCTCCTGATGGTATGCGTCTCCATCCCTGCCATGCTGTTCCCGATCGGAACGCTGGCCCGCCTGACATCGGCGGGAACCCTGTTCTCGTTCATTCTCGTCGCGCTTGCCCTGATTCGGTTTCGTTCGCTCCATCCGCCAAAACCTGGAGCGTTCCGGTGCCCATGGGTCCCCTGGCTTCCGATGGCGTCCATCGCGCTCGACCTGTTGCTGATCGGTTCCGTTCCCCGAACGACACTTCTCCTTCTGACGGCGTGGCTTGCTATCGGAATCGCCTTCTATGTTCTGGGAAAGCAGGGTCTCTTTCCATCCGCCTCCGTCGGCGTAGATGAAACGGAAACTTGATCGATCCTGCCGGATTCTTGTAGGATGGGCCGGATTCTGACATGAAAGACAACGCCAGAAATGAGGAGGCCCTGATTCCGGTATGACAGTGCATTTTTCCCGTGCGGTCCGGGTCGTCAGACACGTATTTCACCTGATCTTCCTCTTTCTGATCCCAACTGGGCTTCTCTCCTGCGGCCAGGGTCCCCAGGTGCCGTCTTCCACGGGGCACTACCTGTTTGTCAGCAACGGCAACAGCATCTACTCCTTTTCTATTTTCACAAACAATACGATCCAGCCGGTTTCGACCTCCTCTCAGCAGTCGGCAGGGGCTTCCATTACCGGCATGGTGTATGTCAAAACCCCCGGTGGCACCAGTGCTCCGACGCTGTACGCCATTGACGGGAGCAGTTCCATCACCGTCTTTCCCGTGGCGGCCGGAGGGCTGGAAACTCCTGCCTCTCTCAGCACAAGCTCTTGTTCAGCCTCCATCAGCGCCATTAACGCCATTACAGCAACCCCCGGCGGCAACTATCTCCTGGTCGCCTATACAACAACTGCTTCTTCGTATGTGGCAGCGCTCACCCTTTCCAACGACAAGACGTCTTCAGCCTGTTTTTCCTCCAGTAGTACCCTCACCGGCGGCACCCCCGCAGGGATTTCCATCGACTGCGCGGTGACAGCTGGCCAGCCCTGCAACGGCATTGTTACCTTCTCCGGCACAACTGTTTCTCCACAGCTTTTTAGCTGGAGCCGGGGATCCGCCCCCTCCATCGGCACGACTTCGACAGCAACCCCGACCTCGACATCGGAATTCTCCCTGTTCAGTCTGTCCACCGGATATTTTTACCTTTTCTCCCCCACCAAGCTGACCGCCTACAGCGTTTCCGGAAACAACCCGACGTCGAATCCCGCTGCGACGCAAATCCTCCCTTCCGGCATCGGATATTCTCCGTGCCTTGACCTATTGGCCAACACCATCTATCTCACCTCCAGCAACGGATCGATTTACCAGATGGGCATCCAGTCGAACGGTTCGATGGGAGAGGCAAACCAGCTCTGGAACCTCGGGAACACACCATCCTTGAACTCGATTGGAACCTGCGCCGTCGAAGAATGAGATTTCCTTGATCAAGCGCACAGGTCTTCCTTCTGTCTTTTCGGATTGACTCCCGTCACAGACAAACAATCCGTCCTTCCTTACAATACGCCCGACGAGTGGGGCACCGGATCGACAACCATTGATGTCCCATGCCCCCACAGACCGGTTCCCATCGTCCCGGAAGAATGGATCACGTGTCCCCGGAATTTCCCGGAGGATTGCCACCCATGATTTGGGCAACGATTGCGGCACACAGGAAGGAGGCTTGATGCAACACGCATGGTCCGGATGGCTTGGCCGCAAGGCGGGCATACTCAGTTTTATCCTGGCCGCGCTCTTTTTGGCTGCTTGAAACAAACCGGCAAGGGGATCCCGAACCAGACTTCACCCGCCCCTGAAGACAGACGGATCCCCCTGTCCGTCCTTTCCCCGGTCTTTTCTGCTTGGGTGCCATTTGCCTACAGGCTGCCAGAGAGATTCCCGGATATTCCAACGCAAGTCCTGATTTCCGTAAGCCCTCAACAATTTATAACAAATTCTTTTCTCCCTGATATCCGCTATCCCGGAAGGTTTTTTTTCATCCGCTGCAGCCATTGAGCCACGATTCCTGGTAATTTGATCCTGATTCCCATTCTCTGGACGCCATTTTTGCCTTTTCCGGAAATGGCCTCATCCGTCCTGCCGCAAGAAACAAACCCGAACGCCCCGCCATTTGCGGGCCAATCCCTTGTTTCACTCATTTCTTAAATCTTTCTGGAACCATATTTTAGAACTTGCATGCCAATTGCTTTTGTCCGCCCCCGGATGACAACCCCCAAAAGAAACCACCCATAAAGGAACAAAGATGCAAAAATCCGTCCGATTCCAACGGGTCACGATTCTCCTTCTGCTTTTTTGGGCAATCCTCCCCGTCAACAACCTCTGGGCTTCCGACTGGCTCGTCCTGACACCCGGCATCGCGATGTCCGACGGAAGAACGGGGTTTGGCGGACAGGCCAAATTTTTCTTTGTGCCAAACCTGGGTGTCGAAACAGATCTCCTCTGGACGCCCCAGATCTGTTCCGACTGTACCTTGTCCCAGACCACCCTCACAGAAAATCTTTTCTACTGGATCAACCCGTTCCGATTCTTGAGCCTCTATCTTGCGGGCGGGGGAGGAATCGGGATCTACAACTTGTCATCACCCCAATCAGATTCCCCGCTGCTGCCGGTCTTCGATGTCGGCCTCGGGGGGGTCTTCTGGCCGGCAAAACATATCGGCATCGAAATCGAAAATCGCTTGTTTTTCCCGACAGGGGGAGGAATAGACGGAAACCCATCATCCCGTCTCGACACCGACCGCTGGTTTGCCGGCATCGCCATCCCGTTCTGAGCGTCCACTCCATTCCATCCATCTGACAGACCACCGGAGAACACCGTGTTCGTACAATATTTTTCCTCAGTCCGTCGCCTTTTTTGGCACCTGTTCCCGACAACTTTCCTCTTCTTTTGCGGCTGCCAGGGGGACAGCCTCAACTTCCCCCCCGCCGGACAAGCCAATACCAGCTCTATCACAGGAGTGGCATTTGACGGTCCCGTGCTGCAGGGAAGCGTCATTCTGGAAGCCTATCCGCCCGGTTCAGGCGCGATCGCCAGCGGAACAACGGGAGCGAAAGGAGATTTCTCGTTCACAGCCCCTCTGCTTGATAGCCAGGGGCTGTATGTCGTGACCGTCACAAGCGGAAAAACACTTGATTTGGCTACGGGCATCACCCTGACCTTTTCCCAAGGGGATCAACTGGATGCGATTGCCACCGGCGCCGAACTGTCGCAAGGGGGGATCAGCATCACCCCCTTCACCACACTTGAAGCTGCACTGACAGAACATTACATCTCCCAGGGCATGTCATCGGCCGACGCCATCAGGCAATCCGCGGATCTCTGGACGGGATATCTCGGGTTCGACCCCCTGACGACTGCCGTCGCCGATCCCACGCAAGGCCCCTCCCAGGCGAATACGGCGGGTCTGTACGGCATCGCCTTGGCAGGGCTGTCCCAGATGGCCTTCGGAATCGGACAAAGCCAGAGTCTCTCTCCTGGAACGGCGAATACCCTGGGGCTCTTGTCGCTTCTGGAAAGCGATCTCTCCGATGGAATCCTGAACGGTCTTCCCCAGGGCTCCACAACCCCCCTGAGTTACTACGGGTACACTCTGACATCGGATACGCTCAGAAAAAACCTGGCGGCGGGAATCCTCGAATTTCTCTGGAACTCTCTCAACAAATCGGGGCTTACTCCCCTGACGGTGGACGGCTTTGCCAACAGCCTTGCGCTGAACACTTCGGCCCTGTTTTCCGAAACCCCGGGCGCTGTCGCCCCCGATCCCGGAGCACCCAGCGTCTTGGTCGTCACGCCCGTCGCCGGCCAGTTCTACAAGGGAACCATCACCATCATGGCCTCGGCTTCGGACGATCTGGGCATCGGAAGCTTTGTCACATCCTCCCCGAACCTCCCTCTTCCCGGAGGGTCTATCGACCAGAATCCCCTGACCACCTCCTACAACACCGGGACCGTCGCCGATGGATCTTACGACCTGCTCTTCACCGCCACGGACTATGCCGGCCATATTACATCCAAAGACGTCCAGTTTTCGGTCGACAACACCCCTCCGACCATTTCCGGCCTCTCTCCGTCCAACGGCCAGAACATCCTGTTCTGCCAAGGAACGACGGCCAGCGTGACCGTTACCGGAACGCTGACGGATACGGGGTCGGGACCAAACTTCGTAACAGTAAATGAAAAATCTCCAACTTTAACAACCTTAACTTCGCAATTTGCCCTATCGACATCAACCCCGACGGAGGGCTCCTTCCAGTTCACCTTTTCGGCACCGGCATCCGGCTGCAAGGCTGTCCCATATACCTTCTCCCTTACAGGCTATGACAATCTACTAAATGCCTCCACGATCTCCTACTCCCTCACGGTTCAAAACTGACGCTCAGGTCAAAGGGCCATTTCGCACTGAAACCGGGGCCGGGAAAGGAGAAAAAAGGCTTTTTTTCTTGAAAGTCTCCGGGATGAACGCTAGTATTTGAGGGTTGTGCCCCAACAATAAAAATTATTCTTCGACATCCATATCCACATAAAATCCCCCCGACCCCCACACGGGGAAGTGATCTGAGGAGCACAATGGCGTTATTCCGGATCTACCACAACACACGGACCACCATAGCCCGTTTCCAGCAATCCATGCTGCGCAGGGTGGTCGGAATCGGCGCGCTGTATTCCACCGGATACGGGGATGTCGGATCCTCCATCTACTATGCTCTCGGGGTCACGACCGTCTACGCACAGGGCGCCTCGTTTCTGGCTATCGGTATCGCAGGCCTGTTCTTTATCGCCACGGTCCTGTCGTACGCGGAGCTGAGCTCGGCCCTGCCGGAATCGGGTGGATCTTCCCTTTTTGCCCAGAGGGCCTTCGGCGACGGTGGCGCCTTTTTCGCCGGATGGGCCCTTTTGCTGGACTATATCCTGACCCTGGCTATCAGCGCCTTTTCGGTCGGACCCTATCTGGGATATTTCTTCCCGCTCCTCAAGAACAATCCGCAGGTCAACGTCACCTTTACCGCCGGGCTGATCGCTCTCCTGGTGATCGTGAACGTTTTCGGGCTCAAGGAATCCTCCTGGTTCAGCCTCATGCTGACGGGGTTCGATATCCTGACCCAGATCTCCCTCATGGCCCTCGGCGTCTTCTTTCTTCTGAATTTTCACAAGATTTGGAGTCAGTTCACCATGGGAGTCGCGCCCACATGGCCCCATTTCCTTTATGGAATTTCCATCGCGATGGTGGCCTACACCGGCATCGAGGCCATCAGCCAAATGGCGGCGGAAGCCAGGGATCCCGGAAAATCCGTTCCCAGGGCGATGTTCATGACGATGGGCACAACGGTCTTCCTCTACGCGGGCATTTCGATGGTCGCCCTTTCGGCGATGGATCCCAAAATTCTCTCCACCACCTGGCAGAATGATCCGATCGCGGGAATTGCCCACTACATGCCGCATGTCAGCGCGTTCCTCGGACCGTGGATCGCGGTGCTCGGCGCCACAATCCTGACAATCGCCGCCAACGCGGGCCTGATCGGCGTCTCCCGCCTGGCCTACTCCATGTCCAACAACTTTCTGATCCACCCGATTTTCCGGCATACCACCGCGCGCTGGAAAACGCCGGTTTATTCCCTCGCCTTTTTCGGTGTGCTGTCCACTGCGATTGTGGCATTTTTCCCGTACCTGGACATTCTGGCCGATCTTTACAACTACGGGGCCATGCTTTCTTTCACCATGACCCATCTCGCCCTGATCGTTCTCCGGAACAAGGAGCCCAACCTTCCGCGGCCTTTCAAGATTCCCCTGTCGCTGGTCATCGGACGGTGGGAAGTTCCCATGACGGCCGTTTTCGGAGTGATGGGAACGGGGGGCGTCTTTGTCATGGTTCTCCTCTTCCACAAATATGGCCGGGTATTCGGAACCGTCTGGATGATCGGTGGCATCCTTTACTACCTCTGGTTTCGCCGGCATGAATCCCTCCCGGTCATGCAACGGGTCCAGATCACCGATCTTCCCGACACACCCGAAAAACAGGATCCCCACAAACTCATCCTCGTGGCCACCAGCCCGACCCGTCCCTCTCCCATGCTTCGGGACGTCTGCAAGGTCGCCCGTTCGGACGACGCGCGCATTACGGTCATTTCCGTGATCGAAGTTCCGCTGACCCTGCCGCTGACGGCGGATATGGCCTTGGAAGAAAAGGTGGCGCGGCATACGCTGGATCTGTGTCAGGCGATCGGGGTGGAGGAGGACGTGATCATTGACACGATTCTGGCAAAAGGACGGTCGGTGGGGACATTGCTCAACTTTCACCTGAAGAAGACGAAGGCGGATACCCTCGTGATCAACGACACGGGGTCAGCGATTTCCCGGACCATTCTGGGCGCCGTTGAGCGTTCGTCAAACACGGTCACGATATGGAGCTTCCGGAAGGTGGAGGGCTCCGACCGGACCCCGACCCCCAAACCCAGACTGACGGGAGAACGTCCGATCATCATCAAGGAAGGGAGAATGGAAAAATCCCCTGCCCCCGGTCCGACGGAAGCTCAGCCCCCGGCCTGACCCTCCTCCTGAGACCTCCGGTGAGGGGCTTCTTCGTATTCCGGGCACAGGTCGATTTCCGTGGTGGCCCGTTCGAAGAGAACCTTGAGGAACAGCCCAAACGTCGAAAACAGGCGATACCGGACAATGGGAAGCTTGTGGATATACACCATGTTCCAGAGAAACCATCCGACGATTCCGCTCAGGGTGAACTGTTTCGCCGACAGCAGGGCATAGTTGTCCCCGATGGAGACAAACCCTCCGACGTGATTATGGGCGAAGATCTTTTCGGGTTTGCGGGTGAGCCGCGCAACGATGTTATGGGCGACCGTTTTCGCCTGCCGGACGGCTGTCTGGGCCGTTGGGGGGTAGGGCTTCCCCTCCCAGGGATTCAGGCAGGAAGCGTTGTCCCCCACCACCCAGACATGCTCCATCGACTGGCTTTCCAGCGTTCCCTTGACCTTGATCCGCCCCTGTCCATCCTTTTCCAGCGGCAAACTGGCCGTCAGGGGATTCGTCCTGACCCCGGCCGCCCAGACGAGTGTGTCGGTCCGCACGGGAGGAAGTCCCTTGATCTCCATCAACCCGTCCCTGTAACCTTCGAGACGCCCTTCGAGAATCACCTCGATTCCGATTTTCCGGAGTCTTTCGAGCGCCTCGAGGGACAGTTTTTCCGGAAGGGACGGGAGTATCCTTCCGGTGGCTTCGACCAGGACCACACGGATCTCCTCTTTTGAAATCCGTCGACCGAAGTCCCGCAAAAGCTCCCGGTTGGCGTATTCGTGAATTTCTCCCGCCAGTTCAACCCCGGTCGGTCCTCCACCGACCACAACAAACGTGAGGGCGGCCTTCCGTCTTTCCGGATCTTCTTCCCAGTAGGCCTTTTCGAACATCCGGATCAGGTGGTTGTTGACGGCGGAAGCGTCTTTCAGCGATTTCAGGGTAAAGACGTTATCAAGTCTGGATTCCATACCGTAGAAGTTGGTCTCGCTGCCCAGGGAAATCACCAGGTCATCAAACTGCATGGTCCGATGAACGGTTTCGACCGTTTTTTTGGCCAGATCGATGTCCAGCACCTCTCCGATGTGGGCGTGAACCCGGGTCTTGCGAAAAATTTTCCGGACGGAATGGGCAATATAGCGGGGTTCCAGCGCTCCGGTGGCGGTACTGTGCAGCATGGGAGTGAATAGAAAATAATTTCGGCGGTCAATGACCGTAATCCACACATCCGGATGATCTTTCAGGAAACGGTCCAGATAGACTGCTGTATAGAGTCCGCCAAATCCGGCCCCCAGAACCAGGATCCGGTAGGGCTTCCCCGTACGCAATCCCCCCGGTGGGGTGGTTAATCCTTTTTCAGACATCTTCTCCCCTTTTTTGAAGCTCCCATTCTTCTTCTGCATCCTTTTCCAGCGCACAGACGGTGCCCTCTCCCATCCAGCGCAGGGTGATAAGGTACATGCCTCCCGTCCACAGGATCGTCGGCAGCGCGACACCTGTCATCTGGACTGCCTGCGGAAAAAAGTGCGGAACCGTGTAGTAAAAGGCGATTCCCACCCCCAATGCAAAAAATCCGGCAGGGTTAAAACCGCCTCTTCCCCAATAACGGGAATGAAAAGACGGATCAAACAGGGATTGGGCGTCCAGATTGCGCTTCCGGTTAAAAAGATAGTCTGCCAGGACGAGACTCCACAAGGGGATGAAAATTCCCCCGATCGTGGTCAGAAAGGCGATGAAGTATTGGATGAAACTTGTAAACATGAGCGGGATGAAAGCCGTCAGGATCTGGACCGCAGAGACGACCGCCAGGGATCGGGTGGGATTCGGTGATTTTCCTTGACGGTTTTGCAGGGCCAAAAGCGCCATGCCTGCACCATACAGGTTACTGGCGCTGACACTGACGGAAGAAAGGAAGATCACGGAGAGGGCAATCCCCGACAGACCGAGGCGGGCCATCAGGCGCGAAGGGTCGCTGTCGTCAGCACTCAGCTGACCGGATGCCAGACCCAGCCCGATCACACCGGCTGCTCCGACCAAAACGAACCACGCCTGTCCGAACCAGATTCCGAGCCATGATCCCCAGACCGCGACATTGCGGGTTCGGGAGAATCGGGCGAAATCCCCGACCTGCAGCCAGGTCCAGATGTTGATGAAGGAGATATCGACAAGCTGGACCGGAGAGAAAGCAGGAGCGGTATGACGGTAGGACAGAATCTGGGAGAGACTCCAGCGGGAAAGGACTTCATAGGTTTCAACCCCTCCAAATACCAGGAGAAGGAGGGAGGAAATCCACTTCAGGATCTTGATTGCCCCCGGGCCCAGGGTCGCTACAACACCCTGCAACACCCCGATCAGCAGGATGGCGAGAACAAGAAAGGAGGTGTCCGTATGCCCCGGTCCGGAGGAAAAACCGCTTCCTTTCCAGATCTGGACAATGGACGCTGAACCGATGTAAGTCGTGACCGTTGTCCAGCCGACCTGTACGACCGTCTCGGCAATCCCCAGAAACAGGTCTCCTCCCCGGACGCCCAGCGCCGGGCGGGCCAGGGCAACAGTCGTGGCCCCGTAACGGTAGGCGATATAGGCAAGGGTCGCCCAGGGAAGAATGATCAGGGGCGTCCAGAAAAACGTATTCCAGAACAGGAAAGGGATTCCGGATAATGCCAGGAGTCCCCCGAAATACCAGCTGGAAGCGTTAGCGCCGTCCCCGAACCAGTTCCAGAACAGGTCGAAAAAACCGTAGGTTCTCTCAGAGGGAGAGACGGGACGGATACCCGTATGGTCCATGTGCCATGAGGACCAAAATCGCACGATCCGTCACTCCTCACGCAGCGATTCTCCCGGATTGACCTCCAAAACCGCCGAAAAGCCCTCTTCCCGGGACAGAAGAAGGTTCTTTGATTGAAATAAAACACTTCTAGTGATAGTGTAAGGGACAAAAGTTGTGAAAGGAAGGGCCTTCGATGTCCGGCAATGAAATCTACGATCACGTATCCAGAATCAATGTCGTTATGGTATACGGATTTCTGGCCGTCATGGCGGGAGGGCTCGTTGTGGTTTTCCTCCAGTGGGTCTACCAGAGATTTGTCCGTCGCACCCATCCCCCGGAATATACCGAAAAACCCCGGATCTTCCGCAAGGACTGATCCCGGGACAATATTCAAATTTTTGACAGTCGGGTGTTCATCGTCCTATGTGGATCATTGGGGATGGAGGCTCCCCCGAAAGGGCACCCTCCGATACGCTGGAATCCTGTGCTATTGCAGTGTCTGAATGGGCGGACGGCATCCTTGTCCGGGTATGGGGAACTGTGGACGGCCAGCTTGTCCTTTCGCCCTCCTCCGTCCTCCCTTCGCCCAACGGAGAGATCGAGATCGAAAAGACAACCCGGGAGGATCTGTTGTCCCGTCCGCCTGTCTCGCCCGTGACGGGACAACCCTACCGACTGTCCTCCCTGGAGGAGTTTCTTGTCTACCTTTCCCTGACACCGGTCAGGGGATTTCTGGAGCCGGCCGGCCAATTCGGGGAAAAAACCCCGCTTGCCGAACATTTTTGGGAGTCTGTCCGGTCCGCTTCTCCCCGCCTCCCCCTTCATCTTGTTCTTCCGCCCCCCCATCCGGTCCCGGACGGAATTTCCCCCCCATTCGTTTGGCGACGAACCCACAATGAATGGCCCGGATCCGACAGGAAAAGAGAGCAGTGGATTCTGGACAGTACCCTGTTTTCCTCCGGAAATACAACGGATCTCGCCCGTTTCCTGGTAACGGGACCCATTTCACCAGAACTGTATATGCGGCTTCAGTCCATCCGCGGATTCTGGGGAGTCGTTACCACCACGCCTTATTTCACGCGCAAGGCTCTTGCCAGGGCGACAGCAGGGTCTGGCCGGTCGTGAAAATACCACCTCTGATCGCTATTCTGGGCCGTCCCAACGTCGGCAAGTCCACTCTTTTCAACCGTCTTCTCTCCCGGAAAGAAGCGATCGTCGAAGATCGTCCGGGGGTCACCCGGGACCGGCATTACAGTCAGGGAACCTATGGGCGCAAAAGTTTCCGGCTTGTCGACACGGGAGGCATCCTGTTCGGAGACGACCACCCCCTGGGAGACTCTATCCGGAAACAGGCACTTTTCGCTCTCGAAGAAGCCGATGCCATCATTTATGTCATGGACGGTAGGGAGGGATATCTCCCCGTAGACGCCGACGTGATCGGACGGATCCGCAGATCCGGAAAGCCGGCCGTGTTTGCCGTCAACAAGGTGGATACCGTCAAGACCGAAGAAGTCCTTTCCGAATTCCACCGCCATGGCGTCGACCCCCTCGTCGGCATTTCGGCTGCCCACGGACGAAATGTGGACGCGATTCTGGACGCATTCATGGACCTCATGCCCGACACGCTGGAGACATACCCGGTCGATCCGGGCATCCGTTTTTCCGACGCCTCCGAGTCGGATATCCAGGAATGGCTCAAGAGAAGGATCTCCGACCCGCCCCGCGTGGCTGTTATCGGCCGCCCCAACGTTGGGAAATCTACCCTGATCAACCGCCTTCTGGGGGAGGAACGTCTGGTGACGAGTCCCATTCCCGGGACGACCCGGGACGCCATCGACACGCTCGTCACCTACCGCAACAGGAACTATCATTTCGTCGATACCGCGGGACTCAGGAAAAAAGGAAAGGTGGCCGAAGCTTCGGAGCTATACGCCCAGATCCGGACTGACAGGGCCATTTGCGAGTCGGAAATCGCGGTTGTGTTGCTGTCGGCCGAAGACGGCCTGACGGACGGGGATCTCCGGATTATCCGGCAGGTGATCGATCATCGGCGAGGCTTGATCCTGGCATGGAACAAATGGGATATCCTCCCCGAGGAAGACGTCCGCTCCTCCCCCCCCTTCCGTGATGTCCGTGAGCGCTATCCTTTCCTGGCCTTCGCTCCCATGTTTGGCTGTTCAGCCATGACAGGCTTTCACGTTTCGCAGCTCTTCCAGCACATCAACACCGTCCGGGAGTGGTATTTCACCCGAATACCGACATCGGAACTCAATGCCCTGATCCTCCCCCTGGTCGAATCTTCCCCTCCCCCCCGCCTGAAGAATCATCCGGTCAGAATCTTTTACGTCACCCAGGTCCAGATTGCACCGAGCGTCATCATGGTGTTTGTGAATCGCCCCGAAGGAATTTCCCTCCAGTACAGGCAGTTTCTGTCCCGTAAAATCCGGGAAAAATATGCGTTCACCGGAGTGCCGTTCCTGCTGAAAATTCAGGCGAAAAGCCGCAGGGACCGGGATTCCTCCGAAAAATAAAAAGGGGAAAGGCCCATCGGCCTTTCCCCTTAGGCGGGAGACGTATCGCCCCCCGAAACCAAGTTTTCCGTCAGGATTTCATCTGACGTTCCGCTTCCAGGATCTTCAGCGTCGTCTTGATCACCGTATCCGGATTCAGGGAGATGGACTCAATCCCCATCCGGACCAGTTCTTCGGCAACTTCCGGAAAGTCGCTCGGAGCCTGACCGCAAATTCCGGAGTGAACCTTGTTGCGCTTGGTGCCCTCGACAGCCATCCGGATAAAGGACATCACTCCCGGGTCCCGTTCATCGAATGAGTCCGCAAGGATTTCCGAATCCCGGTCAACCCCCAGCGTCATCTGGGTCAGATCGTTCGAGCCGATGGAAAACCCGTCAAACAGCTTCGAGAAAGCATCGATCTGAATGATATTGTTGGGAATCTCGCACATTACAAATATTTCCAGGTCGTTTTTCCCTCTGACCAGACCGTTTGAGGCGAGAACCTCGATCACGGCCTCACCTTCCTTGATCGTGCGACAGAAGGGGATCATGATCCGGACGTTCTTCAGCCCCATACCTTCGCGAACCCGGCGGATGGCCTGGCATTCAAGACTGAACCCGTCGCGGTAGCGGGGGCTGGCATAACGGGAGGCCCCGCGGAATCCCAGCATCGGGTTTTCCTCGTGGGGCTCGAAGTATGAACCACCGATCAGGCTTGCGTATTCATTGGACTTGAAATCGCTCATCCGGACCGTCACCGGTTTGGGATAAAAGGCGGCTGCGATCGTCCCGATTCCGAATGCCAGCTTTTCCACGAAATACTCTTTTTTGTCCGGATATCCCGAAGTCATTCCTTCTATTTCCGCACGGACCTTCGGATCCAGAACCTTCTCCGGATGCACCAGGGCCATGGGGTGGATCTTGATAAACCCGTTGATGATAAATTCCATGCGGGCCAGGCCAACCCCGTCATTGGGAATAAACGAGTGGCTGAACGCCTGATCCGGATCGCCCAGGTTCATCATGACCTTGGTCCTTGGGCGTTCCAACTTGTCCAGCTTGGTGCGGTCGACATGAAACCGGAGCGTTCCCTCGTAGACCATACCCGTGTCACCCTGAGCGCAGGATACCGTCACCTGTTGTCCATCGTCGAGCTGGTCGGTGGCGTTCTCCGCTCCGACGACAGCCGGTATTCCCAGTTCACGGCTGACGATCGCCGCATGGCAGGTCCGCCCTCCGCGGTTGGTAATAATGGCAGCTGCAGTCTTCATGACAGGCTCCCAGTCCGGGGTTGTCGTCTCGGCGACCAGAACCTCCCCAGGCTTGAAATCCCTGATCTGGGAAAGGGTCCGGATGACGTGGACCTTTCCGGCGGCAATCTTCTGGCCAACGGATTTTCCACGGACGAGCACCCGGCTTTTTTCGTCGAGGGTGTAGGCCTCCAGGTAGTCATCCTTTTTCTGGGATTCGACCGTTTCCGGACGGGCCTGGACGAGGAAGATGTCCCCGGAAATACCGTCCTTGGCCCACTCCATGTCCATCGGACGATTTTCACCCGCCTTGAGGGAGTAATGTTTCTCGACCTTGATCGCATAATCCGCCAGTACGAGAATCTCGTCGTCAGTCAGGCAGAACTTCCGCGCATCTTCCGCTGAAACCCGCTCGTTGTGGACCGTCTCCTTGGCATTCCCTTCCGAGTAGACCATCCTGAACTGCTTCTGGCCCAGATTTTTCCGGATGATGGCCTTGTGACCGGTGAGGAAAGTCGTCTTGTACACATAGTATTCATCCGGATCCACGTTGCCCTGGACGACGTTTTCCCCCAGACCATAAGCTCCCGTAATGAACACGACATCGCGGAAGCCCGTTTCCGTGTCCAGGGAAAACATGACACCGCTGGATCCCTTGTCGGAACGCACCATCTTCATGATTCCGATCGAGAGGGCGATATCGAAGTGGTTGAAACCCTTGTCCACACGGTAGGAAATAGCCCGGTCCGTAAAGAGTGACGCAAAACACTTGAGACAGGCTTCCCGAAGATCGGCGAGACCACGGATGTTCAGGTAGGTATCCTGCTGGCCCGCGAAGGAGGCGGTCGGAAGGTCTTCGGCCGTGGCGGAACTCCGGACAGCAACATCAGGGTTTTCACCGTATTCCTTGCCCAGTATTTCATAACCCTGAACAATCTCGGACCAGAGGTCTTCCGGAATGCGCGCACCCAGGATCAGGTCCCGGGCCCGTTTTCCTCTCCGGGCCAGATCGTCCATATTATGGCGATCTAGCCCGTTGAGCGTTTCCTTGAGGGCGTCCAGGATTCCGGCGGCGGACAGCAGATACCAGTAGGCTTCGGACGTGATGGCATAACCGTTGGGAACCTTGACACCCTGGGGAACCAGTTCCTGATAGGCCTCCCCCAGGGACGCATTTTTTCCACCGACAAGATGGAGATCCGTCAACTTGATCTCATTAAAAAAACGAATGTATTTCATAGCGATGCGCGGGAACCTCCGGCAATAAAGCCAGAGAAGGATAGCGTCTGTTCCCGATCTCCTTTCTGAAAGCTATCCGGGCATTGGAGAAGATCCTCACATGAGAACACTGCGGTCAAGTCAGGCCGCCAGTTACCCGTGGTTGGGGAAACCGGATTTTTTCCCGGGAGAAAGACCGGAAATTGTCGCAACGAACGTCCTGTCTTTACTGCAGGTTTCCGGGTGGGCGGGAATATGCAGGAACCGCCAAAAAGGCATCCCCTCTCCCGCCTGGGAACCGATTGCACGGGAGAAACCCTGACGGGGAATCCTTTTGAGTTGTCTTCGGACCCCTGAAGCCTCTCCACCTATCGGAAGATCGTATGGCATCCTGTGAACCGGCCGGAGCCCTCATTCAATTGAGTTCCAGATTAAGGAAATCGGTGAAAAATATCAAGGCGCCCCGTGTTTTTCCTTGTGCCCGCCCAAGGTGAAAAACCTTTTGCACTGGCGGATTTTTCGGCGATAGGTGGTTTCGGAAAGGCCGGACAGTCTTCGGGCGGAAACGGGGTCTCCACCGGTTTTTCTGAGCAGGCCGACAAAATAGTCCCGCTCGAAATTTTCTTTCGCGACGGAAAAAGGCAACCAGGGGTTCTCCTGTTTATCGGGAAACAAAAGAGGGACCGTCAGCACGCCATCGGAGGAATGAAGGATTGCAGAAAGCAAACGCTCGGAAAGCTCCCGGACATTTCCCGGCCAGGGGTAGGACATCATCGCGTTCAGGCTGTTTTCCGGAACCCTCACGTTTTCCTTCCCGAGGCTCCGCCCTGTTTTCCTGACCAGTTCCTCGACAAGGAGCGGAAGATCCATCAATCGCTCCCTGAGAGATGGAATCCGTATCCGGTGCGCGGCCAGACGGAAATACAAATCTTCACGCAAACGACCGGTTTCCCGAAGCGTCTGCAGGGGGACGTTTGTCGCGAGAACAATGCGCGCATCCGTATGAAGGGGGCGCACTTCGCCGACAGGCAGGTAGAATCGGGTTTCAAGAACGCGCAGAAGTTTGGGCTGAAGGTCCGGATCCATCGAATTGAATTCGTCCAGAAACAGGGTTCCGCCATTGGCCGATCCAAAAAAACCTGTCCTGTTTTCCTGGGCTCCGGTAAAAGAACCCTTTCGATGGCCGAAAAACTGGCTCTCGAATAGGGCAGAAGGAATACCGGCCATGTTCACCGGGATCAGGGGACCCCGGGAACGTCCGGATTTTTCATGAATCGCATGGACAAAAAGCTCCTTCCCCGTCCCCGTATCCCCTTCCAGAACCACCGTAAGGTCATGCCTGGCATAGACTTCGAGGCTCCGGATCGCCGCCTGGTAAGCTTCACTCCTGCTGTTCCACATGATCGAATACCCCGGTTCCACACATCCTCCATCGTCTTCATTTTCTGCCGGATCTCCCCGGAGCCGCATCATGCTAATTTGATAAGCTCGGGTTTCCCAAAAAGAGGCAAATTTTTAAAGGATTTCAGTAAACGGGATCAAGACGTCCGGATGGGAAACGCTAAGGGGGTAAATGATCAAGGGGATCGATCACATTTTCCAGGAAGACGCATCTCCCGGATTGTCAGGGGTTGGAAAACGGGCCGTAATTTCTGGGAGCCAGATGGTTTTCGTAAACCTCCCACCCGGCCATCAGTAGGGCGATCAATACCCAGGGGAGCACAGACCAGAAAAATTTTCCCCTTTTTTCTTTCCCGGCCGGAAGGCGGGCGGAAAAAACTTCGGGGGAGGGAGAAAAACGGTTCCATATTTCCTCATACAGCGTCACATCCCTGACCTGCTCGATCGGACACGAGAGAAGAAGCTCATCCCCCTTTCTGAAACGGATTTCCCGGGGGATGGTCCCTTTCCCTGCCGACTCCGCCTGGATGTCGGACAGAGGAAATCGGAGAACGAGCGGTTCCACTGAGGTCAGCAGAGAGGCAAGGCACAGCGTCGAATTTTCAAGCCATATGGCCTGGACCGGTTTTTCCCGGAAGCGGAAATACAGGATCGCCAGCATCAATGCTGCCAGGGACCCCACCGAAACAGGGACCAGCCAGACCCAGTGAATCATAAAAAGGCGCGTCAGCGAAAAAAGCCCGATAAAGAATGCGGCAATGACAAAGAACGCCGCAAGGATCTTTTTCTCGGGATTGCCGGCGCGCTTGGGCGGATAGATCAGAAGACGTTTCGTCGATCCCACATTTTCCTCGTCAACACTCTTATGATCGGGTTCATGATCATGCGTTGCGCCGCACCCTGACCTGTTTGCAGATGCTCAAGAAAATACCTGAAATACCTTTTTGCATGGTGGTATTTATTTTGCTTCCAATGGCTTACCGCCCTGAATCTATTCTGGGCTCCGGACAACCAATGCGGACTTGTCCGGCCAATCCTTCCCGGATACCGGGAAGATCTTATTGTGGGTCAGGCTTCTTCCTTTGACTGTTCATGGCCAGCCTCACGGTTTCATCCCCGCTATTCTCATCACCATCTTTTTCCGGATTTCTCTTCCCCTCTTGGCCTGATCGAGAACGTAAAGCCGGTCCAAAAAACCGGCTTTACGTACCACATTCGGGATCTTCCTGTCCTTCAACCATCTGTCGGCTGACAGAAATGTCATAAATTTGACAACCGTGACTCAATGTGGGGTCGACTTTCCGTCCAGTTTTTTGGACAGGACATGGCTCTTTCGACCGTGGTTGTAAATCATCCGGCGATTTGGCGGAAGATCTTCCGTCCGGCACGGGACAAATCCCCTCTCCACAAACCACTCTCTCGACTGGGTCGAAAGGACGAAGATCCGGTCCAGCCCCGATGAAAGGGCTTTCCTCTCGAACCACGCCAAAAGATGGGCGCCCCTGCCGGCTTCCCGGTAATCCGGGTGGACGGCCAGACAGGCAATTTCCCCTGCCTTTTCGTCGGGATAGGGATAAAGTGCCGCACATGCAACGATCTTCCCGTCCCTGTGCGTCACGGCATACAATCCGATATCCGTTTCCACGGCTTCCCGTGTCCGATCCACAAGAATGCCACGGGTTTCCAGCGGTCGGATCAAATCCAGAATCCCCGGAACATCCGCCGGTTCCGCCGGACGAATCGCCTCGAAGGGATCGGAGGACACCAGTGTTCCGCAACCATCCCGGGTAAACAGTTCCAATAACAGGGCTCCATCCCTGTGACGATTGACCAGATGAACCCTTTCGACACCCGCCTCTACCATTTCCACGGCGCGTTCCAGCAAAGATTCCCGGGCAAGATGCTGCGATTTTCGATCGGACAAAAGGGCCGTCACTTCCCGGTTCGTCAACTCCCTTGCCAGGGAACCGTTTCTGTCACAGACACCATCGTCATCCACCAGGAAAAGAACCTTGGAGGCGGACAGGGCCACAGCCACCTCCTGTGCCACATCTTCGGGAGACAAAAGGTAAAGGTCACCCGACAAGGAAACACCCACTGGTGGCAGAAGGACGACCATGTCGTCCTCAAGAAATTGCCGGATTGTTGCTGTCCGGACCTCCCGGGGTTTTCCGTAAAAATGGTGGTCGATCCCATCGATGACCCCCAGCGGCCGGGCAACCACAAGGTTTCCACCGGTAACCCGCACCTCCGCTCCGGACATGGGAGAATCACTGATCCCCCTTGACAGGGCCGCTTCTACAGCAAAGCGGACTTCTCCCACAGCGCACAGGATATCCGGGATCAACTCTCCGGGAACCACAGGTCCCCGATCCGTCCTGCCCATCGTCTTTCCCGCTTCTTTCAGCCGGTTTTCGATCTGGGGATCCGCTCCGCAAACCAGAATGATTCCAATCCCCAGACTGCGAAGGAGGGCGATATCACTGGCGATCGAAGAGAAACTGCCGTCCGGCAAAACCTCTCCGCCAAAAGAGATCACAAACGTCCTTCCACGGAAACGATGGATGTAGGGGGAAGATTCCCTGAATCCCCGTACGAACGACACCGGATCCAATGACTCGGTCATGCAAGGCACTCCTGGGTGGTGAAGTTCACTGCGCGACGGGCCGACTTAGCCACCTCCCCTGGATTATCGCCTTAAACCTTGTCTATCTCAAGGCATATTTTATGTCCCCCAGCCTGAGGTTGTCCCTTCTGTTTTTATTCTTCAACTTTCGGAAAAACGTCTGCCCGAAAATAGCTTTTCTTTGGACCCGGATTCTTCTATAATATTTCCTCGTTTTAAAATAAAATATTTTTATCAAAAAAATGAAAAACATAAAAACCTGATTTTTCAAGGCTGGACATCTGTAAACATCCCCTATGCCATGGTCTAGCACAACCTTAATGTGATTGCCCTTCCGGACCGATAGAGAGATATTGCCATAACAGGGCTTCCCGAAATCGGAAACCCTTCCCAGATGGTTGCCGTCGCGAACACATGCCAAAAAACGGAGACAAGACAGTTATGACCTCGCTCAGAACAATCATCCTCAAAAACGTCTATCTGGTCGGATCCGTGATTATCCTGACCACGCTCATGTCCCTGTGGACTGCCCACCGGGTTTCCGTACAGTCACTCGAGATCCAGAAAACAATGGAATTGCTCGACAGTCTCCAGAAAGTCGAGTCTTCACTCATTGCAATCGATTCAGGGCTGCTGAACCTTGAGGTCAATGGCGGATCAGGCGACGAAATCATCCGGAACCTCGATCAGGTCATGGCGGTTGATCCCGGGGCGATGGTCCTGAGAAGCGGGGTCCTCCAGTCGAAAGGAATGCTCAAATACATCGCGATCATGAAGGATCCACGCGCCCGTTCCCAGATGATCGCCTCTGTCCGAAACCAGGCGACGATCATCCGGAAGGACTGGCTGGCCCCCCGATTCAGGGAAGTGGAGGAAAAGCAGGCGAGCTCTTTGAAAAAACTCCATTTTTTTGTTCTCGAATCCCGGATCATGGCTGCAATCGCCGGACTTTTGGCCGTCGGGATGCTTATCCTCCTCTTCTACCGGATGGACCATCTGTCCAAACACCTGCGCCAGCTGGCCGACAACATTCAGGCTGTGGCGACCTTCAAGGCCATGGAGCTCGAATATGCCCCCGAAACCATTGAAGAGAAAAGCATCTTCAATGCCACCAAGGCACTGGAAAATCTGTTCACGACCATCACACGTTCCATGGCCCAGAATGGCGTGGTTGTTGTGTCTGCCGACATGAAAAGCGGAAATGAAGGTAACGAGATTCTTTATGTCAGCCCCTCCCTGGTCGAAATCCTCCGACCTGTCAAAAAAGAGGTCCAGGCCCGGTTCGGAGTGGATGTCGACCATCTTGTGGGAACTTCTATTCACCGTTTCCACGACAACCCGGACCGTATCCGGGAAATTCTCCGCCGGCTCCGGCCTTTCGATGTCCGTCAGAACATGGAAACCCAGATAGGAGACCATTTCCTCGGTTCAACCTCCTCCATGATCCCCGACGCCGAAGGAAACCCTCTTCTGTTCATGGCCACATTCTATGAAACGACTTCCATGAAAAACCTGCAAAAAGTTGCAGAAGAAAGAAAAATCCGGGCATTTGCCACCGTAAACCAGCTCGACGGATTCTCTCAGGCCTGGGAATCCCTTCTGGGTACCCTGAAACAGGTTTTCGGAACCAGTGTGGATATGGGCAAGACGATGGGTGGCATGCAGGGAACGGTCAGTTCTGCCCTGGAGACGGTCTCTTCCATGGACCAGACGGCCTCCCAGATGCGAACCGTAATGGAGAAAAACAAGAAGGCGGTTGTCGAAATTGTCGACGTGGTGTCGAAGGTGGGAGACGTGGCTGCCCAAACCAATCTTCTGGCTCTCAACGCGGCGATCGAAGCGGCGCGGGCTGGTGAACACGGAAGGGGTTTTGCGGTCGTTGCCGATGAAGTCCGCAACCTTTCCGAACAGGTTCGCACACTGGTTCAGAGCATCCAGGAAAAGATGGATCAGGTATCGACGGTCACGACGAACGCAACAAACACATTTGACTCCTTTGCCACCGTCGTGGAGGACGTAACCAGCCATATTCGGGAAATTGGCCAGGAAATGAACGACCTTCTGGAAAGCGTGACCAAAATGGGCAGCACGGTTTCATCGACGGAACAGACCGCTTCTCGGACAGGAATGGCCCTCCAACAGGTCAAGGATGAGTTCCAGACCCTCATTTCCTGATTCCGGATTCGTTTAACGCCTCTTGCGGGCCAGAATGACAGCTTCGTTTCCGTTGGCAAACAAGAGGACGGTGGAATCCAGTCCGATATCGGAAAAGGCTTGCCCGATTTCTGCAGGGGACAACAGCCGGTTCCCCTGCACATGCTCGCTCAGACCCTGGAACGCCAGCTGGCGTCGTCCCGGATCTTTCAGATCCTCCCGGTTTTCCGGCCAAGCGGGCTCCCAGATCACAATAGACCCCTCACTGGCCAGATGGTCCCGCAAAAAGGAGAAAACGGTTTCCTTGTCGCTCCAGACATGGTGAAGTGCCCGGTTCATGACAAACACGCTGGCCGGTTCCTCCAGGGGGTAATGACGGATATCGCCCCGGACAAATCGGAGACGGTCTTCCAGACCTGACGCTTTGGCCTTTTCTGCCGCCTGACGGATGTTTTCCTCGAATCCGTCCAGCCCGATCCCTCTCAGCCGGGGATACCGCTTGGCCAGCTCAACAAGATACCAGCCGTTTCCGCACCCGAGGTCGACCACGGCTCCGCCATACGCGTCCACCTCCGGGAACACTTCAAGCCGGGGCAGGATCTGTCCGGAAAAGAGCGGGGCAAAACTGGCTTCAATCATCGATCCGAACCATGGCAGAATCGTCTTCCTTTCCGCCAGGACCGCCTCTCCAGGCTGCTCTCCCGTCCGCATGCAGGCGGTGGCCCGTTCGGCCATATGGGCAGAGAGGACGGCTCCCACCGCAATGGGCATGAGCGTGTCGGCGGCATCGGGACACATCGCCTCTCCGAGATCGGTCAGACAAAACTGCCCCCGTTCCTTTTCCTCGAGGTAGTCAAAGGCATAAGCGGCGTCACACCACCGGACGAGATACGCTTTGTCCATACCTGTTTCCCGGGCGAGATCCTCTACCGTCAGGGAACCTCTTTTACGGATGGCGGGAAACAGGCCGTTGGCCACCCCCACAAAGGCGGTGTCAAGACTCAACGCCCCCTGTGCCATCTGCCGAAACCTTATTTTCAGATCCTCTGTCTCCATTGGCACCCCCCTTTCCGCTTTGGCATACAACCATAGAAAAAACCCTTTCTTCAGTCCGGTGTGGCAGTCCTGTATACTTTGTCCGCCCGGGCCTGATCCCGTGGCCTGATGACAATCTGGTCAATATTGACGTGGGGAGGCCGGGTCAGTGCCCAGACAATCGCGTCGGCGACATCGCCCGCCACCAGCGGGGTCATCCCTTCATACACTTTTGCGGCGCGGACGGCATCGCCAGCGAACCGGACAACCGAAAACTCCGTCTCGACCAGGCCCGGGTCGATCTGAGTCACCCGGATCGGCAGACCCAGCCATTCGAGCCGTAACGTTTCCGTAAGCGCCCGGAGAGCGTGTTTGGCCCCGGTATATCCCGCTCCGCCCAGATAGGTTTCAATGGCGGCAATGGAACCCACGTTCACAACATGGCTGCCGTCTCCGGAGCGGAACAGGCGGGGAAACATCTCCCGAATCATCCGAGCCGTGCCCAGAACATTCGACTGATACATCCCGAGCCAGTCGTTTTCCTTCATCTCGCAAACCGGCTCGAGCCCCAGAGCCCCTCCGGCATTATTGACCAGAACGTGGATCTCTTCCGGCAGATGGCGGACAAATTCCCGGACGGACGCCGGATCTGTCACGTCCAGAACATGCCCCTGCGCTCCGGTCTCACCGGACAATTTGCGGAGCCGGTCCTCACGACGGGCGCCCATATATACTTTGTAGCCTTGGTCACGGAGCAACCGGACCGTCGCCTCCCCAATACCGGAGGAGGCCCCGGTCACGACACAGTTTTTCATCACACCTCCACGTCCAATCTTTCATGGGGCAAAACCGATTGCAGATGGCCAGGGATTGGTTCTTGGCGGAAGGACTGCGTTCAAAAAACCACCGGAAAAGACCGCTTTCCAGGAAAGAGAAAGCGGTACCTTCCGGTCAGGTCAATGTGCTCCCTTTTCCCGTTTTGGATTGTGCCAACATCCGTCCGGCTCGACAAGGGCATCGGCCTGTTTTGGCCCCCAGCTGCCCACTTCGTAGAGGTGCACAGGATGATGGTACTTGAGAACCGGATCGACCACCGCCCAGGCGGCTTCCACCGCATCCTCCCGGGAATACAGGGACCGGTTTCCGGCCATGGCGCTGCTCAGAAGCCGCTCATACGGACTTTCCTGCCCCTGTTGATCATTCTGGAGATAAAGCTCCCGCTGATCTCCAACAAATTCCTCTCCCGTAGTCTTGACCCTGGCCGCAAGGGCAACGGCCGAGTTGGGAGAAAGGCGGAAACGGATATAGTTTGCCCTGTCCTCGATGGCTACAGGGGTCGCATCGTCGAAAAGCTTCTGGGGGGGCGGTTTGAACTCGACCAGCACTTCGGCCGCAGATACCGGGAGATTTTTGCCCGACCGCAGATACCACGTCACGTCCTTCCACCTCCACGAGTCGATGAACAGCCTGAGCGCGCAAAAGGTCTCGACATCGGAATTCTTCGCCACACCCTGTTCGCTCCTGTAACCGTCGTATTGTCCCCGGACAACATCATCTGCCGAAAGAGGACGCATGGCATGGAACACCTTGGCCTTTTCGGTGTGAACCGCTTCATACCCCTGATAGGCTGGAGGCTCCATCGCCAATAAAGCGACGATCTGGAACATGTGGTTCTGGACGACATCCCGGAGGCAGCCGGCACTTTCATAAAACAGTCCACGGCCTTTAATCCCGAAATCCTCTGAAAGGGTAATCTGAACGCTGTCGATATAATTCCGGTTCCAGATGGGTTCAAGAAAAGAGTTGGCGAAACGGAAATACAGGATATTCATGATCGCTTCCTTCCCCAGGTAATGGTCGATCCGGAAGATCGACTCTTCGGGAAACACCGAATGAGCCACGGCGTTCAGCTCCCTGGCAGAAGAGAGGTCGCGTCCGAACGGCTTTTCGACAATCACCCTGGCCTGGGCAGCCAGGCCCGCATCCCCAAGTCCCTTGATGACAGTCGCGAACAAAGAGGGCGGTATGGCAAGATAAAATGCCGGTCTGGTGGCTTTTCCCAAAGCTTTCTTGAGTGACTTGAATGTCTCGGGATCGTTGTAGTCCCCGCCGACATAATGCAGGAGGGAAAGAAGGCGGTTGAGGGCGTCCCTGTCATCGATCGTGCCGGCCTGACCGATGCTGTCTGTCGCCTGTTCTCTCAGCTGATTCACGGTCCATCGAGAGGAGGCGACTCCGATCACCGGACAGTCAAGAAACCCCTTCTTGACCATTTCATAGAGTGCCGGAAAAATCATCTTGTGAACAAGATCACCGGTGACCCCGAAAACCACCAGTGCATCAGAGAGCGTTTTCGAAGGATCTCTGCTATCCATCTCAGGACCCTCCTTTCTTCTCGTCATGCCCCCCGAATTCTTTTCTCATCGCCGACAAAAGCTTGTTTCCGAAATCGGCGTTCCCCTGCGAACTGAAGCGGGAAAAAAGGGCCGCGCTGATGACGGGGGCGGGAACGCCTTCGTCGATGGCCGCAAGCGCGGTCCACCGGCCCTCTCCCGAATCGGAGACGCGGCCGGAAAACCCGGAAAGCTTCGGATCTTCCGCAAGGGCGGCGGCCGTCAGATCCAGAAGCCACGACGCCACGACGCTGCCCCTCCGCCAGACTTCGGCAATCTCAGGCAAATCCATTTCGTACTGGTAGAACTGGGCGTCCTGCATCGGAGCGGTTTCGGCGTCCTGCTCCTGCTTGTGCATGCCGGCGTTGGCGTTTCGCAGAATGTTCAGGCCTTCGGCATAAGCCGCCATCAGTCCGTATTCGATGCCGTTGTGAACCATCTTGACGAAATGACCCGCACCATGCGGTCCGCAATGCAGATAACCCTGTTCGGCGGTGGAGCCCGGCTTGGGGCGTCCCGGAGTGCGGGGTATGGTCCCCAGACCAGGGGCGAGGGAGGAAAAAACCGGATCCAGATGCGTGACGACTTCCCTTTTCCCGCCGATCATGAGGCAATACCCCCTCTCCAGACCTGCAACTCCGCCACTGGTTCCCACATCCACATAATGAATACCGGATTTTTTCAGTTCGGCGGCGCGACGGATATCATCCCTGTAAAAGGAATTTCCACCGTCGATGACGATATCTCCTTCCTGGGCCAATGGAACAATCTCCGAAAGAACTGTATCAACGGCCGCGGCCGGGACCATGAGCCAGATCGCCCTGGGCTTTTCGAGCCGGCTCATGAAATCCCGGAGCGTCACCGTTCCGGTCGCCCCCTGCCCTTCGAGTTCCTTGACGGCATCCAGGTTCTGGTTATAAACAACGCATTGATGTCCTGCTTTCATCAGGCGGCGAACCATATTACTCCCCATGCGCCCCAAACCGATCATACCGATCTGCATCTTGTTTTTCCTCCTGTGTTATTTTGGACTTTCAGACTTCCGACGCGGCATCACATAGCCAATTTCTGGATGCAGGCACCGTTTCCTCCAGAAAACAGCTCTATCATGTGGTGGAAAGCTGAGCGATTGAAGGTGGTCTTCGGAGAATCCGGGACGAATGATGTCACGATCAAGAACTCTCCCGGATCCTTCCGGAAGGCTGACCTTTTTAAGGTTGAGGGATTTGCCTTCAACCCTGCCCATATTCCCCCCAATCCGCCTGCATGTCAATTGACAAAAAAGAACCTTAAATGGGGCGGCTTTCTCCATCACAGACAAACGAGGTACCAGATTCGTGTTTTGCATATATTTGGCATTTTTGATGTTTTTTGTCTTATGACCGTTCCGGCAAAGGCAACTTCCTTACATTTTCCCAATTCTGGACAGGACCTGGCCCCACGCGAAAGAGAGGGTGAGGATCAGGACCTGACATGCCAAGGGATTCTCTGTAAAGCTCCGGAGACCGGTCGTGAAGCTTTGACAGGAGGAGTGCCCACTCATATAAAAGTTGCCCTTCCGTTTCATCGATCCGGATCGGAGACGGGGGAGCCACAATTTTCTGGTCGTCAAACAGATATCCCCGCCGAACCCCTTCGTCCGCAACGACCCAAAGATATCGGGAGAGGGATCCGGCCGGATCGGGGTGAGCCCTGAACCGAAGGAGCTGGGGATGGTTCCGGTAACCTCGGGTTCGTCCCAGTATGACCGCCTGGGCAAGAAGGGTTTCTCTCCAAAGGGCGACGAGACCCCGGCTGTCGAGATGACGCGGATGGACTGTCCAGATCCTCAACGGTTGAATCCCTTATCGACAATCATGCATCACCTGCTCCAAAACATTCGAGGTCGGAACAACCCGAACTATAATCGATACCGGGTTTGTCAGCGAGTCTCCTCCCGTTCCATGCAATCCTGTTTCCTCCCTTGATGACGAATATGTTTTCATTCCCCTGTATGAAGCCGCAATCTTCGCAGGCCACGGATATCACAACGGTGATCACGCGGAAGTCTCGAAGACCCATCCCTATCGATTGGACTGGATCGGGAAGCACTCCCTCCGTCGGAAGACTTTGCGTGATCGAGGCCTCGGACCAATCGACGGAGCCCAGGATCAGCGACGAAGGCGCGCTCCTGGTGAACAGGGCCGACAAGGAGTTCCAGTCCGGAAAAGTCTATGTCCTGTCCTTCCCGAACGAAGGTCTCCGTGTCAAACGGATTCATTGACTGAAGGACATCCGGATCAAAATTTTCTCCGAAAATCCGGACAAGGCCCAGTATCCGGACGTATATGACTCAGTGGAGGAAGCCGCCCATCTCAACATCTTGGGGAAAGTGGATTTCCTTCAATTAGGATCGGTATGAAAATTGAAGGAAACGATAGAAATGAGGGGGAGGTTTCGGAAGGAACCACCACGAAAACCGCCACTGGGACTTCTGTGATGCGGGAGAAGTTTCAGGGAATGGCTTGTAAGCTTGGTGGAGGGTAGGGGATTTGAACCCCTGACCTTCAGGGTGCGATCCTGACGCTCTCCCAACTGAGCTAACCCCCCTTGCAAGACCGGATTACGATAGCAGAACCGGGAAGATTTGAGCAAGCAACGCCGTATCCAGTGAAAAAGCGGTCTCAGGGATTGCGAATTATCACGGATCTTCCCTTCACTAACAATTGTCCTTCCGAATGGAGTCTGAGCGCTTCCACATAGGCTTCGTGTTCGGCCTCACGGATACGAAGCGACAGACTTTCTTCCGTATCCGTCTCAAGGACTGGAACGGCTTTCTGGCAAATGATCGGGCCGTGGTCCATCTCCAGATCGACATAATGGACGGTGACACCGGACACCCTCACCCCGTATTCCAGTGCCTGACGCTGGGCATGAAGCCCGGGGAACGCGGGAAGAAGGGATGGGTGAATATTCAGGATGCGGTTCGGATAAGCTTCGATCAGGGTTGGACCCACCAGCCGCATATAGCCGGCGAGGGCAATGCTGTCCACCCTTTTTTCCGCCAGCGATTCCAGTATTCTCTGTTCATATTTTTCCTTCGACGAAAAACTTCGCGGAATAACTTCGAGAACCGGAACCCCCAGCCGGACGGCCCGTTCAACCGCCTGGGCACCCGGCCTGTCACAAACGAGAAGAACCGGCTTGAGGCGGGGAAGCTTTCCTTCCCGGATCGCCCGGACAATCGCTTCAAAGTTCGTTCCCGATCCGGAGGCAAAAATCGCCAGCCCTGCCGGCTCAGAATGACCGGTCATAGACCACCTCGCGCGCACCGGGAATGACCTCCCCAAGAAAGAAAAATGCCTCTTTCCGGTTTTCCAGAAATTTTTCCAGGGTTTTCCCCTGCTCCGCAGGCACAATGATGACCAGTCCGATCCCCATGTTGAACACCTGGAACATTTCCCGGGTCGTGACTTTTCCCTCTTTCTGGATCTCCTGGAAAACCGGCGGCTTGTCCCATGCCCGGGGGTTAATCCGGGCCGAGAAGCCCTCCGGCAAAACCCGGGGGATATTTTCCGTGAGACCTCCGCCCGTGATGTGCACCATGGCGCTGACGTCAACAGTCGTGAGCATTTCCAGGATCAAGGGAACATAGATCCGCGTTGGCCGCATCAGGATGTGGGCCCAGTCTTCTCCGCCAGACCAAGTCGGGCAATGGTCCGGAGCAACCTTTTTTTCTTCCAGAAGGACTTTTCGCACCAACGAATACCCGTTTGAATGAATCCCCGACGAGGGAATGCCATAAAGCCTGTGCCCGAGAGCAATCTTCCTTCCATCCACGATGTTGTCCCGGTCGGCAATCCCCACGACAAATCCGGCCAGGTCAAAATCCGTGTCATGGTAGACGCCTGGCATTTCTGCCGTTTCGCCTCCCAGTAGCGCAGCTCCGGCCTGACGGCAACCCTCGGAGATGCCAGTAAAGATTTTCCGTCCGACATCCGGATCGAGGCGTCCTGATGCGTAATAGTCCAGAAAAAAAAGGGGTTCGGCCCCCATGACAGCGATATCGTTCGCGCACATCGCGACGAGATCGATTCCCAAACCTTCATACAGACCCGACCACTGGGCAACCTTGAGTTTCGTCCCCACACCGTCCGTCCCGGAAACGAGAACCGGATCGCGGTATTTCTGCCAATCGGGACGAAAGACCCCTCCAAAGCCGCCAATTCCTGCAAGAACGCCATTCCGGTGGGTCACCGAAGCCAGGGGACGTATGGTATCCACCCAACGGTTTCCCCGTTCGATCGACACTCCAGCCGACGCATATCGATTGTGACTCTCTTCCGCCATTACAAACCTTTCAATAGCACAAATATCAATCAATAATAATGATCAATTGACATAACGCATGATCATTATTATATTTTCAACGTCGTTATTTCCGGGAAATTCCTGTCATTTTTTCCAAGTTCGCGCCCTCTCAAGTCACGGGGAGAGTATACCGAAAAGACGTCAACCCGGCAATTTTCCGCCCCTTCCATCACGGCTTCAGCCGGATGGAACTCCTCATGACCGACACGGGGAGATCCATCGGACTGAATCCTTCCGGCTTCAGCCGAGTGACCGATTGATACCCCCGGTTCGTCCTGTATCCGGGGATAGCCAGGAGTTGGGTGTTCGCATGGTTGCCGCATCGGAGCTTGTCCCCGTGTCATCCAAAGGCGGGGAGCGTTTCTTCCCTATCCTCCACCTGCTTGCAGTTTTGCTGCTTGGGGCTTTCTCTGGATGCGGCAATTTGTACAACGGGGTCGGGGGAAACGGGACGGGAACGTTGGAAGCAGCGAAAGCGACCGCCCTGCAAGACATCTCTGACGGCAACTATGCGGCAGCGGCTTCCGTCATGTCTGCCTACTGCCCGGCGAATACCTGCCCGGACGCAACTTCAGCCAGCATCCTGGCCGATGCCTATATCGCTTTGGGGTCCGCCCCCAACTCATCCTACAACGCGGCTTCGGGCATCCTGGTATCCTCACCGTCGGGAGGGTATGTCGGAACCAACCAGATTATCGGCAACCTGATATCGGCTTCCAGCTCCACCTCGTCGGCAAACCAGACCTTTCAGGCCATCGCCCAGGCCGTTCCCTGTATCGAGAACAACAACTGCACGCAAAACGGTCTTTCAACCCTCCTGACATCGATACAGGTACTGACAAACAGTGGATGCAACGTCACTTCCTGCTCAAGCGACCTGGCCTCCATGGAGGTCCTGGCCTCCGCCGTCTATATTCTTGCGAACATCCAGTACCAGACTGGCATCACCTATACCGCGAACGGCTGGGAGCAATGCGGAGCATCGGGAAGCGGGACAGCCTCCTGTTCACCCAACATCAGCTCATCCGGATTTCAGCTTTCATCCACCGATCTCGCCAACGACTGCATCCTGCTCTACAACAGCCTGACTCCCCTCTCTGACTGCGGCTCCCCATCCGCGACGATCCTGCAATCGGCGTCCATCGTCAGCGTCATGGGCACGCTCACTTCCTCCCTGGGATCCAATGCCGCCAATGTCACCAATTCCGTCAACGAATTTCTGAATTCCATTATCGGTTGTTCGGCATCGCCCTGTGGTCCCAGCGCATCGACTTCCACTCCAGCATCGCTGGGAAGCATGAATTTTCAAAACAACATCCAGAATTACCTGACCAGTATTGCAACCATGTGAGAGGGAGATTTTTCCATGAACTGCCCCCCGTACAAATCATTGAACACCCGCATTTTAGGCTTCACCCTCGGGATCATTCTCCTGACATGGCCTCAAACGGCCCGGGCCGGTGGTCCGAGCGGCATCGCGGGAACAGCTCTTTTCCAGCAGTTCCCGCTTCTCTACCAGGGGGTATTACCTTTGGGCATGGGCGGCGCCTTTACGGCTGTCGCTGACGATGAGAATGCCGTCTTCTACAACCCTGCGGGGCTCGACAACATCCAGTCTTCCTCTTTCAAGATCCTGAACGTATCGACGGACGCCACCTACCCCGGGCTGTTCTCCCTTTACAGCGACATCAATAACGACAGCAAGCAGACGGGCACGGCGCAGGACGCAGCTTTTATCAATACATTCAATTCCGTGGCCAACCAGTCGTTCTATGCGCGGGTGGGAGACTACTCCAATTACACCACCCACGATTTTTCGATCGGACTGTTGAGCAACAACCAGATTCAGGGCACTCCCAGCGCCGTTGCCACAACAAGCAACCTGGCCTCTCTGGCGGCTCTGTCCGATACCGGGATCGTCATTTCCGGCGCGATGGGATTTTTCAATCATCACCTCCAGATCGGCGGCACATTGATGGGCTTGAATCAGATGTTCGTCGACATTCCCCAGCTTTCGGTGGCACAAGCCTCGAACCTCCAGTCCACCATCAATTCAAACCTTACCCATGGACTGGGCATCCTGGGAAATATCGGTGCCATCTACCACTTTGATCTTCCCTTGAACCCGACCATCGGAGCGGCAGTCGAAAACATCGGGACGGCTTCCTTCGGCCAGGCGGGCTCCCTTCCGCAGCTGATCAACGCCGGAGTGGGGCTGGATCCCGACATCGGCTTCGGACGGCTTCTGGTCGATGTCGATTACGATGACGTGACCAACTATCTTTATTATACGGGAGACTCCCTCTGGCTCCACACCCATGTGGGCATCCAGTATCAGTTTCCGGCGATCCTGACGCTCTCTGCCGGTCTCTATGAAGGGTACCCGACCGTCGGATTTGGTCTCGATCTATGGGCGTTCGAGATCAATGGAAGTTACTACACCGAAGAGGCCGGGGTCGTTCCGGGACAAAATCCCAACCATATCCTCTCCCTGCAGGTCGCTTTCGGCTGGATGTAAAGCCGGAATTCTCCTGAAAAGAAAAAGGGGCTCCTGCGAGCCCCTTTTTTATAAAAACGGGAAAATGTTCTTTCATGGAGGATTAATCCGACGGTTTTCTCCCGGAAGGAGCAACATCCCTTGAAGTGCGGGCAAGTCGCTCCAGGGCATCCTTCGCCGCCTTTTGTTCCGCTTCTTTCTTGGACCGTCCCGAGCCTTCCCCATAGATCTTTCCGCGAATAACCACCGCGATGTCGAACTCTTTCTGGTGGTCGGGACCGCGCTGATCCTTGACCTGATAGACGGGGAGGGTTTCCAGTTCCCGCTGGCAGTATTCCTGCAAATCTGTCTTGTGATCCTGGATGGAATCGACCTGTATGGTCTGTTCGATCACGGAACGGAACTGCCCGATGATGAAATTCCTTGCGGCGTCCAGCCCGCCATCCAGATAAATCGCGGCAATGATGGCCTCCAGCGCATCAGCAAGAAGGGAGCTTTTTTCCCTTCCTTGAGTCAGCTCTTCCCCTTTGCCGATGAGGAGGAATCCGCCTATACCCAGGGAACGGGAGACAGATGCCAGCGTGGGTTCAGATACGACCCGTCCCTTGAACTTGGAAAGAATGCCCTCGGGATATTTTGGAAAGTTCACCATAAGGTACTCGGCGATCACGAGGCCCAGAACCGTGTCCCCCAGGAATTCCAGCCTCTCGTTGTTCCGGGTCACCCCGAGCCGGCGCCCTTCGTTCATGAAGGACTTATGGGTCGTCGCCTCTTCGAGAAGGTCCATTTTTCGGAAGCGATAGCCGATCCGATCTTCAAGATCTCCCAAATCCCTTCCCGATTTTGTTTTTAAAATCACGGCATTTTTCAGGGAAACCCGGCATTTGCAGGCTGCTTCCCTGCTCCTGAAAGACAGTTAGGAAAACATTGAGAAGCGTGAGAAAAATATCTTCGGGTTCAGGGTGCGGAAACCTTTCCGATCACAAGCGAGGCATTGGTCCCGCCGAAACCGAAGGAGTTTTTGAGGGCGGCTTTCAGTTCGACAGGGCGGGCACCCTCCCGGACATAATCCAGGTCGCATTCCGCATCGGGATTCTCCAGGTTGATTGTCGGAGGGACCATCCCGTCCCGCAGGGCCAGCAAGGTAAATATCGTCTCGATACCCCCGGCTCCGCCCAGCAGATGGCCCGTCATCGACTTTGTCCCGCTGATCGCAATATTGCGCGCATGGTCCCCAAACACCGTCTTGAGGGCAAGAGTTTCCAGCTTGTCGGCAAAAGTCGAAGTGGCGTGTGCATTAATATGGCCGATGTTTTCTTTCGGAATACCTGCATGTCGAATCGCCATCTCCATGCAACGGACAGCCCCTTCGGCATCCTCCGGAGGTGAGGTAATATGATAACCGTCCCCGGTCAGCCCATAACCCAGAATTTCCCCATAGATATTGGCTCCCCGGGAACGGGCGCTTTCATACTCTTCCAGAACCACAACCCCGGCACCTTCACCCAGTACGAACCCGTCCCGGTCCTTGTCGAATGGACGGCTGGCCCTTTCCGGCTCATCGTTTCTGGAGGAGAGCGCCCTCGCCGCGGCAAACCCGGCCACGGTCAGGTCGGACATGGCGGATTCGCTTCCGCCCGCGATCATGACATCCGCATCACCGCGACGAATAATGTGGTAGGCGTCCCCGATACAATGGGTGCCTGTCGCGCACGCACTCACGGCACAGGAGTTGGGTCCTCGCGCGCCCAGATGAATGGCAATCTGTCCCGAAGCCAGGTTGATGATCACCATGGGAATAAAAAAAGGGGAAACCTTTCGGGGCCCCCCATCCAGCAATGCCTGATGATAAAACTCGATACCCGGCAGGCCACCAATACCGCTTCCGACATACACCCCCACCATGTCCCTGTTGGATGGGTCAATAGTGAGACGGGCGTCGTCCACAGCCATTTTCGCGGCTGCCAGGGCATAATGAATAAAAGTATCCATTTTCTTGACGTCTTTCCGGTCCATCCACTGGGCCGGGTCGAAACCCTTCACCTCGGCACCGATCGTCACCGGAAAACCGGTCGTATCGAAACGGGTGATCTGCCCGACTCCGGATTGACCCGCCAGAAGATTTTTCCAGGTCTCCGCGGCGGTATTTCCGAGAGGGGTCACCATTCCAACCCCTGTCACGACAACTCTACGAGGTGCCTGGGGGGTCGGATCCATCAAACGCGCTCGCTGATATAATCGATAGCGTTCTGGACGGTGGCAATCTTTTCGGCGTCTTCATCCGGAATCTCGATTCCGAATTCTTCTTCCAGGGCCATGACCAGTTCAACGGTATCGAGGGAGTCGGCTCCCAAATCCTCCACAAAACGGGATTCAGGGTTGACCTCTTCGTCCTCAACGCCCAACTGTTCTGCGATAATCTTTTTGACGCGCTCCTCAATAGCCATAAAGAAACCTTCCTCCTCAAACATCCGGACCCTGTTCATTTCGGGAATCGGGCGGGTCTGTCCCCAGCACTCCCACTACATCAGACGAGAGCCATTCCCCCATTGACATGGAGAGTCTGGCCCGTCACAAATCCCGCTTCACGGGATACAAGGTAGCGGACGGCATAGGCGATTTCCTCCGCCTTTCCGAACCGCCCCACCGGTATATGCTCAAGCGCCTTTTCCCGGACCTTGTCCGGAAGGACACCTGTCATGTCGGTTTCGATAAAGCCCGGAGCCACCACATTCACGGTGATCCCCCGGGATGCCACTTCCAGTGCAAGGCTTTTGGACAGGGCCACCAGCCCTCCCTTCGAGGCAGCATAGTTGGCCTGTCCGGCATTGCCCGTTGTTCCCGAAATCGAAGAGATCGAGACGATGCGGCCATACCGATTTTTCATCATCGCCTTGACCGACTTTCTCATGAGGCGGAATGCTCCCAGAAGATTGGTCCCGATGACTTCCATGAACTCTTCGTCCTTCATACGGACCACAAGACCGTCACGCACGATACCCGCATTGTTCACCAGAATATCAATGCGCCCCGAACGATTCAAGAGAGCGTCAAGTCCTTTTTCGATGGAATCTCCATCCGCTACGTCCAGGGGAAGCAAAAAAGCTCTTCCTCCTCCGGATGCAGCCATTTCTTTTTCCATCTCCGGGGTAACCTGCCGAACTCCATACCAGACTTCGGCACCTTCAGCCAGGAGGCAATCGGCAATGGCCCGGCCGATCCCGCGCGAAGCCCCCGTGACAAGTGCCACCTGTCCGGAAAGCATGAGGGTCTTTTCCGAGGGTTCTGTCATCATTTTGCCCCCGCCTTTCCCGCCACATCGGTCGCTTCCCAGCGACAGGCATCTGAAATTCTTTTACCCAGTCCGGTAAGGACCGTCCCTGGCCCCATCTCGACAAATTCCTCCACGCCGAGCCGGATCACCTCCCTGATCGAATCTTCCCACAGCACAGGTGAAGTGATCTGCCGCAGGAGACGATCTTTCAGTTCGTCCGGGTTGGTGGAGGCAGAAGCTGTCACATTGGAAACGACAGGGGACGCCGGTTTTTTCCAGCCTATCCCGTCCAGAACATCCCGCATTTTTCGGGCCGCAGGCTCCATGAGTGGCGTATGGGACGGGACGGAGACAGCCAGAGGAATGACCTTCCTGGCTCCTTTTGCCCGCAGGGCATCCATGGCCTGCCTCATCTTTTCGCGGGACCCGGCAATGACTATCTGTCCCGGGCTGTTGAGATTGGCCATTCCGGCAAACTCTCCCCCTCCTGAAGCTCCCAGTCCCTCCAGCACAGATTGGAGGGCGTCCCGCTCCATCCCCAGAACGGCAGCCATCTGGCCGGCTCCTTCCGGAACAGCTCCCTGCATGGCCTTCCCCCTCAGATGGACGGCGTGAACCGCCTCCCCGAACGTGAGAGAGCCGGCCATCACAAGCGCAGAATACTCGCCCAGAGAATGTCCCAGAAAAAAATCCGGACGGGGAAAACCTTCACGGATCTTCCTTTCGGCAATCAGCACACTGACAACAAGCAGCGCCGGCTGGGTCCATTCGGTCTGGTCGAGAAGGTTGTCCGGATCCTCCCCGATCAGCTTTCTGACCGGATAGCCAAGAATTTCCGACGCTTCATCCAGCCGCACCTGATCCTCGGGATGATTGACCAGATGGTACATGCCACGGTATTGGGATCCCTGTCCCGGAAAAATCCAGGCTCTTTTTCCCATGGAATGCTCACCTGCCAACGGAACCTCCCGGAAGGCCTTTCCACGTCACGACACCGCTTCCCCATGTCACTCCGCTTCCGAAGGCTGTCAAGAGAAGCCTGTGACCGGGCCGGATCCTTTTGTCCCGCACAGCTTCGTCCAGTGCCATAGGGATGGAGGCGGCGGACGTGTTTCCATATCGGTCGATGTTGACGACAAACCGTTCGAGAGGGATTTCGAGGCGATCGGAAAGCGCATCCAGAATCCTGATGTTCGCTTGGTGGGGAACGACCCAGTCCACTTCGGAGACGCCGATCCCCTCCTCTTTCAGAACTTCCCGCACAGATTCTTCCAGGGTCCGGACGGCCATCTTGAATGTTTCCGCACCTTTCATCCGGATGGTACATTCGTTTCCGGCGGGCTTGCCGGCTATCACCGGCTGTCTCGATCCGCCTCCGGGAACATGTATCAAATCCCAGTAACGGCCGTCTGCGTGAAGTTTGATCGTCCCCACACCTGCCTCGCCTTCATCATCCGACCTGCCGAGCACAACCGCCCCGGCACCATCACCGAACAGAATACAGGTCGAGCGGTCTGTCCAGTCGATAAAGCGGCTCATGACTTCCGCCCCAATCACCAACACGGTCTCGCATTGGCCGGAGCGGACCATGCTGTCGGCAACCTTCAGCGCGTACATGAATCCGGAACACACCGCGTTGACATCAAAGGCAAATGTGCCGGGAATTCCAAGTCCCGCCTGAACAAGACAAGCCGTTGACGGAAATGTCATGTCCGGAGTTGCTGTCGCGACAATGATCCCGTCCAGTCTTGATGGTTCGATGTTCGCGTCCTGCAAGGCGAGCCGAGCCGATTTCAGGGCCAGGTCTGCGGTCGACTCTCCGGGAGAAGCAATCCGCCTTTCCCGTATCCCGGTCCTCTCCCGGATCCAGAGGTCGGATGTCTCGACCTTTTCCGTCAGGTTGTCATTGGTGACAACGGTGTCCGGAGCGCAGGACCCGGTCCCCAGGATCAGGCTCCGAATCGGCCGAAGAGGGGTCATCCGACAATCTCCGGGGACATTTCCCGTGATATGCGACCGACCGTTCCTTGCCGGACCACATCCCTGGCAACCCGGAAGGCACTCAGGATTGCCCGGCGATCGGAGCGTCCGTGACAGATAAAAAAGGGGGCGTTGACCCCGAGGAGAGGGGCACCGCCATACTCGGCGTAATCCGTTTTTTTCCGGAGGGACCGGAAGGATTTTTTCATCAGGAGACCGCCCGCCCGGGAAAGAATGGTCGACGAAGCGGCCTGCCGGATCATGGAAAAGAATGCTTCTGCAAGACCTTCGGAGGTTTTCAGGACGACATTTCCGACAAATCCGTCGCAAACCACCACATCCGCTATCCCCCGGAAGAGATCCTTCCCTTCGACATTTCCGATGAAGGGTAGTCCGGACGTCCTGAGCAACTCATGTGTTTCCCGCACCAGATCATTGCCTTTCGTCTCCTCTTCCCCGTTTGACAGGAGGGCGACACGGGGAGACGAGAGGCCGAGGGCCGTGCGGGCGTAATGGTATCCCATCCGGGCGAACTGCTGAAGGTGCAAGGGCTTGCAATCGACGTTGGCTCCGGCATCAACCAGAACAAAGGCGCCGGTGAGGTGGGGAAGGACTGCGGCAATGGCCGGTCGGTCGACTCCCGGGATCCGGCCCAGAACAAGAAGGGCCGATGCCATCGCGGCACCGGTATGCCCGGCGGAGATCGCCGCTTCCACCTGACCATCTCGCAATATCTCGGCGGCAACCCAGACGGACGCACCTTTTTTTTTGCGCACATCGGTAGCCGCATCGTGCATGGAAATCATGTCCGGAGCATGGACAATGTTAAAGGGAACGGAGGAAACGCCGAGTGCCCGGACGGCGGATTCGAGATGGGATTTGTCTCCGACCAGGATGGGCTCAATATCAAACTCCCGGTATGCATCGGAAGCTCCGAGAATAAGGGGGGAAGATCCCAAGTCACCGCCCATGGCGTCAATTGCGATCTTCATCCTTAAAGAGAGCTAGCCGTTCTTGGTCCTGAGAACGGTCCGATTTCTGTAAATCCCGCAGGACAGACAGACATAGTGGGGTTTTTTGGTCATCCCGCAATTCGGACAGGTGACGGCCGGACCGGCAACAAGTTTCTTGTGGGTCCGTCTCTTGTCCCGACGCGTACGGGAAATTTTGGTTTTTGGATGAGCCATCAAATACTCCTTCTGGTTGAACTTGTTTCCGGACTGGAATGCATTGCCAGACTACTCCACTGGGCAGCGGCAGGCACCCTTCCGGAGGTTTTCCCCACAAACCGGACAAAGCCCGGGACAATCTTCGGAACAGAGCGGATATTCCGGAAGGTCGGTCAAGACGAGTTCCCGAATCCAGGGAAGCAAATCGACCTGCCCGTTATCCCCATATTGTTCGTGCTCCGGGTATGTTTCTCCCCCTTGCTTTCGGTGCAGAAAATGGGCGTATTCCCGGACAGTCCCCCGTGTGCAGAATACCTCAAGACAACGGACACAAACCTGATCCAGCGCATAATCAACCCGGGAAAAAACATTCACTTCCGTCCCGTGCCGACTGATCGTGCCCTCAACCTGGAGGGGCTCCCCCCTGAGGGACCCGTCATCGAATGCATCGGCGGAAAGGACGACAGAGAAGGAATCTTCGGTAGCCCGACGCTGGTCGGGGATCCGGTCTATCTGGAATTTGAGTTCAAGAACAGCTGATTCTATCGGTCGGTCCTGCACCTGTCAAGCCTCCGGAAGGGGGGCCTGTGCGAGACGGGAAAGGAGCGCCGGAACTTCTGCCAAAGGAGCGACAACTCTCTCCCCCGTCCGGCGAATCTTGATTTCTCCGTTACCTTTCTCCACATGACGCTCCCCCAGAATGACCTGGAAAGGAAATCCCCGAAGATCCGCGTCCTGGAACTTGATTCCCGGACGCACTTCCCTGTCATCAAAATAGACTTCATCCGGCCATAAGGACTCGATGGATGCCAGGAGATCCAGAATCTCCGGTTTTTCCGCCATCCCGGGGCCCAACGGAAGGATGGACGTCCGGTAAGGGGCAATGGGCACCGGCCACACAATCCCCTGTCCGTCATGGGACTGTTCGATCGCTGCCGCCATGATCCGGGAAACACCGATACCATAGCAGCCCATGAAAAATGGAATTTCGTTTCCGGAGGCATCAAGGAACGTGGTTTCCATCTTTGCGCTGTATTTGTGGCCCAGATAAAAAACGTGTCCGACCTCGATCGCCGTCCGGCTGCTGACGGAAGCACCGCAGTTCGGACAAACCCGGGCCTCCGGGGCCTTTTCGATATTGGAGGCCCAGAAACATTTTTCGCAGGAAATGACTGTATCTTCCCCCGAATCGGCCATCACCATGAATTCATGGGACAGGTTTCCGCCAATCAGCCCCGAATCGGCCTCCACCATCCGGTGTTCAAGTCCAAGACGAAAGAATATACGTGCATAGGTTTCCTGCATTCGGACATAGATCTGCCGGGCATCGTCCTCGGACGCGCTGAACGAATAGGCGTCCTTCATGATAAACTCCCGTCCCCGGAGTATCCCGAAACGGGGACGGCGTTCATCCCGGAATTTTGTCTGGATCTGGTAGGGCAGAAAAGGCAACTGTCGGTAAGAGCGGACCAGCTGGGACACCAGGTCCGTGATGACTTCCTCATGTGTCGGACCCAAGGCAAACGGACGTTCATGGCGATCCGAAAGCCTGAAGAGTTCCGGTCCATATGCCTGCCATCTGCCTGTCTTTTCCCAGAGTTCCGAAGGCTGCAGGGCTGGAAGCAGGACCTCCTGGCCACCGGCCCTGTTCATCTCCTCCCGGATAATTGCTTCGATCTTCCGGAGGCTGCGGATCGCCATGGGGAGGTAAGAATAGACGCCACCTGCCAGTTTGCGAACCAGACCGGCACGCAGCATGAGGCGATGACTCACCACCTCCGCTTCTGCCGGTTCTTCGTGCAGGGTCTGAATCGGATCGGCTGAAGCCCTCAAGACGGCACCTTAACTAGGATCTGCCCATGGCAGGATGCATGGGGAGACCGCCGCTTCCGGAAGGGGGAATCTTGCCCGAACGGATATTCTGGACACGTGCCTCCACCTGCTGAATGATAAACTCCTCGATTTCCGTATCCTTGATCTTCTTGACCACCTCTCCGTTCTCGAAATAGATTCCGACGCCCTGTCCGCCGGCGATTCCCAGGTCGGCTTCCTTGCCTTCGCCGATCCCGTTGACCACACACCCCAGAATCGAGACATCCATCGTTTCCTGGATATGTGCGAGACGTTCCTCCACCCGCTGGGCGATTCCGACCACATCAATTTCCAGTCTTCCGCAGGTCGGGCAGGCAATGACATTGACGCCCCTCTGTCGAATGCCCAAGGATTTCATGATACCCCATGCCACCTTGACCTCTTCCACCGGATCTGCGGCCAAGGAAACGCGGACGGTATCGCCGATTCCCTGGGCCATCAGATACCCCAGACCGACTGCTGACTTGACCGTTCCGGACAATAGGGGACCGGCTTCAGATACCCCGATATGGAGCGGATAGTCGCACCTTTCCGACATCAGCGTGTAGGCATCGATCGTATCGGGAACATTGGAGGCCTTCAGGGAAATCTTGATGTCGTAAAACCCTTCCTTCTCCAGCAACTGGACATGACGCAAGGCCGATTCGACCATGGCTTCAGGAACCGGGTGGCCGTATTGCTCAAGAAGGTCGCGTTCGAGCGAGCCAGCGTTCACACCGATCCGGATGGGAAGCCCCTTGTCCTTCATCCGGTCGACGATGGCGCGCACCTTCTCCTGGCTCCCGATGTTTCCCGGGTTGATCCGAATGGCATCCACTCCCCCCTCCAGGACCTTGAGGGCCAGATGGTAGTCAAAATGGATGTCGGCTATCACGGGTATGGGGGATTCCTTGCGAATTTTTCCGACAGCTTCCGCGGCCTCCATATCCACCACGGCCAGACGAATGATTTCACATCCGACGGACGCCAGTTTCCTGATTTCATCCAATGTTGCAGGAATATTTCTTGTATCGTTAACGGTCATCGACTGGACGGCGACAGGGGCGCCATCCCCTATCGGCACGGAACCCACCATAATCCGTCGGGTTTTCTTTCGTTCAATTTTCATCAGCGGAAACTCCTTCAACAATATTCCTGGCTTTCCGAAACCGCGTTTGACCTTGTTTACCGGGTCCCGAACAGCCGCATGAGATCGTTATAAAAAGCAAAAACCATGATCGTCAGAAGAATGACAAAACCAACCTGCATCGACAGTTCCCGGACGCGGATCGACAGGGGACGGCGCAGGATTCCTTCGGCGGTCAGGAACAGCATGTGGCCACCGTCGAGAACCGGAACGGGCAACAGATTCATGACGCCCAGCGTAACACTGATAAAACCCATGAAAATCATGAGGTTGATGACACCTGACTTCGCCGCCTTGGCTGACATTTGCGCGATCAGGATCGGTCCCCCCAGATTCTTGGAGGAGATGGCGCCGGTCAGGATCTTGTAAAGAGAAACGATCGTGATGCGGGTGACGTTCACGGTCTTCATGAACCCCTTGCCCAAACCGTCAAACAGGCCGTACCGCATCTGAAGGACATCTCCGCGGGGAGCGACACCAATCTTGCCCTGGGGTACTTTTTCTCCATAGATATTGGGACCGATCTGGCTCTGGGGAACGATGGCAAGGGACAAGGCCACATCACCCCGCCGAACAATCATGTGGAGAGGCTGACCCGCCCGGCCTTCAATCTTTCGCCGAAGATCGTTCCAGCTCGAAAGTGGCTTTCCGTCCACCGTGAGGATCCTGTCGCCCGGCTGAAGGCCGGCGGTCTGGGCCGGCGAATGAGGCAATACCTGACCCACAACCGGTTCCAGAACCGGAATACCGATCCAGAAAACAGCCGTAAAAAGGAAAAAAGCCAGGATAAAATTGGCCACCGGTCCTGCAGCAGCGATGGCCATTCTCCGGGAAACAGGCAAGGCAGAAAACGAACGGTCCTGCTCTTCGGGCTTGACCTTTTCGGGATCATTTTCGCCGAGCATCTTGACATAGCCGCCCAGAGGAATCCATGCCAGCCGATATTCGGTTTCCCCCACCGTGCGGGAAAAAATTTTCGGACCGAATCCGATGGAAAACTTTTCGATCTTGACGCCAAACTTCCGGGCCACCAGAAAATGTCCCGCCTCGTGCACGACGATCAGGACACCGATCACCAGAATGAACGACAACACAGCTTCCATGGGCCCTCCTTTGATCGACCGGTCAGGTCAGGATACGACAGCAACCTTTTCCAGCGGGGCCATTTCCCTGATTTTCGACTGGGCCGCCTCCCTGGCCCTGATCGAAGATGCCTGGATCTCCGCAAGAGAAAGCGCCGGCTCCCCCGGAGCATCCTCCAGAAGGGATTCCTGAATCCGGACGATTCCGGTAAACGGTATTTTTTTGTCAAGAAAAGCCTGGACCGCAACCTCGTTCGCGGCATTCAGCCATATCGATGCCTGCCCCCCCTTTTCAAGTGCCCTGAAAGCGTAACCGATTGACGGAAAAGCTTCATGGTCGGGTGCATGAAACGTCAATTGCTTGAGGGCAGGAAAATCCAGGGTTCTGACATCAAGGTCGAGCCGGTCTTCCCCGGAAATGGCATAACTGATTGGTCCACGCATATCCGGAGAACCCAGTTGCGCCAGAAAAGAGCCGTCCACAAACTCCACCATGGAGTGAATGATACTCTGCCGATGGACAACAACTTCAATCTGCCGGGGGGAAAGGTCAAAGAGCCACCGGGCCTCGATGATTTCGAGCCCCTTGTTCATGAGCGTCGCCGAATCGACAGTGATCTTGGGTCCCATTTTCCACGTCGGATGGTTCAGTGCCTCTTCGACTGTCACAGCCGCAAGTTCGGAGCGCGTCCGTCCGAACATGGGACCGCCGGAAGCGGTCAGGATCACCCTCCGGACCCGATTCCAGGGATGTCCTCTCATGGCCTGGTGAATGGCACTATGTTCGGAATCCACCGGCATGAGCCTGGCGCCCTTTTCCCGAACCCTCCGGACGACAGCCTCTCCCCCGGCCACAAGTGTTTCCTTGTTGGCGAGGGCAACAACCCGGCCGGGAAGAATGCCTTCCCAGGTTGGACCCAGTCCCGCTTCCCCGACAATCGCAGAAAGGAGAACCTCCGTTTCAGGAAACGCCGCCACCTCGCAGGCGCCTTCCTCTCCTGCCAGAAGGCGGATCCCGGAGCCATCCAGACTTTCCCGCATCATGGAATAGATTTCCGGTGCCACCGACATCAGAACCGGCCGAAACTCCCTGGCCTGGGCTATGGCCAGTCCGGCATTCCTGCCGGCTGTAATGGCCAGGACCCGGAAACGGCCCGGGTGGGCCCTGACAATATCGAGCGTCGAACAACCGATCGAACCGGTTGATCCCAGAATGGACAAGGTGGTCATGCGTCAGGTCCCCCCGATTGTCTAAAGCCACACACGGGATGAATATCCTTCAAAAATTGAAAGAAAGGCATACAAAGCGACCGAGTTGAAGAGCAGGCTGTCGATCCGGTCCAGCACTCCTCCGTGCCCTGGAATGATGCCGCCGGAATCCTTGACGCCCGCGGCACGTTTGAACGCAGACTCCGAAAGGTCTCCCATCTGTCCCCAGGCGGATACGGCAACGGAGATTACAATGACATCAACCAAAGGGATGGCCGGCATAAGAAACCCGCGCGTGGATACGCCCCAGACCAGACCACCGAAAACACCGGCCACGGCACCCTCCCACGTCTTGTTGGGAGACAGGAGAGGCGAGAGTTTCACTCGCCCGATGGTCTTGCCGACAACGAACCCCATAACATCCACGATCCATGTCAACCCGAAGAGGTAAAAAACGAGGCCCTCGCCTCCCGGCAATCCCCGGAGAAGAAGAATCACCCCCACTCCCAGGGGAACATAAACAGCCCCCGTCAAAACCAGGGGAAAGCCGCCCGTCATGTCCTTCTCGTCCCCGGAGAACACACAGACCGAGAAAAGGGCTGTCAGGAGCAACGCCAAAAGTGCCAGAAAACTGTCGGGAGACATCCTCCCGGTGGCCATCAGACCGAAGCCCACAACGATCAGGGCGCCCGCCAGCAGTCCCGCGCGGGAGGGAAATCTCCTCCAGACATCGGGAAACATCCGGTAAAGCTCCCGTTGGGCCAGAAAACAGACGAGCAACCCCGGTACCAGAAGTCCCTCCCTCCCTCCCCAGTGGACAAGAGCCAGAAACAGAGGGATCAGGATCACGGCTGTTACGGTTCGCTGGATCAGGTTTGTCAACCTGGAAGTCCCTCGATATCCTCATCCGCCTTTCCAAAACGGCGCCGTCTTTCCTGAAAATCTTCGATCGCCTGCCGAAAACTCTCTTCTCCAAAATCTGGCCACAGGGTCGGCGTAAAGTACATTTCGGTGTAGGCGAGCTGCCACAGGAAAAAATTGCTGATACGCACTTCCCCGCTTGTCCGGATGAGCAAATCCGGCGGAGGAAGGACAGACGTTTCCAGGTAACGTGAAAACACCGACTCAGAAATTTTCTCCGGGGAGAGGAGCCCTTTCTGAACATCCTGAGCCATATTCCTTGCGGCCCGGACGATCTCCTCCCTCCCCGAATAGGACAGGGCCAGCGTCAAAACCATCCGGTCCTTTCCGATCGTCTCCCCCTCGGCCCATGCGATTTTCTTCCGGACGGACGCCGGCAGCCGGGAACGATCCCCCACGACGGAAAATCGGATATCCCGATCCACCATCGTGCGGATCTCCTTGTCTATGTACTCTTCCAGGAGATTCATGAGTCCATCGACTTCCTGACGGGGCCTGCTCCAATTTTCCCATGAAAAAGCATAGAGGGTCAAATAAGGAATTTCCCATTTCCGCGCGGCGGTCACGATTGTCCTGACAGAAGAGGCGCCGGCACGATGACCAACGATCCGCGGCAAATGCCTTTTCCGGGCCCAGCGGCCATTCCCGTCCATGATGATCGCTACATGGCGCGGGGTATTCCATAACCAGCCCGGGCGCGTCGAGGAGGAGTCCTCCTGCGAAGTCAAATCCTGTCTGCCTGACGGGGTGATCCTCATCTTCCCCCTCCTCCGCTGGGCCGGTTGATCAGACCAGGAGCGGTTCCAGAAGGCGTCAGGCTCTGCATTACAGACCCCGGAAGCGGATATGTGGACAGCTTCCCTTCATTGACATAAAGATTCTCGATATTCATGAAATTGAACAAAGGCTCCGTCGAGACAAGAAGTTCAGGTTTCAGTGTTTTCGGATTCCTGGTCAGGGCGATATCCGAAATAAAGCCCTTGACTCTCGCCAGCTTTCCGATCGTTACCCAGTTGACCCCGGTCCATCTGTAGAAGAATACCTGTCCATACTGGAATCCCTGAAATCTTTCATTGGCCCCCGCCATAGGAACGTTCTTGTAGACGATCACGATCGGATGGGTACCGGGCTTCCCTGAAGAAGGCTCCACACTCAGGATACGTCCCTTCAGATGGACATTTCTTTGTCTGACGGGCAAGAGTGCATGCGGACGTCCATAAACAAAATGATCGAAGTACCCCCCCAGATAAATGGGGCTTTTGAACCGGAGATCCCCGTTTCCGTCAAAAACTTCCAGGTGGTTGTCAGGCGCGATTTCCAGATAGACGGTTTTACCGTCCAGGAGAATCGGCTGGGTCCCAAACAGGGAAATACCCGGAGGCCAGGTAACCGCGGGACCTTTCTCAAAGTGGTCCCTCACCCAGCTATATTGATGGATGGACCCCAGAAACGGTTTGTTGACACCCCTCTTCTGCCCAAGAAGTGTCGGCCCCTGTCCCGGAAGATCGACAATCCGGAGGTAGAGCTTGGCATGCTTCCAGATCCGGTGGATGGATTTCCCGTCATAGTCGAGGACATAGGAATACGGCGTTCCGGTCACAATATTCGAGACCGCAATCTGGTAGCGGGCATTGGGTCCTTTTTGGGACAGAACCGGACCGGAAGAGATAAAAATGTGACGGTTCTGGCTGACAACCCGGTTTGTTTCCTCGAACTTGACATGAACGGCCTTGTTCCTGAAATCGGAGACATAGACGCGATGGGTATCGGAGAGAGCCAGGAGGGTCTTTCCGTTTCCACGGTAATCACCGGGCGCGATAAATCGGGGAATAAAAGGGACGGTCACCACACTATCAGGGTTGGAGAGAGGCGGAAGCCCCGGAGTGACAAATCCCGTTCCCGTTCCGGGCTGCAACGCTTCGGAGAAAGGCCTCACCCCTTCAAGCATTCCGGAAACCATGGCCAGCTGCATTCCGTTGTCGGCATCAACAGCCTTCAGGTCCAGTTCGACATTCTTCCCGACAAGCGTGGTATCCGCCACGATCAGGGCCTTGACCTTCAGAAGCTTGGCGAGGCGGATGAGGGACTGGGGATCCCGCTTGTTTTTTATCCCGAGAGTATTCATCGATATTTCGACACGGAAGGGATCGATGGAGCGGAATCGGGGAGACCGGTCCAGAGTCCGCGTCAGATGCGCCAGTACCCGGACATCGGTGTAGTTCGAGGCTGGAACAATGGCGACCGGAAGGGGTGCCCCCGACAACCGGACAATATCGCCCTGTACCGGCTGCCCTCCCTTGCTTTTTCTCGGATGAAAAACCCCTTCCGACCCGGTGGAGGTCACGGAAGAAATTTCAACGTTTCCAAGACGGGTTTCCCGGTACCCCAGGAGGAGTCTTGTGTAAGTATCCCGAAAGGGAGCGCCCTGGCGAACCACCTCAAGAACGAGACCCGGATAGAGACCGTCCTTCTCCCCTTTGTCCAGGGTTAGCCGATTTCCGTCGATACCCGTCACCTTCGCGTCGATTTTGGGGAAATAGGTGGAGAGCACCCGCACCAGATCGAGCGTCCTAACCGGAACTCCCGTCTGGATTGTTGGCATGGAACGGGACAAGGCGGGAAACAGGACGATCCATAGCAGAAAAAATACCGACAGGACAGACGGCAGTATTCTCCGATCCTTCACGACATCCCCTCCACCTGCCCACCGGAGGTCAACCGGATTCGACGGTAAGCCGGTTTTGACGGCAAGCCTGGCATGGTCTGGATGTCACCCGCAATCGCCGTCACAAAACGGGCCCCGGTCGCAAATCGGATTTCCTCCACAGGAAAGGAAAATCCCTGGGGAGAACCCTTCCTGGCCGGATCGTGAGACAGGGAAGCCCATGTTTTGGCGATACAGACGGGAAAATCCTGAGCCTTGTACCGAGCGACATCGGCGAGCGACTTCCGTGCCCGGGCGGAAAACACCACCTCTCCCGCCCCGTAGATTTCCCGGGCAACCGTCCGTATCTTGTCCTCCACCGGAAGGTCTGTCCCGTAGAGCGGTTCATAGGACCCGTCCGTCGATCGGGCCATTCGGTGAACCACCTCGGCCAGTTCCATCGCCCCCTCCCCGCCATCCCGGAAATGGGTGCAGACAACCGCGGCTTCGGCTCCTGCAGATACCGACATCTCCCGTATGACCTTCCACTCCTCCGGAGAATCTTCCGGATGTGCATTGATCGCGACCACAACCGGAACGCCAAATCGACGGACATTCAGGATCTGCCTGATCAGATTGGACATGCCTTTCCTGACCGACGGAACATCGCTCCGGTCCAGGATATCAGGAATAGGACGGCCGGCGACCGTATCCGCCAGACCCCCGTGCATCCGCAGGCTTTTGGCTGTCGCAACCAGAACGGCAGCATTGGGCCCTCTTCCCAGCGTCCGGCATTTGATGTCAAAAAATTTCTCTCCTCCTAGATCCGCTCCAAACCCGGCTTCGGTCACAACGCAGTCCATGCCGGAAAAACCGACCCAGTCTCCGATGACCGAGCTGTTTCCGTGGGCAATATTGGCAAAAGGAGAGCCATGCACGATCGCCGGGGTTCCTTCGGAGGTCTCCATCAGGTTGGGCCAGAATGCCTCGCGGAGGATCGCCGCCATGGCTCCCTCCACCTCCAGATCCCCAGCCCTGAGAAGTTGTCCTCCCCTCGAAAGTCCAAAACTGATTTCCCCGAGCCGGTGAAGCAGGTCGGCGTAGGATGTGGAAAGAGCCAGGATCGCCATGACTTCGGAAGACACCGTTATGTCGAAACGGGTTTCCCGGGGCCATCCGTTGGAGGCTCCCCCGAGACCGATCACGACTCGCCGGAGCGGACGGTCGTTCAGGTCGACAACGCGGGGCCAGGCAACCGTCAGGGGATCGATCTCCAGACGATTGCCATGATGGATTTCATTGTCGATCGCAGACGCGAGCAGATTGTGCGCCGCGCCGACCGCATGAACGTCACCTGTCAGATGAAGGTTCAGGACTTCGGAGGGTTCGATTGTCGACTTTCCGCCGCCGGCTCCCCCTCCCTTGATTCCGAATACAGGGCCCATCGACGGTTGGCGGATACTGACCGCCGTCCGGACTCCCATCCGGTTCAGGGCCATGGACAATCCGATCGAGGTCGTGGTCTTGCCCTCTCCCAGGGGAGTCGGGGTCATCCCTGTCACCAGTATATAGAGAGGTTCGGGTTTTTTCCCGAAGGAAGGGGGGGGAAGCTCCCCGAGATATCTGGGATCAATTTTCGCCCGTCCCGGACCGAAAGAATGGAAATAGCCGGGGGGGATTCCCATGGATTGGGCGATCATATCAAGAGGCATCTGGAATCTTCCTGTCACACCGCCAAACGGGCGGTCTCATTGCTTTATCCGAAAAGTCATTCCCGAAAAAACCCATTTTTTGAGTATGCCCGGATTTCCGGCAAAATCACAAGAGGTGAAGGAGCGCCATCCCCGCCACCCCCCGGTCAATGGAACACGATCCACCCACCTGCAACAGCGGACAAAATCAGGCAGTACCAACCAAAAGGAACCAGGGCTCTCCCCGTTTCGTACGACCGGAAATAACGCATCAGCAGAAAAGTCGTCGAAAAAGCTGCCAAAAAAGAAACGAACCCGCCGACCAATGCCAGATGCAGCATGGACAGGCTGCCCTGCCGGATAAGCTTGGGCAGTTCAAGGACACCGGCCCCTACAATAATCGGGGTCGACAGGAGGAAGGAAAAACGGGCGGCCTCTTCATGCCCGAGACCATTCAGGAGCCCTCCGACCATGGTGATCCCCGAACGGGAAAGTCCCGGTATCAGCGCCATTGCCTGAAAGGATCCCACTATGAGGGCCCTGGACATCTTCATCTCCGCCAGATCACCCGATGCCCTCCTTTTCCGGAGATACTCCGCCAGAATCAGCACAATGCCGTTGATCCCCAGAAAGAATGCCGCAACCGAAGGGGAGGAAAACAGCAACCGGATTTTCTTTTCCAGAAGAAACCCCAGGATGGCGGCGGGAACGGTTCCGACCACCAGTAGCCCCATCGTCCGGCCGTTTCGCAAGGATTCCTCCCGGTCCTGTCCGGAAGGAAGAAGGCCTGACCATACCAGTGACCCCTGGATGAGCGCCCACCAGTCTTTCCAGAAAAACAGGAGCAGGGCAAATGCCGTACCCAGATGAAGGGCCACCATAAAGGGCAAAAACTGGGGATTCCGTGCGACACCGGACCAGCCAGCGAAGAGGGGCAGAAGCACGCCATGACCAAGGGAACTGACGGGTGCCAGCTCAGTGGTCCCCTGCAGAAGGGAAAAAAGAATGGCCTGTCGAAATGTCATTGCTCTCCTTTCGGATCTTTTCGAGAAACAAAACAGGCTTCGGGAGGATCCGGGCACGTTTGACCGTTCCGGAGAAACGAAGGGATCCTTCCGGCAGGAAATACCTTGTTCAGGACACGACCCTGGAAGGCGGGGAAACGGCAGGTGAAACCGTCCGGTGTCTGTTGTAGGTCCACATCGACAGGAGGATCCCCGCTTCGTACAGGATGACCAGCGGAACAAACATGATCATCATGTTCAGGAAATCCTGGGTCGGTGACAGCACCGACGCGGCAATAGCGTTACCGACAAGGGCCCATCGCCGGCCCTTGCGGAATTTATCCGGGGTGATCCAGCCCCGGGCGCTGGACAAAGCCATCAGAAGGGGGAGTTCGAAGATCAGCCCGAACACGAACAGGAAACGCAGTTCGAACGCGACGGTCCGGTCGACACCCATAAAAGCCTTCAGCCCCTCCCGCTCCCCGAAGCCCACCAGAAAATGCAAGGCCGCCGGCAGGGCGATGAAGTTGGAAAAAGCCACGCCACCCATAAAGAAAAGCGTTCCTCCGAGAACCCAGACCATGAAATTGCGTTTCTCCCGCCGGAAAAGACCGGGAGAAACAAACGCCCAGATCTCATACAGGACAAACGGATATGCCAGAACAGTTCCCATGAACAGGGAAATTTTCAGGGTCACCCAGAACGCTTCCGTCGGGGCGGTAAATACAAGGGGAACCCCCGCCTTCCTTCCCAGATAGGCGAGCGCCTTGTCCGCAAACGGAAAGGAGGCACCCATGAGGACAAAAACCCAGAGCAGGGAGCGCAGGACTCTTTTGCGGAGCTCCACGATATGTCCCCAAAACGGAGAGGATTTGAGCTCATCCGACATGTCTTTTTTCATCCGGACTGTCCAGGGGGGATTCCCCTCCCTTCTGCCAGGACTGGGGCAGGGGACCCCAAGCATCCGGCGCGGGGGTGCCGGATGCAGGGCGTTTCTCATCGGCCATCAGATCCCCCGACAGGGAGCGGAATTCACGGATAACCGGAGCGGCCTGCTCCCGGACGGTCCGGAGGGTTTTCCCCACCACCCGACCTATTTTCGGCCATTCTTCGGGTTTGACGACAAGGGCCAGAATGACACCGATAAACAGCAAATCCGGCCATCCGATTCCGAACACAATCAGACCTCTTCCGGTTCTTTGCCGCCAACCTGGGTCAACCAGTCCTTGATCTGGAGCTTCTGATGCTTGATATCCCGCATTTCTTCTTCTTCATGGGGGGTCAGGGTGGCTCTCCGCGACAACTCCTGCAAACGCTTTTCAAGGTTCTGATGCTGGACTTTCAGCTTTTCCACATGGTAGGCGTCAGGAACGTGCGGAAATTGCGAAGCGTCATTGGTCAGACCATTTTTTGACATGCATTCCTCCTTCCAGATTGTTCGGTTGAAGGATATATCAGGCCGATGGATTCCGGAACAGGAAACCATCCGGCACACTTTCATTCAGGATCGACGGGCTTCCGCGGATGCTTCAAAGAGCCACCGATTCTTGCTCGCCCGGACACAGGGCCCCCTCCATCGAAGGACGGGGAAGACCCGTCGAAGGAACGGCATTTTCCGGGAACAGACGGCATCCCATGAGGACGGCGTCCTCCCGGGGACAGGTGTAATACCCCTTGCGTTCCCCGGTTTCCACAAAACCCATTTTCCTGTAAAGGGATCTTGCCAGTCGGTTGGAACGGCGGACTTCCAGGTAGAGGTCGCCAACGCTCCTGTCCCTGGCGTATCGCATGAACCGTTGCAACAGGAGAGTCCCCAGACCCTTCTTCCGGAATACGGGATCGAGGAATATCTGATGGATCTCCGCCTCGGACTCCACAAACCAGGCCCCCATGAACCCGATCAGACCGGGACCTTTCGGGCGGACGAGACCATAATATTCGGCTACGTCCACCCACTTCAATTCCGACAGAAGCGCTTCCCCCAGGAAGAAATCGGAACGGTCAGCCGCGGACTGCCGTTCAAAAAAATGGCGCAAGACTTCCGGCCAGGGATCAATATCAAGGCGCACGATTCGGAATTCCAGCGGATTGACATCCATTTCAGACAGGACCTCTGCCATATATCAATCCTACTTCATCACGCAAAAGATTGCGATGTTCCCACGCCAACATCCCCTGGAACCCCGCCCGGGGGGGGGAGTCCTCTCCTTCCAGCCAGATCCAGCCGGAATGCTCCTTTCTCCAGGGCTCCAGAAGAGACCGGCCGGGGCCGACGACACGTAACGGGATCGACGGAAGCCTTGAAATAAAGTCCGCGGGGTTTTCGGGAACCGGATGCATCGAGTTCCATCCATTGTCTGTGTCTCCGAAAACGACACCGCTCACCTGCCCCTGGCGGGCGTTCAGAACGACGAGGACCGGCGTCTCCTGACGACCCGGAAACTGGCGGAACAAGACGTCAAAGGGGCTGACGGTCACCAGTTCCGCACCCAATGTTTCGGACAAACCCCGGCAAAACATGAACCCGACCCTCAGCGACGTATAGGACCCGGGCCCCCGGGAACAGGAAATCAGGCCGATCGATGTCGGCAACTCTTCCCGGCCTTCCAGCAACACGTCCATCGACGGAACCAGCATTTCCGATGCTCCCCGCGAAAGACGGATCTGGACTTCTCCCAGGACGCGAACGTCTTCCAGAAGGGCCATGCCCATCTGATCCGTCGATGTCTCGACCGACAGGTGGATCATGGGTTGCCTCCTCCCAGCTTTCCAAGGAGGGACAAGGCCTGCCCCACCTCCCGGACCGGGTGGAGAACGAGCCCCGGAATAACCGGATTTTTCTTCCCCCCCTCGGGGATTACGGCATGGACAAAACCGTGCCTTCTGGCTTCGACCAGACGGCTTTCGGTCTCCTGGACACGGCGGACCTCACCCCCCAGACCCACCTCCCCGAAAACAACCACCCCGGGAGACAGGCTGATATCACGGAGGCTGCCGGCCAGGGACATCGCAAGCCCCAGGTCGGATGCCGTCTCTTCCAGAGTGACCCCTCCCACGACGTTCACATAGATATCGCGGCTGGAAAGCGAAAGGCCGCAACGTCGTTCGAGGACCGCAGCGAGGATGGAGAGACGCGAGGCCCCGATGCCCTGCGCTACCCTGCGCGGGTTGGGAAAGGTTGTCGGAGAAACCAGCGTCTGCAATTCCACGAGAAGAGGGCGTGTCCCCTCCAGCGAGCTGACGATGACCGAACCCGAAAGACGGTCCTTTCGGCCTTCCAGAAAAAAGGAGGAAGCGTTTTCCACCTCCCGGAGTCCTTCCGCCGACATTTCAAATATCCCGAGTTCGCGTGTGGGCCCGAACCGGTTCTTCACCGTTCGCAAAAGCCGCACGGGATGTGACCGGTCTCCTTCGAGATAAAGCACTGTGTCAACCAGATGTTCGAGCACGCGGGGTCCGGCGATCACGCCTTCCTTGGTCACGTGGCCGATCACGAGGACGGTTACGGCCGACCTTTTTGCCAGCTCCAGCAACACGGACGCAGACTCCCGCAATAACCCCACGGAACCCGATGCCGGCCCTCCTGGACCCATCGAAACGGTCTGGATAGAATCAACCACCAGGAGTTCGGGTGACAACCGCTCGACCTCGCCGACAATCGTTTCCAGATCCGTCTCCGGCAGGATATACAGGTCCCCGCCTTTTCGTCCCAGACGGTCGTAACGCATCCGTATCTGTTCCGGAGACTCTTCTCCCGCGGCGTAGAGAACCTTCCGTCCGTTGGCCATGTGGGCGACCGCCTGCAGGACCAGTGTCGATTTTCCCACACCCGGATCCCCGCCCAGCAGGACAAAGGATCCCCGGACAAACCCCCCTCCCAGAACCCGGTCGAATTCACGAAATCCGCTGGTGGAGCGTTCGACTTCGGCTTTTCCCACATCTTCCATCCGCAGAGAACGGACCGGACCACCGCCTCTTCCTTCCAGAAAGCTATCCAGACGGGAAGCGGGTGACACAACAGGAATCAGTCCTTCCGGCGCCTCCTGGCAGGACGGACAAAAACCCATCCATTTGGAAGACCGGTACCCGCACGCGGGACATTCGTAGGACATGGACCCGGATTTCTTTTTCATGGGAGCGCTTCCCCCGCGGGTCCGGCAATCATTCTTTGCTTTGCCTCACGAATGCATCGTCCCCCCGGATACCGGCCCCATGGGTACCCTGGCTTCCGGCTGGATACGGGACCGGTTCCTGTGATACTCTCCTGAACATGATGGCTCCGAACACCGGTCGATACCGTCCGATTTCCCTGCTGGTCAGCATGGCCTGCGCGATTTCCCTTCTTTTTATCATGAACGGAAAAGCGGGAGCCGTCGACTTCGGGGACCCCAACAGCTTTCCGTCCGGAGGAGGTGAAGACGCCGCTCCGGAGTTTTCGACGGGGAACGACAATACGCTTTCTGAAGCCGTCAACCCTCTTGCCCGCCCCAACCAGTTTCTGTTCAGCGCAGATATCGGCTTCATTCCGACAATCGGTCCCAACGTATCCGGCTCGACGGGAAACTCCGAGCCGGGAACCGGATTCCTCGTCGGTCTGGAAGCCGGGTATACGATCATTCCCAACCTCGTCCTGACCGTCGGGATGTCTGTCCACGCCTTCGGGAACCTGACCAATCTCCCGCTTTTTTTCGGTGCACAGTACTACTTCGACAACGGAGGCGGTATCCCCGTCACCACAAGCAACGGGACATTGACGCTCATCCCCTATCTCGAACTGGGATTCGGGCCGGCTTTCAACATATCCTCGGACAGCAACAACGTCGGCGTCGGGGCCTTGGCATTCGCTTTTCGCATCGGACCCGGCGTCCTCCTGCCTTTCGGAAAAAACAAGAAGCAGGGGATTTTCTTCGAAGTTGACTACGAAACCCAGTCCGGCCCCTTCAACGGAAACGGAATCACCTCTTCGGCCTTCTCCCTGATTCCGGTCAAGATCGGTTACACCACCATCTTCTGAGCACGGGGGCCTTACCCCCCCGATTCGTTATCCTTCCAGCCCGCAACCGCCTCCCTGACAAGACCGGAAAGCGCTTTCACATCCCCGACCACCGGAAGGGGGCATTCGGCGTCCCTGTCAAGGTAGGGGGCAGACCTGAGAAGCCGATCCAGCGTCTTCCAGAAGGGTTTCCAGAAGGGCCTTTCGGGAGACTCCGCGCAAAATGCGGGAATTCTGGCCCAGGCTTCCGTTTGCCGCAGGGCCAGAAGCTCGAAGAGCTCATCGAGCGTCCCGTACCCGCCGGGAAACAGGACAACAGCCCGGGCGGGCCAGAGAAAAAAACGCTTGCGCATGGAAAGATGAAGGAATCGGAGCTCTCCTGGTCCGTCCGGGCCATCGGCCCCCCCTTCCCGCTGCCATGACAGGGGAACGCCCATCGGGCCGGCACCCGCAAGCGCCTGTCCCATCAATCCTTCCCTTCCGCCGGCCAGAAGACGAATGCCGGACAGGGCCATTTCCGCCCCGAACGACCGGGCCATCCGGCAGGCGGGGTCATTCTCCGGCAACCGGGAGGAGCCGAATACGGAAACGGTCGGAACGGACTTGCCTTCCCGGAAAAAAGCCAGCGCCCTTTTGCCGTCCTCGACCGTTTCCCCCAACATTCGGGCGGCTGCGGACAGACCCCCCTTCATCAACCCCCTCCGACGCGCATGTTTTCGATCAAAAGGGACGGAGACGAGATGGAAGACCGGAGACGGATGTCGCTTCCGACCTCCAGAACCGACTGGAACATTTCGTCCAGGTTTCCGGCGATTGTCATTTCAGCCACGGGGAACTGGATCTCGCCATTCTCGACCCAGAAACCGAACGCGCCCCGCGAGTAGTCCCCGGTGACCTGGTTGACCCCGAAACCGATCAGCTCGGTGACATAAAGCCCGCGCTTCATGTCGTGGATCAGGTCATCCTTCGTCCGGGTGCCGGGCTCGACAAGAACATTCGAGATACCCACGTGCGGCACGTCGCCCAGGGACCGGGAGGCATTTCCGGTGGTAGGGCGTCCCATCTTTTTTCCCGAATAGGAGTCGAACAGATACGTCCGGAGAATTCCGTGATCGACCAGGATCTTGGGCTTCGACAGCACCCCTTCCCCGTCAAACGGCCGGGTGCCGAATCCGCCCTTCAGCAGGGGATCCTCACGGATTGTCAGTCCGGAAGAGGCGACGCGCGTGTTTTCCCGGTCTTTCAGATAGGTCGCGTTCCGGTAGAGGGCGTATCCCGAAAGCCCTCCGATCAGATGGGAAATCAGGGACCGGGCCACTTCGGCGTCAAACAGGACCGGGCAAGTTGTGGTCTGGGGACGCCGCGGATGGAGCCGGGAAATTGCCCGGCGGCCGGCATGGCGTCCTACGTCTCCCGGATGGGCGAGATTCCTGAAATAATGCGATTGTTCATACCAGTAATCCCGCTCCATTGAGTCATCTTCCCGGGCGATCACGGAACAGGAAACTCCATAGAGGGTACGGGCATAGCTGCCGGAAAATCCTTCTGTATTCACCATGGCAACATGGGTGACGGTGCTCTGGAACTCTGCGCCTTCCGAATTCACAATCCGGGGATCCTCTCCGAATGCTGCCTTTTCAGCTTCGATGGCCATCCTGATCCGTTCTTCCTGGGGAATGTCCCGGGGAGGATCCTCGTGGATTTCCAGGGCATGCATGTCCGGCAGCGATCCCGGACCCGGATTTGACAAACCGGCAAAGGGATCCGGCTGGGTTTCCCCCGCCATCTCTACCGCCTCCCGAGCCAGATTTTCCAAGGCCCCCCGATCCAGGTCCGATGTGGAAACGACAGCCTGGGAATGTCCCCGGAAAACTCTGAGGCCGATGCCGCGGCTGCGGGTCCGGTGGATTTTTTCCACCTCTCCCTTTCTGACTCCGACGACACTGTCGTCGGAGGAGACCAGGAGCGCATCCGCCGCCGTCGCCCCCTTCGCTCGGGCACGCCCGATGACAAATGAAAGCAGATCGAGCGTCTCCGAATCCTTCATGCTGTACCTCCCACTGTCAAATTCTCCACACGGATCGTCGGAAGCCCCACGCCGACGGGAACCGACTGTCCGTCCTTTCCGCAAGTGCCGACACCCGGATCGAGATGCAGATCCGACCCGACCATGCTGACCCGGGTCAGGACATCCGGGCCGTTGCCGATCAGGGTCGCGCCCCGGACGGGATACTGGATCCGACCGTTTTCCACCCAATAGGCTTCGGAAGTCGAGAAAACGAACTTTCCCGAGGTGATGTCCACCTGACCCCCGCCGAAATTGACCGCGTACACCCCCTTGTCGAGAGACCGGACGATTTCCTCCGGGTCCGTTTCCCCCGGCAACATGATCGTGTTGGTCATACGAGGCATGGGTGGATGTGCATAGGATTCCCGGCGACCGTTTCCCGTGGGAGCCGACCCCATCAGACGCGCATTGAGGCGATCCTGGAGATAGCCTTTCAGAACCCCGTTTTCGATCAGTACGGTCCGCTGGGTCGGTGTTCCCTCGTCATCCACGTTCAGGGATCCCCGTCGATGGGGAAGCGTCCCGTCATCGATGATGGTGCAGAGGGAAGATGCCACGCGTTCTCCGATCCTCCCGGAAAACGCGCTCGTCCCTTTCCGGTTGAAATCCCCTTCCAGCCCATGGCCGATGGCTTCATGCAAAAGGATGCCCGGCCATCCGGGACCGAGAACGACCGGCATGGACCCTGTCGGACAGGGACGGGCCTCCAGGTTCACGATCGCTTGTCGGGCGGCTTCCCTTGCCGCATGACGCAGGGGCTCTCCCATCACTTCGGAAAAGGGAATCCTTCCTCCATACCCGAAGGAACCTGTCTGCCGCTGTCCGTTTTCCTCCGCGATGACAGTGACGTTGACCCTGACGAGCGGAAGCCTGTCCGCGGACACCAGGCCATCGCGGCGAACCACCATGACGGACTTCATCTCCGTCGACACGCTTGCCATTACCTGGACCACGCGCGGATCCTGGGATCGGGCCGCGCTGTCGGCTTCCAGCAGCAGCTCCTTTTTCAGCGACAGGGGAACATCCAGATCCTTGTCGGACACCGGATAAAGCGATGGGGAATCTCTCCGGGCCGGGGTGATCCTGAGAGTCGAAACCCCCTCCGTACCCAGGGAGATGGAGCGGGCTGTCCGGACGATTTCATGGAGGGTTTCCGGGCGGATCTCCTCCGTAATGGCATATCCTGTTTTTTCTCCCGCCAGGATCCGGGCCCCGACGCCCTGCGATACATGGCGCCCCCCCTTCTTGACCATCCCCTCTTCCATGCTCAGGCTTTGAGCCGTCGTGTATTCGAAATAAAGGTCCGCATCATCAATATGGCGACCCATGGCGGAGCCCAAAATATCGGCCAGCACACCTTCATGGGCCCCAAACCTGTTTTCAAAAAACCTCATGACCTCCGAAGAGGAGCTCTCCTGTTGCCTTCCCATATCCTTATGCCTCCTGATCAAACATCCGTCTTTATCATTTCCTGGTTCGGTCCACCCTCCGGGGTCTGGTCTTCCGCCACAGAGATGATAGAATGGCGGACGCGTCTCCAGACTGTTTTTCCAAACCCCCCGTCCGGGCCTTTCCGACAGGAGCACCCTCTTGACGATCTCAGAAATGATGGACGATGCCGTCCGAAACGGCATCTTTCCCGGAGGCGTCGTCCTCTGGGGAACCCCACAACACATCCGGGAAGAGGTGGCGGCGGGAATGACCCGCACCGACGATCCGGCAGCCCCTTCCGTCACCTCCGGGACGCTGTTCGACCTCGCCAGCCTGACAAAACCGCTCGCGACGGCCTCTATCGCGCTTTCACTCGCACACGAGGGAACCCTTGATCTCGAGGCCCCCCTGGGGGAGTATCTTCCCCCCGCCCGCAAAACAAGACTGGAAAACGTACCTTTCCACCGTCTGTTGTCCCATTCGAGCGGCCTTGCGGGGTGGGCGCCCCTCTACCGGGATTGTCCCGCCGGTTCCAGTCCGCGGGAGTTTCTTCTGGAGGCCATCCTCGCCCACCCCCTCGCGTATCCCCCCGGAACCCGCTCGGAATATAGCGATTTCGGGTACATCCTGGCGGGATGGATCCTCGAGTCCCTCGGAAAGGACCGTCTGGACAGGCTGTTCGACAAAAATATCCGGCATCCCCTGGATGTCCGGGACGTGGGGTTCAATCCGGCTGCGCCGGACTCTCCGCTGTCCGGGCGGGTCTTTGCCGCGACCGAACCACCTGAAGAAGGAGAACCTCCGCTGTCGGGCGTCGTCCATGACGAACACGCCCGGCTGCTGGGAGGGATCGCCGGACACGCCGGCCTGTTCGCCACCGCCCGGGCCGTCTGGGAGCTCGCCCGCCCGTGGGCCGGAGAAGGGGATTTGTTTCCGGGAGGGTGGCTGGACCGTTTCAGGACAAGACAGGAAGGAACCCCCTGGACGCTCGGATGGGACACCCCCACCCCCGGTTCCTCTTCGGGACGGCTCTTCTCACCCTTTTCGATCGGACATCTGGGTTATACGGGCACATCCCTGTGGATAGATCTTGATCGCCGGATCATCATAATCCTTTTGACCCACCGGGTGCACCCCACCCGCACGAACAACCGGATCCGGGATTTCCGGCCCATCATTCACGACCGGATCATGGAAGAGGCTATTTCCCGGCTTCCCTGACGTTCAGCCGCACCAAAGACCCGGACACCCTCCTGAAAGAGCGGGTCCGCCTCATCATGCCGCGGGAAACGCCAGAGTCCCGTGATAACCCGGAAACCTTCGGTGATCCAGTTTGCACGTCCCAGCACAGGCCTGGCCGTCAGCGAGCGGCCGGGGCGTGTGCCCATATCCAGAATCCGGATTCCTCCGGCCAGAACGAGGGCAATCTCCAGGGAAAGCCGCCCCGACAAACAGGAAGGCAATGCACGGCCGGAGTCAAAAAGACCCAGCGTATAGGAACGCAGCCGCCTTTTCAGTTCCTCATGCCGTCCGTCGTTCGGCGCATACAGGGTCGTTTCATCGAGACCGGCCGCCTTGAGCTCCGAAAGGGGGACATAAATCCGCCCCTTTTCACGGTCGACGCCGATATCCTGCCAGAAGTTCGCCAGTTGCAACGCCGTGCAAATCCCGTCCGACATCCTGAGCCGCTCTTCGTCCCGGTATCCGTGGATCCACAGGAGAAGGCGGCCGACAGGGTTGGCCGACAGACGGGAATAGGTCATCAGATCGTTAAAGGTCGGATGTCGGACGATGGTCCGGTCACGCTCGAACGCCATGATGAGGTTGTCGAGCCACTGCACGGGGATATCAAAGCGGACGATCACATCGTGCAGCGCGCGGAAAACAAAATGGTCGACGGGCGCTTCCCGGCTGCGGTAAAGCAGTTCTCTCCACCCGGCAAGAAGCTCCAGCGAACGGACGGTATCCGGTTCTTCATCTCCGAAGTCGTCAGCACAACGGGCAAAGGCATAAATGACGGAGATCGCCGGACGGGTTTTTGCGGGAAGAAGAACAGATGCGACCGGAAAGTTCTCGTAATGCGACCGGGTCAGTTCCATGCACCGGCGGTAGGACTCCTCCAGCGTGATCAACGACCCCCCTCTTCTCTTGATCTTGGGACGGACATCCGCTCCTCGGGTGTCCGCCTTTCCAGACGGATTTCCAGCTCTGACGCCGCACGGAATCCGGAACGGACCGCCGCCTCCATCGTGGCGGGCAATCCCGTATCCCCCATGTCTCCCGCAACCCAGAGGTTGGAAAGGAACGTCTGGGGTTGGGGACGCCAGACTCCCTGGCCGGGAGGAAAAACCGGGGTCGCGTAACGCTCCCGGATCACACGTGCAAAAGACAGCTTCTTATTGGAGCGTCCGGGCGCAAGCCGCTGTACCGTCGAAACCGCCATCTCCACCAGGGTGTCATCTCCCTCTTCCAGGAGCTCTTCCGCACCCGAAGAGACGCACGACAGCATCCTGGCCGGATAAAATTCGCTGTTCGGACTGGAATAACTGAAATCTACCAGAGTCCTGTCCCGGGGAACGGCCGGAAGGGCCCGGCCCATCATCAGGTCCCTGTTGAAGACCCAGTGCATCCGGCTTTCCGAGAATCCGGTGATCATCGGAGCCGCAACGGGGTCGCGAAACCAGAGGTGGATGGAAACAATAGGGGAAGGACGGGACAGGCGCTCGACATTCTGGATCAGGGGATCATTGATCCGTTCCATCGGAAAAAGATCTTCGAAAGACCAGGGAGGAACGGCCATGATGACATGGTCTTCCGGCCCCATGTCCACTGTCTCTTTTCCGGCCATCATCCCGGATATACGGTTTCGTTCGATCTTCAACCGGGAAACCGGCGTCTGGCACCGGATATCGACGCCCCGTTTGGACAGTAGACGGACGGCAGGTTCCGCGATCAGGGATGCGAGAGGAACCGTATTGTATCCCAGTGTTTTCGGACCCGAAGCAGAAAAGAGGGACTCTTTCAGGACCGTCACCAGAAGGGCCGCGCTGACCCGATCCGACGGAAGGTTGGTCGCAGACACGATCAGGAGCTCCCAGAACTTGTCGATGGCTTCGGCCGTCTGCCCGTTATTCCGGAGGAATGTCCGGGCGTCCAGATGGTCGACGGCAGATTCCCGGTCGGGCAACGCACGGCCGATCCGCAACATGGAGAGGCGGGACAGGAGGGAAAGACCCGGAAACTTCATGATTCCCGAAAGAAGACCCATCTGTCCGTTGTGGAGGGGCAACTCCAGGAAGGAGAGCTTCCCTTTCCGGTCCATCAGGTACAACGACAGGGGATCGAGGAAAGAAAGCTGATCTTCGGTACCCAGTGTCCGAAGAAGTGCCCGGGTCGACACATAACCGTCCATGAACAGGTGCTGGCCGGTATCATGGGTCAATCCGTCATGGGACTCACGGTAGGAGGAGGTCCGGCCACCCAGGCGGGGGCGGGCTTCCAGGAGAACCACCTTGCGGGGGCGGCCGCCTCCGCGGGAGAGAAACTCCGCACAGGCGATCCCGGACAAGCCTCCTCCGACAACATACAGGACCGGACGGTCGTCAGCCATCTCCGGGCTTTCCCGAAGAAGGCAAACCGGAGGTCCTGTCCAGGGAAGACGCCATCCAGAATCGCATCAGGAGCCATCCCTTCCGGACCGGGCCCAGACGGATCCGCCGACGGTAAACATCAAACCCCGCGTCCCGGATTTTTCGATGGATATCCCGGTAGAACATCTCCATGACCCTTGCCGCCTGCATGATCCTCCATTTTTCCGGATCCGACAACATCTCCCGGGCCACCCGGTAGTCGGATTCGGACCGTTCCCAGATTTCCTCCAGAAGACGGATGAATCCCGGGTGGAGGTTTCCTTCCAGAACGTCCTTGTCTGTCACGCCATGATGGCGCATCCTGTCAGCGGGGAGATATATCCGGTTTCTTTGGGCGTCGTTCTTCAGGTCTCTCAGGATGTTGGTCAGCTGGAAGGCCTCCCCCAGACGGTCGGCGTATGCTCCGAGGCTGTCGATCCTCCCTCCGAAGATCGGTATGCAGACACGTCCCACGGCACCCGCGGCGAGATAGCAATAACGTCCGAGAGCCTCCGTATCCGCAATCCTCACCGGATGGAGATCCGCCTCCATCCCGGAAATGATCTCCCGGAAAAGGGACAGGGGTATTGCCCGGCGCTGGACCAGACTCCGCAGATCCTTCCCCAGCGGATGCGGAAAAGCGGAGGGGAGAAAGTCGCCGGAAAAGTAGTCCTGCCACAGTCCAAGACGGCGCCTGGCCAGATCCTTGTCGGCTGTTTCGTCGACAATGTCATCGACCACCCGGCAGAAGAGGTAGAATGTCTCGAGATCTTTCCGGGCTACCGAATCAAGGAAGCGAAACGCCAGGGAAAAATTGCTTTCCCGGATTCCTTCGCGGGCCTTGCTGAATCCGGCAAGATCCAGGACCTGACTGTCGGGATAAGGGATTTTCCGGATTTCTCGCTCTTTTTCGGGAAGTTCTGTCCTGACATCCATGACCAGCAAATGCTAGCATGACCTTTCCTTTTCTGACAAATCCGGAACGCTCCGTATTTTTGTCGCGCATCCGTCCATGCCTCCCGGGGAACGCCGGGCCTACTGGAAAAAAGACGCCTGTAGAGGGAAAGGACGGGATCTGGTAAGATGAAAAAGTCCTGTCCCCATTATAAGGAGTGACGATGCAAGTTGCCCACAAAAACTGGCCGCATGTCGAACAATACCTCCGGCACAAGTCTGCGCTGATCATTCCGATCGGGAGCACGGAGCAGCATGGACCCAACGGCCTGATCGGGACGGATCATCTCGTCGCCGAATCCCTGGCCCGTTCTGTCGGCGAAGAGAACGACATTCTGGTCGCCCCCACGCTCGCCTATGGGATGTCGCACCACCACCTGGCCTTTCCGGGTTCGGCCTCCCTGTCGCCCGACACTCTCATCCGGGTCATCCGGGACGTCGTGACCAGCTTTGCCCGGAACGGATTTTCCCGATTCTTCTTCATCAACGGCCACGGAGGGAATGTCAGCTCGATCCAGGCGGCTTTTTCGGACATCCTCCTGGACCATCCCGAAATCCGCCTCCAGCTGGCGTCCTGGTGGCTGCTGCCCGAAGTCACGGAGCAGGAAAAGATCTTCTTCGGTCAGGAAAACGGGCATCACGCCACCTGCGGGGAAGTTTCCGTCACCTGGCACCTTTACCCCGAAGACGAAACCCCCATCAAGCCCGGCGTCGCTCCGGATCCGGAAACGGAATGGCCGGTGGGTCCGGATCGTTACAGAGTCCTGTTTCCCGACGGGAGAATGGGATCAAACCCGTCCCTGTCGACCGGGGAAAAAGGGCGCGTCCTGTTCGAAATCGCCCAAAAAGCCCTGACGGATCGTCTTCTCAAATTCCTGGCCCGGGACGGATCTTCCTGATGTCAAAAGAGGCGCGCCCATGATCATCGTTGTCGCCAACCAGAAGGGGGGATGCGGGAAGACGACCACGGCGGTCAACCTGGCCGGAGCCCTCGCGTCCCGTGGAAAAGACGTGATTCTGGTCGACTCGGATCCCCAGGGTTCCGCCATGAAGTGGCGCTCCCTGGCGAACGGATCCTTTCCCGTCCCGGTCGTCTCGATCCCGAAGCCCGTCCTGGACCAGGATTTGCCGCAACTGGACCGCAAATACGCCTATGTTGTGGCCGACACACCTCCCGGAATGGAAGAAATCACCCGAAGCGCCCTGGTCTGCGCACACCTGGCGATTATCCCCATGCAGCCCAGCCCCCTTGACCTCTGGTCGGGAACGGACATCGTGGCCCTGATCCGCCGTGCGGAGATGATCAACCCCCATCTCAAGACATGGCTCCTGCTCAACCGGAAAATCCAGGGAACGCGCCTGGGCAAGGAGTCTCTCGAAGCACTGAAGGAATTCCCCTACCCCATCCTCAAGACGGAAGTCCACCAGAAAATCATTCTGGCGGAAGCGATCATGCATGGGCAAACAATCTCCCAGGTGGCACCGGACAGCCCTTCTGCGAGGGAGTTCCATGCCCTGTCCGTCGAGATCGTTCCGGAGACCTGAGATGAAACCGCGGCCGACCCTCAAGGAAGTCATCCGGACATCCGAGGTGGAATCGTTCATCCGGGAAGGAAAAACCCCTCCGCCGGCATCTCCCGATCCGGACCACATCCGCGTCACTCTTGATCTTCCCAAAGAACTTCACGATGCGCTCCAGGTTGTGCTGGAAACCCGTTCCCTGACACTGGATCAGGCTCTCCGCGAGATGCTTGTCGAATACATCATGAAGGACTGGGACTGGAAGGAGGACTCCCCGTCGTCCCCCGGATGAAACCCCGACGACCCCTGAAAAGGGGAGACCGCCTCACACTGATATCAACCAGTCTTTGGGGAGACCCTGACAGCTATCCGGACGCGCTCTCCCTCCTGAGAGAAAAGGGGCTGGAAGTCGTCAACGGAGATCCGGCCCCTCCCCGGAGCGGCCCGTTCTCCGCGGGCGACCGCACCCGTTCCGAAGCTTTTTTCCGCGCCCTTTCGGATGGATCTTCGGACGCCGTCCTTTCGACCCGCGGCGGATACGGAGCCATCCGCCTGCTTCCCCACCTTGACCTGTGCCCCTGGAACAGGACTACCCTTCCCATCTGGACAGGATTTTCGGACGCAACAAACCTGCACGTCTATCTGTGGAACCGGCTGAACACGGTAACATTTCATGGACCCCACCTGCGCGGGCTCGGAAGTTCTCCGGAAAGTTTCCGATGGTTCTGGGAGATGGTTTCGGGGGAAAAAACAGCGGGATCAGCTCTCCCGCTGGGTAGGGCGGAGGTGATCCGTCCCGGCTCGGTCCAGGGGAGGTTGCTCGGCGGAAATCTGGAAACACTGGCTCACATGGCAGGCACCCGATGGTTTCCGGATCTGAAGGGAGCCATTCTTCTGCTGGAGGATGTCGACGAACCTCTCTACGCGATCGACCGGGCCTTCTCCCAGCTGGCTCACATGGGCGTGTTTTCCGCGATTGCCGGATTGATCCTGGGCCCTTTTTCAGGCCGGTCTCCCCGTGAAGACGATCCGGCGAACAATGTGGTTGAGCTTCTTGAAAACCACTGTCCGCCGGATATACCCATTCTCAGCTCATCCCTGCCGGGCCATGACCTGCCCATGGCAACCTGGCCCATGAACGTGGATGTCCGCATGATTGCCTCCGCTTCGCGAGAGGCATCCCTTGTCCTCGCGGAATCGCCTTTTCAGGAAACCTGAACTGCCTTCAGGGTACCTCTTCACCCCGCGTACCGGCCGTCCCGACCCCGGCTCCCATCAGGGAAATAATCCGTCCTCCCGGCAGAAAAAGCGTGTGTCGTGTGTCGAGGGGGTGAACCATCAGGCTTCGCGGCTGCATGTTCACGAGATCGATCGATCCGACCAGGTTGCCGATCACGAGCATACCGTGGCGGTAGGCGATCTGGACCGGATCAAGACCCACCTCCCTGGCATCGTTCGGGACCGTCCCCACCACGGGAGAACGGGCCGAGTTGCCGGCGACGAGCACAATACGGCCGGGAAGAAGGGTGATGGCTCTCCGGCTGGAAGTCTTCGAAGGAAACGGCAGGAAGACGGGTTTTCGGCTGACATTCATGGCCAGAACCCGACCCGCTCCCATCGAATGATCCACGTCCGCCAGGAAGAGAATCCCTTTCCGGCTGATCGCAAGACTTTTGGGACGGATGCTGACCCAGGCAGCCGGTTCCGGTTGATGTCCGACCACATCGTTGCCGTTTCCCGAAATCGCCACGATCTCTCCCGGATCCAGGGCGTGCATCTGGTTGGGGTCCCGTGCGTCCGCCGCCACCTGGAGATGGTCCCGGGAGATGTTGATTTCGTCGATGGTCCCTCCCGAGTCTGCCACAAACAGATGGTGGTGGTGAACGGCGATCGAGGTGGGGCTCAGGTTGACATCCAGGGCGGAGCGGGGTATTCCATCGACCTCCGCCTTTTCCTCTCCCATCCCGGCGACGGCGACGACCATCCCTGTCGGAACCTTGATCCAGCGGGCCTCGCCATTATGCGAAACCGGAATCTCCACAGGAGACGGTGACTCGTTCAGGAAGTAGATGCGACCCAATTCGCCAGCAATATAGATCCGGCCATGATCTTCCGCAATGGCGACAGGGCTGAAATGACAGGAAAACGCGTCAACCGGAGAATCCCCGGGCAATTTGTCCCCCCCCCCGGCAATCACGGACAGCATCCCCGGTTTCAGTGTCAAAGGGGCGGCCAGCCCCAGCTTTCCACTCGGCAGACCTGACCGCTGGATCATCCGCGTGACATGACCACGGAGAGCGCCCGTGTTTCCCAACGGGGGGATTTCGTAAATCTTCTGGTCTGTCAGGGACAGGTTGACGGCGTCGACGGTTCCGTTAGCATCCGCCACAAAAACAAGACCATTCGATGAGGCCATGCCCAGAGAATTCAGCCCTACACTGATGGCGGGTGCCGGAACAATATTGGGAAGGGGAGCCGTATGGCTGTTCCCCGCGACAACAACCGCCTGGCCGGGTTGAACCAAAATCGACCCGCCGCTCTGGGCATCCGGGAGTGTCACCGGTTGTCCGGTCACATTCAGGACGATGATATTGTGCCGGGCATCAGAGACAAGAACCGTGTTTTGCAGAAACCCGATGGATACGGTCTCGATATCCAGCTGGTTGCCATACTGGGGGGTGGTACTGGGATAAAATCGATGGGCGCGCGAATCCGCCAATACCTCTGTGGGAACGGGCCCTGCCAGAGCGGTCAAGAACACTGCCTGGCACAACAACAGGAGGGGCATTCCTTTTCCCCACCCCCATATCCGGCTTTTTCCTTCCTGATTCAATCCTTCCCCTTTTCTCATTAAGGTGATCCCCCGATTTTCCGGGACGTGATATTTCACAGTTCTCCGCCATCTGGATTACAATGGCACCAACACGACTTGAAACAGGCCACCCACCGGACACATATCAGCACCGACAGGAGTCAGCGCATGGATCGCTCTGTTTCCCGATCTTTCAGGATCTTCTTTCTGGCCACAGGTCTTGTCGTCATCTCCGGCATCCTGATCATCGCTTTCCGGGTTTCGGGCCCCCAGTCAAAAATCAAGGGGGATTCCCTACCGAAAGCGATCCAGAGCCTCGACAGGCGAATGCAGCAGAAAATGCATGCCATGAACCGGATGCTGGTCACCCAGAACGGGCTGAAGGGCCCCCTTTTCCTGACCAGCTCCATCCGGTTCGAGGGCCAGGTGTTCCAGACGACCGTCAGCCCCGAATGGAACGCACTTCCCCGGCACACCAAAAAACTGATCCTGAAAACCGTCCTGGAAAACTACAGGAGCTCCCGGCAGCAGAGACTGAAACAGCCGGGGGAACCGACCATCATCTTTCTTGAAAATAACAAAAAAGTCGCAGTTCATACCATTCTGGAAGACATTATCCATTAAAAGCTGAATGTCCAGGTTCCGGAAAAGCCAGTCTTCGTTCGCGGGCATCCGTTACGCCCGGCACATTCCGGTACCGCTCGGTAAATACCCAGAACTGTTCGGCAGGGGACGGCTTTTCCGGCATGAGCCGGGGGAGCCATGCCGCCCGTAGAACCGGGGTTCCGTCGACATCCTGAAAAACGATCGCCATCCGGATTCCCCCGTTTTCCTTGAGAGAAAGATCAAAAATCACTTTCTCCATTCGGTCTATTCTGCAATGAAGGTGCCAGGCTTCGCGTTCGATCGTCAGCGATGCCCCGTCAACTTCGACTTTTCTTGCGTCTCCGCAATACAGTTCGGCAACCCCTCCGGGAGAACGAACGGAAAAGAGGCACACACCGGAACGGTACATCTCCAGAATCATTTCACCGATCAGTTTCAGTTTTGTCTGCTCCAAGAAACCTCCACAACGATTTGCCTTGTCACGACCTTTTCCAGTATAGTCTCAGGGTTTCAGATAATGTCACCCCATGGTCCCATCGTCTAGTGGCCCAGGACGCTGGCCTCTCACGCCGGAAACACGGGTTCGAAACCCGTTGGGACCACCACCCGTCAGTCTGGATAACGGAATTTTCTTGAAGCTCCTTTCGACCGGGCAGTATCTTTGACTGGCCCTCCCCAACGATGAACGACTCCCCGCGAAAACTCAAAGGACTGCTTTTCGACCTGGACGGAACGCTTGTGGATTCTTTCAGGCCCATCCACAGTTCGTTTCAGGCCGTTCTCGACAGACTGGGCATTGACAGGACCCTCTCCTGGCAGGAAATGCTGTCCATTGTCGGTACGTCCCTGAGAGATTCCCTCCGGTGCGTGGTCCCGGAAGAAAAAGCCGACGAAGGCGTGCGGCTGTTCCGGGACCACTATAACCGGATTGTTCTCGAGCAAACCACGGCCCTTCCCGGAGCATCGGAACTTCTGTCGGAACTTCGGGGACGAAGGATTCCGGCGGGAATCGTCACCAACAAGAAAGGTGATGCCGCCAGACGCATTGCGGAGCATCTAGGATTTACGCCCGGACTGGCATGCGTGCTCGGAGAAGGGGACGGGTTCCCGGAAAAGCCGGCACCCGACATGCTTCACCAAGCCATCAGGATCCTGGGGACGCCACCGGGGCAGACCCTGTTCGTCGGAGACTCCCCGTACGATTTTCAGGCGGCGCGCAGGGCAGAAATCCCCGTTGTTCTCCTCCCCACCGGAACGCATGCGGAAGAAGAACTCCGGAAACTGGAACCCGACCATTTTTTTCCCAACCTCGAACAATTCGGCCAATGGGTTCTGGAAATCCTTTAGGGAATGCCCCCCGACGGAACGTAAGGCCCACCCCCCGGCGGGGTCATGACGGGCCCCATCGGCGGGGAGGAAAGGATCACGGGAGGGAGCCAGGTATGCATCCGCAAGACATCCAGCGTGACAAGATGCAGATATCCTCCGTTATCCAGGGCGACAGGATAACGCATCCTCCGGACGACGCCAATGACGGTAATCTCTTTTCCGCGGGAAAGCTTTGAAGGGTCAACCGGCCCGTCTGTCACGAGCAGAATATAGCCCCGGGAAGACTCCGGTTCGACAGGATGGTCGTTTTCATCCAGGGGCATGGGCATCAGCCGGATATACGCCTTGTTTGTCCGGTTGTCGACGGCTTCCACCCTGCCCCCCACGATGACTTTTTCGCCCGTCAGCCGTTTCCAGTGTTTTTCGACCATCCGAAAATCGACGTCCTGACGAACATCCCGGAGATCCTCCGGATCGAACGTGGGAGGGTTCAGCCACGAACACCCCGCAATCAGCACCACCAGAACAGGGAAACAGGATACCGGCCATCTGCGCGAACCCGGACAAAAACCCATCCATCCTCCGGAAGACCATAATGGGGCTATTTTCACGGGGAAGGCCGACCCGTGGCTTTCCCCGAATACCAAAAACTCCCTTGCTTTTCCGAAAACGACAATCAGTGTAACATATTTCAGAGAGGGTTCCGGAGAGACGAAAGAACGGGACAATGGTCACAACATATTTTAACCGATGGAGGAGAGCCGGTGATGTTTCCAAACGAATGGAAGAGGGAGGCTTCAAGCAGCGACTATTTTTTCCGCCCCTTCGAACCATTGGACGAATCGGCGATCAACAACTCCCTTCCCCCCGAAAAACCTTACTGGAAAGACTTTGTCCATATCCCGTACGAACCGGAAACCATCGACAAGACACCCTCCGTCTTGCTGCTTCCCGTCGACCCTTTCCGGATCTGGGCGGGTCTCCAGAGGCCGACACCCCCCCTGGAAAGCAGACGCCACCTGATCCTGCGCGTAATGGACGTCACTTCGGCCAGAAGCCGGGGGGACCGCTCTCCCGACCCCCGGGCCGACTACTCCTTTGAGCTGGATCCCGGAGAATCTCCCTCCTGGTTCATCCCTCTCTGGAGTTCGGGGCGTTCTCTGTATGCCCTGATGGGGTTTGTCCAGGAGGGCCAGTTTGTCACGATCGCCCGGTCCAACGAGGTCCGCACCCCCATGGGTCGGGTCCGGGGAACCCGGGGCCGCTTTCTCCAGGTGGCCGGAAGCGGCGGAGGCAGCCGAAAATCCGTCTCTTTTCCGGGACGGGCGGGAAGCGCCACAGACAGGCCGTTCGGCTCCTTTCCGTCCATTTCTTCTCCGTTTTACGGGGGATCCTCGTCTCCCGGCCCCCGTTCTTCGTAGCTTCTTCAGACACATATCCGCAGAACTTGACTTTTGCGGCAGGGAATTCAGGGAGGTTTTCAGATGAGCATTTTTGAACGATTCAGAACGATCTTCAAGGCAAACGCTAACGAACTGGCTGACAAGCTGGAAGATCCGGCCGCCATCATCAACCAGAAGCTGGAAGAACTCGACGACAAGCTGGACCGCGCGCAGGGCGCCCTCGTGAAGGAGATGGCCGAGATCAAGCTTCTTGAACAAAAGGTGCGGGAGACAGAAGATGGCGTCCGCCTCTACCAGGAGCGAGCGGAAAAAGCGGTCAAGGCGGGAAACGACGAGCTGGCCAAAAAAGCCCTGGAGGAAAAGGCCCGGCTTTCCGCCACCCTGACCGACCTGACGCGGCAAAAGGACGACCAGGCGTCCGTCGTCTCCGAACTGAAGGCAGACCTTGAAAAACTCCAGAAACTCCGGGACGATTTCAGAAATCGCCAGTCCCTTCTTTCTCTCAAGGAAGAAAGGGCCAAATCCAAGGAAGAGATCAATGCCATCCGCGCCGAAATCGATCCGGACCATATCGGGCGTGAAATGACCAGAATGTCGGAAAAAATCGACCGGATGGACGCCCAGGCACAGGCCACAAAGGAGCTGGCCGACCAGAAGGGCGGATCCGATGCGGAAGCGGCCTTCCGGGCGCTGGACAGTTCCGGTACGCCGGTCGAGGATGAACTGGCGGCCCTCAAGAAAAAACTGGGCAGCCCCACATGAGAGCAGGTGAATCAGGAGTACCATCTATGCCGCGGTTGATTTTGGGTATTCTTTTTTTGCTTCTGGCAACCACTCCGGCCTTTTCGGACAGCGCCTTCGAAAAGGGTCTCCGTCTCTACCATCAGGGAAATGCGGAAGCCTCCCTGAACGTCTTCCGGGACCTGCACAATCACCAGCCGACAGGAACGGGAAAGTATCTCTACTTCATGGCACTTTCCGCCCACCACCTCCGGGAGGAACACGACGCCCTGCGTTACCTGGACCTGGCCATCCGGACCAACCCTTCCCTCTCGTTCGCGCATAACAGAAACCATGTCATGACCCTCAAAACCCGTCTGGAGAAGGAGCTGGCCGACCAGGGTCTCCAGATTCCGGAAGGCGCCCGCACGGCAAGTCAGCCCATGATGGCGGCAATGCCTCCAGAGCATCATTCCTCCCATCTTCTCACCATCGCCCTGATCGCGATCATGGCGATAGGGGTCCTCCTCTTCGTTGCCGGAAAGATGCAGGGACAAAAAACGCAGGGGGATGGCCGCCAGCACAAAAAAGAGATGGAAGAAACCGGTGCGCGCCTGATGACGGCGGTCGACAAGCTGAGGGAGGAAAAAAACTATTACCTGCTGGATCATCCGGAAAAAAAATCCGCTCTGGAATCGGCTTTCGAACGGCTGGACCAAGCCTATACCAACGTCCTGAACTACCTGAGAACACCTGATACTCCGTCAACAGACTGGGCGAGCGTCCATCAGAAGTTCGAAGCCGCCCTGGCACCGGTGGACCAGGCGATCATTGAAATCCGGAACCTGATGGGAGAAGCACCTGCCCATCCTGTCTCGCCGGAATCCCTCCCCATAAAGGGCGGAGAACTCCCCCCCTCCTCCGAGCCCCCATCCACATCTTCGGCCTTTAACCCTGACAAATGCGTTTTTTGTGGAGCCGACGGCCGTGAAGGACGGACTATCTCCCTGGAGCGCGACGGAAAGGTCGCATACGCCCGGGCCTGTCCGAAATGTCTTGCCGAAATGGAGCAGAACTACCAGAAAACGGGAACCTACGCGCCGCCTTCCTCCTTCTACCAAGGGGGCATGCCTTTCATGGGCGGCGGAATGTCGTTTGGAGACATGATGCTTCTCGACTGGATGATGCACTCCGAACAGCAGCCGGTCCATGTCGACGTCTCGGGCGATCATCCGGGAGATATGACCGGGCAGGGATTCCGGGACGACCGTCAGGGATCGCTCGACTCCTCTCCGGATGCCTCCTGATGCGCTTTCTTTTTTATGCATCCAACGGCCTGGGAATTGGGCACCTGTCACGACTCCTGTCGGTCGCCCAATCCTTATCAACGCAGGCACCCGCCTCCGAAATCCTTTTTTTGACCCAGTCGGAAGCCGGTCCGTTTCCGGAAACATTCCCTTTTTATGCTATCCGCGTTCCGGGCCGAAACCGGGCCCGGACAGGGGGCCTCACCGCAAAATCCTACCTGCAGATGGTCCGTCCTCTCATCCTGCAGGCGATTGCCTCTTTCGATCCCCACCTCATCGTCACTGACACCTTTCCCGAAGGACCGGAAAAAGAATTGGTTCCGGCCATGGAATGGCCCATCCACAAGGCCTTCATCTTCCGGGAACAGCACGCGCGACGGACCGAAGATCCTTACCTCCATCAGGCCTTGCGCCGATACAACCGGATTCTCGTTCCACATGACGAAGGGACGGTCCCGATTCCCGCCTATCTGAAGAATGATCCCCGCCTGAGATGGACCGGCCCCATTTTGCCGTTACAACCCCTCCTGTCACGGGAAGAAGCACGCGAACGTCTCGGCATTCCCCCCGACCAGAAGACCCTTCTCCTGTCTTTCGGAGGGGGAGGCGATCCCGAGGGAAAACAGAGGGCGAAAGATGTCGCCCTGTATTTGCGCCGGAAGAATATTCCTTTTTTTTACGCATCCGGACCCCTCAATCGCATCCTCCCGGAGGGGATCCACGCCTCTGAATGGCTTCCTCTCTGGCCGGTCAGGCCTTTTCTCCAGGCATTTGACGGCGCTGTCGCCAGTGGCGGATACAATACCGTTCATGAACTTCTGGAAGCCCGCATACCAGCTTTCTTATGCGGATTTTCCAGAGTACTGGATCCCCAGGGGGAGCGGATCGAACGGTTGGCCGTCGAGGGTCTGGTGATGGCATTGCAAGGGCATGGCAACGGGAGGCTCGGGCCGTCACTGGATATCTTCCTGAACAAGCTTCCAGAACTTATGGAATCTGTTCGGGCGCGTCATCCCGTCGTTTACGACGGAAGCAGGATCGCCGCAGGCATTCTTCTCGAGATCTTTCAGACCACATGAAAACCGGCAGGGAGCCCATGTCCCGTTCACTCACCCGAAAATATCCCGGACGCTTTTACAGGTTCGTCCCTCTTCTCTTCTGCTTGTTTCTCTCATTCCCTTCTATTCCGGCGAATGCCCGCTCTGCCGGTGATGATGTTCTCCTCAACACCCTGCGGAAGGATGTGGAAGGCATCTACCTGTCCCACATCCCCCAGGCTTTTTCCCTTTCGGTGATCGCCACGCGTTCGGGGATTCTCTATGCGGGAACAATCTCCGATCCCGGAGGATCCGTAAAGATCCTCTCAAGGCAGGCTCCCCGAAAGGAGATCGTTCTCGAACGGATCGCAAGGGACAAAATCCGTTTTACTCTGGCACCTGTCCAGAACAAATCTCCCGACACCTTTTCCTTTCAGACGCGCACCGGGTGTTTTACCCTGACGGTCTGGCAAAGCCCTCCCCGAAAGCTCCCCTTGATCCATCTGAACGGCTATACCCCCCAGGTGAAAAAAATGCCGGTCATCTTCTGCGGCCACGGCCACCATGTCCGTTATGAATGGCAAGGCCCCTACCCAGGAAAATAAAGAACGACGTCTTGAGAAGACCATTTCTTCAGGCTATGATCATTTCGAATCATCCCGCCCCCCATGCCGGAGTGGCGAAACAGGCATACGCAAGGGACTTAAAATCCCTCGGCCGCAAGGCCATACCGGTTCGATTCCGGTCTCCGGCACCATATTTTAAGCCATAATAAGAAAACATACCCTTGCTCAAATAAATTAATTTGGTGCCCATATGGTGCCCGGACTTCAAAAATGTTATGATCCTCTCGTCCAAAATTTCTCCGGGAGGAAGGTCGAAAATGGCTTATTTTCAAAAACGAAGCGGATCATGGCGGGCAATTGTAAAAAGGAAAGGCCACGAGAGGATCACCCGGACGTTTGATACAAAAGCCGCTGCCGAGGCTTGGGGAAGGCAGGTTGAGGCTGAAATGGACCGGGGAGTCTATGTCTCTCGAAAGGAAGCCGAAAGCACCACACTTTCTGATGCTCTGGACCGATACGAACGGGAAATCTCTTCTTCAAAGAAAGGCCACCGGCGGGAAAAAACGCGGATTCTCGTCTGGAAAAACCACCCTCTGGCGAAACGATTTCTGGCATCCATCCGGGGTTCCGACTTGGCCTCATACCGGGATGAACGAATGAAAGCCGGGTATGCTTCAAACACTATCCGGCTCGAACTCGCCATTATTTCCCATCTGTTCGAAATTGCCCGGAAAGAATGGGGAATGGAAGGTCTCACAAACCCCGTGAAGTCAATCCGGATGCCTTCCCCTCCGGCTGGCCGGGACCGTAGGCTTCAACCGGGAGAATTAGAAAAGCTCCTGGAATCCGTTTCCGAAGAAATGAACCAGGTGATCCGGTTCGCTCTGGAAACGGCCATGCGCCGGGGAGAACTCGCCGGGATGACATGGGAGATGGTGGATCTCAAGAAACGGACGGTGACGCTCCCGGAAACGAAAAACGGCCAGAAAAGAATCGTTCCCCTGTCTTCCGTTGCCGCGACAATCCTCAAGGACCGCCTAAGCACCAGACGAATCGACGGGAAGGTATGGAATATCGGACTGGATGCGATATCCCAGGACTTCGCCAAGGCTTGCCAAAAGGCCGGACTCTCCGATCTTCATTTTCACGATCTCCGGCACGAGGCCACCAGCCGGTTTTTCGAGAAGGGGTTTAACCCGATGGAAGTGAGCGCCATTACCGGGCACAAGACGTTGCAGATGTTGAAGCGTTATACTCACTTGAGGGCGGAGGATTTGGCGGAGAGATTGAAGTGACCGAGGGAGATGTCTGCCAGGACGATCCGGATTTAAACGCCCGTGGTCGATCCGTTCCCCGGGAAAGAGCCCTCGGGGATGCTCCCCGAACCCCCCTTTAAGATCTAACACAGCACGCACCCTCTGGGGTGGGCCGAAAATCCAGCGTGCGTGCCGGTTATTTGCGGGCCGTCCCGTAAATGGGCCTCATTTCCAGACGGGCCGTGTACGGGCCGGGCGACGCTCCGGACCGCAGGCCTAATGCAGCCCATGTCCTGCAAAAAAGTGACCGCTGGCCTAGAAAACAGACCGGGGCGGCCCATAAGAAGAAGGAGAAAAAAATGAGTTATAGAAGGATGGATGTGCTGGTGACGGATGGATCTCGGGATGGCCCGAAGATTTCAATACCCCATCCCGTCCCGGCCTCTTTCCCGATCGCGCCGGGGAGCCTCCTTCTTTTCTTTCTGCTTTTTCCCCGCTTTTAAGTTGATATCCGTCAGCTTCATCTCCCAAGAGACTGTTTCCTTGTCAACGGTTTGATATTGTGACAAGATGTCACCAAATATTCCCGTGGATTATACGAAAAATCATCAGGTGTTCTGAAGGGATGCGCTGGCGTGACTGTTGCTGAAGAAATCAGAATCCTTAGGGAAAGGCTGAACCTCTCCCAGCGGGAAATTTCCTCCAGACTTGGATACAGCCACAGGACTATCGTTCGGTGGGAACAGGGGAAATCGGCTCCCAAGAACGCGGTTCTCCAGTATCTGAGAGAAATATCGGAAAAACAGAATGCCCTGAAAGTCAATAAAAATCCTGCTTTCCGGTTCATCGACCTTTTTGCCGGAATCGGCGGAATGAGGCTCGGGTTCGAGGCGGCAGGAGGAAAATGCGTTTTCACCTGTGAGTGGAATGAGCAGGCCCGGAAAACTTATGAGGCCAATTTTCCGGGAGACCACCCTTTTGCCGGAGACATCCGGAATGTTCGTCCGGAAGAAGTTCCGCCTTATGATGTTCTGGTAGCGGGATTCCCCTGCCAGCCCTTTTCCATTGCCGGAGTCTCGAAGAAGAACGCGCTCGGACGTCCGCACGGATTTCTCTGCGAGACCCAGGGGACCCTGTTCTTTGAGGTGGCCCGTCTTCTTGCGGCCCACCGCCCTCCCGCCTTTGTTCTGGAAAACGTCAAGAATCTCGTCACTCACGACAAGGGGAACACGTTCAGGGTGATTCTGGGGACCCTGCGGGACGAGCTGGGATATTCCGTCCATTACAGGGTGATTGACGCCAAGGGTTGGGTTCCCCAGCACCGGGAACGGATTTTCATTGCCGGATTCCGGGAGGACACCGGATTCTCTTTTGACAATCTCGACTTTCCTGACACGTTCCGGGGACCGAAACTCGGTAGTATCCTTCACCCGGAAGACGGCTCCGAACTGGCAGAACCGCCATATACCATAGGGGAAATGGCAACGGTCCCGGAAAAATACACCCTGTCGGACCGCCTGTGGCAATACCTTCAGAATTACGCGGCCAAGCACCAGGCAAAGGGGAACGGATTCGGATTCGGACTGTTTGGTCCGGATGACGTAGCGCGGACCCTTTCCGCCCGGTACTACAAGGATGGATCGGAAATCCTGATCCGCCGGAAAGAAGGGAACCCCCGGCGTCTTACCCCCCGGGAATGTGCCCGGCTGATGGGCTTTGACCGTCCCGGGCAGCCTCACTTCCATATTCCGGTTTCGGATACCCAGGCCTACAAGCAGTTCGGAAATGCTGTCGTCGTTCCGGTTGTCGAAACTGTTGCCAGGGGAATCCTTCCCTTTCTGAACACCGATACATCGGAAAACGCGCCTCTGTTTTCCTGGAAGACCGGGTGATGGATATTGTCGATCCGGCCACCCGAAGCCGGATGATGTCCGGAATCCGGAGCGGAAACACGAAACCCGAAATGCTTGTGAGAAGGGCGCTCCACAAGAACGGGTTCCGCTACCGGCTTCATGATTCCCGGATCCCCGGAAAACCTGACCTTGTGTTTCCGAAATATCATGCGGTCCTGTTCGTGCATGGCTGTTTCTGGCACGGCCATGATTGCCCCTTGTTCCGGATGCCGGAAACCCGGAATGACTTCTGGGAGGGCAAGATCCGGAAAAATCGGGAGCGGGATGCAGTGATCCTGAAGAATCTTGAGGATGTCGGGTGGCGTCCGGGAATTGTCTGGGAATGCGCCCTGAAGGGAAAATACAGGATTGGAGTCGAGGAAACCGTGACCAGGATCATTTTCTGGCTCGGATCGGACCGGACAGGACTTGAAATCCGGGGAGCGTCCTGAATGGCTCTGGCAGATCTGACGGACTGGCTGGACGAGCAGTCCCGGAGAGAAACCCTCTGGTTTGCGAAACGGCTTTCCGCCAACGACACGCTTGCGAACAATACCCACCAGGCGGGGCCCTATATTCCGAAGAACGTTCTTTTCACCCTTTTCCCTTCCCTCTCCAGGCCGGAGGACGAGAATCCCGAAGTCCGCTTCAGCCTTCGTATCGACTCTCATGGATCGGAAACAAGAGAGATCCGGGCCGTATGGTATAACAACAGACTGAGGGGCGGGACGCGGGATGAAGCCCGGATGACCGGTTTCGGAGGACGAACTTCCCCCTTTCTGGATCCGGAAAACACTGGAGCCCTGGTTCTTCTTGTCTTTCCGCACGAAGACAACGGACGGATCGTTTGCCGGTCCTGGGTTTGCAGGAATGCCTCGGAAGAGGATTCGGCGGAGGACCTGATCGGTCCGGTTGAACCGGGCAAGGGGTTCCTGTGGTCTCCCGAGATTCCCATGGGCAGGGATCTTGTCGTTCCTCTTTCAGGAGAACGTTCGCGATGCTGGCTACTGGAAAACGAAATTCCGGAAGAATGGCTCAGAAAGTTCCCTTCCGGAGCCGAAATCGTCAAAAAAACCCTGGAGTTCAGGCCACTGCATGGAGAAATTGCGGACAGGCGACTCCTGAAGAGGCGTGATTGCGAGTACGAGATCTTCCAGAGCGTCGAGGAAGCTGTCGAGCTCCCTGTTATCCGGAGAGGATTTTCAAGCGTGGGGGAATTCATGGACAGGGCGCAGACGGTTCTCCAGAGAAGAAAATCCCGGTCCGGACGGAGCCTTGAGCTTCATGTCAGGGAGATATTCCTTGAAGACGGTCTTTCAGAAGGAAAAGAATTCTCCTGTCAGGCCGAATCAGAATCAGGAAAGCGGCCGGACTTTATTTTCCCGTCATCGACGGCTTACAGGGATCCCTGCTTTCCCGAGAGCCGATTGAGGATGCTGGCCACAAAGACAACCTGCAAGGACCGCTGGAGGCAGATCCTCAACGAGGCCGACCGGATCCGGAGCAAACACCTCCTGACCCTCCAGGAAGGCGTGTCCGAAAATCAGTTCAGGGAAATGACAGGGGCGGGTGTCAGCCTGGTCGTTCCTGAAGGTCTCCAAAATGCCTATCCGGGATCCGTGCGCCCTCATCTTGTGACACTGGAAAGCTTTATCAGGGATATAAGGATTTTGGGAGCATCTTCCCGATATGGTGGGGAATCCATCGCGGCGGAAGATGAATCATGAAAGTTTCCGCCATCACGGGCCACAAGACGCTCCAGATGTTAAAAAGGTATACTCATTTGAAGGCTGAGGATCTGGCGGAGAAGCTGAAATGAACAATGTGAAAAGATATCATGCAACCCAACGATGAAAGCATATCGACTCCAAGTTCCTCCGCTTTAATACTTGAGGATCGATTTGTCCTTTTCCTAGATTTCCTTGGGAGTTCTGAAGCCGCAACAACATGGGAAGAAGATCGACTGCAAACTTTCCTTAAGCTTCTCACTGAAATTGAATCTTCTAGTTCAGAATACTCAGAAAAATTCCAACCAGAATTTATTGATCATGGGGGTTCTGGAATCCTTGGAACAAATCAATTCGCATTCGAACGGTCTTCCTTTTCAGACCACATAGTGATTTCTTGTCCGATCAAGGGTAATCTTCCTTCTACCATTGACCCAAGAGGAGAATTGCGGATAAATATTCTGTTACAGGAGGCCATTCAATGGGTGGGTTCCCTTGCATTCAGGGCATTGGACATGGAGCTACTTATAAGGGGTGGCCTGACGATTGGAAAGCTTTATCATTCTAAAAATGTCGTTTTTGGGAAAGGAATGATCGATGCACATTACCTTGAGAGTCGTGTGGCTCTATACCCTAGGGTAGCTGTCTCTCCCCAAGTTTTAAAATACATCTCAGAAGAAACCCGTGAACCCCTTCTCTGCCTTGATGAAGGTGGAATCTGGTATCTAAATTACTTTGATTCGATCAGTAAAAATGGTCTGAAGCTCAATCATGAATATCCAAGCGATTTACTTTCCAAATCTAGTAGAAAGACTCATTAAAATATTTACACTCCATTCGTCCTCCTGTAGACTTATGCCATGACTTACCCTTGG